>Ga0247766_1000276_pt1 | contig 10990 bp, 11 predicted proteins | sample UWRJL223509R6_FD_179946 | JGI IMG/M metagenome (GOLD analysis project Ga0247766, IMG submission 179946) | Plant litter microbial communities from Arlington Agricultural Research Station in Wisconsin, United States - UWRJ-L223-509R-6 | ecosystem: Environmental > Terrestrial > Plant litter >...
ATCGACCGTATCGCCAGACGAAGCCAAGACGGTCGCTTACAGCCGTCGTGATCGCTGGATCGGTCAAAAGCCGATCGCGACCCAGCAATAGCCCGCTCTCGAAGGTCGGTGCTCGTCCGCCCCCTGACTCGCGAAGCCATCGCAGGTTCAGGGGGCCACTCGGACGTCAGCGGGCGAAGGCCACTCGGGCGTGCCGCGTCGACAGCAGCACGCCCGCCCAAAGTGGCAGTGCGAACGCGATCTCCTGCAAGTTGGCCTGTGGGTTTTGGCCGAGCGCATGAATGAGGAGCGCGAGCGCGCTCGATAGCAAGGCGCAAAGTGCGGCCCAATGCGCGACCCGAAAGGCCCGCGGCTTGCCGCGCGTGACTCCAACTCCTGCGACCGAAAGTGCCAGCAACCACGGCGGTAGCAAGAGCACGTTGTAGTTCGAGGCCGCAGCAGAATGCGCTGAGAAGAACGTCAGGTAGCATAACGCACAGCCGAGCAGCCCTAGCGTCGTCCCGACTGCGAAGTACAGCGCGCCGAGTGCGACCCTGATTCCTCGCCGACCGGAGCCGACGAAGAAACCCAAGATCAAAAAAGCGCCACCCAGAGCTAGCCCTGAAACCCCGTAGTATGCGAGCCGATTGGGCGGTGTCGCCCGCGGCGGGGGAAAGCGCGACTCGAGCAACGTGCGTTCGCTGCGGATCAGCGGCAGCGTGCGTCCGTCGTGATTTACCGTTGCCCGTGCCAACAGGGCGTGCAGACGTTCGGGGAGCCAAGCTTCGTCCCAAAAGCTGACTGGGCGGTCAGTCTCGCGGCCGACGGCCAAGTCGAGCACGGCGTACAGCAACGGAGCGTCGGCAACGAGCCGTTGCGTGTGCGCGCGATAGCTCATGCTCGCTGGCTCGGCGACCCCGTGCCAGATCTGCCTGCCCAATACGCGCTCGAAAATGTCGCGAACACGGGTCGCACAATTGTCGCGGTAGTAGTCGTAGCGGTAATAAGCCTTCTCCGGTCGCGCGTTGTCGCGCAACGCATCGTACAGCCGCGCAGTCTCAGCTGGCGTCAGCTCGAGCTCGGAAGCGACCAGTGAGCGACCCTGCGTGCGGTAGGTACGCAACGTGCCGCGCATGCTCTGCACCGAGAGCCAGTAAGGCAAGGTGCCGGCGACCGAATCGACGACGAGCGTCGGTGAATCGAACGCGAAGGTGCCGTAGTTGTACACTTCATCGATGTGCGCCGTCGGATCGTGCACCCAAATCGCGCTGTGTCCGAACTTGGTGAATGGGTGTGCCCCAGGGCCCATCGTGAGCAGCGAGATAGTGAGTTCCGCGCTCGGCTCGTCCGCGCGCACTCTGGAACTCGCAAACATCGCGAGCAGGACCAGCACCAAGAAGCACAGTCTCCGCATCGAAGTCTTCAATGTAGCTCGTCCGCCATGCGCGGGCGCGATTGCCCAACCCAAGCCACGCGTTTAACCAGAATTTGGACAGGACGCGCTCGAGGTCGCTAGCATTTCTGTTCACCCTGGAGATCGCCCATGCGTCGCTCGCCCAAGACACCTCGAAATTCGTCTCGCCACACAGTCAAAATAGAGTGTCAGGTGGTGCGCGAACGCGATTTTCGCCTGCTGGCTGACAGAACGATGGATCTCTCCGCGAGCGGGGCGCTTGTAGGTCCGGCTGACCCCGCGTTGACGGGCGAGCGGATTTTGGTGTCTTTTCGCATCCCGCGCAGCTCGCTTTGGATCGATGCGGAGGCGACGGTGACACGCGTCGTACACGGGCGCCGCCCCGGCGAATACACTCGCTCACTGGCGCTCGAATTCGACGACCTCGAGGTGCTCCAGAGTTTCATGCTCAAAGACGCGCTGCGAAGCGTGCCACCCGCGCCGCCCAAGTCGGCGCCCGGACGACGCAGCAGTCAATCCCTGGTGCGAGGCCTACTTCAGTAAGCGGGCGCTCGCCGAAGCGTCGCGTTACTCGAGCGCGGCGCCGCAACTGCAGCCGCTGATTGTGACGTTGGCCGGCCACGTCACGGGCAGCTTGGGCACTGCACTGCACAAGGAACCCTCGACAGTGAAGCTCAACTCCCCGCTGCCGCTGCAGGCACCGTCGGTCGCTGAGTTGCCGCTGACCTCTAGCTCGACATAGCCATTCGGTGCCAAGCTCTGCCCGCTAGCTCCCGTGGTGGTCCCTCGGAGATGCACGGGGAACGTCGGTCCGACCAGCGTGACCGCCAGGTTGCCCTTGTTGCGCACTCGGTATTTCACGCTGTCCGGGCAGACATCCGAGCCCAAATAACTCAGCGGGAGCGCGCCCTGCAGAGCGACGCCATCGCGATCCGTGAAATCGAGCTTTCCACCGAACACGGTCGTATCCAACCGGACTTCGTGGCTTGGCGAGTCCGCTTCATTGGTGACGAAGGTCAGCGTCCCGGTCGAGCTGTCACCAACGGCAGCGCTGCCTTTCGGCGCAGCTGCCGACACCAGCAAGGTGGCGCTGCCCTGGGCTTCGATCTGTAACGGCAGCTCACTATTCACCGTGTAGCCCGCGCTCGTTTTTGCACTCGAGACGATCAGCGGCAGCGGTCCGCCATTTTGAATCAGCAGCTCGACGGGATCCGGGCTCGCTCCACAAGCGACATCGACCTGAAGCTGCCCGGGATAGGTCGCCAAGGGCGCGGCCGACACGTGGGTCTCCCCAGCGGCCCCGGCGTCGTCCCCGACGCTGCTACCTGCCTCCCCGGCGTCCCCTCCCGCATTGCTCGAGCCGCCGCCGCCGTGGCCAGCGGAATTGCCAGCATGGCCAGATTCACCATTGGCGCTAACCAGCGAACTCGGCCGGTCACCATTGCCGCATGCGCTGAGGGAAGCGGCTGCCAGGCCAAACATGAGCGACGAGAAACCAAGCCAGCGAGCCTTGAACATGGACGGCGCGCTGACCATAGCAGACTCGCGCTTGTCCAGTGAGCGTAGAATTTTTGTTGCTGGTCAGCAATCGGAACGGCGGCGGCGCCAAACTGCGAGAGGGGTTCCGCTGGGACTGCGTTTCGCCGGTGGCACGCGCTGTGCTTCGGGACTGTGTCCATAGTGCCTCAGGTTCAATGTCGCCCTCGTTAGCCTCCGCTCTAATCCGGGCTCGATTGCCCTTTTTCATCGCTGCTTTCTGCGTTCTGCTGGGCCGGTCCGCCTGGGCTGAGCAGCCGGTCGCGCAATCACCGACAGTTCCCCCGTCGCAGCCGTCCCCAACGGCAGCGGGTCCCGCGGCGCCTATTGCTACGTTACTCACCGACCCTCAGGCTCTCGTCGCTTGGCTGACTCGGATGAATCCCGAGGTGCACGCGGCGAGCGCGCGTGTCGCGCAGGCGAGCGACGGGGTGGGCGCAAGTCGACTGTGGCAAAATCCAACACTTGGGTTGGGGCTGAACAACATCTCGGTCGGCCGATTCAATCCGGTTACGCCGAACGTGTCGCGCGCGGACACCTTGTCGTACTCGGTCGGTCTGAATCAAACCTTCGAGCTCGGTAAGCGTGGGCCGCGCACTGACGCGGCCAAGCTCCATCGCGACGCCTCAGCGGAGGACTACCGAGGCACCGTGCTCGGTCTGTTGACCGACGCGCGTGCGGCGATGACTCGCGTGGCCTACCTCGAGGCACGCCAACAGATCTTGGACGACAGCCTGACGAGCGCAAAGTCGATGGCCGATCTCACCAAGATTCGCATGGATCGCGGCGACGTCAGCGGCGTCGACCACTCCCGGCTAGTGTTGGATTCCGATCGCGTCGATCGCGATGCGTCCGACAATCGCTCGGATTTGCAGGATGCGCTCGCTGATTGCGAAGCGTTGTTGTTCGCGCCTTGCCAAGCGGACGGGGCCACGCTGGCTTCTGCCGAGAAGTCAGCGGGAGGCCAAATCGCCAGCGACGACTTGGAGGGGGCCATCGCTGCACGCCCCGACCTGCGCGCGCTGCGCCTCGAACAGCAAGCGGCGCTTGCCGAGAGTACGTTGCATCGTCGCAGCGCAATTCCGGATCCGACGCTCGGAGTCGCTTACACGCGAGACTATTACGAAGCGGCCGGTGCTCAGCCCTATACCATCGGCATTTCGGCTTCGATTCCACTGCCGTTTTTCGACCACGGCCAGTACCAGGCGCGCGCTTCGGATCATCGCGCCGAAGAGTTGTCGGCGATAGAACAGTCGGTTCAGCGGCACGCGGCGTCCGACGCTCGCTCGCTTTTGATTCGGCGCCAGTTGTTGCGAGACAAACTCGAGAAGATTCAAAAGGCCGCTCTGCCTCGCTCGAACGAGGTCGTCCGCTCGACGACCACTGCCTATGAACGCGGCCAGATCAGCTTGACCGACTTGCTGATCGCGCGTCGAGAGCACGCCGCTCTCGAACTCGAGGAGGCGGACACGCGCTTCGCGCTCTTTAGTGTCGAAAACGAGCTGCGTCGCGCGCTCGGTATCGACCAAAACTTGGTCGGCCAAAAGCCGCGAGAGGATAGTTGATGTTACACGCTCACGCCGAAAACCAGATCCCTCCGTCACAAGGTCAGGGGCTACCACCGCCGAGTGACCCGGCATTTCGTCTTCGCCCGACGACCCGCGTCGGTCTCGTGCTGGCGCTGTTGGTCAGTGCTGCGACGGTCTGGGCTTCGTCTCGCTTCGTGCGCAAGGCCTTGCCCCCGGTGCAAACGCAAACCGGTCTGACGGTCGAGAATGGTGCCGTGGCCATCGCCTCTGGCGCACCGCAGTGGCAAGTACTCGCGCTCGAAACCGCGAAGCCGATCGCGAGCACCTGGACGGATGCGGTTCCTGCCTTCGTCAAGGTCGACGAAACCAAGGCCGCGCGCATCGGCGTGCCGCTCGCGGGCCGCGTGACGCAAGTCTTTGCCGAACTCGGGCAGCCAGTCGATAAGGGTGCGCCGCTGTTCGCGGTTGCGAGCGCGGATTTGGCCGCGCTCCATGTCGAACAAAGCAAAGCCAAGGTCGACGTCGAATCGGCTAAAAACGTGCTCGATCGCACGCGCGCCATCGTCGAGGCCCGCGCCCTGCCGGAGAAAGAAGCGGTCGCCGCTGCGCAGCAACTGCGTCAGGCCGAGTTGTCCTTCGGCGTCGCTTCGTCGAAGCTCGCATCGCTGGACATCACCTCCAAGTCCGAGAACGAGTTCATCGTTCATGCCCCGCGCGCGGGCCGCGTCGTCGAGAAGAACGTGCTGCCCGGTCAAGAGTTGACGCCAGGCGCCGAGGCCGCGTTGATGCTCGTCGCGGATCTGTCGACGGTGTGGGTCGTCGCTGATTTATTCGAGTCCGACTCGGACGGCGTGGCGCCTGGGGTGGCGGCGCGGGTCACGATCACCTCGTTGCCGGGCGTCGTGATCGACGGCAAGGTCGACATGGTCTCTGCAGTCGTCGACCCGGAGCGTCACACCGTGCCCGTGCGCGTCCGGCTCGACAACGCAGACGGTCGTCTCAAACCGAACACCTACGCCAAGATGCAATTTCGCGCCTCCACCCCCGAGGGTAGCGTCGAGGTGGCCGCGGGGGCCTTGGTGTCCGACGGTTCCAAGCAATACGCCTACGTCAAGAACCCCGCCGGGCGCTTCGTGCGTCGCGACGTGATCGCCGGCGCGGTGCGCGATCAGCGGGTCGTGGTGTTCAAGGGCATCGCCCCGGGTGAAACCGTCGTCTCCAAGGGCGCAATCCTGCTCGATAACCAGATCGACCTCGCGGAGTAACGTTCAGCGCTTTGGCGCGTCGCGGCAGCGCCGAGCCCCAGTAAAAGCGCGGAATGGGCCGCTTGCCCGAATGCGCGGGGGACCCCCGCGTGTTAAGCTCCACTGGATCGATGTCGGCACGGAAATTGGCTCGTCGCCTCGGAGAGTCTCCGGGAAACGCGCCGAGCAGATGGCGGCAGCCGGCCTTGGCTTGCGCCTCGGCGTTCGCGCTCGTCGCTGCTGTGAATGGCTGTGCGTTCCCGGACTACGGCTTTCCGGGAACGGTCGCCGGCTCGAGCAACGGTGGCGTTGCAGGCACGTCGTTCGCGGGCGCAGGGAGCGGTGGCTCCGTGGGTGGGGGCGGCTCGGCTGGCAACGTCATCGACGAGGGTGGCACGGCAGGCACGACGGGTGGCAGCGTTGGTGAGGGGGGTGAGGCGGGCGAGGCTGGCTCCGGCGGCGAGCCCTGTGTGTTCCCGGTACCCGTGAACTATCCGCCGCACTGCTTCGACAAAACCGGCGGGGACGGGGAGTCCGCCATCGACTGCGGAGGCAGTGAGTGCGCGCCGTGCTCCCGGAATCAGGCGTGCACGCAAGCATCGGACTGCCTGAGTCAACAGTGCGCGAGCAACAAGACCTGCGTGCCGCTGATCACTCTGACGTACACCCCGATTGACATCAGCGCGACGACGGCCGCTCCAAAATTCAGGCTGAATTTCACTTACCTGGACACGATGGTGATGTCGCTCTCGGAGCTCACGATTCGTTACTATTACAATCACAAGAACGTGACTGAGCCGGTCGCCGGCCTCCATTCGCAGACCACCATCGATCCGGGAAACGCACAGGTCGACATCAGCGCCGCGATGCTCACCTCGGTGCACCGCTTTCCTCTCGGTCCGAAGGACGGAAAAGGCCTGACCAGTGACAGCTACCTGGAGATCGCGTTCAGCGACACGAGGACCGTCACTCCTGGGACCAAGTTCGTGGTGAACCAAGATCTCGGTGCGGGCAACACCAATTCCCCCCTATTCGACCAAAACGGCCACTACTCTTTCAGCACCGCCACGGGCGCCAACACCGCGCTCACGCTGTATCGCGCAGGACAGCGGATTTGGGGTGTCGAGCCGCCCATGGCGGTGTTCCCCGAGTGTGCATTCTCTCGAGGCGTGAACCTCAACGGTCCGGCGCTGATCGTCAGCGGAGAGTCGCTGCTGGCGGAAAGCGACGCCGACTTCAATTTCAGCGGCGCGGCCAGCTATGTGAATGGCAGCCAGTTACTGCCCACTGCCAACGACGCCACGACCAGCCTGCTAGGCACTGGGCGGACGTTGAACACCGGAGAGTCCATCGCCTGGTCGGTTCCGAACAGCAAATATTGGGCGTACGCCTGGCTGACTTCGATCGGCGCGGGCGAGGGAGGCACGCTTTCGTTCGGCGGCAAAGCTGCCGACAAGTTCATCAACACCACGAACGGCGGCGCGCGTTGGGGGGTGATTGGACCCTACGCCGTGGACGTGACGGGTGAGTCTCTCCAGCTGACGGTCGACGGTAGCGTCAACATTGGTGGGCTGAAGTTGTACGAAGCGGCGCGTTAGCGAAAGCCGCGCTGGCAACGACGCCAACGATCAGCGTCAGACGCGATGACCGCGGTACGTCGCTTGGCGGCGTGACGGCGCGCCGGAGGGCGGTGGGGGGGGCTCGGACGCTCGCGGTCCAGCCGACGGCGTGCCAGCTGAAAGCGCCGCCGCTGCGTCCGCAATCAGCGGATCCACGCGGCGTGAGGTCAGGGTCAGCGCCATCTTCAAGGCGGGAGTATTCACGCCATTGGTCGACAGCACGCACAAGAAGCCGCTTGGTACGCTGCGCAGGTACAGTTTGTGATCCGCGAAGCGCATCACGCAGTGATCGAAGTCATCACCGTCGGCGCACAGCCCGTCGTGTAGACGCGCGACTCGTCGCCCGACTTCGTTCAACACCGCATCGTCGAACATGGGGGGCAGATCTTTGCCCGCGAGTTGGCCCGTCTTGGTCACGACGAAGCTGCCGTGCACTCCGTCGACATCACGCATTCCGGACAAAATCTGGGCAATCATGGCAGGCTTTCTAGTTCAGTCGGGAATCAGAGCCCGAAGCGCTCGCGTAATGCGCCGACCTCCGCGTCGGCCGGGACTTTCAGGGCGACCAAGTTGCCCGAGCGTTCGCGATGCAAGAACACCCGGTCCTTGGGAAAGCTGCACTCCAGTGAGCTGAAGCCCTCCATGCCCAGCATGTTGCCGATCAGTTCGGCCAAGCGGGCCGCGTATGCAGCAACCGGGGCGAGCTCTTCCGATTCACCCTTGGCGCTGACGACGTTGCCGGCGGGGTCGAGTCGGACGAAGGCTTGAAATTGCGCGAGCGAAAGCGAACGTGAACTCGGCGGGGCGTTCATCGACGGGTCTTCTTTTTTCGCGAGTTTGGTCGTGTCACTACGCAGCGTACCGGTATGGGTGCCGGGAGCGGTGCTGGACGCGGCGCGGTTGCTGGGGAACGACACGAGCTTGTGCCGCCCTGATTCGTCGCGAGCTTGAGCCGAGAGCAACAACAAATTCTGCCAAGTGGAGTGGATCGTCGGAGCGTCCGGCCATCCCACGTTGCACGGTTCGACCGAGCCGTCACGCCACTTCAAGATTTCGAGCGCCGCCGGTTCACCCACGTGATCACCGCTGAGCGCGTGGATCATCTGCCCCTTGTTGAAGAACAGATAGCCAATGCGATGACCCGAAGTGATGCGAAAGACGCGACTCGACTGTGCAAGACATTCCATCTGCACGAAGTCGGGCAAGGTGGCGCCCGAAAGGCTCACGCGAAAGCCGTCATCGTCGATTCCGGCACGATCAGCGGGAAGTGACATTGGGCTCCCGAGCTATCCGCACATAGTAAAAATGTCTCGAAATCACGGCTCAATGATCTCACTCGCGCCGGTGCGAGCAAGGTATTTTTTCGAGTATTCGGCGGCAAAGAAGCCGAAACGGAACCGCAATCCTGCGGACAGCTGCACGACCCATCGCAAGTTGCCGGGCATATTCGACTTCACCTGAGCCGCGCGCGACCCGTGCGTGGGCCGGTTACGAAACAATGCGAACATCAAGCCCACTCTTTGCTTGGTTTGGCGTTGCCGCGCGCCGGGCATTCCGGCAAGGGGGGAACCATGCTTCGCTGGATACCGAGTTCGCTGCTGCTCGTGGCCTGTGCCTCGTCTACCATCCTGCCGCCCGTCAAGAGGCCCGACGGCTCCTTCCACCTGCAGTGCGGCGCAACGCTCGACAACTGTATCAAGCAGGCAGAAGACCTGTGCAAGGGGCGCGGTTACGTCGTGCTTTCGGGCAGTAGCAAGCGAACCCTGTACGGCGCCGAGACAGGAGTCAGTCGCTACGAAGTGCGCGAATGCGAGCTCGACATTGCATGCGCTGACAACCGTGGCAACCTGCCGACCGTGCAGTATGGGCCGCCGGCACCTCCGCCCGGCCCGACGCTCGTTCCGTCCGCGCCGACTCCTGGTCCGACGCTCGCGCCCGCGCCCGTCGTCGTGCCAGCGCCAGCCGTCGCGCCCGCGCCCGTCGTCGCGCCAGCGCCAGCGCCCGCGCCCGTCGTCGCACCTGCGCCCGCGCCCGTCGTCGCACCTGCGCCCGCGCCAGTCGTTGCGCCGCCGGTCCCGCCGAGCGCGCACTGAGCGTCACCTGCGCCGAACTGTCGCACCCTCACTTTTCGCAGTTCCGGATCCGGTGTTCGGGGCCTATGTTGCGACCGGGAGATTAGCGTGGACGATCCGAGCTTTTGGCACCGCCTGCAGTTCGGCTTCACGATCGTCTACCATTATTTGTTCCCGCAGCTCACGATGGGCCTCGCCCTCTTCATCGTGCTGTGGAAGTGGCGTGCGCTCTCCGCGACGGATGATCGCTACGACCGCGCTGCCCGGTTTTGGAGCAAGATCTTCGGCGTCAATTTCGTACTCGGTGTGGTCACGGGCGTGCCGATGGAGTTTCAGTTCGGCACCAACTGGGCTCGTTTCTCGCGCTACTCCGCGGGCGTGATTGGCCAGACTTTGGCGATGGAAGGCATGTTCGCGTTCTTCTTGGAGAGCGCGTTCGTCGCTGCCTTGGTGTTCGGCGAGCGGAGGCTGACCCGCCGCAAGCATTTCGGCGCCGCGTGCGCGGTTTTCGCGGGTAGTTGGCTTTCGGGCTACTTCATCGTCGCCACCAACGCCTTCATGCAGCACCCCGTGGGCCACACGTTGCTCGAAGGAGTGCTCGTGCTCGATCGCCCTTTCGAGTTCTTGTTCAACCCCTGGGCGATCGTCGAATACTTGCACACGATGATGGCGAGCGTCGTCACCGCTGCCTTCGTCGTCAGTGCGGTCGGTGCCTTCTACTTCTTGCGCGGCCAGCATCAGCAACAAGCGCGCTTGTTTTTGAAGTGGGGCACGCGCGTTGGGCTCGTCGCTAGCATACTCGTTGCATTTCCGACTGGTGACCGACAAGCCAAGTTGGTCGCCGAGTCTCAACCCGTGACGCTCGCGGCGATGGAGGGGCGATTCGAAAGCGGCGAAAATGCCGAACTCACGTTCATCGGCCAACCCAACGTGCGTGAGCGCCGGATCGACAACGCCATTCGCGCGCCGATGGTGCTCAGCATTTTGGCCTACGGCACCCCTCAACGCAGCGTGCTCGGGTTGAACGAGTTTCCGGTCGACACTTGGCCGACCAACATCGAGCTCCTCTACTATTCGTTCCACGTCATGGCTGGGCTCGGCACCCTGTTCATTCTGTTGATGGCGATCAGCACGTACCTCGGCTTTCGCGGCGTGCTCGAACAGAAGCGCCCCGTGCTTTGGATCCTGATGCTGGCCTTCCCATTTCCGTACATCGCCACCACCGCAGGTTGGATGACGGCCGAGCTCGGTCGCCAGCCGTGGCTCGTCTATGGCTTGTTCCGCACGGTCGACGGCTACAGCAAGAGCGTCAGCTCGGGCAACACGCTCTTCACGTTGATTGGCTTCACCGGGCTCTACTTCGTGCTCGGGCTGATCTTCTTATTTTTGGTGGGTCGCGAGCTCGCCCATGGTCCGGATCAGGAGGCCCATGGCTGAGCTTTGGTTTGCGTTGCTCGGCCTGATGTTGACTGCCTATGTCGTGCTCGACGGCTTCGACTTCGGCGCGGGGATCTTGCACTTGTTCGTCGCAAAATCCGACGCCGAGCGACGCACCGTGCTCTCGGCGATCGGCCCGTTTTGGGACGGCAACGAGGTC
>Ga0247766_1000277_pt1 | contig 10990 bp, 7 predicted proteins | sample UWRJL223509R6_FD_179946 | JGI IMG/M metagenome (GOLD analysis project Ga0247766, IMG submission 179946) | Plant litter microbial communities from Arlington Agricultural Research Station in Wisconsin, United States - UWRJ-L223-509R-6 | ecosystem: Environmental > Terrestrial > Plant litter >...
ATCTAGCCGCGCAATTCAAGCCCACCTTCAGCACGCCGTATTTTCGCAGACTGGTGCCCACGGGTAGGTCCTTGCCCGGCTCCGTGTAGAAGCCGAGCGCGGGCCAACCGCCCGGCAAGAGATCGGGACAGACCTGCGGTAACGCTTTCCAAATCGGATACGGCAAGCCGGTCTTTTCCGAACCATAGGAGCCGTATTTGAAGTGCTCGACCGGAGCGTCGAAGCGCACTGGCGCGCCGTCGGCCACGTACTCTCGATAGAGATAGAAGCCCGCGAGCGCGAGCACGAGGACGCCGCCGGCGGCGATTTGCAATCCTAGTTTCAGCCGAGGCGAGATCACGATCGCTTCTCCGACGGCGTGACTCCCTTCGCGACGTCCGCTTGCTCGTTTTTGGTCTGTACGGCGCTCTTGAGGTTCAGCAGACCGGCCAGCGCGTTGTACCAAAACGGTGCTCCCAACGAGAGCAACGCGCAGGACAACAAAAGTCCGAACAACCAGACAATGGTGGCGTTTGCCGCCTGCCAACCGCTGAGCGCCTCTTGGCTGCTCGGGCACTTGCCGGTGTACGCACACCAGGTATCCACGATCTGACTGCTTTGCCAGCCGAGCCCGAGCATCGGGTCATCGAGGCCGCTGAGCAGCAGTTTGAGATCTGCCGGTGGCGGAGGCGGCGGCGAGGCGGAGGCGCTACTGGCAGGTGCTGCGACGCTGCTGGCAGGCGCTGCGACGCTGCTGGCAGGCGCTGCGACGCTGCTGGCAGGCGCTGCGACGCTACTCGCAGGTGCTGCGACGCTACCCGCAGCTGCTGCAGCGCTACCCGCAGCTGCCGACGCGGTGTTCACGGACGCCGCAACAGCTGTCGGTTCGACGTCGGCCTGCGTCACGCCCAGGCGTTCAGCTTGCTCTTTGAGCTCGGGAATCCGTTGCGCATACTCGCCGCCGCTGTTCCGATACAAGTTGAGCATCAACCCTACCGAGTCGACGTTCAACAGCACGACCAGCGAACAAGCCACGAACCGGGTAAGCCGACGAATCTTGGTCTTGAACGCCTGCGAGGCGGTCGCCTCGAAGGTCGGATACCAATGCTGGACGTACTCGGCGAACTTGGCCAGCGTCGCGTACGGCTTTTCGCGACGCAGTTTCTCTGCGACTTCTGCACCGCCCTTGGCGTACAGCCAGCTTGCCGGGAGAAAACGCAATTCGTCACCCGCACGTGTTAGAATGATTTGGGTGCCACTCTCCGCGGGTGGCGGCACGGGGCTCGAGACCAGCTCCATCCGTGCCACGGGGTCCGAGCCGGGAGTAGCCGCGGCGTATTCGGCATGGTTTCGCGCGATCGCGACCAAGTCGGACGCGCTGATGTATTCGACGTATTTTGCTTGCCGTGCTGGCTCATCGCCGTAGCTGACTGCGTCTCCGCGCGCGTGCAGCGTGGGATCAGCCATGATGTCCTTCACGAATGCGCGCTCGCCCGCGAACACACGTCCCTGCGCGGGTTCGAGGTCGTCCGGATTGTTCGGGTCCGGGTAGTCGACCGTGAGCGTGTCTGGGTCGTTGTAAAACGAACGAAAGCCGTGAATCACCGAGCGCAGCAAGCCGGAGACGATGTCCGAGCGGTACGCTCCCGCACCCTGGATACCCTGAACGACGGCGCTCACGAGCAAGCTGGCAGTGAGCATGACGGCGGCAAACGCGATGGCTGTTTCGAGCAAAGGAAACATGACGATCACCTATAGAGTCTTGAGGTACGCGATCAGGTCAGCGCGCTGCGCGTCACTTAGATCTGTGCCGTAGTCGTGCCCGGCGTTCGAGTTGCCGGTCAGCGCGGTGTCGTATTCGAACAAGGCGCGCTGCTCGTCGGTCGCCAGATTGGAGACGAAACCGAGCCTTGCTTCGTCGTAGTGCCGATTGCCGCGATAGAAAGTTTTGACTCGTTTATCGGGGGGTTTGAGTAGCTCCTCGATGTTTGGCACCGAGCCGTTGTGCAGGTACGGCGCGCGCGCCCAGATTCCGTCGAGCGGACCGCACAGGTAGCCACCCTGTGCGGCCGAGCCTCGAAACGCCTGGCGAGGCCACAAGTTGGCGTTGAATCCGAAACGGTTGAGCGCTTCGGACGTGTCCGGCAGGAACGCCTTCCAGCGCTCGGGGTCCGTGCCGACCTTGAGGTCGACCGTCATGAATTGTGGCCCGCGCTCGGTCAAGTGCTTGTTGTCGGGGCCGAACACGCCGTGGCAGCTTGCGCAGCGCTGCTTGAAGACGTCGGCGCCTCGATTCTTTGCCGCCTCGTCCGGCGCCGTGAACGGGTACTTTGGCGATGGGAATGCATCCAACCACTCCCCGTTCCTGGTCACGGTGCGCTTGTTGACCGATTCCGGGATGCCACCGACGCCGATCACCGAGCCGAAGTTACGGGCGGAGCTATTGTCGGTATTGCCGTCGCAGTGGTGCCAGGGGCGAATCTCCTTCCGCTGATTCCAGACCGAGGGAAAGTCCAAGGTAGCCACGGTTTGATCGTCGGGGACCTCGAGCACCTCGAATTTCACCGCGTTGAATGGATCGATACGCCCGGGCCCGTTGTCGGGGCGCACGTCCATCCACGCGCCCGGCGCGACGCGCGTGAGCTGCTTCATCGTCTGAACTAGCCCGGTGTAAACGAGCTGTTCTTTCCAATCCAACGGTGGCTTCTTTTCTTCGGCCAGAGCCGCGTTGATCTCCGCGATGACGCGCTTCGCCTCGAACTTGGGGCTCTGAAAGGCGGTGCCGAAGAGGCGCTTGAAACCTTGCAGATCGGCGGTGTGGTTGGGCATTCCGACCTGCAAGACGCGCTTGCCGGCGGCATCCAAGTATTCACCCTGGTGGCAGCCCGAGCAGTTGATCGAGACGCGCTTCAGCGTAAAGTCCACCTTGAGCAATTGCGAGCGGACGCTCGTGTCGCCAATCGACATGCCGCGCGGGACGGGGCGCGATTTGTAGTACTTGTCATCGTCCGCTGTAAAACCGAAGTACTCGTAACCTTGCCCCTTGAACTCCTCGGCGAAAATCTTGGGCATGATGCGGAAGATCCAGTACGGAATGCCGGCTCGAAATTCCGTCCCGGTCTCGACGTACCGAAATCGCCAAACGGGATCACTCTCGTCGATCGCTTTGACGGGAACTGACGGCGGAATGGCGTCTTCCGAACGCATTTTGAACACGTCGAGGGCCAGCGGTCGGGCCAGGTTTTGGGGGCATTGGCTGACCTCCAAGGACATCCCCAGAAGTCCCACGGCAGGCAACAGAAGCCCCCACTGCGTCGATCCGAGGCCGCGGGCCAGGCTCCTCACTGGCGTGAGCAGCCTGGTTTTCAGCCAGCTCGGTAAGAACCCGTTGTTCATGTTCGTTCCCTTCGACGAATCCGCGCTCGAGCACCCGCTACACGCATGCACGCTCTCGCTCACGCCAGCTCGCGCGCGGAGTTCCCGAAGCGTCACGCTAACGATCGGCGCGCGTCCGGGGAATAGTCATTCCTTGCGTCGCGAGTCGGCGTCGCGCTGCCTCGTCAAACTCGTCAGCGGTGAAATCCGCCAGGCGCGAGATCGGGCTACGCGCCGCCCAGTGCGCGCTCTGCCCGCTAGCCCCTCGAATCTCAGCTCGGAGCGTGTTCCAGAGCCGATTGCAGGGCGGTCTCTTGTTCGGCGCGCGAGAACTGTAGCTCGTGCAGGCGCGCGTACAGGCCGCCTTGGGCCATCAGTTCGCCGTGTGTGCCTTGTTCGACGACGGAGCCTTTGCGCAGCACCAAGATGCGATCGGCCTTTTGCACCGTGCTCAGCCGGTGCGCGATCACGAGCGCGGTGCGACCACGCATCAACTCTTCGAGTGCGCGTTGCAGCCGCGCTTCGGTGTCGCTGTCGACGCTGGCGGTCGCTTCGTCCAGGATCAGGATTTGTGCGTCGCGATAGAGCGCGCGCGCGAACGCGATCAATTGGCGCTCACCGGTCGAAAAGTTGGAACCGTATTCGTCGACGCGCGTGTCGATGCCGCGGTCGCGCGAGGCGAACAGATCGAGCGCGCCGATGCGGCGCAACACTTCTTCGACACGGGCGCGATCAGGGTCCTCCGAGGCAGCGACATTGGTGGCGACGGTGCCCGGAAAGAGCACGACGTCTTGCGGGACGACCGCGAAGCGGCGCCTGAGCTGCTCCCGCGCGAGGCCGGCCACGTCGTCACCATCGACGCGCACGGTGCCGCTCTCGATCTCGTACAAGCGCAGCAACAGCGCGGTAATCGTGGTCTTTCCGGAGCCGGTTGGGCCGACCAGCGCGATGCGCTCGCCGCGGCGCGCGGCAAAACTCACGTTCGAGAGTACCGGTGTGCCCGGCTTGTAGCTGAAGCTGACGTCTTCGAACTGCAGCGCGAGGTCTTTGTCGCCCGCGGGTTTGGCTTCACGCGCCGGCGCGTCGGGCTCGACGACGTCGAGCAAGGAGAACACGCGCTCGGCACCGGCCATGGCCGCCTGCAGCAAAGTGTAGCGCTGAGCGAGTTGCGAAATCGGTTCGAAGAACTGCGACAGATACGCGGTGAACGCGACTAACGTGCCGAAGCTCACCGGCCGGTAGCCGAACGCGGCGATCACCAAAGCCAAACAGATCGCGGCGATGGTGTCGATGGCGGCGTCCTGGATCGAGTCCCACTTGATCGCGCTCATGTTCGCGTCACGGTAGGAGAGGTTGCTCTCGTCGAACTCGGCGGCGGCAGCCTCTTGACGACCGAACGCTTGGATCAGGGTCATGCCCGTGACCTGCTCGTTCATGGTCGCGTTCATGCGCGAAGTTTTGGCGCGAATCGCTCGGAATGCCTCGCGGATGTTGCGCCGCACCAGCACCACCAGCACCGCCATCGGCGGCACTGCCGCGAAGGCGATCAGCGACAATTTCCAGTCCAAAAGCAGCATCAAAATCACGATGCCAACCAGCCGAACCAAATCACCGACCGCGCTCAGCGCGCCCGAGGCGAACATTTCCAAGATCGCGTCGGTGTCGTTGGTCACGCGCGAGACCAGCCGCCCAACCAGCTGATTGTCGAAGAAACCGAGCCGCAGCTGCTGCAAGAACTCGAATGCCTCGCGGCGCATGTCGGCCACCGCGCGCGCGCCAGCCACTTGCACGGCGTACACTTGCACGAGCCCCAAGACCTGCTCGACGACGAGCACGCCCGCGAGCAAGAGCCCACCGTGAAACAGCGCGAGGCGGTCGTTGGTCTGGATCACGTCGTCGATCGCCGAACGCATGATCAACGGTCGGCATAGCGCGCCGATCGAGGTGAGGACGATCACCACCACCGACGCCCAGAGCAAGAAGCTGTACGGCACCAAGTAGCCCCACAGCCTTTTGGTCAGCCGCGCGTCGTACGCTTTGCCGAAGCGCTCCTCCTCGTGAAAGGCTTTCAGGATACGCTCGGTGCGCTTCTTGTCGGCGCGGCCGCGCTGCTCGCGCAGACCGCTCGTGCTCTTCGCGTCGCTCGCGTCCGGCGCGACGGGCGCGACGGGCGCGTTGGAAGGCGGCGTCATTCGGCCACCTGCTGCTCTTCCGGGACGATCCCGCCGAGCTTGGCGAGTTCGTTTTCGATCCGCTGTTCTTCCGCAAAAATTGCGTAAATTCCGCCGTTCTTGCTCAATTCTTGGTGCGTACCGCGCTCGACCACACGTCCTTTTTCGAGCACCAAGATCTGATCACAGTGGGCGGCAGCCGCGACCCGGTGGGTGATCAAGATCAAGCCGCGCTTTCGACGTTGGCGATCGATCGCGTCCAAGATCGCGCGTTCGGTGCGCGCGTCGACCGCGCTCAGCGGGTCATCCAGCACCAACACCCGGGGCTCGGAGGCGAACGCCGCTGCCAGCGCCACGCGTTGCTTTTGACCGCCGGAGAGTTGCACGCCGCGCTCGCCGACCACGGTGTCGAAACCGTCGGGCAGATCCAACACCTCTTGCTCGATACAGGCCTCACGCGCCGCGTCTTCGATCTTGAGCAACGAGTCGTGCTCGTCCGGCTCGTCGAGTGAAAAACCGATGTTGCGCGCGACGGTGGTGGAGAACAAAAACGCATTCTGCTGCGCGTAGCCGATACTCTCGCGCACCGCGGACAGCGGCAAATCGCACACGTCGATGCCGTCCAGAAAGACGCTGCCACGCGGCGTGGGCTGCAGCCGAGCGAGCAGCACCGCAAGCGATGATTTACCGCTGCCCGTGCGCCCCACGATCGCCAGCGAATGCCCCGCCGCGAGCTCGAAGCTCACGTCGTCCAACACTTTGCGATCGTTGTAAGAGAACGACAGGTGCTTGACCTCGAGCCGACCGCTGGCGGCCGCGGGCAGCGCGAGCGGACCATCGACGATGTCCGGCTCAGCGCTGAAGATGTCGGTCAAGCGCGAGAACGCGGCGCGCCCGCGTTGCAATAGGCCAACCACGAAGCCGAGCGAAATCAGCGGCCACGTCAGCCGACCGAGCGCGCGATAAAACGCGAGGAACCCGCCGGTATCGAGCTCGCCGTGCAGCATCAACAGGCCGCCGTACCAAAACACGACCAACACGCCAATGGAGATGGTCGCAGTCAGGATCGGTCCGAGGAAGCCGCGCAGTCGCGCGAGCGAGAGGCTCTTGTCGAGGTAGACCTGGTTCGTCTTCTCGAACGCAATCACCTCTTGGGGTTCGAGCGCGAAGGAGCGAATTACCCGCACACCAGCCACGCTCGACAGCACGCGGGCGCTCATCTTGCCCAGCGCGTCCTGATTGTCGCGCGTGCGGGTGTAAAAGTGCTGGGAGAAGCCGCGGGTGATCACCAGCAGGAACGGCAACGGGGCGAGCGCGGCCAAGGTCAGCTTGATCGAGATCGGGATCGTGACTGCCAGCGCGCTGATCAAAGCGAAGCCCGTATTGATGATGTTCAGGATGCCGAAACCGAGCAAGAGCCGCACCTGCACCAAGTCGTTGGTGACGCGGCTCATGATCTCGCCCGTGCTCATACGACGATAAAAGGACGGACCGAGCTTGAGCAGTCGATCGAGGATTTCCTGACGCAGCTCGTACTCCGCGATGCGGCCGGCGTTGAACACGACGACGCGCGACAAGACCCGCACCACGAACGCGGCCAGCGCAGCCACCACCAGCAGCTCTCCGATCGCGATCGCTTGCGCGCTCTGACCTTGCGTTGCGAAGTTGATCGCGAGGCGCATGCGCGTGTCGAACCACCATTGGAACAACTGGTAGGCCGCGAGCAGCACGAGGCCCCCGCAGTAGCGCGGTGCGTGGCGATAGAACTGCCCCATCAGCCGAACGGGCACTGGGGTCTGGGGAGAGTGAGCGGTGGTCACTGGGGGCAGAGGCAAGCCGAAGCGAGGCCTTATAAGACCTCACCCGCCAGCTGGTAAGCCCCCACCCCCCCAGGCGTCGATGAGCCATGAAAGTTTGGGCAGAAGTTGGGATTTGGTTGATGGTCACGCAGCGCGTCGTGTGCCGTCCCAGCCTTCGGCGTCAGGTGCCCGGCTTCCTGCCACTCAGCTGCCCAATGTAAGTGATAGGCGCTTCCTGGCACGAGATTGCAGCTCCGAAAAACGAGGCGCGCGCACCGAAACGCCGCCTGCACGTCCCCGTATTGCGTTCGAATCATGTCTCGCACCCCGCGTTCGGCGACCGCTCATCCTTCGCGTGGACCTCACGCGCGAAATCCGCCACGCCACGCGGGACGACCCCTGAGGGTGAACGAATCGAGCGTCACGTCGACGTCACCATCTTACTCGGCGAGTTTTCGAGCGGAAGTGCTACCACCGGTACCAGCGAGCGCATGACGACCTCGACGAAAGCGAGCGGCCGCACACTGAGACTTCGCCCGCCCGGGTTCGTTTGCTTGCTCGCGAGCGGCGTGCTTGCCGCGTGCTCGCTGCTCGCCCCGAGCGATGAGCATTACTTGGGCGGCGGAGCTTCCGCGAGCGGCGAAGGCGGCGCGGGCGGTCGGGGACCAGGTGGAGGCGGCCATGGTGGAGCTGGCCATGGTGGAGACGCCTTGGGCGGCCGAACGAATAGCGCTGGTGAGGGAGGGAGCGCAGGCTCGGACGCCGGCAGCTCGAACGCTGGTGAAGGCGGAGACGGACCGCTCATCTGCGAAGCGGGCTTCGCCGACTGCAACGGAGAAGCGCGCGATGGCTGCGAGGTCGACCTGCGTTCCTCGCGGGAAAATTGCGGCGGTTGCGGCAAAGCCTACGCCTGCACGGTCGATGAAGTGTGTGAGCACGGATTCCGCATTTCCGTCAGCGGCTGCAGCGACGGTGCCCGCGAAGCATTCTTGCCGGTAGCCACCTGGCCGCGCATTGCGGGTTGCACGGCCAAGTGGCCAATCGGCTCGATGCGCGATGCCAAGACCGGAGTCGCGTGCGGCTTCGAAGGCGCCCAATGCGCGGTTCCTGCGGATGCGTGCGGCACTGGTTGGCACGTGTGCGGAAGTCCTCTGTATGGTCCAACCGAGATTAGCTCACAAGCCACGGCGGAGGAATGCGCCGCTCAGCCCGGCGCGTTCGCCGCCGCAGTGGGGGACCAACACTGCGAGCCGTGCAGCGAAGAAGGCGATGGGGCCGCGTGCTGTGGCGATGAGTGCGTCCCGCAGGAAGGCAACTGCATCTATCCTGGAGCGACGCGCTGGTTCGGTGTCCTCCACGGCCACACGAATCTGTGCGGCGCGATCGAATCATACGACGTTCGGCAAGGCGTGCTGTGTTGCCGCACACCTTGAGCGGCAAAGTGCTCCCGGCCCGCAAGCGGTTGGCAGCTCAGAACAAGCCCTGTTTGCGCATCAATTTTTGAATCATTTGTCGGGAAACTTCGGCAATGGCCGCGGCGCGCGTGACGTTGCCCTGAGTGCGAGCGAGCAGCGCCCGCACGTAGCGCCGTTCGAACTCATCCCCCGCGTCGCGACGGGCGACACGCAGCGGGACGAGTTCGATCTCCGGCTTGGGTGCGCTATCCGTGCTGGGCTCGAGCTTCAGCACACCGAGCGCGCGTTCAGGCGTCACTACCCAACGATCGACCGCGTTGCGCAGCTCACGCACGTTCCCCGGCCAGCGATGAGCCATGAACATCTCCCAAACCGGCGCCGCGATTTCACTCAGCGCGCGGGGCGGCACGGAGCGACTCAAGAAGTGCTCGACCAGCATCGGCAAATCTTGCTTGCGGTCGCGCAGCGGGGGCACGACGATATGCGCGCCAGCGAGACGAAAGTACAAATCTTCCCGAAAATTGCCGGCGGCGACCTCGGCCGCCAGCTTGCGATTGGTCGCTGCCAGCACGCGCACGTCGACGGGGATGGGACGTTGTGAGCCCAGCCGTCTGACCTCGCGCTTCTCGAGCACGCGGAGTAACTTGGGTTGCAGATCTTTCGGCAGCTCGCCGAGTTCGTCGAGGAAGATGCTACCGCCCTCGGCCTGTTCGAAGACACCGGCGCGCGAGGCCACGGCTCCGGTGAACGCGCCGCGTTCATGGCCGAAAAGCTCACTTTCCACGAGCGTTGGGCTGACCGCGCTGCAATCGAAAACGACCAGCGGCAGGTCGGCGCGTCGACTCTCGCGGTGCAGCGATTCGGCGACGAGTTCCTTACCAGTACCGGTTTCTCCTTCGATCAGCACGGTGACGTCGGAATCAGCGATGCGAGCCAGGTCAGCGAATAGCTCACGCATCGCTGGAGACGCACCCAGCAGATCACCAAAGCGATCGATGATGGCTTGCTCGCGTTCGACGCGCTCCGAGAGTGAGACCACACTGACCGTGGTCTCACCAATGCGCAGCTCGCTGCTGCCCTGAAGCACCGCCTCGAAAATGCGCGCGCGCCCGACCAGCACTCCGTTGGTCGAACCCTCGTCCGAAACCCGAAAGCCCTCCGCCGTCGGCAAGATCGCGCAATGACGGCGCGAGACGGTGGGATCCTTCAGCACCAAGTCATTGTCCGGGGCCGTACCAATGCGAATCGGACGCCCTGCCGTCTCGCAGGAGAGGCCGCGATCGGGACCGTCGATCACCGAGACGCGCGTCTTGCCGTACGAGACGATTGTCGGCCGTGACTGAGCCTGAGTGCGTTCTTGGTCCATGAGTAAAGACTCCACTAGTCTCCTGCGGACGTCACCCTCGTGCGTGACATTTCCATGACTTAGGTGACGAAAAGAGCGGTAAATCAGCACCGGCGCAACCGTGTGCTGCCAACCGCGGGTTGTCGATCGCAACTGGCACTACGCGATCTGTAGCCAAACGTTGCGCAAATGGGTCTGGCACGCGACGTGTATCAGAGCGCCGCTGTGAAGTTGTCGCCATTGCTACCGCTGTGCCTCGCGCTCGGCTGCACCCAAGTCGTCCACGAGGCCCCAGCGAGCGGCTACGAGCTGGTCGTTCACGTGGAGTCGGATCCAAGCCGACCGTTGGCGGGAGCGCGCGTACTCCACGCGGGTCGTGAATTGGGCGTATCGGCCGCAGACGGCCGCGTCGCCGTTCACGCATCGGGCGGCGAGGGTGAGCGCATCGACCTCGAGGTGGCGTGCCCCAAGGGGTTTCGTTCGCCGGCAAGCGCGCTCGCCGTCACGCTGCGCCACGCGGTCGGCAGCAGCGAGCGTCCCGAATACTTCGCGGCATGCCCACCGTTGACCCGCAAGCTAGTCATCGCCGCGCGCCTGGAGCACGGCATCAATCTGCCAATTCGCTACTTGGGTCGCGAGCTCGCACGCAGCGACAGCGACGGTGTGGCGCATCTATTGCTAGAAGGTGAAACAGACAAGACGGTGGAGCTCACCGTCGATACCTCCGAACAGCCGCAACTGCGGCCCAAGAGCCCCAGCGCGCGTTTTCGCATCGCGGATCACGACGACGTCGTGCTGCTCACTCAAAGCTTTCAAAGCCCAGCAAAGCCGATGGTTCATGCGCGTCGACCGAGCGGCCCAGTGCGGATTCGCTGACATGAAACAGAAAGCCTCCCTGCTCGTAGA
>Ga0247766_1000279_pt1 | contig 10869 bp, 7 predicted proteins | sample UWRJL223509R6_FD_179946 | JGI IMG/M metagenome (GOLD analysis project Ga0247766, IMG submission 179946) | Plant litter microbial communities from Arlington Agricultural Research Station in Wisconsin, United States - UWRJ-L223-509R-6 | ecosystem: Environmental > Terrestrial > Plant litter >...
CCGCTATCGTCTGCGACGCTGTAACCCCCGAGACCGAGCAAGTTCCCACAGCCGCTGACCGTACACAGACCTGCAAACGACAACGCAACGAAATGACGAGAGGAGCCCAAGATGACTGGCACGATAACATGCTCCAGTCATAGCTATCGACGGGCTTGAAAATGGCGCGATTCGCGCACCTTCTCCTGCAGTCTCCTCCACGAGATCGCGAATGCATCACCGGCGATGCAGCAATGCGCGGACTCGAACTTCAACGGACGATTCATCGCACTCGACGGGCCATCTGCGAGTCCGCATTTCGTCGAGGGCTCGCTCGACGCGGAGAGCGAAAACCCGAGCCGCGTTTCGCGATCGCTCCTCGACCGACCGAACGCGCGACCAGCCGCTCCGTCGAACCAACGTCGTCGGTGCCAGTCCGCAAGCAACGATCGCGTGTTTCTGGACTGTCGGAATTCGACACCGAGCCAACGCGTGCACGAAAACACGACAAGCGCGCTCGCAATTGAAGTGAGATTCGAAGTGCGTAAAACGGTTCCGACCCTCGGGCTGTCCCTTGCCTACCCAGGACGTGCGTGTGATAGTCATCCCCACAATGTCTCACTGTGGCGCCATGCCTCAAGTCGGGAGAATCATGGGGGCTCAAAGACGCTGTCCATCGGCTCGTTTGGCGCTGGACTCTGCTATGGCTGAGTATTTGCAGCTGTGCAGCAGGTGGCCCGCGTTTTCGCCACAAGTGCAACCACCCCTTGGAGTGAGCACACGATGAAACCCCATCGCTCCTTTTGGCCGCACCTGAAGCGGGTCGCTCTCGAAGAGATCGAGCCGCTATTGTCGCGCCGCATTTTGGCGCAAATCGCCGACGGATTCCCGGCACAATCCTTCAGCCGGACACGTACGGCGCTGCTGCGCCATGCGGGAGTGAAGATTGGCAACAGTTCCCTAGTGCAGGGGCCGATGCGAATTACCGGTGAGGGCAACCCGTGTGAGCAAATTTCGATCGGGACCTTTACGCTGATCAGCGGTTCGCTCCACTGCGACATCGGTGCCCCACTGCAAATCGGCAACCGCGTGCGCATCGGACATGATGTTTCGCTGCTCACTGTGGATCACCGAGTCGGCCCAGAAGAGATGCGCTCGGGCGTTCGCAAGTTTGGCATCATCGAGATTGGTGACGGCGCCTGGTTGGCGTCGCGGGTGGTAGTTTTGCCCGGCATCCGCATCGGTGCAGGGGCGATCATCGCTGCCGCGTCGGTCGTGACGCGCGACGTCCCGCCAAACACGCTGTCGGTTGGCGTACCTGCACGCGTCGTGCGCGATCTGAGCCGCTCTGGCGATTCCGAACCCGCGGGTGATTTGGATCCGCCGGTCTCTAGTCGGCGCTTCCTGTATCAGGCCTGACGCGGAACCAGCTCGGCTCGCGGCCGCCCGAGATTTCGGGCATGCTCGGCTGCGATCTCGATGAAACGCGTGCTGATCGCAAACCGCGGCGAAATCTCAGTGCGCATCGCACGCACGTTGCGAGAGCTGGAACTCGAATCGGTTGCCGTGTTCACCGCGGAGGATCGGCCCGCCTTACACACGCGCAGCGCAGACAGAGCTCTCGAGCTCCGCTCCCCGCTCGGCTACCTGGACGCTGAAGAACTGATTCGGGTTGCCCGCGCCGCGGGCTGTGACGCGCTACATCCGGGTTACGGCTTCTTGTCGGAGAACGCGGAGTTCGCCGCCGCGTGTCGCACGGCCGGGCTTAGCTTCGTCGGTCCCCCTGCGAGCGCCATTGCCGCGATGGGGTCAAAACAACGAGCACGCGCGCGCATGGAAGCGTCCGGTGTGCCGTTGATCCCGGGAGGCGATGCGCGCACCTTGTTCGAGGCGAGTGCGACCGCGCAACGCGTCGGCTACCCGGTGCTGGTCAAGGCGACGGACGGCGGCGGAGGCAAGGGCATGCGCCTCGTGCGAAGCGAAGCAGAGCTCGGCGCCGCGCTCGAACGGACGCGCAGCGAGGCCAAGAGCGCGTTCGGCAGCGACTCCGTGTACATCGAGAAAGCAATCGAGAACGCGCGCCACGTCGAAATTCAAGTACTCGGGGACCAGCATGGAAAACTGGTGTCGCTGTTCGAGCGCGACTGCTCGATTCAGCGTCGTCACCAAAAGGTGATCGAAGAAACGCCCTGTCCGGTGCTGAGCCCAGAAACGCTCGCGGCGATGGCCGACGTCAGCCTGCGCGGTGCCGCAGCAATCGGCTACTTTTCCGCTGGGACGTTCGAGTTCCTACTCGCGCCCGACGGCAACTTCTACTTCTTGGAAATGAACACTCGGCTACAGGTCGAGCACCCGATCACCGAACTCGTGACGGGGCTCGATCTGGTGAAGGAGATGCTGCTGATTGCGGACGAAAAGCCACTCTCGTTCGAGCGAGCCACTCGGCGGGGAGCAGCGATCGAGGTTCGGCTGTACGCCGAAGACCCGGCAACGGGCTTCTTACCCAGTCCTGGCCGCATTGGGCTATTGCGACCGGCGAACGGTCCCGGCGTGCGCGATGATTCCGGGATCTTCGAGGGCGCGCTCGTGAGCTCCAGGTTCGACCCGCTACTCTCCAAGCTGTCCGTTTGGGGCGAAGACCGTGGCCAGGCGCTGGCACGCATGCGGCGCGCGCTCGGCGAATATGCCATCGGCGGCATCCGTACCAACCTTGCGTTCTTGGCCCGCGTGCTCGGGCACGCCGATTTCATCGCTGGCAATTACGACATCGGGTTCATCGGCAAAAACCTCGCTGGGTTACTGACCGAGCCGGTACTCGACGACGACCAGCGTTGGCTGCTCTCCGCGGCAGCCGCGGCGGCCGCGCGCGTCCTCGACGACGCCAAATCGCAAGCCCCGAGCTCTCGGAGCGAACCCCAGCCGTCGGCCTGGCTTCGCGCCCAGCGCAGCTCACTCAAATGGTGACCGCTCGCCGAGCACTGACGGACTAGAGTTTTTTGTACTCTTCGACGAACTCCCAGTCCGCGATCAGCTGCTTCTTCAGCAAGAGCGAAAGCAACGCGGAAAAGACCGCCTCCCAACGCACGCCGCTGCCGAGGATCTCGGTAGCGTCGGCGCCATGAGCGACCGCGCGCAGTGCGGCTACCAAATCACGCGCGGTCAGGTCGTTGCCGGGCGGCGGCGGGGCCAGTGAAGGGACCTTGGGTGCTGGCTGCGGCGATGCGGGCTCGCGCGCCGGGAGATTGACCTTCGTGCCGTCGAGCAGAGTCAGGGTAACCATGCGCCCGCCGCCTTTCTTGGGCACGGGCATCGAAATCTCGCGCGCCTCGATCTGCGGGCCTGAGTCCGGGGGCTCCGAGATCGGAGAGCCTTCCGTCGACTGATTCGGCTGCGGCCTGACGGAAGCAGGCGGCGGCGGCGCAGCTGCCGCAGGCTTCGCCACGTTCAGCGCTTCTGCGGGGAACGCGCCGGCGCTCGAAGGCGCCGCGGGCGCGCGTTGCGAGCGAGCGCCCGCCGCGTTCTCTGCGGCCACCTCCGCCACCGCTTCCGATAGCGAAGCCGTGTCTTTGCCCACTCCGTAATAGACGCGGATCGCGGAGCGAATATCCGTGGGGGGCGCGATCATCGCGCGCACGGGCAGCCCCGCCCATTGCCCGACCTCTCGCTGTGCTACCTCGTCACTCGGATCATCCATCGCCACGTAGAGTGTTTCTCCGAGGCTGCGAACGCGGCGCACGAAGATCGGCACTAGACAATATTTTTCGGCTAGCTCGTGTGACACCAAGTTCAAGAGCTGACGCGAGAAGTCGATGTGATAGAGCGAGACCCAGGGCACGCTCAGTTGCTGGCTCAAGATCTGCGTCACCTGCGTCTCGGTCACGAGCCCCGCTTCGACGAGCATCGTGCCAATGCGACGCCCGTCGTGCTTCTGGGCGACGAGGATCTCCTCGAGCTGAGCGCGGCTGACGATTTGAGCCTCGACGAGCAGATCGCCCAGCCGGACGCGTGCGGGAACCATGGCCCGCAAATGCTAGCGCAGTCGCGCAAAGTCCGGCACGTTCCTGCATCTTTTTGCCGGGTGCTGCGGTGGCCAATGCGGGGAATGCTGCTGAAAGGTCGCCCTTCGTCGCACACGCCGAAAGCCGCCCCAGTCGGAGCGAGGCGCGTCGGGGCCCGAACGCGCAAGCGGCGGCGGCAGCGACGGCGCGAAGGAAGCTCGAATTTCCATCAGGTCCGCGAGCCAAGCCGGACGATTGGACGATTTCACGATCGCGCGGGACAAGGCTGGTTTGCGGAGGCGACGCGGGCTTAGAATGGCAAGCCTCTTACGTCGTTCGGCCGGGTCGCGAGCGCAAGGCGCAAGCCACCTCCGGAGTCATTGGTTGTCAGCAGCACAAGCCTCTAGTCGAATTTGCCCGCACTGTGGGTCAACCTGCAACGCGGAGCACCAGTACTGCCCAGCGTGTGGCTTCCCGGTGGGAACCATGGGCTCGACGACCGACGACAAGTTCGTCGGCAAGTCGCTGCCCGGCGGCTACTACATCTTGGATCTGATCAGCGTCGGCGGCATGGGGCGCGTGTATCGCGCCGAGCAGGCGGCGCTCGGCCGTACGGTCGCCGTCAAGATCATCCACCCGCACCTGCTGTCCGACGAAAATTCAGCGCTCCGTTTCATGACTGAAGCGCGCGCGGCGAGCCAACTGAATCACCCGAACTCGATCGCCGTGTTCGACTTCGGCCGCACCGACGACGGTCAACCGTACTTGGTGATGGAGTTCCTGCGCGGCAAAGATCTGGCGCGCGTTGCCTACGAGGAGGGACCGCTGCCCTTCTCGCGTATCGTGGAGGTGCTGCGCCAAGCGCTCGCTGCGCTGAGCGAAGCCCATGAGCTCGGGATCGTGCATCGCGATCTCAAGCCAGAAAACATCATCCTCGAGCCGCTCCGTCGCGGCGGTGACTTCGTCAAAGTGGTGGATTTCGGTTTGGCCAAGCTGCGTGCCGACGCGCAATCCCCGAGCGTGACCAGCCCGGGCATCGTCTGCGGCACTCCGGATTACATGGCGCCCGAGCAAGGTCGCGGTGACGCGATCGACGGCCGCAGCGATTTGTACTCGATCGGAGTCGTGCTGTTTCAGTTGCTGACGGGACGCCTACCGTTCGAAGCAGACAGCCCGACCCAGGTCGTGATGATGCACCTCACGATCCCGGTGCCCGATCCGCGCCAAGTCGCACCCGAGCGAAATATCCCCGAACCGCTGGTAGACGTGGTGCTCAAGGCGCTCGCCAAAGACGCGAAGAAGCGCTACCAGGACGCAGCCGAGTTCTCCGATGCCTTGAAGAGCGCGCTGATCTTGGCGGAAAGCGTGCGACCGGAACAGCGCGCGTCCCTGCCTCCAAACTCGCTCTTGGGTGGCATCACCTGCGGCTCCTGCGGCTCGCTCGTGCCGATGGCCAAGTTCTGCCTCGAGTGCGGTGCTCGTCTGCCGATCCGCAGTGGCATCCCCGAAAATCCGACGTTGCCCCAGTTGCCGCTGCCACTGGTTGCCCGCGACGAAGACCTGAACTGGCTCGAAGACCGCCGGCAGAGAGTGCGCGGAAGTTTGGTGGGGGCGCGCCTGGTCGGAGAGCCCGGCGCGGGCAAGACTCGCCTGCTGCGCGAACTCCTCGGGCGCGCTCGCGCCGAGGGCGATCTGACCGTACTCACGGGTCCCGATCCGTTTTACGCAGAGGTCGCGTACTACGCACTGCGGGAGGCAATTCGAAAGCTTTCGCAGCTGGCTCCCGACGCGGTCGATGATCGACGCTTCGAAGGAGCGAGCGCGGATGCCACCGCGGGGTTGACCGAGGTGTTCTCGGGCGCGCCGACTAGGCAGGATGTCCGCTCCCCAGCAGAACGCCGTCACGCGCTGGCCGAAGCGCTGCGCTGGGCCTTGATGTCGGCATCACGTCGCGCCGGCAAGCAGCGCGTGGTGCTCGCCATCGACGACATCTATCGCATCGATGGTCCGAGCCGAAACGCGTTCGCAGACGTGGTGGGTGAACCGCCCGCGTGTTCTGCACTGTTGATCGCGACTCACATCCCGGGCTTCGAAGCCGGCTGGGGCGCGGATGCGGCCGCGCGCATTTTGGGTGGTCTGCCTCCACCCGCCGTGTCGCGGCTACTCCGACCAGGTCGCAGCGGACCGCGCGCGGTAGCGGAGGACGCCAAGGGCGTGCTGCCCATGTACATCGAACAAGTGTTGCGCTACTCGCAAGAGGGCGGGAGCGATCCGCCGAGCCGGCTCGCGGACTTGATCGCGCTGCGCGTAGACACGCTCGAGCCCAACGCGCGCCGCACCTTGCAGGCGTTGTCGGTGGTGGGCGACGAGATGCGACCGGACACCCTGCTGGAGCTACTGCCCAAGACGGACAACTTGGAAGGCATGCTCGCGGATCTCCAGCGCGCCGGAATGGTCGAGCTGGAGGCTGGTCGCGTGTCGACGTCACACCCGCTGCTGCGCGAGATCGTGCTTTCCGGCATCCCGGCGACCGCGCGCAAAGAGCTTCACGCCAAAGCACTGCGCGCTTGCGAACGCATCAGCGCGCCGATCGAGGCGCGCGCCCAGCACGCCTACTACGCCGGCGACTCGTTCCAAGCCCTGCTCTTGCTCGAGCAAGTGGCCGATCGCGCGACAGCGCGCGGCGATGCGGCCACCGAGGTGCTGGCCTTACGCCGCGGTTTGGAAATCGCGCGGCAGGAGATCTCGCGCGGTGAGCTCGATGATCCGCTGCGTGCCGTGTTGATCTTCGGACGCAAGCTCGGCGCCTCCCTAACCCGTGCCGGTAATTTCGCCGACGCTGAAGGCGTTTTGCGTGAAGCGCTGGACGTCGCCGGGCCGAGCGGTACGGATCGCGCGCGCGTGCTTTCGGCGCTGGCCCACGTCGCCCACGGACGCCATCGCGATAGCGAAGCCATCGGCTACATCGACCAAGCGATTCAGGTTGCACGCCAAAGCGGCGCCCACGACTTGGTCTCGACCTTCAACGACACCCGCCGCGCCTGGGCGTGAACCGCGCCCTCAGGCGATCGGCAACGCGCGCGCGGCGATGAACTTCAAGTAGCGGCCTTCCGGATGTCCGGAAAAAATCGGGTGATCCACGGCATGTCCGGCGTCGTGAAAGATTTGGAGCCGGCGTTTGGCGTTGACCGCGGCCTCGGCCAGGACTCCACGGAACGCATCAGCGCTGACCTGCGCGGTGCAGCTCGCCGCGGCATAGATGCCGCCCGCAGCGAGCACGCGCAGACCGGAGCTGTTCACGCTGACGTATGCGCGTAGCGCGTTCTTCTGCTGATCGCGCGAGTTGGCGAAGCTCGGCGGATCGCAGATCACGACATCGTAGTGGGTGCCGGCCTGTCGCGTGCGTTCCAAGAACTCGAACACGTCTTCGGCCAAGAACTCGTGCTGGTCGGGATCCAAGCCGTTCAGCTCGAAGTTGCTGCGGGCCGCGCGCGCGGCGGGCTGCGAGAGATCCACGCTGGTCACGGAGGTAGCTCCCGCGCGCGCTGCATACAGCGAGAACGCGCCCGTGTACGAGAACAGGTTCAGTACGCGTTTGCCCGCACACAACTCGCCCAGAAAGCGGCGGTTGGCACGATGATCCAAGAACAGCCCGGTTTTTTGGCCAGAAAAAAGATCCACCTGCATGCGCAAGCCATGCTCGACAACGATCAGATCGCGCGGAGGCAGGCGACCGTGGAGCACCTCGAGCCTGGTCGGTTCTCCGTCGCGCACGCGGGCACGGCGAACGACGCCGTGTAATTTCAAGAGCTCGACCAATGCGCGCACGACCCACGGCACGAGCGCGTCGAGTGAATCCGCGTAGGTGACGATCACGGCAAACGCCCCGTACACGTCGACGGTCAGGCCCGGGATCCCGTCCCCTTCCCCGTACAGCAAGCGATAAGCGGACGTGTGCTCGTCGAGCAATGCGCGTCTGAGTGCAAGCGCGGCCGCGACGCGGTCGCGAACCCAGTCCGCATCCGGAACCGCCCGCTCCGAAAATAGGCGCAGGGCAATCTTGGACGTTTCATCCCACAGCGCAAACGCCGAATAGCCACCGGCTCGGACCCTGACCCACGTGCCCGACGCTGCCTGAAAACCCCGGGGGACGTGATCCCGATACACCCAAGGATGCCCGGCTTGCAGACCGCGTTTGAGCTGCGCCGGAAGTTCGAGCGTGGGACAGGTGGTGGGTGCGCTCACGGCAAAGCAGCGCGTGGCGCCGGTCCCGTGCTCTGGCGAACGACCAGGTCCATCGGGAATTCCAGCACCGATCGTTCGGGTTGTTCTTCGAGCAGGGCGGTGAGCAGGGTGCGACAGGCCGCGGCCCCCATGGCCCGCATTTGTTGACGGACCGTGGTTAGCCCGGGCCAGCACAGGCTTGCCGCCGGAATGTCGTCGAAGCCGACCACCGATACCTCACTCGGGATATCCACGCTTTGCGCGTGCAGCGTGCGCATGAAACCGAGCGCCATGGTGTCGTTGGCGAGCACTACCGCGGTGGGCGCACGGCCGCGCGCGATCTTCAGCCAACGTTCGGCATACGCCTTACCTTCTTCGACGTGGTAGCGCGGCGCGAACGTCACGTTGCTCGGCAGTAGCTTGACCTTCTTCGCCTTCAGGCCACTTTCCAGGCCTTCAAAGCGCTGCTGACTATCGAGGGATTCCTTCGGACCGCCCAAGAAAGCAATCCGGCGATGCCCGAGTTCGTACAAGTGGTCGGCGATCTCGCGGCCGGCCTCGGCGTTGTTGCTGCGTAGCACGGCGCCCGATTTGAAGCTTTCGTTGGGGGTGATCAAAGACAAGGACACCTTGGCCTTGCGCGCAGTTTCGACGACCGCGCGTTCGCGACGGCCGGGGCCCGCGAAGATCAGGCCATCGACGCGCCGCTCGCGAATCCATGACAGTACGGTCGTCGCGTCGTACGTCCCCTTGAGTACCAAGCTGCCGACGAGCAAGGAGATGTGCTTAGCGGTCAGCTCTTCCTCGATACCACCCAAGATTTGCGTGATCCACTCGCTCTGGCTGGATTCCATCACCAGCCCGAAACAGCCCGCGCGACCGAGCGAAAAGTTGCGCGCGGTGGTCCAGGGTGTGTAGCCGAGCTTTGCGATGACCTTGGCAACGCGAGCCTTGACCTCCGCGCTGGCATATCCGCCATTGATGACCCGGGAGACGGTGCTCTTCGAAACCCGAGCGTGCCGAGCCACTTCGGCGATGTCAGTGCGTGCAGCCATTTCGGCCGCAGAGTAGACAAGTCCTCGCTGCCGAGCACGAAGAAAGGCGGCCTGCTACGCTTCGCCCGCAATTTCAGGGGCGCGATGCTCGCGTGTGAAACCGCTACCAGAAAATGTGGGACGAGTTTCCAGAAATGTGGGACGAAATTCCAGGAATCTGGCACGCAGTCCCAGAAATGTGGGACCTGATTCCAGGTCCAGACGACCGAGCCGACTGGGATAGGCTCTAGCGCGCGGAAACGATACCGGAAATTTCCGCGTAATCGGCGTCCTCGACCGCGCCTTGGATGGCGCAGCGGACCTTGCCCTTGGGATCGACCAACAAGTGGAAGGGCAGCGGCGCGTCCGGATTTTGCCCGGCCGACTTGAGCCAGTCCTCACGCTCGTTGCCCTCTTTGAGCCAGTAGCTGGCGTGCAACCCGGAGCTGGGCTGACCATCCAAAAAGTCGTGCAGCTGTCGTTCGTCGTCGTCTAGCGACACGAAAGACAGACGGAACGGTGCGCCGGACGCCTGCAGCTTCTGTTCGAAGCCGAGCAAGCGCGGGATCTCTTCCTTACAGGGAGCACACCAAGCCGCCCAAAAGTTGAGCCACGTCCACTTGCCAGAAGCCACGGGCAGCGACTCGGGCAGCTCGGGCGCGCCTTTGGCAGAGGCTCGCGACACGTGCTTCTTGGGCAAGGCATGACCGGCTTCGCCGAGTTTGCCCGCGCACAAGGAGCGCGGCTTTTTGGGCGCTGCGGGCTCGGTTGCCTTGACGGCAATCGTCGCTGGCGTGCTGAGCGTTGCGGGCCCCTTTTGGGTAATGGCTTGGCTACGTTCGTTCGTGGCCATCGGCGCGTCCTTCTGAGAGACCGTGTCGCACGCGCTCAGCAGGCTCAATGCAAAACTCAGAGTCGACAGTCTACCCATGATACGAACGCGCTCCGGTTGATGGCTTCTTCATCACACTTGATGTCACCGCGCGAGTTGGGCCACGAACAGTAGTCCTTGGAGAGCTGCGCGAACTCGTTGCCCAACCACAATAGGCCCACCTTCGACTCGATTTCGGGATCGTTTGCGACCTCGTTCAAGTGAAACATGACCGAATTCGCACGCCGATGCGAGAGCGCGCGATTTTTGGCTTGGTTCCCGGACTTCGAGGCGCGCGCCACGACGAAGAAGTAACGCGCCCCGCGGCGCGCGAACCACTTGTCTTCGAGCAATTTCTTGGCCTGCTCGTCGAGCTTGTCTTCGCCTTCGTCGAACATCACCACGGCGCCGCGATCTTTCAGCGGCGTGAACAGCGCGTTGAAGTCTTCATCACTGATCGAGGCGAAGGTCTTTACGTCCGCGGGTTGGCAGCCCCGCCGCGTGTCACCACCGAGACCGCACGAATGCAGCACGCGCTCTAGCACTTGCTTGAATTGTGGCGTGCAGTAGCCGACCTCGGATTGATCGGCGACCGCGACCTTGGGCCTCTCGGCCTCCGGCGTGGTCAGGCGCTCGGCGGCGCCCGAGACCCACAGGCGCACGGCCAAGAGCGACCCGAGCACGAACACGGCGCCACTCCCCAGGCCGGCGAGGGCGGCGGCGGGAACCTTGGATCCCGCGTCAGCGGCGGGCGGCGGATTGA
>Ga0247766_1000280_pt1 | contig 10865 bp, 8 predicted proteins | sample UWRJL223509R6_FD_179946 | JGI IMG/M metagenome (GOLD analysis project Ga0247766, IMG submission 179946) | Plant litter microbial communities from Arlington Agricultural Research Station in Wisconsin, United States - UWRJ-L223-509R-6 | ecosystem: Environmental > Terrestrial > Plant litter >...
CGCCCAAAAGACCAAGGCAGTAAAAACGACGAAGACGGCCACAGCGTGCGTCTCCTACCGTCGCTCGTCACTGACGGCAAATCAGCTGCGAAACTCGCTGACAAAGTCGCGCCAATCTTCGCACTTTGGTGATCGCGGGCTCGGTTTGTGCGATTTCATCGCCGACCTCGCAGCATGCGTTCTACGCCACTCGCGTCGTAACGCAGCCTGGCACATGCAGCGCAAGTGGCGCGCTCAGTCCCACAGGCGGGGTCGCCGAAAGTGGGCCTACGACGCTTTGCTGCACGGAGTGAGAGGCGGTCCGTCTGAGCTCCGCCTGGTGGAGCCTGCTTCGAGCAATCGACTAGAACTGCGCGTGCCCGCGCACCGCGCTCCGGATCTCTTCACTCAGCTCCACCCCATGCGGCGCTTGCGCCGCCGAGCGCTCCCAGCGTGAAAGCCAGCGCGCGTCGAGCGGCTGCTCGAGCAACTCCCGTCGCGTCGCCGCCACGGTGGTTTCCTTCTTCATCCCAGTCGCGGCTCCGGTCCCGACGAAGAATCCACCAAGTAGCAACGACACCCGCGTCGGCGTGGCCGCGCTGTACGTATACACGGTGCACCCACCTCCGTCGTCACGGGCATGTGCGCGCAGCTTCGCGAACGTCGCGGGCGTCCACAATGTCGGATTCGACACGGGTGAAAACGGATCGAAGAAGATCAAGTCCGCGGGTTCCCAAGTGCGACCCCACAGCTCTGCTGCATCACCGAGATGCACCTCCCACCGCGACCGCCCCTGATGCCACGGCTCGCCGTTCAATAGCGCGTTCCCCGCAGCCGCAAATGGCTGCAAAAACGCAAACCCCTGGGTGTCGGCAAGCGCGAGGCGGAGCGGTGCCAGATCGATCTCGAAACTCAGCACTTCGAGTTCGCGTCGTTGTCGCTCACCGAGTTCACGGGCGCACGTCAGCGCCGCGACGGCATTGGTGCCGGCACCGAGCCCCACGTCCCACACGCGGAGTGGCGGCCCTTCGCGTTGCAGCTGCTCCGCCAAGCGCGATTGTTCGACGTACAACGCCCGGGCTTCTTGCCATGGACCCACTGACGGATGCATGACTTCGCCATGGCCGAGGTGGCGCACGGCGCGCGTGCCGTTCCGCAGTGTGACGAGTTCGAAGTCGCCGTCGCGCATTTTCGGATCTTCAGCTGAAGATGGCATGGTCGAATCGCGGGCGTGCGAGGAGTCGCATACTCGCGCTTCTAGCGGTGCCCCACGGCGTTGCCAATGGTCGCGCCTGTTCGGGCACCCGCGGAGCGCGCGACCGCACCCAGGGTGCGGCATCGCCTTCCGCGGCGGAGCGCGCAACCGCACCCAGGGTGTGGCATCGGGGGCCGCCACACCCCGGGTGCGGCATCGCCTTCCGCGGCGGAGCGCGCAACCGCACCCAGGGTGTGGCATCGGGGGCCGCCACACCCAGGGTGCGGCATCGCCTTCCGCGGCGGAGCGCGCGACCGCACCCAGGGTGTGGCATCGGGGGCCGCCACACCCTGGGTGCGGTATTCGGTGATTGGCAGACCGGGCGTACATCGATAAGTGCAGGTCCGCCTCGGCCAACTCCGGCTCGTCACTTCTTTGGTGCCGCGCTGTGGATCGACTAAATGGCTCAGGTGACTGCACCGCAGCTAGCCACTCGAGTCAGCACCCGCACGCGCACGATTCAGCTTTGGCCTGTGCTGGAAGTGCCGTGGATTGCTCAGGAAAACGAGCGGGCGCCGGATTCGGGGCCTGTGTTGATTGGGACGTCGGCGGCGTCGCTAGGCGAGCCTGGGGCGGCGGAGGCCTCTGCGTCGACGGACCCGGCTCCCGCTTCGATTCCGTTCGACACCGCGCACCTCCCAAACTGCGGCGAGAAGGTCGGCGGTCGTTGCGTGCTGCGCGCGCTGCTCGGCGAGGGCGCATTCGGGCGCGTGTTTGCCGCGGAGGACGAGGAAACCGGTCAACAGGTGGCGCTCAAGGTCGTCGGGTTGCGGCGCTATCCGCGCGAATACGCCGAGCACGAGCTGCGCGCGTTGGCGGCGATTGCACATCCGAATGTCGTGCAGCTCAACGAGCACGGGGTCGAGGCAGGCGCAGCCGAGCCGTACCTCTGGTACACGATGCCGCTCTATCAAGGGCTGGACTTGGCGGCGTTGCTGAAGGGTCGAGGCCAGTTGTCGCTCGCGCGCGCGCACGCGGTGTTTACGCGCATCGCCGGGGGCGTGTGTGAGATGCATCGGCTCGGGCTGCGGCATCAGGACATCAAGCCCGACAATATCTATTTGGCGACCATGGCCGGCGTAGCCGAGCATCACCCGGTGTTGCTCGATTTGGGCGGAGCTGCGCGAGAGCACGCGAACCGACCTTTGGTGGCGACGTTTCCGTTTGCTGCGCCGGAGCAGAGTGAGGCGTTGATCGGCGGTCTGCTTGGCGAAGAACACGCAGCACTCAGCGAGAAGGTTGATGTGTATGCGCTCGCGGCGACCCTGCTGTTCTCGCTGATCGGTTCGAAATTCGTCGGTCACGACGTGGCACAGCGCGACAGTGACGCGGAAGCGACGCCCGAGGCGTTGACGGCGTTGCGTTCGCAGCTCGCGCGCATTCATGCGGCGCGCGCGCGAACACCTCTCCCCGAGGCAGCGTTGCCGGGGTTGTCCGGTCTCGTGCGCGAGCGGCTGAGTGCAGCATTCGGTCGTTGGCTGGCTATCGATCCCGAGCAACGCCCGCGCGCACGTCAGTTTCTAGAGGAGCTCTCTGTACTACTGGAGTGGGACAGCGAGCTCGCGCGCCGCCGGCAGACGAGCGAATTGCGTCGCAAATTGCTCGGTGTCTCGGCCGGCTTGTCGCTCGCGGCTGGCGTCGGCGGATTGGGCGGCTATCAGTGGCACAAGCGCACCATGGGTGAAGCGAAGCAAGCGACCAATGCCGCGTTGAAGAAGGCCGATGCGGCCTCCGACGAATTGCATCGCGCGGGGACGACGCTGGACAAGATCATCGCGGATCCTTCACTGGGTGCGGTCGAAAAGGCGCGCCGAATCACCGAGGTCGTAGAGGCCTTGGAGACGCAGACCGAGCGTCTGGCGCTTGCCAATGAGCGGCTCGATCAAGAGCGGAAGAACGCCGACAAAGAGGCCCGCCTGCGGGCGCAACAAGACAAGGCCGCGTTCGACGCGGCGCTCGAGAAAGCCGAGAACGAGCGCGTCGCCGCAAAGAGTGCGCAATCAACGGCTGAGACGGCGGCTTGGAAGGCCGAGGCCGAGCGCGACCAGGCGCGCAATGATCAGGCTGCTGCGGACGCGGCGCGCGGGAAGGCGGAACGGGAGCGGCTATTGGCGCAGCAGGAGAAGGCCGCCGCGGACGCGGCGCGCGTGAGAGTGGAGAGCGAGCGAGAACGGCTGGAGGCCGAGAAGACTGCCGCCGAAACGGCGAAGTTGAACGCGCAGGCCGAGTTGGCTCTGGCTCGGCAAAACAAGGCTGCCGACGAGAAGTCGGCGTTCGATCGCGGCGTCGAGGTAGGCTACGGCAAGCGATCGAGGAACACGCCCGCGCAGTAACGCGGACTCCGAGATCCCGCTCTCGAAAACGGTGGTAGCTTACGGGCTATGCCAGTCAGTGATCAGTGCGCTCAGTGGGTCGAGCAGCGGTTTCTGCAATCGATCGTGCCCACGTTGCAGAAGTACATCGCGATCCCGAACAAGAGTCCTTCCTTCGACTCTGCTTGGAAGCAAGCGGGGCATATGGATCGCGCCGTGGAGTTGTTGGCCGGCTGGGCGCGTGAGGCCATGCCAGAGGGCGCTACGCTGGAGGTGGTGCGGCTCGGTGAACGCACGCCGGTGATTTTCATCGACGTGCCGGGCACCGGCGGCGCGGCGGGCGATACGGTCCTGCTTTATGGCCATCTCGACAAGCAGCCAGAGATGACGGGCTGGCGCGAGGGACTCGGGCCTTGGCAGCCCGTGTTGGAGGGGGACAAGTTGTATGGCCGCGGTGGCGCCGACGATGGCTATGCGATTTTCGCTTCGTTGACGGCCCTTGCGGCTTTGCGGCGGGACAACGTGCCGCACGCGCGAGCGGTGGTGCTGATTGAGGCGTGTGAGGAGTCGGGGAGCTATGATTTGCCGGCGTACATCGAACACCTCGCGCCGCGTATTGGCGAGCTTTCCCTCGTGGTGTGTCTCGATTCGGGGTGTGCCAACTACGACCAATTGTGGTCCACGACTTCACTGCGCGGGTTGATTGTCGGGACGCTGGAGGTGTCGCTCTTGAGTGAGGGCGTGCACTCGGGCGATGGGTCGGGCGTGGTCGCTTCCAGTTTTCGGGTGGCGCGGCAGTTGCTCGAGCGGTTGGAGGACGCGAGCACGGGCGCGATCAAGCTCGAAGCATTGCACGTGCCGATCCCTGCGGAGCGTGCGACGCAGGCGCGTGCTGCCGCCGAGGTCCTCGGTGATGAGGTGTGGCAGAAATTGCCGATGCAGGCCGGCGCGCGCGCGGTCGCGGAGAGCAACGCCGAACTGATTTTGAATCGCACTTGGCGGCCTGCGCTGGCGATCACTGGGGCTGAAGGGCTGCCGCCGATTGCCAACGCCGGGAACGTGATGCGGCCCGTGACTCGCTTGAAGTTGTCGTTGCGCCTGCCACCGCGGCTCGACGCAAAACAAGCGGCGACACGGGTGAAAGCAGTGCTGGAAAGCGAGCCGCCTTATGGGGCCCAGGTGAGCTTCAGCGGCAACGACGGGAGCAATGGCTGGGATGCGCCGCCGCTGGCACCCTGGCTGGCGAACGCGTTGGAGAGTGCGTCGAAGCGGCACTTTGGTCGGACTGCGATGTATCTGGGCGAGGGCGGCTCGATTCCGTTCATGGCGATGCTCGGGCAGAAATTTCCCAAGGCTCAGTTTTGCATTACCGGGGTGCTCGGTCCCGGGTCGAATGCGCACGGGCCGAACGAGTTTTTGCATTTGCCGACCGCGCGCAAATTGACGTTGTGCGTGGCGGACGTGCTCGGCGCGCACGCGGCGCAATCCGTTTGATTCATGGCGCGTAGAGCCAAGCGCAAAGCGCGCGCAGCTCGGCAGCTGAACGCCAAGCAAGTCGAGGAGCGGCTGCTGGCGACGAGCTTTCCGCGATTGCAGATGATGCTGATTTTGGCGCTCGCTGCCGTGGGCACGTTCTTGTGTTCGGCCACGCTCGTTCGTTGTGGGCTCCGAAGCATGGGAGTGCGCTACGCGCTGGCCGTCGTGGGCGGGTATTTGTCGTTCTTGTCGTTCGTGCGGGTTTGGATTGCTTATCAGACCCGCAATTGGGCGTTCGGACGGGCAAAGCCGGAGCCGTCCGAAAAACGCAGGTTCGACGGCGATTTGCCGGATGGGCTCGACGTGCTGGGGAAGCTGGATGTGCCGGACTTGAGCGGGCTGAACGAACTCGGCAATCTCGGCAGCGCCGCGGGCAACGCGTTTTCCGGCGGCGGGGGTGGATTTGGCGGCGGCGGGGCGAGCGGTTCTTTCGACGTCGATCTCGGCTCGGGCGACAGCAGCTCGTCAGACGCGTTGGATGCGGTGAGCGGTTCCGACGATGCGTTGCCGATCGTGATCGCGGTGATCGCGTTGCTCGGTGGCGTGGTCGCGCTGGGCTTCGTAGTGTATTCGTCGCCGGTGCTGTTTGCGGAGGTGCTGCTCGATGTGGCCGTGCTGGGCGCGGTGTACAAGAAGAATCAGCGCCACCAGCGCAGTCATTGGGCCGCGGGTGTGCTGGGGCGCACGTACAAGCCGATGTTGGTGTTGACGGTGTTGGCGTCGATTTTCGGCTTTGCGATGCAGAGCACGGCGCCCCACGCGACAACCCTGGGTGCGGTGCTCGAGGCGTCGGATGAACAGGCACCCGCGAAGCATTAGCGCTGCGACGCAGCGTTAGCCGGCGAAGGGCGTTTTCAGCCTCTTCGGCAGATGCTCACTGAGTTCGAGGTAGAGCGACTCCCAGCTGCCGTCGAGGATTGCGCTCCGCAGGCGCGACATCAAAGTTTGCGTGTGGTGAATGTTGTGAATGGCGACCCAGCGGACGCCTTGCGCGTTCCCCACGCGTAGCAAATGATGGATGTATCCGAGGGGTTGGCTTTGACAGGCGAGGCAGGTGCAGCCGGGTTCGAGCGGGCCTTGTCCGTGTTGCATCGCCGGGCGCATGGTTTCGAGCACGCCTCGGAAGGTGTAGGCGTAGCCCTGCTGCGCCATTTTTGTCGGCAAAATGCAGTCGAACAGATCGACACCCCGGTGCACGGCTTCGACCAGGTCGAGTGGCGTGCCGACGCCCATCAGGTAGCGCGGTTTGTCTTTGGGTAAGAGGGCGGTGCACAGCGCGGTCATGGTCTCGCGTTCAGTGCGCGTTTCGCCGACCGCTAGGCCGCCGATGGCGAAGCCGTCGAAGGGCAGCGCGGTGATCTCTTGCGCGCTCTGTTCGCGCAGAGCTGCATGTACGCCGCCTTGGACGATTCCGAACAACGCCTGTCCGCGCCGCTTGCGCGTGTGCTCTTCGAGGCTGCGCGCTGCCCAGGCGTGGGTGGTGGCCATGGCTTCTCGCGTGCGGAGTTCATCCGAGGTGGATTCGACGCAGACATCGAGCACCATCATGATGTCACTGCCGATCGCCTGCTGCATGGCGATGCTGGACTCCGGCGTCAGCAGGTGTTTGCGGCCGCTCGGCAAGCGGAATTGCGCGCCGCGTGCGCTGATGCTGCGTTCGCCGGGCAGCGAAAAGATTTGATAGCCACCGCTGTCCGTCAATACGGCTCCCTGCCAGCCCATGAAGCGGTGGATATCGCCGAAGCTCGAGAACACTTCCGCGCCTGGCGCGTCCAGCAGGTGGTAGGTGTTGGAGAGGATGATTTTTGCGCCGGTGCTGCGCGCATCGTCCATCGAGATGTGACGAAAGCTGGCGCGCGTGGCGACCGGCATGAACACGGGAGTTGGGATGTCACCCCGACGGGTATGCAGCACGCCGGCGCGGGCGCCCTCTGCGGTCGTGCTCACGAGCGAAAAGCCAACGGTCACCCGAGGGGCAAATGACCTCGCGAGCGATCGCTGTCAACCATGGGGGGTGGCGTGCGTCTCAATACGGGGCTCGGCGCACGAGCGCGCGAGCGACCGAGCCCGCGGCAGCAGGCCGAAAGTGAGCTCAGGCCTGTCGAGACAGCGGCTTGCCGGGCGTGGTACGCTGTGCGTTGCATGTCGGAACAAGATAGTTCAGACGGACCACCGCGCTCTCCATCGGAGCAGACCTTACTCGGGGTGGCTCCGCCTCCGATGGAGCCTTCGGCGCAATCACCGCAGCGCAGCCCGGTGTTCGTGCGCTCGGGCACGTCCGTTACCGATGTCGAGCCACCGCCCGTGCCGCGCATGGCCTTGCCGAGTCGACCGCCTTCATCGCCCGGCGTGACGGGACAGCCTGCAGCCGCGTCGAGCCTCGCGCCACCGGCCGAGAGTTTCGATCGCACGCGACGCGTCTTGGGTGCTCACCCGGCGTTGTGGATGCTGCTCGCTCCAGCCCTGCTCGCCGTGACGGCGATTGCGCTGCTGCGTGCGACGGCCGTGCACCATGGGTCGAAGCTGCTGCAGACGGCAGCAGGCTCTGCGAGTGCGGCTCAGGCGAATGCTCAGCCGACCCGTACGGAGAGCGCGGCCGAGCGATTGGCGCGGCTCAAGGCTCGGCCGCCCGAGTCATTGACCGCGCGCGAACTCGCGCTGCTCGCCGAAGCGCAAACTGACGAGGCGCGCGCGGCCGGCAAGGCCTTGCGCTCGAAGATCGAAGATAACCCCGCACTCGGCAAAGATCCAGCGCTGCAGCGCGAGCTCCTGCGGCTCGCCGACGACGCCCGCACCAGTACCGATGCACTCTCGACGATGGCCGTGTTGGACGCGCCGACTGGCGCAGATCTTCTATACGAAGTGTGGACGCACACCCCGGTGCGCACGGAAGCGACCGATCTCGCGCGAGCGCTCGTCCTCAGTACGGACGTTCGCCCCAAAGCGTCAGCTGCGCTGGCAGTGGCGCTCGAGCTGCGCTTGGCCGAACGCTGCGAGCAATACAAGGCGATTTTGCCCAAAGCACTGAAGGACGGGGATCGGCGCTCGACGCATCTGTTGCTCAAGCTGAGCGGTAAACACGGTTGCGGCCCCAAAAAACGAGATGATTGCTATGCGTGTCTGCGCGAGCAGCCGGATGAATTGACGGCCACGATCAACGCCGTCAAGAGCCGTCGTCCGCCCGAATTCGGCGCGCCCTGAAGGGAGCCGGTTCACGTTTGCGGCTGCTCGTGCACTAACCTGAGCTTCGAATGGCTTTCGCAGTCGTGATTGACGTCCCGCCCATCGAGGCGTCCACGGCAGCGCGCACCGTCGCCACTTGTAACGCAACGCTCGGACCCGCAGAGTGCGTGCTCGCCGGCGGAAGCAGCGGCGCGAATCCCGAATCCCGCTGGTACGCGGTCGTGCGTTACGGTTCGGACGGTGAAGCTCGGCTCACGATCGAATTGTACGACGGAGACGCTGATCGAACTGGCGGCGGCGGTCGCGCAGCAGCCCGCGTCGCGCGCAGCGAGCTCGAGTTCAAAGAGCGTGATTCTCCAGAAGAGCGCTGGGCCTCCGCCGGCGTCGTGGTTGCCGCGTTGGTGTTGGCTCAGCCACTGGACCGCGCGCCGGTCGAGAAGAAGTCCGAACCAGTACCCGTCCCTGCTGCGAAGCCGAGTGAGCCGATTCGACCCGCGCCCGTTGCGTCCCCCGCGCGTTGGCTGCGCTTGGAGTTGGGGGCGACCCTCGGTTCGGAAGAGCGCGGCGCCCCGCTGCGCGCGGGTCCGCTCGCGCGTGTCGCGATCGCCTTTGCCGATGTCCCGGTGTTTGCGTTGGCCAGTGCTGCCTACACCGTTCAAAGCTCGGGCAGCACCGAACTGAGCTGGGTGACCGGAGCGCTGGGCGCAGGAGTCCGTGTAAGTTTCGCGCAGGACCGTGCCGCTCTGGAGGCGCGCGGTGAGGCCGTGATTGAAACACTGGGCATCGAGGCCAGTGACGGGCAGCGCACCGAGAGCGCGCGCCGGACCCGCTTTGGTCCGCGCTTCGGCCTGGATCTGAGCGGGCAATTCAGCAAAAATTGGGCGTTGGTCGTCGGCGCGGAGGGCGGGGTTCTGGGCCCCCGAGTCGTGATCGAGGTCGCCGGGGAGACTCGGGAGTTACCCCCGTTCGCCTGGGGACTCCTTTCTGCGGTGCGCTACGACTTTCGCTGACTGCTGTCGGGGCTCCGTGGCGACCAACCAAATGCGGCTCTGAAACTAGCCCCCGATGATCCCCCGTGAGAACATAGTTGACCCGATGTCCGAGCCCAAACGCCTGAGAGCGCTCGTTGGGGGCAGCGGTCAGCGTTCGAGTCATGAGCCCTCGGACGAGCAGATCGTGGCGGGTCTGATTGCGGGTGAAGAGTGGGCCGCCGAGGCCATTTACGACCGCCTGCATCCGGTGGTCGACCGCGCGCTGCGCCGCGTGCTGCAGAGCAACGCCGATCACGACGACCAAGTGCAAGTCGTGTTCGAGCGCGTGATTCGTACGCTGATCGAGCGCAAGTTCGCCGGCGCCTGCTCTCTCGCCACCTGGGCGACGGCGATCGCTTCGAATGTGGCGGTCGACACCGTACGCGCGCGCATTCGCGAACGCGCCGTGGTTTGGGAAGATCGCGCGCGCAGCGCCGAACATGCCGTTAGCGTCCCGAGTGGCAACCTCGAACGCCAGTTGGAGGCGCGCGCCGAGATCGCGGAGCTGCATGCCATTTTGAGCTCGATGGACGCGGCTCAAGCCGAGACGGTGTTGTTGCACGACGTGCACGGGCACGACCTCACCGAGATCGCGCTGATCACCAAAGTGTCGGTCGCGGCCGCGCAATCGCGGCTCGTGCGCGGGCGCAAAGAACTGCTGCGTCGCGCACGCATTCGCTTGGGGAGGTCGTCATGAGTGACGACGCGAGTGAAGTCCGACGGCTGCTCGGCGCGCTGCGAGATCGCCCCGTCAGCGTCGACCCCGAGCGGCTCACGGTACGTCGCGAACGCGTGGTCGAGGCGCTCAAGCGCGACGTGCGCACGCTGGCGGCTGCGCGCGCCGCGCGCACGCAACGCCGCGTGGGTTACATTGCGCTTTCGCTGGCCGCCGCCGCGGGCGTGGTGTTCGGCGTGCAGCGCTTGACTCAGCCAAGCACCGCGTCAGAGGCTTTGGTGATCACGTTCGTCGGTAGTGTCGGCCAAGCAACGGCGCGTTCGAACGCGAAGTCGCGGCCGCTGCGCGCGGGCGAAAGCTTGCTGGGCGATCCGGGTGAAATCGAAACCGCGACTGATGGCTCGGCGGAGTTGGTGACGAGCGCAGGGCTCGGGCTCAATTTGGGCGGCCGGACGCGGCTGTCCCTCTCGGGTTTGGTGGGCGCCGCGGCGAGCAATCAGGTCGAGCTCAAGCAGGGTTATTTGAATTGCAGCGTGCCGCATTTACTGGAGGGGCAGCGCTTTTCCGTGCAAACCCCCGACGCGCGCGTGGTCGTGCACGGTACCGTATTTTCAGTGCGCGTCGATGGCAGCCGCGCGCGCGGCAGCGCGACGTGCGTGGAAGTGACCGATGGCGTGGTCATCGTTCAGCATGGCGATCGCGAAACCGCGTTGAATCGCGGCGATCGCTGGGGGTGCGAAGCGGGCCCCGGCACGAGCGGTCACGAGAGTCCGTCGCTTTCGGCCAATCCGAGCGCTGCGCTATCCGCCGTATCCGCAGCCAACGAGCAACCCCACGACCTCGAAGAACATCGCGCCGCGCCGCGCAACACCGCGCACGCGCCGCAACGGGGA
>Ga0247766_1000281_pt1 | contig 10863 bp, 10 predicted proteins | sample UWRJL223509R6_FD_179946 | JGI IMG/M metagenome (GOLD analysis project Ga0247766, IMG submission 179946) | Plant litter microbial communities from Arlington Agricultural Research Station in Wisconsin, United States - UWRJ-L223-509R-6 | ecosystem: Environmental > Terrestrial > Plant litter >...
GTGCGCCCGCGTCCGAAGGGTTATTTCTCGGTGCAAATTGACGCGCTGTTTCGGTCCCTGGCCGAATTTTACGGCGCTAAGGCCGTCGGCGTCGTCCTGTCGGGCGCGCTGTACGATGGAGCCGAGGGCTTTCGCGCGATTCGCGCAGCAGGTGGCGTCACCTTTGCTCAGGTTCCAGAAGAAGCGCAGAGCGAAAGCATGCCGCGCGCGGCGATCGCCACGGGCGACGTCGACATGGTGTTGCCTGCCAAGGAGATTGGCGAACAGTTGCTACGACTCGCCGCCTTGCCGCGGTTCAGGGACGACCACAGTGACGCGCGAGGCGCGTAGCGGGTCACTGATCCGATGACCGAGCTACCCGCTTGGCCAGCTCGAGACGCTCGAAGGCGTCTCTGGCTCGGACTCCGCTTGGCGTTGGCAGGGCGAAGAAGAATGACGTGCCCTCACCAGGCGCACTTTCGACCCAAATGCGACCGCCATGAGCTGCGACAATGCCTCGCGCGATAGCGAGGCCTAGGCCCGTGCCGCTCCCGCTGGTTGCCCGAGGTGAGGTCCAAAACCGATCGAACAAGAGAGGAAGTTGGTGCTCCGGGATGCCCGGACCCACGTCGCGAACCGCGAATGTGCATTCGTGTGGCGAGGACTCGACCGCCAAATGCACGGTGTCGCCCGGCGAGCTGAATTTGACGGCGTTCCCCACGATGTTGTCGAACACCTGAAGCACGCGCTCGCGATCGCACATCACCAGGCCATCGGGGCCACCCGCATTCACTAGCTTGATCGGGCGTTGTTCGGCGAGCGGTGTTGATTGGTCAATGGCCTCGGCGAGCAAATCACTCGTGTGCTCTTCATTTACTTGGATTTCCACTTGCCCATCACGGATCTTCGCCAGATCCAACAGATCTGTGATCAGGCGATTCATCCGGATCGAGGACCGACGGATGCGCGTCACGTGAGATCGAAGAGGGCTGCGCGCCGCTTCCAAGTGCTCCTCGCCGAGCGCGGCGTCGAGCATCGCCACGCTCCCATATATCACGCTCAGCGGGTTCTTGAGATCGTGGGACACTACGGCGATCACGTCCTCGCGCGCACGCACGGCCTTCTCAGCGAGACTCAACGCCTCATTGATCTGCTCGCTTGCTCGTAACGTGAACTCCACGGCGGCCTCTGCCAGAGCAGAATTCACCAGTTGCGAGACACGATCCAGCTCGCCGGTCGACATTTCGTAGCCCGCTTGTGTAACTACGTCGCCAATCGTAGAGCGAAGTACTTCGTACTCGAGTAGTACGCTCCTGAGATCGTAACCGGCGTACCAGCGCTGCCCACCATGCGCTTTGGCGACCGCTTCCGATCGGTCGTCATCACCCTGTTGATAGGCGAGCGCCAACTCGCGAACGTATCGATTCAGGTCGTCGACCACATCACTATGCTCCGCCTCGCGCGGTGGAAGGTCATGTCGGCGTGCTCGACCGACGAACAATTCTACGATCCGGTCGGCATTGTCGTGAATGAGCTCGTGAAGTTTCTTCGGTTCCATCAATTGAGCTCGAAGTGTAGGACTAGGGAGACATCTCCTTTGTACCACGCCGGCAATCCGAAGCATCGCCGGTGAATCTTTAGGCCCCAATCGTGCGCGCGGCCGAGCCGCTCGGCCAGGCGAGCCGCGAACTCCCCCTCGACCACAGGGCAAGCGAAGTTTCGAACTCCTACTTGCCTTCCACGTCCCATCGCTGATCCCGGCGTCGAATGGCTTCAGATCGTCATCTGCAGTTTCACCTGGTCGACCACCTCCGTCACGCCAGGTGCTGCCCATGCGGCGTTCGCTGCGTCCTCGATTGTCTGCCAAGACGAGGCGTGGCCAGTGAGGGTAACTTTGCCGCCCGACGTGGTGACGTGGATCGACTTGGCGTCTGTTTTCGCTTGTCGCTGCAGCGCAGCCTCGACTTTCTCTTTGACCTCAGCCGTGGACGCTTCCGGTTTGACCGTAACCAAATTGAACACGCTGGTCACGCCGGTTAGGTGACGGACCGCGCGCTCGGCGGCTGCACGCTGAAAGTGCCATGTGACTTGGCCCTCCAATGTGAGCGCTCCATCCTGTATCCTGGCGGTGACCTCTTTAGGCACGATTACATCCCAGGTCAGCGCACGTTGCACAGCGTTGGCAATCTCAGAGTCACTGCGCTCGTGTTCGCCTTGGATTTTGACTTTCAGACATTCAGCGACGGCGCGAACGCCGTACACTCGCTTCGTCGCGTTTTCTGCGGCCCTCTTTTCCGCGAAGGTATCAACGGTTCCGAGCAACGAAACGGCTCCTTGGTCGACGCTCACGCCGATCTGGGCGGAGTTCACCTTCGGGTCCCAGGACAGCTCTGTTTCGATATCTCGCTTCAGCGCGGCGTCTGTTTTGGTCATGCCTCGCGCAACGCACGATACGTGCCCGCCTTCAGGGTTCGGTCCTAGCGTCCAAGAGCGACTGTTCGATCTGCACGGCGACACACCTGTGCCCTCGACTCGAGGCTGCGCGCCGTCGTCTTGCGCGACGCTTGCGCGACGCGACGCAAATTTGGCAGATAGTCGGTATCTTTGCCGGCTCGGGTTGAACGGCGTGGTCGTTGAACGCGTCAACGAACCGATCTCTCGCAAGGTCGGCTCGCCGCGCGGGTGATTCAGGCGCGCAATTAATGCGCTAAACGGGAGTGCAGCAGGTCCGCGAAGGCACGACACGCATCGACGGTGGTGAAGATACCGACGACCTTATCGTGTTGCATGACCACGGCGGAACCGTATTTCCGGTCTGCCATCGTCGACACGACTTCGTCGAGCGCCGCGTCGGGCGATACCAGATACGGATCCTCGGTCATGGCTTCGCTCACTAGGACTTTGTGTGGGTCGACGTCCTTTAGCGTCTCCAAGGTGTTCAAGTCACGGTCCGAGACCAGTCCAACGATTTTGGCGCCGCGCAAGACCGGCAGATGCCGGATATTGTGTTCACGCATCATACGGTGAGCCAAAGCCATTGGCTGATCGTCGCCTATCGTATGTGGGCTCGTGGTCATGTACTTTTGAACGGCAGGGATAGCTTTGCTCATTGGATCACGAGAGGAAAGTTGGCAGCACCGCTGCTGCGATCTGCTTGATGATAGGTGTGTCGTCGTCCATGGCGTTCGCTGTGCTGCGCGCACCAGAACTGCTCGCCAGCGCTAGCGAAGCGCGTCTGAACGCACTCCGGACACGCTGGGGTGATCTCTACTTCCGGCTCCAATTTCGGAGGCGGCGGGATGACGAGCACCGGGCAGCGCGCGTTTCTTACCGTCGACTCTGCGACGGAGCCCAACAGCAGGCGTTCAATTCCCTTCGGATTGTGGGTGCCGACGATGATCAAGTCTGCACCGAGATCCGAGGCCAGTTGAACGATGCTCTGCGCCGCCGCTGCGACGTGGGCATGCGAGACAATCCGAAAGTCCAATCGTGCTTCTCGGTGTGCGACCCCGAACTTTTCCAGCTGTAGCTCCACGTGCATGCGCAGTCTTTGGATTGCCGTTTCCAAGAGGGCGGGCTCCTCCAAAGGCGCGTAGCCCGAGACCGCGTAGCGGGCCTCGTCACCGACCGGCAACGCAGAGAGCACATGCACTTCTGCATTGGTTCGCTGTGACGCCTGCGCAAAGGCTTCTTGGAGCGCGCGGTCGGCGCACTCCGAGAAGTCCACGCCGACCAACAAGGTGTATGGTTTATTCTGCATTTGGTCTCCGGGGTCGACAGCTGCATCGACTGTGCCAGGTGCGTTGCGACCGAAGCGGTCCCGGTTTCGACGCCGTTCATGACGCGGAACGAGATGGCGGCGCACGAGTTGCGTCCCTGGCGCAAAAGCTGCGCCGTTCGTTCAGCTGTTCGCCCCGTGTACGGTAAGTACTGGGACGCGCGCCATCCGCACGACTTTTTCGGCCACACTGCCGAGTAGCGCGCGCTCGAGCCCGCGCCGCCCGTGAGTGCCCATCACGATCAGGTCGGCGTCCACGTCCGTTGCCGCGCCGAGCACCTGCTGCCACGGGGAGCCCGCGCGGAGTAGCGACTTCACGCCCGGAAAGCGCGTCTTGAGGTCGGTGGTAGCCTGCTCCAACCGCGCGACAGCGGCTCGCTCGATCGGTGCGCTCGAGTCGACCGGCAAATAGAGATCGGTGGCGTACGAATAGTTGGGCGCCTCCCAGCTGTGCACGAGCGTCAGCTCGGAGCCGAACTTCTCTGCAATGCGAAGAGCATATTCCAGCGCCTGTTGAGAGCTATCACTAAAGTCGGTGGCCACCAGGATTCGTTCGAATGACATTTTGTCTATGCAGAGCAAGATGCGCGCCGTTCAAGGCTCAGGTCCGAACAGCGCACGGCCCTCCCGCGCCTAGAAGCTCCCACGCACTTGCAGCGAGCCGAGCCCAATCCCAATTTGCGCGTTGGTTTTCGAGCTCGCCTGGTTGGGTTTCGCGGTGAGCCATAACGCGGCTCCGCCCGCTAGCCCGACCGCGCCCACGATGAAGCTGACGGTCGAAATATTGCCGAACTTCATCGCGTCCTCGTTGGCCTGATAACTCGGCTCGTCGGGGCAAGTCGTGCCGCAGGCCTTGGCGTCATCGTGCTTGGACTTGGACTTCAGGCCGAACACGCTGCCGACAACGATGCCGGTCGCGCCGACACCGAGTGCTGTCCAGGCGAGGATGCGTTGAGTAGAGACGGAAGAGGTCGCTCGAGCGTCGCTGTCCGCGCTGCTTCCCGAATCCTGCGCGTTGGCGTCGGCGTCCCCGTTCGTCGTCGCCGGTTGGGGCGAAGCTGCGTTTTCGGCTGGCGGTGGGCCAATCACGATCTCACGGCGACGCGCGCGTTCTCCCTCGCGAATCAGTAGTTTGAGTGTGGCTCTTGGAAGTCCGGCGGCTTGGAAGCCGAATGTGTGTTCTCCTGGGTCGACCTCGATCGGCGAACCGTCGAGGTGGTCGACCAATGGCTTGCCGTCGATGGTGACCGCGACTGCGCTCAGGCCGCGACCGGCTCCGTCTTTCGCGCTGAAGATCAGACTTGGAACGGCATTCGTCAGTTCGTTCAGCCGCTGCGTGCAATCTTCACGAACCAAGCGAGGACAGGCAGGATCAGTACAGACGTGCAGGGTAGCGCGCGCGCTCAGCAGCTTGCCGTCGCGGCGCAGGTCCTGTCCTTGCGTGTCGGCATCGATGCACTGGTCCGTGTTGGGCGTTGCACTCGCGCTGCCTGTTAGAAGCGAAACCGCCAGTAGAGCCGCCGCGCATGCCAATTGCGAGCGTCTGGTTCGAAACGTGTGCGTCATAGGCAGGCTTTCTTGAATACCTTGTTCCCTCGCGCGTCGTAGAAATAGGGGATCTTGCAATCGGTAGCTGCCGGCGTCGGGGCCACGCGGGCGGGTTGCCCGACGGCTGCGGGCGGTGTCGTAGGTTGACGCTGGCTAGCGGCAGGTACCGAGCGTGCTCGAACCGCGACCTGGGCCGGCGGCGGGGGCGTGTTGGGCGGCGTGACTGGCGCGGATGGGGGCGCGGGGTCCGGCATGACCGTCAGGGGTGACGCCGTGACCGGCGCCGGCACGTCCGTCACTGGCACCTCCGCCGCTGAAGTCGCGACAGGTGGTGGTAGCGGCGCGGCCGACGGAGGCGAAGTCTGAGTCGCGGACTCTCGCTTTGGAGGGGTCGTGGATCGCGACCACGCGAAAGCGGCCGCGGCGCCAACGAGGAGCAGCATTCCGACACCCCCGACGGCCCAGCGCAGCGTGTTCGACGAAGGGCGACGGCTGGTTTGGCTAAACTCCGCGAACGTCAGATTGGGCAGCTGGGAGGCCACGCTGTCGGATGAGGAGGGCTGCGCTTCGGGCGCACTCGACGGAAACCCGGCGGGGCGGGCTAGACGCTCGATGCGCTCGGCAGACAGCTGCGAATGCGGCGGCGCGTATTTGACGAGCTCTGCCGCGAACGCGGCGACGTTTGCGAAGCGCTTGGCGGGGTCCTTGCTCAGGCAATGCAGCAGCATTTCGTCCACCTCGGGCGGCAGGTCCGGGCGGTAGGAGCGGACTGACGTGGGCGCTGCGAGGTTGATCGACATACACAGCCGAGGCAGCGTTTCGCCCTCGAAGGGCAGTTTTCCCGTCAAGAGCTCGAAGCAGATGATACCCAGCGCCCAGATGTCGGTCCGCAGATCCACGTCGCGGGCGGACATCAGCTGCTCGGGCGACATGTACAGCGGTGAGCCCATGACGGCTTGCGTGCTGGTCATGACTTGATCAGCGGTGGCGCTCGCAGCGGTCAGCTTCGAAATTCCGAAATCCAGGACTTTGACGCACGACGAACCGTCCGCGCGCTGCGTGAGGAAGAGGTTCGGAGGCTTGAGGTCGCGGTGCACGATGCCAAGCCCGTGCGCTTCGGCGATCGCCTCGCCGGCTTGCAGCAAGTAGTCCGCAACGTCCGCGAGCGGTAACGGGCCTTGCTCGCGCAGCAGAGCAGCCAGGTCCCGCCCGCGCAATAGCTCCATCACCATATACGGCGTGCCGTTCTCGAGGCGAGCAACGTCCGTCACTCGCGCGACGTGCTCGCTCTTGATTTTGACGGCTGCGCGCGCCTCGCGTTCGAAGCGCGCGACTGCCTCGGCGCTCTGCAGCGCTTCGGGGAGGAGGAACTTGATCGCCACCAGCTCGTCCAGCAAGAGGTGACGAGCGGCAATGACCACGCCCATGCCGCCACGTCCGAGCACGCGCTCGACTCGGTACTTGCCGGCAAAAAGCTGGCCCTCGGTGGCGGGCATGGCCTCGCCCCTCTATAGCACGAGAGGTTTAGGACCGAGTCACTTCTTGGCGATGAGGCGTCTAGGTACGAAAGGGTGCCTGCTGGTCTGATGCGCACGGTTCATCCCCGCGAGCGTTCGCGCGGATTCCGACGTGCCGCGGTAAATGCGCAGCGAGCCGATCAATGCGCTCGAATGCAGCTGCTCGTGGAGGACGGGTCGGCTCGCGGCGGGTCCTGTTATAAGCTGTGGTCGACGGACCAGATGGCCAAGATGCAGGGTTTCAAGAGCCGATCTCCTAAACGGACCGCGTGTGTCGCCTTCATCGCTTTCTGTGGGGCCTGCAACGCGCTTCTCGACAATCACCCGCGTGACTTGGCAGTGGTCGCGTCAGGTGCTGGCGGCGAGGCAATGGTCTCGCCGGGTCCCGCTGGCGAGGGTGGTTTGGGCGGAGGCGACAACAGTGCCGGCGATGCGGGCACGAGCGGAGAAGGCGGCGCTGCCGGTAGCGAGATTGAGCCCGCGGGAGGCCGGGGTGGCATGCCAACGGGCGGCACCGCAGGCATGAGTCAGGGGGGCACGTCGCACGGTGGCATGCCCGCTTGCACGGGGTGTACGCCGGGCGTCAGCGAACCGCAGACTCGAACCTGCGGGATCTGTAATGCCGGGAAGGAGTCGGGCACGCGAACGTGCACGCCGAGTTGCACCTGGGAGACCAGTTGGAGCGGCACATGTAGCGATCACGGTACTGCCAAGAATGGCTGTTCGCTCGTGAAATGGTGCACCAACGACGCCGGCCGCACCGAATGCACGCTCCTCGGTTGCACGGCGAAAGAGGCTCAAGACGAATGCCGCGACGAAGCGGCGTCGATTTGCACGGTCAAGAACCTACTGATGAATACTGAGTGTCCGTGAACGAGTGATGACGATTGCTCGAGTCTACCCGATCAGATCAGCCACTGGCACAGCCGCCGGTCCAGTGCCGGTCAGCTTCTCCATCAACCCAGCGTTCATGAACGAGAGTCGCTCGGGTTGTAGGCCGAAGAGCGTCAAGATCGTCGCGTGCAGGTTGCGCAGCGGGACCTCGTCTTTGACCACGTTGTAGCTGAAGTCGTCGGTTTCACCGTACACGACGCCGCGTCGCACGCCGCCTCCGGCGAGCCACATCGAGAAGCAACGCGGGTGGTGATCGCGTCCGTAGTCGTCGCGCGTGGGGCTGCCCTGGCTGTACACGGTGCGTCCGAATTCGCCGCCCCAGATCACGAGCGTGTCGTCGAGTAGGCCGCGCTGTTTGAGATCACTGACGAGGCCGAAGCAGGCTTGATCGACGTCTTTGCACTGAGCCTCGTGGTTCGCCGGCGTGCCTTGATGGGCGTCCCAACCCCGGTGATAGATCTGCACGAAGCGCACGCCTTTTTCGAGCATGCGCCTGGCCGCAATGCAGTTTGCGGCAAAGGTGCCGGGGGTTCGGACGTCGTCGCCGTACAAGGCCAGCGTGGCAGCGCTTTCTCCGTTCAGGTCGGTGAGGCTGGGCATGGAGCTCTGCATGCGGTAGGCGAGCTCATACTGGTTCGTACGTTCATTGATGGTCGGATCGCCGGTGCTGGTGGCGGACATTGCATTCAGTTTTACGACAGCGTCCAGCATGGCGCGTCGCGAGGTGGGGGAGACGCCCCCGGGGTTCGGCAGGTACAACACCGGATCACCGACTCCGCGCATTGGGACCCCTGCGTTGTCTGCAGGGAGAAATGCGCTGCCCCAGAGGCGCGCGAACAGCGCTTGCGCGGCCGCTTTGCTGGAGAAGTTCGAGGTCATCACCGTGAACGGTGGCACGTCATTTTGCAGCCGGCCGAGTCCGTAGGAAAGCCACGCGCCGAGCGAGGGCTTGCCTGCGAGCTGGGAGCCCGTGTTGATGTTCGACATGGCCAGATCGTGATTGATCGATTCGGTGGACACGGTCTTGATGATCGCTAGGTCGTCCACCATCCGCTGGGTGTACGGCAGCAGTTCGCTCACCCACGCTCCAGACTGACCGCATTGCTGAAAGGCGAATCGGCTCGGCGCGATGGCCAGGCGCGTCTGCGCGGTCATGCCGGTCAAGCGCTGACCGTTGCGAACTGACTCGGGCAAGTCCTGATCGAAACGCTCGGCGAGCCCGGGCTTGTAGTCGAAGAGGTCGACCTGCGATGGCCCGCCGCCCATGAATAGCCAGATGGCTCGTCGAGCCTTGGGCGGAAAGTCGACACCGGGCTCTCTTGGCGCGGCGCCCGCGGTGCTCGAGAGCAGGGATAGCGCAGCGGAGCCCAAGCCCGAAACGCCCAACCCTGCCAGACCCGCGCGGAGGATGTCTCTACGGCCCTGGTTCAATCCTGTGCGGTGGTTCATTTGGTCAGTGCCTCATCGAGATTCAAGAAGGTGCTCGCGACCAAGGTCCAAGCAGCGAGTTCCGGGGCGGCGACGCTCGTCGATGGCGGGCTTTCACCTACGTGCAGCAGGGCGTCGACGGCAGCGAGATCTGCGGTGTAGTTTGCGAGCTCGGCTGCGATGAGCTGGCTGAAGACGTCCCTCTCGTCACTACTCAGCGTCCGCGAGAGTACGCGAAGCGACAGGTAATCGAGGCGCGCGGCGGTCGATGATTCATGCTCGAGGGCGTGCGTTGCGAGGACGCGCGCGGCTTCGACGAACTGGACGTCGTTCAGGGTGACGAGGGCCTGCAGAGGTGTGTTGGTGCGCTCGCGTTGCACCACGGATTGTTCGCGAGTGGGCGCGTTGAATAGCTCGAGCGCGGGCGGCGGCGCTTGCCGCTTCCAAAATGTGTAAACGCTGCGCCGATACAAGGCGTCCCCGTTGTCCTGCACATAGTCCCTCGTATTGCTCAACGGATGGCTAACCACGTCCCAAATGTTTGGCGGCTGATAGGGCTTGACGCTTGGGCCGCCGACGGTCTTGACCAAGAGCTCGCTCGCGGCGAGCGCGAGATCGCGGACCATTTCTCCATCCATGCGAAAGCGCGGGCCGCGGGAAAGTAGTCGATTGTCGGCATCGAACCGGAGCTTGTCGGCGCTGACGCTGGCCGCTTGTCGATAGCTGGCCGATGTCACCATCAGGCGGAACAAATGCTTGACGTCCCAGCCCGACTCGCGGAATTCCACTGCCAGCCAATCGAGCAACTCGGGGTGAGTGGGCGCATCCCCCATGCGTCCAAAATCATTCGCCGAGCGAACAATCCCGGCTCCGAAGAGTTCGGCCCAGAATCGATTCACGACCACACGCGCGGTGAGCGGCTGCTCAGGCGCCGTGAGCCAATGTGCGAGCCCCAGCCGGTTGCGCGGCTCAGTACGGCCCATTTGGGGCAGACTCGCGGGTACGGCCGCCTCCACCCGCGCTCCTGGCGAGTCGTAGTGCCCTCGCTCGAGCACGAATGCGAACGGCGTTCCTGCCTGCTCTGCCGTGACCAGAGTGGGGGTCTGGGAGGGCGGGACCAAAAGGCTGGGTTGGGGGTCAGCTCGCCCGCCGTCCATGACGGGCTGGGTGGTATTCCGAAAGAATGCCGCCAGCGCGTAGAAATCCTTCTGAGCGATCGGATCGTATTTGTGATCGTGGCACGCCGCGCAGCCGACGGTGAGCCCGAGCCACGCTCCGGCCAGCGTGTCCACTCGGTCTTTGGCATACATGGCCGCGTATTCATCCCCCACCACACCGGGTTCGTCCGTGCTCATGGCGTTGCGAATGAAGCCGGTCGCGGTGCGCTGTTCGATACTGGGGTCGGGCAGCAGATCGCCGGCAAGCTGCTCGGTCGTGAACACGTCGAAAGGCTTGTTCGCCGCGAAGGACTGGATCACGTACTCGCGGTACGGCCAAATGCTTCGATAATCGTCGACGTAGTAACCCTGTGTATCCGCGTAGCGCGCCACATCCAGCCAATAGTGGGCGCGTTGCTCGCCAAACGCTGGCTGATCCAATAGGCGATCCACCCACTCGCTATAAGCCGCGTCCGAGGGGTCCGCGCTGAACGTCTGCAAGTCTTGGGGCGCCGGGGGTAAGCCCGTGAGGTCGAGCGAGAGGCGGCGCAGCAGGCGGCTC
>Ga0247766_1000282_pt1 | contig 10823 bp, 8 predicted proteins | sample UWRJL223509R6_FD_179946 | JGI IMG/M metagenome (GOLD analysis project Ga0247766, IMG submission 179946) | Plant litter microbial communities from Arlington Agricultural Research Station in Wisconsin, United States - UWRJ-L223-509R-6 | ecosystem: Environmental > Terrestrial > Plant litter >...
CAAGAATTTCCGACGAGCCTTGTCCGCGTAGTTGACGCGGTATTTGGTCAGGCTCTGCTCGTACCCGTCTGCACCGAGCGCACCGCTCATGGGGGTGCAGTCGAACGCGAATAGGACAGCCCCCAAACCCAAGAACCACCGCCAGCCCGTCATATTCTTACTCACCCGTTCGAGTCCAGCACCAACCTCTTTTCGTCGCACGGCGGGCACGCCTGCTTCAAGCGAAATCTGCGTCGAAGGCCGCCGCTCGTCATCTCGCCGACACACCTGGGACATGCCGCCGCCGCGCGCCGTTTCGTACGGTCGGTCGATGGCCCAAGACGCACCTCAGTTCGGCGTGCCGCACGGTTTTCACCAAGATCGAGCCAAGGTGGCTGCGCTCAAGGAGCGCTTGTTCGATGAAGGCGTGAAAAGTTGCCTAGCCACTTTCGTGGACATTCACGGCATCCCCAAGGCCAAGCTCACCCCGATCGAGTCTTTCGAGCACTTGTGTGACGGGAGCGAGCTTTACACCGTGGGAGCGGTGGAAGGCCTGGGCCTCGCTGGGCCACAAGAAGACGAGTGCGCGACGGTTCCAGATCTCGAGAGCGCCATCGTGTTGCCTTGGGACAAGACGCGTGTGTGGTTCAGTAGTGATCTCTACTACCACGGTGAAACGTACGCGGGAGATCCTCGCGGCATCCTGCGGCGCGTGCTCGCGCGCGCGAAGAGCATGGGGTTTTCGTTCAATCTCGGCATCGAGCCCGAGTTCTACGTGTTGAGGCCCGATGCACAGGGCAAGCTCGCTCCGATCACGAAGACGCGTTTTCAAGGTCCCAACGCTTGCTACGACCTGACGCTCGCCAGCGAGTCGTCCGAATTCTTGGATCCGCTCGCGGGCTACCTACGAGAGCTCGGCTGGGGGCTTTATTCTTACGACCAAGAGTGCGGTCGCGGTCAGTACGAATTCGATTTTGGCTACACGGATGCGCTGACCATGGCCGATCGCTTCGTGTTCTTGCGGTTCATGGTCAAGAAGGTTGCCGAGCAAATTGGCGCGATCGCAAGCTTCATGCCCAAACCGTTCGCCGATGATTTTAGAAGTGGCGCGCACTTCAACATGTCGCTCGCAGACGTAAAGAACGGGCAGAATTTGTTTGCGCCCGACAGCGGCGCAAAAGGCACGCTTGCCAGCCGCTATGGTGTTTCTTGCTCGGATTTGGCACTTCATTTCATTGCCGGTCTGAAGGCGCATGCGCGGGCGATCAGCGCTGTCGCGTGCCCGACGTACAACTCTTACCAGGGCCTGATTGCTCGGGGCGATCTGGCGGATTTTTCGTGGGCCCCCGTGCTGGTTGCTTGGGGCCGCAATAATCGCAGTGCCATGCTCCGTTTGCCGGGCAATCGCCATTGCGTCGAAAATCGAGCGGTCGACATGGCCAACAATCCGTACCTGACGGCGGCGATCTCACTGGCTGCAGGGCTGGACGGGATCGAGCGCGAGCTCGACCCCGGTGAGCCCCTGAACGACGACCTCTATCGCCGTGGCCGGAGGGAGCTGAAAGCGGCCGGAATCGAGCTTTTGCCGCGGACGCTGCTGCACGCGCTCGAGGGCTTCGAGGTCGATGACCTCGCGACCAGCGCATTTGGCAGCTTTTATCGAGAGATCTATCTCAATCACAAGTTGAGTGAATGGGAACGCGCATTCTATCCGGTGCACGAGGAGCAGCGCCGCGCACAACTGACCTTCATCTGAGATGACTCATTGCGTGCCCAGCAGCTCACGGATCGCCGCGTCGATCTGCGTGCTCGCTTGCGGGTTGCGGTCGGGACCGCCAGCGACGTGCCCCCAGCTCGATTCGATCAGCCGCAACTCGGCGCCGGCGATGCGCGAGACTTCGAGCTTGCTGTCGTCGGGATGGAAATAGAGATCCTGAGCCGCGGGCATGATGATGCTGCGAGCCTCGATGGAGCTCAGCGCGCGCTCGAAATCGCCCTGGTAGCGATGATTGGCGCTGATGTCCGCAGATTGCCAGCTGCTCAGCATGCACAACAAATCATTTGCGTCCCACGCCTGATGATCCAGCGCCCAAGCGTCGAGCAGGGCTTGGGGTGAGTCGTAGCCGAGCGCGCGGTACTCGCCGTTGCGAAAGAATGCCTGACTGTAGGCCCAGCCGGCGTAGACGCGTCCGAACGCGCCTAAGCCGCGTAGCGGCGGCTCGCGATAGTGGCCGTCCTCGAACGCCGGATCGGCGAGCAGCGCCGCCTTGACCCCTTCCAAGAACACCCAATTGTGGGGCGCCGTTCGCGCCGAACCACACACAGCGAGCAAGTTCGAAACCCGCTCTGGGAAGAGCGAAGCGTGGTGATAGGCCTGTTGCGCGCCCATCGACCAGCCGAGCGCGAGCGCCACGCGGTCGATGCCGAAGCGTTCATTCAGCAGGCGCTGCTGTGCGCGCACGTTATCGAACAAAGTGACGCGCGGGAATGCGGCGCCGGTTTGCGTCGGATGATTGCTGGGTGAGGATGACACCCCGTTGCCGAACAGGTTGGGGATGACGACGAACCAATCAGCCGGGTCCAGGGCGCGCCCGCGCTGAACGAGCTTTTCATTGTCTCGGTGGCTACCGCCGTAATAGGTCGGGAAGAGCACGGCATTTTCGCGGTCTGCGTGCAAGTTGCCGAGCGCTCGATAGGCGAGCCGAGCGCTCTTCAATACCTCGCCCGATTGCAGCTCGAAATCACCGAGCTCGAAGTACTCGGCGTCGCTTCGTGCTGCTTCGCTAGCGGTCATCTGCGTAGCGGGTCGCGGGAGCGCTGACGGCGGCGCGCAAGTCCGAATAGCGTCAGGGCGGCTCCGAGGCCCACGATTCCGCGGCCGCCGCTGATCGGTACCATCGAGCAGCTACAGCCGTCGTCGTCGCTCGCGGTGGAGCTCGGTTCGAGAGCGTCGCTCGAGCCGGCCTCTCCGCCTTCGTGTGAGGCGCCGCCGGCGTGCGTGCCTCCGGTTGGCTTGCCGCTGCTGGTCGGCTTGCCCCCTGTGCCCGCGCTAGGCAGTCCGCTCGTGCTGCCGGCTTCACCCTCGACGGCTGAGCCGCCGCTGCCCGCGGCAGCGCTCACCTCTCCGCCTTCGCCGCCGCCGCCGACTTCAGCGTTTCCGCCCTGTCCGCCATCACCGCCATCACCGCCAACCGGCGGTGTTCCGACGTACAGCACCTGGGAAATCTTGCTCGTGAGCTTCGCCCGATCGACCGCGGTGGGTGCGTAGTTCACCACGGTGCCATCCGCCTGAGCTGGGATCGTGACGCGGAATAGATCGCCGCCGATGAAGGTCACTTTTGCTTGCTTCGTCTGTCCTTTGATCGTGTACGGCACCGTCAGTGTCGCCATTTGGCCGGCTTGATTCGTGGTGCTGTCACTGACAGCGACGCGGAACACGATCGGCGCAAGAACCGTTGGGATCGGCGTCTCGATGGCCCGGAACGTGGGCGGAGTGACGTCGGCGGCGAGCCCATGGTACACGCGGTTGTTCCGCAGCGTGGCGGCATTGGCGGGCGTCTTCGTGCCTTCACCTTGGCCCGTCACGAGGTCGATTCTACCGTCGCCGTCCAAATCGCCCAAGTCGATCGCGAGCGTGAGGTCGCTGAATTGCGGCAAGGCATCCGCAGCGTACTTAAAGACGGCGTTGCCGTCGTTCAATAGCACTTTTTCCGAGCTGTGAGTGCGGCTGCCGATCACGATGTCGTAGTGCCCGTCACCGTTCACGTCAGCGCACTTGGCAGCGCCGTCTCGAGCCGCGGGTTCGCCCAGCATGCGAGTCGCTGTCTCGTCGACGAACACGCCGTGTCCGTCGTTGAGCAACAGCTGCGTCACGTTCAGGTCCGTGGCCGCGCCGTCAGGCGCACGACCTGCGTTATCGATCACCAGATCGAGATCGCCGTCGTGGTCCAAATCACAGGCTTCTTGATTGTTCGCGTAAGGGCCTCGCTTCGGCGCGTAGTTGGCGGTGACGTCCGCGGAGCGCGTGCCCGCAAAGCCAGTGCCGTCACTGAAGTAGCCGTGCCCGTCGTTCACGAAGATACGACTGTAACCCTGTCGATGGTTGAGCAGAATATCGAGATCGAAATCGCCGTCGACGTCGACGAAGTCGAGATCGGTGGGACGTGAGCCGTAGTACGGCACGTCGGGCGTCGCAGCGATTGTGGACGGGAAATGATCGGTGGCTGTGGGCGCGTCTTTTTGGATCTCCGTCAACTCGAACACGCCCTGCCCGTTGTTGCTGTACAAGAGCAACCGCGACACGGTGCTCGCGCCCGCGTCACCCCAATCAGCGACGACTAGATCCAGATCTCCGTCAGCGTCGAGATCGCCGAAATGCGCGGAGCCGGCCCGCGACGCCGTCTGCTTGGGCAGCCGTGTACCAGCCTGATCGGCGAACACTCGACGGCTGGTTTGTACCCAGAGTTTGTCATCGTCGGTGCCGTATGCGCCCGGCTGATAGATGTCTAGGTCACCATCGCCGTCGATGTCACCGACGGCAACTTGGCGCAGCTGGCTGGGAGCGGCAGAGAAGGAAGCGCTGGTCGCGTCGAGGAAGGTGCCTTTGCCGTCGTTCAGATACACGACGGAATCTTCCTGATTGCCGGGGCCGAAGAGCCCGCCACCGTTGGCCATCACGATATCGAAGTCGCCGTCTGCGTCGATATCGGCGAGTTCCAACCAATTCGTCCAGCAACCTGGGTCACTCGTGTTGTTGCAGGCTTGCGTGGGGCCGATCCCGAAGGATCGGAGGGTGCCATCCGTGAATAGCTCCGCCGCCCGAGCTCTACGCGGCGCAACCGAGAGGGCGGCGAGCAATGCGAGACAGAGCAAGCGAGTAGTTCGAAACCCGAAACGCGAAAGCATGACCATGAAGCGACGAATTTTTGAAGGATGAAGCTACGCGCTTCCGCACGTGCGCAGACGCAAGGATTCGGGCCTGGCGCGCTCGTGCTGACTCACTGTGCAAGCGCAAGAAGCGCGACGTAACGTTTCCTTCATGGTCGTTCGCGCTCACGGATGCAAGCTCAACTGCTCGCTGTCTTTGCTTTCGTCAGCGCAACGCCGGGGATCGCGTGCCGCAACAAAATCGAAACACCAGAACAGAAAGCGGACATCCTTCTTGCCAGGGTTGTCCTCCTTGCCAGGGGTTGTCCTCGTCGCTGAGGCTGCGCTGAGGCTGCTCTTGGTTGTGTGCTCAAAGGCGCCACAGGCGTCTCAGCTGCGCCCCCAGCTCTCAGCGTGATTTTTCGACGAACTACTCGGCAAACACGCGAGAAAGCGGCCCATTGATTGTCACGGACTCCACGTCCGTCTAAGATTTGAATAGTTAGCTTTTTTTGGAAAGGGTGATCAAATGCTCGAGCGTCGTTCGGTGATGGTGGTGGCTGGATTGGTGGGGCTGCTCGCGGTGGGCTGCAGCAAGGAAACAACGTCTTCGAGGAACATCAAGACAGGCGGCATTGCCGCGCTGACTGACGTCTATGCCGACACGGATACGACGGCGACGATCCACGTCGAATTGAGAGTCGGCGGTTCCAGCAGCAACACCTATATCAATCTGGAAGACGGCGATGAGTTGATCGCGACTGCCGGAGATCAGACCAAGACGCTGTCGATGACCGACGAACCCGGCAAGTTCGAAGCCAAGTTCACTGGCGTTGGGGCGGACACCGTGTTCAGCCTCGTGCTCGAGCGGCCCCACGACACCACGGCATCGGAAAATTCGGGCACGCTGCCAGCACCCTTCACGCTCGACAAGCCGACAGACGACCTCTCTCGCAAGAACGACGAACTGGAAGTGACTTGGGCGCCCTCGGGCACCGACGACGCGATGGAGTTCGATTTCGACGGCGACTGCATCTTTCCACGCCCCCCCGAGCGTCCTTCTGACTCCGGCAGCTTCACTCTGGCCAAGGGCGAGCTCGACTCGACGGGCGGGGACAAGCCGGAAGCGTGCAGGCTGACTTTGGATGCGCAACGTTCGAGATCGGGCACGGCTGATTCCGCATTCGACTCGGAAAGCTGGTTCCGGCTCCATCAGCGTCGTTCGACGTCTTTCGTCTCCGCGCCCTGAGCAGACCGGCCGAGTCGCGGGAGGCCACGCATGCGCTTGCAGGCGTGGCTTCGCGCGCAATCATCTCAGTGCGTCGCATCTCCGCACGCAGAAGCGTTGTCACCATTCGGACGAGCGCACGTCACGGTGATCGTCACAGAGTGGCAAACTACAACAGCCTACAGTCGCGATCGAAATGTTTCAGCACCGTGTCGCGATGCACGAGCTGCGCTTTCGTCGTCGCGACCTGAACTGTCTTGCGCCGGTCGCGCGTTGTAAGTCGAGCGCAACTACACACGGTGCTGCAAGTACCGCGAAGGTAGAAGGAAGGTAGTGGGCAAACAGCCTTTGACACTACCAAGGCATCGGGAGGATGCTTTGAGGTCAGGTAGTGGTGTCAACCTTCATGGCCTGCACCTGGAACCGCTGAATGCCCGCCAACGGTCCGTCGTCTGAGTCTGCGCCCAGTATCTTTCCGGGAGCCACCATCTCCGGTCGGTTTCGGCTCGTGCGCTTGCTCGGTCGTGGCTCGATGGGCTCGGTGTGGCTAGCCCGCCATTTGTCGCTGGATGTCGACGTCGCCGTCAAGTTCATCGACGCCGCGTTTCGCGATCAGAAGGACCACCGCAGCCGCTTCGCGCTCGAAGCCCAAGCGGCGGCGCGCATCAATAGCCCGCACGTCGTGAATGTGCTCGATTTTGGCGCTGAAACGTCGGGCCGGCTGTACATCGCGATGGAGTATCTGCAAGGTGAAGACGTCGGCAAGCTGCTCGAACGCAGCGGTCGACTCTCGCCGGCCATCACCGCGCGCATCGTCAGTCACGCATGTCGTGGGCTCGCTCGGGCGCACGCGCTCGGCATCGCGCATCGCGACGTAAAACCGGACAACTTGTTCCTGACCGGCGTCGGTGCCAGTGACGACGAAGGCTTCGTCCTCAAGATCTTGGATTTTGGCGTGGCCAAGTCCGCTCAAAAGACGAGCAAAGATTTGGTGGGCACCGCCGTTGGGCAGCTCGTGGGCAGCCCGGCGTACATGAGCCCGGAGCAAGCCCATGGTTCGCTCGACGTCGACTTCCGAACGGATTTATTTTCGTTGGCGGTCGTTGCTTATCATTGTTTGACTGGCGTGGTTCCGTTCGGTGGTGATTCGCTGGCCGAGCTTTTGATCGGCATCGTCAGCAAGGACCCGGTTCCAGCGACGCGACTCGCGCCCGGTTTGCCGCGCGCCGTGGACGACTGGTTTCAGCGTGCATTGGACAAAAATCCGGCGCGACGCTTCGCCTCGGCGAAAGACTTGGCGCAAGCCTTTCACCTGGCGATCGGTCAACACGCCTCGTCGGCGACGGACTACACGTTGTCGTCGCCCACCGTCACGTCTCGTGCGGCGAGCACTGCTCGTCCGCACCCCGCGAGCGATACCGTGGTGAATCCAGCGACAACGCGGCCGTCCAACCCACTCCACGCGGACGTCTCGAATCATACCGCTTCGACCGCTGTCCCGCTGGCTTTGGCACAGGTCGCCGAGGTCGCCAACGTACTCGGAATTGCACTGGTCGGACCCGACGGCGAGCCCGTCGCTCATCACAGCCTGATGGGGTTGCCCGCCGCTTCGTTCGCAGACGTCAATCGGCGTGTGCAGGAAGCGCTCGATACGTTCGAGAGCTTGGAGAGCTCGCGTAGCCAATCGTTCGCCCTGTACTTCGAAAGCGCGACGGTGTTGATCCGCTGGGTCGAGAGCCACGCGGTGATCGTCATCGGCACGGAACAGGTGCACCCGACCGTGCTCTCCGTCAGCCTCAACGCGGCCGCCTCGAAGCTCCAGACCTTGGCGAAACAAGCCGGCGGCGCCGCGATTGCCTTCCGCTCCACGATCTCGTCGCTGCCGGACAATGAACTCTCGGAGGTCTCCGATACCGCGTTGGTCGTGAGACCCTCGCCGAGCGACCCGGTTTCCGACGCGACCATCGCGCGTCTGACTCAGCTCTTTGCCAAACCGCTCGGCGCGGTTGGCAGGCTCGCCGTTCAACAGCGCCTCAAGAGCGGCAAACCCACCGTTATCGCCTATCCTGAGTTCGTGAAGCGGCTTTCGACGTTGATCGATGACGCAGCCGAACGTCAGTCATTTACGGCAGAAGCCCTGCGACTCGTGCCGCCGATCGAGTCGGCGCCGCCGGTGCCTCCGACTGCAAAGTCCGCGGCGCTCGCCAGTGCGCCGCCTCCGACGAAACGACTCGTCCCGCCCGTGGCGCCGAAGCCGCTGGTCGCTGACGCAAAGGCCCCGCCCATGGCGCCCGCCCCCGATCCGAACGCAAAGGCCAAGAACTTCGTCATGTATCGCGGCCGAAAGATCGAGGTCGACGAATGAGGCCGGACATGGATGCGTTGTTGAAAGAGCTGAAGGTTCAGGGCGTGGCGTCGAGCTCGGACGCCGGTGAAGCGCTCGAATCTTCGGGCGGCTTCGACGTCGACACGCTGTGTGCGGTGGCAAGCGTCGCTGCGGGCCAACTGCGCGACATCGGAGACGTGCTCAGTGCCGGTCGACTGGAACGCTGGTACTTGGTGACCGAGCAACAGGCGTACTACGTCAGTGAGCGCTCCGGCTCGCGCCTCGTTGCTGCCGGCGAAGCCGTCAAGAACGCGGAAGCGACGTCGAAAGCGCTGCACCGCGCTGGCCGCTGAAGCTAGCGAACGCTCAGCAAGGTGCGCGCCAGGGTCGCGAGTGCCAGCGTGGCGGCGATCAGCATCGACCAAAGAGCCACCGTGCGGTCGCTGCGACGGAGCTGCCTGATTGCAGGCAACGCGAGCACGAGCACCGCGGCGATCGGCACCAAGGCGGGAATTGCGAGCCCGGAAAAGGCCGCGGCCACGCCTGCCAGCGCTGTGCCGACGGCACACGCGAGCACGCAGCGCCCGTAGGGTAAAGCATGCGCGCGCGCGACACCCATTGCGAGCGCCATGAACAGCAGATCCCCGACGCCCAGGGCGGGTGCCCAGGCCGAGCTACCGGCGACTGGGAACCAAAGCGCGAGCACGGACAACGCGCGTTCACTCTCGGCGATGGCGTGGCTCGGTCCCTCGGGTGAAAGCAATGACACGAGATCTGCGCTGGCCGCCACGACGCACGCGGGAAGCAAATGCGAGGCGTGCTGCACTCGGCGTCCGAGCGTGCAGCCCAGCGCCCAAGACACGACGACCAACGCGCTGTCGACCAAGACTACCGTGACGACGGGAGTCGGTTGCCACACAGCGAATGTAACCAGGCATGCGGCAGCAACCGCGGCGACCGATAGCGCAACGGCCAAGCGTACCTCGACCAGAGCGGCGAGCGAGAGCCCGACGATCGGAAACAGCGTCGCGCCGACAAACGCGCTGGCACTAGCGGCGGTTTCAGCGACTCGTACTTGCGGGGCCACCCGGGCCGCTAAGGCCACTGCGACCGGAGTGAGCAAGAGGCCGAGTCCCAGTACCCAGAAGCTCGCGTGTGGGCGCGCTTCCGCCGGGACTCGCTGACTCAGGGGCTTCACTAGTGCGGGATATTAGCCGCATTCTCAGCCAGCCAAGCTTCGAATGTGTGACCCGAATGAACCGCCCTCAGATAGGTCGCCCGCTTGGAGCATTGATGCTCTCGAGGGCCGCAGCGGCTGCGTCCGGCGAACGGGCCCGATTCGAGCGCAAGATGAACGGACGCCAGCGTGAGTCGGGCTGGGAAAGCAGCGCGCAGGCCGCGCGCACCGCCAGCCCGCGCTCGGTGTCGTTGGAGAGCGTGCTCAGAGCGCGCAAGGAGCCGCTGTCGCCCCGTGCGGAGAGTGAGCTGAGCGCGCTATCGCGGCTGCCCGGATCGCGTGCGGCTTGGACGAGCGCTTCACGAGCCTCGTCGCTCAGATCTTGCTCCAGAAACCGAAATACCGAACCGCTGCTGAGCGCGCCCTCGCGTAGGCGGGCGATGCTCGCTCGGCGCAAAGCGCGTCGCGCCGCAGGGGTGTGCGGCTGCCCTTCGAGCAATGCGTCGCACAGTTCGTCGTCGCCACGGACCAGCCGAAAAATTGCGTCTTCCGCGCTCGCGCCTTGTGCAAACAGGGCCTCGATGGCGACCCGTCGTTGATCGCTGTCACCGTTGCGCGCCAGGCGCTCCAGCCCCGGGAGCGCCTGGGGTTCACGACAGAGCGCGAAATAGCTGGCGGCGGGTGACGGATCGACGAAGTCGAGCGCTTGCACCATGAACTCGCGAACGTCTGCGCTGTCGAGGGTGGAGAGCGCCTCGAAGGCAGCGCTGCGTGTTGCAGGGCGAGGAGAACGCGCGGCGACGCGCAAGATCGCCCGTGCCGGAGCGTCACCCAGGGTGGCCAATGCCGAAGCCAACTCGGACAGTTCGGCATCGCTCGCGGTATCGAAGCGGCGCGCCAAGAACTCGCGCGCTCGGTCGCCGCCCAGCTGCGCGATGCCCTCCAGCGCGGCACTCCGCGACTCGGCGTCGTCTCGTAGCGCAGTAGCGATCAGCGCCTCGAGCGCGGCGGGCGCAGCGTCGTCGTGTCGTCCGTACGAATCCAGAGTCGGACTGACCTCGGTCAGCGTGGGCGCTGGCGAGGGCCGCTCGCTAGCCTTTCCGTGCGGCGTTATCGTTCGCGATTTTTCGGGGTGTGGGCAGAGCGCGAGCGTCAGCGCGCTCACGCTCGACACGACGGCGAGCAGTCGCCATACGCCCAGTGCCCCACTGACGACCTTCAATTGCCGCATACGAATTCTCCCTCTG
>Ga0247766_1000283_pt1 | contig 10810 bp, 9 predicted proteins | sample UWRJL223509R6_FD_179946 | JGI IMG/M metagenome (GOLD analysis project Ga0247766, IMG submission 179946) | Plant litter microbial communities from Arlington Agricultural Research Station in Wisconsin, United States - UWRJ-L223-509R-6 | ecosystem: Environmental > Terrestrial > Plant litter >...
GCCTTCATTCCTGAGAGTCAGCGTCACCGTGGATGAGTTCTGCGTGGTGATGATCGCAGGAGCGAATTTGGTGTCGGTGACCGTGAGTAGCGGGTTGGCCGGCTCGTCGATGATGCCGTCGGCATCGTCGGGCACGCACTTGTCGTCGCTCGCGTCGTCATCGGAGCTGGAGCACGCGACGCTCGATGCGGCAACCGCCAGCAGAAATGCACACTGGCCGAAAAGCAAAGACATGGTCGAGAGTCTCATCTCCACCGACCGTAAGCGGACCTGGGCTCCCCCCGCATCGGACAAATGTCGGATACGGAACGACGGCCTGAGCGTCGTGCTATCAATTCGTCGGAGTTTTCGTGTCCCCGCGTAAGGAATGGCCGCTCGCCGCGTATCTGCTCCTCGGTCTGCTCGCCGGGGCGACCTACGTCGGCTTCGATCTCGTCTCCGAGGCCAAACTCAGCGCGGGCACCCTGACCGGGCCGCTCGAAAGCGCACACTACGTCGTCGATCACCTGATCCCGGTGCTCGCGGGCGGCCTGATTGGGCTATCGCTCTACCAGCTCCGCCTGAGAGCGCGCCTGTCCGCGGCCGAAGAAGCGGCCAGCCGCGCTGAAGCGCTGCGCGTGCGACTCTTGAAAGTAGAACGCGACCAAGCCGTGTGGGTACTCGCGGCCGCAGTGCTGCACGAGTTGAACAACCCGCTGCACGCGCTCGGCCTGCTGCTCGACGAATATCAGGCCTGCGTCGATGACAGCAGTCAGCGCGCCGAACTCGTCGAGCGCGCGCACGCGCAGGTCCGGCGCGCGCTCGCGCACTTGGAAACACTGCGCTCGATGCAAGGCAGCGGTGAACCCGAGGCCCAGCCCATCTCGCTCGATCGTCTGCTCGGCGCCCTCGCGGCCGACGTCAGCGCGCTCGGCGAACCGTCCGTGCAGGTCGTCGCCCAGTGTCCGACACCCGTAACCATCAGCGCTGATCCGGGCTATTTACGAGCGATTTTGGAGAACCTGCTCGACAATAGCCTGCACTCGCTGCGCGCTGCGCAGGGCGGCGTGGTCACGATGACGCTCAGCGCCGAGGGAAGTCGAGCCATCGTCAACGTCGCCGACGACGGCCCCGCACTCGATCCGAGCGTACGAGCCAACCTGTTCGACCCGCTGCGCACCACCAAGAGCCACGGCTTGGGTTTGGGGCTACCCATTGCGCGCGCGCTCGCCCGCGCGATGCACGGCGAGCTCTCACTCGACTCGACGACCAGCAAATCATTCCGACTCGAACTGCCGATCAGTGAGCAGCCATGAGTTCGAAAAAAACCGTCTTGCTCGTAGAAGACGAATTCGACACGCGCGAACTCTTGGGGCGAGCGTTGGAGCGCGCCGGCTACTCGGCGCTCATGGCCGAAAATGCCACGGCTGCGCTGAGCGTGGCGCGCGTGAACGACATCGATCTAGTGGTCACCGATGTAGTGCTCGGCACGGACAGCTTGGGCGGGCTGCAACTGATGACCGAACTGCGGCGTGAAGGCTTGCGAGCTCCGTTCGTGATCATCACCGCCTACGCGGACGTCGAAAAGCTCAAAATTGCCCTCAACGAAGGCGCGGCGCATTTCTTGGAAAAGCCGTTTCGCGCGCCAAAACTGCTGGAAGTCATGGAGCGCGTGCTGAAGAACGCCGAGCCCTTCAATCACGCCGTCGAAGAAATCTTGCTCCGGGCCCAGCTCACGGACAAAGAGTCGAGAGTCGCGCGGCTGCTGCTCGAAGGCTTCTCGAGCAACGAAATCGCCGCTCGCGAGAACAACAGCCCGAAGACGATTCGACAGCACGTGACGCAAATCTACGCCAAGTGCGGCGTCACCAGCCGGGCTCAATTTTTCCGGCTGGCGTATTTGCGTTAGTGCCGCGAACGATTGGTCGAACCCGGCCGACCTCGGCCGGGAAGAGGGACGCTCAGATCAGTGTACGGACCACGAGCAGAGGTGCGCTTGGCCGCCGGAGTCGCCCATCGCGAGAATGTGACCGTTGGCTTGGATCAACGTGGTGAAACTGTGCACGCCAGCGCACGTCCCGCTGCCGCCGTCGAACACGACAGCGCCGGTGTCGCCGTCGTAGCCCTTGAGCTTGCTGCCATCCAACATCCAGACGATGGGGTCGGCGGTGCCAGCGCTGTTGGTGGAGATCGGCGAGCGACGGGTGGTCGTCGAATCCGTCCCGGTCTTTGCGCACCAAGCGATCTTCGGCGTCGGAGGAGAGCCCGGCGTGAACGAGAACGCCATCACGCTGCCGTTGTTCGTGCCCACGGGCGACGGGCACTGCGAGCCTGACCCAGTGGTGATCGCAGCCCAGGCGCCCATCGCGGACGTGTACACGGTCGGAGCGGTGTACACGGATTGGCTCATCGTGTCGGCGACCGCCATATCAGCGAACTGCCCGAGCGAGGCGCCGAGGTTGTCCTTGTCGAGGAAGTAGACGCGGCCGTTCTTGGCGGGCGCCACCATGACCGTGGACGGTGTTGAATTCGGAATCGTGATCCAAGTCGGGCTACTCGAACCGAAGTCCAAATCCTTCGAGTTCATGGGCGTCGCCCATTCCGTCGGGAAGAACATGTTCTTCGCGTCGCGGTTGCCAACGCCGAGCCCTGTGACACGGATGATCTCGTTGCTATCACTGTTGCTGTGGTCGCCACTGGTCGCAGCCGCGACGTTGCTTGTCACTGCAAAGACCCCGTTCCCGTCGGACGGCATGCCGCCGGGATTCCAGATCCCACCCTGTCGCGGGTCCATCGTAGCCCACCCGCCGAGTTTGCTCGGATCGGTAACGTCGACCGCTTGAACCCAACCTTTGTAGTCGCCCGCATCACCGCAATAACCACCAAAGGCCACGTACAGGATGTTGTTGACCAATGACAGCGCGCTGCGCTGACTTTGCGGTCCCGCGTTGAAGGTGACGCTGCCGGCTTTGAACTTCGTGCTGCTCACGGGCCAGCCGGCGGAGGTGACGGGCATGCCGGTATCGGCATTGAGCGCGTGGATCTCATAGTGACCGTCGGTCATGCCGCCGATGACGTACAGCGTGCGCGTCTTTTCGTCGATCACCGGAGTGCTGACGATGCCGTGTACAGCTGGCGTCCCGCAGATGGAACCGGCCTTGCCCAGGTTGGCGCCGATGTTGCGCTTCCACACCTGCGCGCCGGTGGTTTCATTGAATGCATAGACGTCATTCTGCGTTGTCACCGCGATGTAGACGCCCGCAGCGCCGCTTGCGCCAGCTAGGTAGAGAGGAATGGCGGACACCTCACCCTTGAAGTTGCCCGCGTAGTCAGCGGCAGGAGTCGGCGCGGTGAAAGTATCCAACGCCATCTTGGCCGCGTTGGATTTGGTGAAGCTCGAGTGAACCCAATGCGACGTGTGCGCCAGGTCGCCGCCCCACTGCGTGACTGACGTACCACCAGTCACCGTTCCGCCGCCACCCGAACCCCCAGTGCCGGGCGAACCGCCTGCAGTACCCGAGCCGCTTCCACCCGTGGCGCTCGACCCGCCCGGAGAGTTCGACCCACCGGTGCTCGGTCCACTCCCACCTGTGGAGTTGGAACCGCCGGGGTTGCTCGGGGATCCACCGGAAGGGCTAGAACCGCCACTGGACGAGTTCGAACCTCCTTGACTCTGGTTCGACCCGGCGGCGTTACCGGAGCCACCGGAGCTGGAGCCACAACCGGGTGCGGCAAGGGACAGCAACGCGACACTGCACAATAAGGCTCGGCTCATGAATGACCTCTCGCGGGCTCACGCGCGCCGGGCGCGCCTCCGCAGAAAATGAATGAGCGTAGCGTAGCCTTCTTCTCGCGAGCGCGGAAGGCCAACGCGATCCATAAACTTTATTTCCCGCGGGCGCATTTTCTGACGCCGTTGACATGTCGCGATCTCGCGTAGCTATTTCACTAGCCATCGCGCCACGCTCGCGTTTCCGATCGTCGACCGTCGAGTTCGACACCGACGAGTTCACGAATCTGCGCTATGAATCAAGCTATCACACGCGGATCCCCGTGTGATTTTTCTCACGTGTGGCTAGGAAATTTCCAATGAAACGTGCGAGCGCGCTCTTCGGTTTGGCAGCCCTATTTATCGGAGGCTGCGGTCCTTCGAAATCTGACCCGATCGAAGGGGGGGTTGCTGGTTCGACCACTGCTGGCAATGTGGGCAGCGGTGGTTCGCCCAGCTCGGGCGGGTCGGGTGTGAGCAGCGGTGGTGGCGGTGGCATCGCAGGCAATAGCGCTGGCCCGATTGGAGGCGGTGGAGCAACAGTCGGTGGCAGTGGAGGAAGCAGCGGAGCCGTCGGCACCTGCAAGCCGCCCGCGGACGTCTTTTCCCCGATCGAAACACTGAGCAAAACAGGCTGTGTCGATCCGACCGATCCGCGCAAGTTCACGGCGAGCGCAGTTGCCTACGAAGTCAACAGCCCCCTCTGGTCCGACACAGCCGACAAGGCGCGCGGCTTCGTGCTCCCAGCCGGCACCAAGATCCACGTCCGCAATTGTGCTGCGAACGTCAGCGATTGCCCCATGGGCACGTCCGATGACGGTCGTTGGGATTTTCCGGTTGGCACGGTGCTGATCAAGACCTTCAGTTTCGATTCCAAGTTGGTAGAGACGCGCTTGTTCATGCACCTCAATGCCGACAACTGGGTCGGGTACGGCTACCAGTGGGACGAGCAGCAAACCGACGCCAAGCTCATCACGGATCGCACGACGGTGACGTTCAACACCGGCACGCGCACCGTGCCCTGGACCTACCCGAGTCAGGAAGATTGCATGAAGTGCCACAACCAAGCCGGAGGCTCGTCGCTTGGACCAGAGACCGCGCAGATGAATCGAGCCGTGGGCAGCGAAAATCAGATCGACCACTTCGCCACACTCGGCTTGTTCGATGCGGCGCCTTCCAAACCTTACAAGACGGCCCTCGTCCCCCCCTATCCCGGGCAAACCGGCAGTCCACCCGCCAGCGCCACGGTGGAGCAAAAGGCGCGCTCCTATTTGCACGCCAATTGCGCCTTCTGCCATCGCCCGGGAGGAACGTTCGCGCTGTTCGATCTGCGCTACGACACGCTCCTCAAAGACACCAAAATCTGCAACACCACGATCGACAAGCCGCCCATTCCGAGCGCACCGGACAAGACCCTGGAGATGAAACCGGGAAGTTCTGCGGACTCGGTGATGTGGCTGCGCATGAAGGAGCTGGATCCGAGTCGCGGGCGCATGCCGCAGATCGGCACCTATGTGGGCGACGCCGACGGCGTAAGCCTAGTCGGAAGCTGGATCGATTCGCTAACGAACACAGATTGCAACCGCTAGACGCGGCGAGTTCGAATTCAGCGCGGCGGTTCGGGTAAAAGTAGCCCTGCTACGCTGCCGGATCACGCATCGCGGTCGAGCGGGAACCGCCTTGCGGAGCATGGCAGGCGGCGGTCTTTACAAAAAGGACCGAGCGAAGAAGAAATTCGCAACTCCTAACTCAAAGCGCCCGAAAGGCGCTAAAGAGCCGGTGGAAGTTCGCCGCCGGCGAAATCTCACGTCGAGGTCCGGGGTCATGACGCATAAAATTTGGGTCTTATTCGTTCCGCTTGCAGTCGGCGCTGCGCAAACGGTGGGCTGCTCGCCCGAGTTCAGAACCTGCGATGTCACGTATACGTGCGCACCGGCCGGGGCGTCGGGAATGGGCGGTGCGGTAGGCGGCGCTGCGGGAACCGCGGGTCGCGGAGGTGCCAAGAGCAGTGGGGAGGCCAGCGGCGGAACTGAACTCTCGGGCGAATCGGGAGCAGCCCCCGACGGCGAAGCGGGCAGCGAGGCCGACGGCGGCAGCGGTGGAACTCCGGACAACGCGGGCAGCGGAGGCTCTGGCGAATGGCCCGGAGGCAATGCGGGCAACGACGGGACCTCAGGCAGCGGTGCTACTGCGGGCACCGTGGGCACGGCAGGCAAGGGCGGCAGCGGAGGCGGCACCGCCTTGCTCGCCGATGGCGCGGTTTGCTCGGCTAACAACGAGTGCACCAGCAACAGCTGTGGTGGGCGCTGCTGCCCTGTCAACAAGCCGTGCTCCTGCCCTCAGCCCAGCGCAAAAAACCTGCTCAACAACCCGGGCTTCGACAGCAACGTCTCCGGTTGGTCGGTGACGACCAGCTCCGGAACCGGCAGCTTCCATTGGGTGGTATTGAGCACGAACGACCAAGATGCAAGCGGCTGCCCCTACTCCGGGTTCGGTCGCATTTACACCACTGGCGTGACCGCGGTCTCACAGTGCGTCGCAGTTGCGGCCTCCAAATCTTACAACGTGTCGACCTCCGTGAGCAACGGTAGTCAAGGCGACTTTAGCGACGAGGGGTTTGGAAATATCGAGTGCAACTTGGATTGGTTTACCGGTGCCAATTGCACCGGCAGCAGCGTGGAGCTGCCTGACGGACCACTCAGCGCCAGCTGGCTCAATGTCTACTGGTGGAAGGGAGTCTGGAAGGGCGGTCCCTGGTTCCCGCCGTCGGGCGCCGTCAGCGCTCGCCTATCTTGTTCTCACACCTGCCCCAACGGCATGTGTTACGCCAATGTCGACAAGATGGGCATCGTCGAGGCGCCAGAAACTTATTGAGTCGAGCTCCGAAGCTTTTTTGATGGTCACGCGACTCACGTGGCCGTCAAGGCCTTCGGCGTCGGAGGGCACATTTCCGTTATTAGAGCGACGAAAGAGGTTTCCGTCGCAGTGACGGGCAGGCGCGGCCGCCGCGCGCGCAGAGCGCTCGATCGGTAGACCACCCCGACGCGCTTTCGCTCGCAACGCGCCCGTCCCCGCGTGGCCTCCCTAAAAATTCAGCCGCCGAACGTGACGGCGCCCCAGGGCAGTCCGCCGAGTTGCACCTTCTTTTCGACCCTGCCGCTCGCCACGTCCACGATCGATAGGTCGTCGGACGGCCCGTTGGCGGTGAAGACGTGCTTGCCGTCCGCGGCCAGGCTGATGCCCCACGGTCGCGCGCCGACAGGTTCGATCAGGTGAATGAGTTTGCGCGAGGCGACGTCGACTACGGCGATCGCTCCGCCGCGGCCGGTGGAAACGAACAGTTGTTTGTCGTCGGGAGAGAGCGCGAGTCCCATGGGGCGGTGCGTGAGCGGCGTCTTGTCGTCGATGGCAATCGTGCTCAAGACTTTCTGCGAGCGTGGGTCGAACGCGGTCAGCGTGCCGCCGAATTCGTTGCTCACGAACGCGAGGCTACCGTCTTTGGTGAACGCGAGTGCGCGCGGTCGTTTGCCGGCCTCGATCTCGCCCACGACGGCGAAGGTCGTGGTGTCGATGGCCGTCACTTTGCTGTCCTGCTCGGAGGTCACGTAAACGACCTTGCCGTCAGGGCGCAAACTGACGCCTTCAGGCTCTTTGCCCACGGGCACGCGGCGGGCGATTTTGCCGCTCTCGAGATCGAGCACGGTGAGTTCGGCGGTTTCTTCGTTCGAAACGAACAGCGTTTTGCCGTCTTTGGAGAGGTCGAACGATTCCGGATCTTGTCCGCTGGGCAGCGTGCGAATCAGCTTGCGTTCGATCAGGTCGACCACGCCGATGCCGTCCGCAGAGCGGTCAGCAGGCGGCAGCGTCGATTCATCGACGTTTGGGCCGCCGCGCGGTGAGCCTGAAAGCGCAACGTAAAGGTAGCGGGCGTCGCGTGAGACTTTGAGTCCGCGCGGCCGTTTGCCGACCGGGATGCGCGCGAGCACCGACGCGAACTCGGGGTCGACCACGATCACTTCCCCGCTGGCCTCTGCGCTGACGTACACCAGTTTGGGGTCGGGTTTCTTGTGGCAACCCACCAGGAATAGACCCGAGGCCAGGGCGAGGCTGAGCAACGAACGGCGCATGAGCATGGGCCGCTGTCTTAGCAGAACGCGCCGCGTCAGCGCAGCATATCCAGTGGCCCGGGGCATTCCGAACGCAGGCGGCAGGCGCCGCACTCGCGGCCGCGCCAAATGCGATCGAAGCGCGCTTGCGCGGCGTCGAGCAGCACGTCGTCGTCGGTGCTGATGCCGAGCTCGAAGTTGCGCCGGCCTTCTGCCTTGGCCCCCAAGCCTGCGCCCGTGAAGTTGGCGCTGCCCAAATACAAGTACGAGCCGTCGACCGCGATCATCTTCAGGTGCACGCGCGGGCAATGTCGCATTTGAAAACGCGGCGCGCACAGCTCTTTGCTTTTGGCCAATGATTCACGAAAAGGTCGTGAGGGCAGCGCGCCATGCAGAATGCGCACCTCCACGTTGCGGCGGACGAGCTCGGTGAGTCGCTCGGTGACCGATAAGTATTGGCCGCGCGCCCTGGCCCGTGTGCCCACCGGTGCCTCGAGCCGAATGTCCTTCACGTTGGCTGTGCCGATCCAAACCGACACACGCGCCTCGGAAAGCGCGTGTAGCATGACCTTGTCATGGTGTTCGAGATCGGCCACCAATCCGACGCGCGCCGAGCGCCGACCATCGTCGGAATTGCTGCGTGCCTTGACCACGCGCCCAGGCTAGCGACAATAGCGACGTGACGCCGCTGTTATTCGTATTCGCCCATGGCGCGGGGGCGCCCTCGTCGCACCCGTGGATGCAAAACTGGGCGAGCGCGCTCGGCTCATTGGGGGCAGTCGAAACCTTCGACTACCCCTACATGCAGAGCAAGAAGCGCGCGCCCGACCCGCAGCCCGTGCTGATTCGCGCCCACTTGGCCGCCATCGACGCGGCCTTGCTGCGCCACCCCGACCACGAGTTGATCTTGATTGGCAAAAGCATGGGCTCGCGCATCGGTTGCCACGTCGCGCTCGAGCGCCCCGTCAGCAAATTGGTTTGCCTCGGCTACCCACTGGTCGCCGCGGGCAACTCCGGCAAGGTTCGTGACCAGGTTTTGCTGGAGCTCGAAACGCCAATCCTATTCGTGCAAGGCACCCGCGATCCGCTGTGTCCGCTCGAACGGCTGAGTGACGTGCGCAAGAAGATGCGCGCGCCGAGCAAGCTATTCGTGGTCGACGCCGGTGATCACTCGCTACAAGTGACCAAAGCGCAGCTCAAGCAAGCGGGCGAAGAGCAAGCTGCGACCGACGCGCGCATTCTGCACGTGATCAAGCATTTCGTCAGCGATACCCCGGGGGGTTCGACGCCTCCAGGGGTCAGTGTGCATTGAGGGGATCGGCGAATCTGGGCAGCACCGTGCTCAACGCCCTGCTCGGCGCACGCGCGCTGCCCGCGCAACGAGCGGCACGCTAGGGTCCTGGCAACAACCCGGGGAGCCTGAGGGAGTCGTCATGAATTTCGAGATGCGACAGGAGCTCGTGATCTGCGGAACGGCGGACCCGCTGCTTCCATTCCGGCACGCGCGGGCTCTGCACGAGGCGTTGGCCAATTCGGAGTTTTTGCTGGTGGAGGGAGCCGGCCACGTGCCGGTAACAGAGTCGCGTGAAGAGGTAGCGACGGCGGTGCGCGACTTCTTGGTTAGGCGTTCACTCAATGCTGGTGGCGCCCATGAATAGCCCGCGCACGCAAAGAAGTCGTGGTATCTGCGAACGCGATTCTCCCGCGATAGGGCGATCATTGCGTCAGCGGCTAGCAGGCGCTTCACTCAGCTGAATCAGACCTCGCTTCCGCCAGCCGATGCGTAGCAGCCATGTCTTCGCCGCTGCGACGCACGGCGGACCAACACTGCGGAAGGTGGGCGGTAGAGGGTTCGCAAAGCCATCGAACGAGCCAGCCGACGAGAGCGGATCGAGCGCCGTGCTCCCCGCGTGCTTGCGATGGTTCTGCAATACATAGACGAGGGCGTTGCGCACTTGCCGAGGCCCCTCTAAGTCACGACCGTGCCAGCGATCGGCCCAGAAACGGCCGCGTCTCCGCAGCTTGCAGTTCACTCGACGGGCCATGCGAACCATCAAGCTGCGCACGCCCGACGAAAGGGTCCGTGTGTCATCAGCCTCGACGATCAAGTGCAGATGATTGTCCTGGACGGAATAATGTACCACGCGAAACCAATCTCGATTGCTGTCCCGCAAGGCGCCGAGAAGCAGACGAGACACTTGCTGCGACCGAAGAAAACGCAGTTCGGCCCTCAGCGTCACATGCACCCGGATTCGCTTTGCGATGAATGGGCCGTGCCCGATGAGGGGTGTGACGTAAGTGCGACACGCCTGGCTTCCGGCCAGCACCACTCCGCACGCCACCGCGTCGCAACGGGTTCTGAAACGAGAAAGCAAGTTGACGTTCGCCCATCCGCCCTTGCGTATTCATAGCGCAAGTCGACAGATGCGCAACTGCCCACGATGACGAAGTCGTCGATTGCGCGGCTCGAATCCGCGACTCGCTCCAACGCACGACGCTCTTCGGCTGGAGCGACGGTCACGAAGTGCCGCGTCAGCCCAGTGCTTGCGCACGACGGCTCGCTGGCTTTGAATAGGGCTGATTTATTATGCGTGGCTCGAGAGTGACTGACACGCTTCTCGATGAGAGAGCTCGACCCGCGCGACTCCGTGCACGACACGCCGACTCATGCGAGCGCTCCTGCTGAGCCACGCGGCGTCGGGATGGGCTCGCGCAATCCCCGCTGGCGCGGATCGCGTCGCTCAGTCGTCCCGTAGTGCTTGTTCGCGTGGGTGGTACGGTGTCAGGGACGCGGTTCCCGCGGCGGCTTACCGCACCGACGCACGGTCGAAATAATTTCCTCTACCGTGTCGGCGAGTTCAGGATTCGTGAAGCCCACCTCGAAGTAGAGCGGCGGGTACAGCCACTCGGCGGGAAACCAAAGCGTTTGCACGGAGCGATCGGGAAAACGGGACCA
>Ga0247766_1000285_pt1 | contig 10779 bp, 9 predicted proteins | sample UWRJL223509R6_FD_179946 | JGI IMG/M metagenome (GOLD analysis project Ga0247766, IMG submission 179946) | Plant litter microbial communities from Arlington Agricultural Research Station in Wisconsin, United States - UWRJ-L223-509R-6 | ecosystem: Environmental > Terrestrial > Plant litter >...
CCGACGACCAGGCGTCTTGGGCCTGGGCTCCGGCGCGGATTTGGCCTTTTCGGGGGCTTCGGGTCACGCTCCGGGGGTGAGTCCGCCTTGGGTCGTTAGCGCCGCGCTCGGCATGCTGGTGTTGGGCGCCACCTCCGCGCACCCGACCAAGCCGAAGCCGAAGGCCAAGGCGCACCCCCACCGCTCGCACGGCGTGCAGCACAAGAAGACGATTCCACTCAGCCACTCCCCCGGGTCCCCCGCGGCGGCGTACGGACAGCTCACGCCGGCCGCGTGCCTTTCGCTCTTGGACCAGCGGCACGTTCCGTATTCACGCGAGGAACCCAAGCGTGGGGTGAAGATCCCAGTTCGTCTGACCGGTCGCGTGGGGGGAGTGCTCTATCGCACCGATTTCCCGGATGGCGAACGCGCGACCGTGCCGTGGGAGATCTTCGATTGTCGGCTGGTGCTCTCGCTCGACGACTTCGGCGAGACCTTGCGTGCGCACTCGATCGCGGAGGTACGCATGTTCTCGGCGTGGCGCCCGCCCGCCAAGAGTTGGCCGATGACCGAGTGGGGGCGACGTCACCAAGGCGCGCTGGCGATCGACGTGCGCGAACTGCGCAAAGACAACGGCGAGGTGCTCAACGTGCTCGACCACTTTCACGGTCTGCTCGGCGCCGAGCAGTGTGTGCCCGCCGCGCGCCCGCCAAATCCGGACTCGCCCGAAGCCCGCGAGCTACACGAGCTGGTGTGTGCGGCGGCTCGGGCGCACGTCTTCAACAGCATCCTCACCCCCAACTACAATCCGGCCCACAAGAATCATTTTCACCTCGAGCTCACGCCCGACGTCGATTGGTTCATGCTCCGCTGACGGTTGTCGCCAGGGCAGAATCGTTGAAGCAGCCGAAAATGCCTCCGCAAAGCGGGTCGAAAGCGACTTATATAGCCGGCCGCCGGCAAGCTTGGCGAAATCCTTGACAGTTTTTGGGTGGAACCCGATGATCCGGTTTCGTCCATACGTCACACCGGAGGACTCCGTGACCACCACGTTGTTGGCTGTCGATGACAGCAAGACCATGCGCAAGGTGCTCGAAATCACCTTCGCTGGCGAAGATTTTCGGACCGTTCTCTGCGAAAGCGCGGACGAGGCTCTAGGCAAGCTGGGGGAGAACCCGCAGGTTGCGCTGGTCGACGCTGGCCTCGAAAACGCTGCGGGCTACGAGCTCTGCCAGAAGATCAAGGCGGCCTCTCCCAATGTCGCCGTCGTGATGCTGTCGAGCAAGCAGCAGCCGTACGACCGCGCTCGCGGTAACGCGGTCGGTGCGGACGACTTCGTCGACAAGCCGTTCGACACGCAGCAACTGCTGGAAAAGGTCACGACGATCGCTCGTCGCGCGGCCGCGTCGCCAGTGATGAGCGCCGTGGCGCCCGCACCCGTCGTCATGCCGTCCGCGGCTGCCAAAGTGGCGGACGTCGGCGTCGGTCGCCCGCGGGTTCAAACGCTGGCCTACGGTTCGACGCCCAGCCCGATCATTCCCGCGTCGCCCGCGCCGGCGCACGTCGCGCCAGTGCAGGCGGTTGCCAACGTGCGACCGACGATGAGCAGCGGGCCCTCGCTCGAGGTTGGCTCGTCGCCTGTGGCGGCTCCTGCTCCGATCATCGCGCCCGCGCCCAAATCGGCGCCCTTGGCGGCCTCCTCGCCCGTGGCTGCGGCCAAGTCGGCCCCGACCGCCGCGTTGCCGGCTGATTTTGCCGGCAAACTCGACGGGCTCGGGCTGAGCAGCGCGCAGGTCGAGGCGGTGCTGTCATTGTCCCGTGAAGTGGTCGAACAGGTGGTGTGGGAAGTCGTGCCCACGCTCGCCGAAACGATCATCAAAGAAGAGATCAAGCGACTGCTTCAGGCGTGAGCGCGCCGAGCGAAGCCGAGCGAACCGTGGAAGCGGGCGGCGACAGCGATCACTCGGGCGAAAGCGTCCTGTTCGAAGGTCGTCGTGCGCTCGTGCCGAGCGTCTCGGTGCTGCTGGTGGTGATCGTCACGCTCGGCTTGTGGCTGATCGCGCGCTGGTGGCACCGAGGCTCCAAGTTGTACCGCATCACCACACGGCGGATCGTGGTCGAGACCGGAGTGCTCTCCAAGCGCCTCGAGCAGATCGACCTGTATCGGATCGCCGACTACACCGTGGACCGGCCGTTTTTTCAGCGCGTGATGGGCACCGGCAATTTGCTGCTCAAGACGTTCGACAAATCCACGCCCGAGCTGCACGTCCGCGAGATCAAGACCGACGTCGTGGCGCTGTACGAGAAGCTGCGTGTCGCCACCGAAGCCGAAAAGGCCAAACGCGGCGTACGCATGATCGACTACGAAAATCAGGCTTAGCTCATGAATGCCAAGCCGATCTTGTACGACTACGCGTTCTCCGGCAATTGCTACAAAGTGCGCCTGCTTCTGAGTCAGCTCGGCATCGAGTACGAAACTCAGCCGATCGACATCGTCGAGGGTGAGGCGCAGGAGCCGGAGTTCTTGCGCAAAAACCCGGTTGGGCAAGTGCCGGTGCTCGAGCTGCCGGACGGCACCTGCCTTCGTGAGTCGAGCGCGATCCTGATGCACCTCGCCGAAGGCACGCGCTTTCTGCCCGGCCCCGGCTTGGCTCGCACGCACGTGCTCGAGTGGCTGTGTTTCGAACAGAGCAACGTGTCGCAGGTGATTGGCCGCGCGCGTTTTCGACGCAGCTTTCCGGACGTCATTCCCACGCAACCGCAAGAATTCGCCGCTTGGCATCGCCTGGGCAACTACGCCTTGTCAGTCTTGGAGCAACGCCTGCACGATTACCTGTACTTGGTCGACGATGGCTACACGGTGGCCGACATCTCGCTGTTCGCCTACGTGCACTGCGCCGAGCAAGGTGGCTTCAACCTCGAACCGTACGCCGCGATTCGCTCCTGGATCGAGCGCATCGAGGAGTTGCCCGGTTACGTGCCGATCGATCACTCTAAAGGCTGAGATTGGGCGCTCGCGATCGCTGCCCGGCACGGTTCCGTCAGTTCGACGAGTCGCTGCGTGAGGTTCGAGCGCGCCCGAGTCTCGAGCTCTTCGCGCAGCGCCGGGGTGCGGTAAATTTCGGGCCGAGCGAGGAACTCACTCAGCACGGCTGAGCGCCCCCTGTGGAACGCGGCTTCGGGGACGTGCCCGTACTCTTCGCGAATTTGTCGTTCGAAGCTGGTGAAGGCCGCTGACGACGGCGTGCCGAGAATCGCCAAGTCCAAATCGAGCATTAGCTTCGCATCTGGAGCGTCGCTGCGATGCGATTCGGTGGCAAGCACGTGGGCTTCGATCTCGCAAACGGCCACGGCTGGCACGCCGAGCTCGCTGAGTCGCGAGCGCGCAAGCGCCGCGCTCTGACGTTCGTTGTCGCTCTTTTGCGGGTCGTAGACCGCGTCGTGAAACCACAGCGCGAGTTCGACGCGCTCGGGGTGCCGCGCCGAACCCCGATACCAATCGAGCCAGCCCGTGCACGCGTCCACGTGTGTGATCGTGTGATATCGGCGATGCGCTTCTCCGTAACGCGCGAGCAATTCTTCGAACAAGGCCGCGCCAGAACCCCGCGCACCGGCCTCACTGAGCGCGCGCAGGAAGCGCGCACGAAGATCGTTGATGTTGACGTTCATGCCTCTAGCCTGCGGCGAGTAAATTGGTTATCCAACCAAAGTATGGGCAGGCCCAGCAATCGCGAACAGAAACGAGCAGAAATCCTGAAAGCTTTCGCGCGTGTTCTGGCCGACCACGGCTACGCCGGCGCGACCATCGCGGCCATCGCGCTCGAAGCGGGCATTGCCCCAGGGCTCGTGCATCATCACTTCCACGACAAGGCCGAACTCTTGCGCAGCTTGCTGCAAGATTTGATCTCCAAGTTTCGGCAACGCGTCCGCCACTACCAGGCCAGTGACGATCCACTGCTCGCTTACGTCGACGCTGCTCTGAAGCTGGACGAGCGCGCAGACGCGGTCGCCGCCAAGTGCTGGGTCGGTGTGTTCGCGGAAGCCGTGCGCGAACCCGTCTTGTTCGGGCAAATGCGAACCTTGATCGACACCGAAATCACGAGCATCGAACAACGCTCACGCGGTCGATTGAGCTCGGCGGAAGCGGGCTCCGTGCTCGCGTTCATCATCGGCGCTCTGGTGCTCGGCGCCTTCGCGCCCCGCAAAACTGCCGGCTTTGCCGCCCCTGGGTTGCGCAAATTGATTGCTTCGTTCGCTGTGGGTTCCTGAGGCCTTAGCGCGCGCAGGTCGCCCCCGAAGCGCCGCTTCGGCTAGACTGAAGTGCCATGAGTCGGTTCCCGAACTTCATGAAGAACGCGGCAAATCGGATCGTGGCGACGGCGCAGCATACAGCGGGCATCGAGGGCTACGTCTTCGACGGTGCTGACGGCACGCAAGTGGCATTCTGGGAGTGCAGTCAGGATGCCGACACCGAGGAACACGTGCATCCGTTCGACGAATATTTCATCGTCGTCGAGGGCTGCTACACGCTCACGATCAACGGGAAAATCACCGAATTGCGCGCGGGGCAAGAATGCCTGATTCCTCGCGGAACGAGCGTCAGCGGGCGAGTGATTGCCGGCACGCGAACGATCCACATGTTCGGCGGCCGTCGCACGACTCGCGCGGGCGAAACGCAACCGTCCGAGCCGTGAGGCTGTAATCGTCCCGGCGCCCTCGCCCAAAGTGTCGACGTTCAGCGAACGGCGCGCGAAGCCGTGAACAGATAGCGTGCGGCGACCGAGGGCTTGCCGAGCGTGACCAAGGTGAAAATTCCGAGAGCCGTGCCCATCGGAAAGTTGAAACAACACAGACAGGCTACGATTTGACTCAGCATTTTGTGCTTGGCGCGCCGCAGGCTCATGCCCGAGTAGAAGACTAGGAATGCCTTCAGGAACAAGATGGCAGCCACGCAAACCAACACGACCATGAACACGCCGCCCGCCAGGAAGCCGCCTCCGCGCAGGCGGGTGGCAGAAGAGACCAAGCCGACTCCGAAAAGTACAGCGGCCAACGTGATGAAGCCGCCCAGCGCGATGACCGCGGCATACACGAAGTGGAAGATGGCCAGCGAATCCAAATTGCTCTGATCGGCCGCCGAGGACTCGGGCGCCTGCGGCGTTGCGTAGCCGTACGGGGGCATTTGCATGGCGAAGGTCGACAATAGCGAAGGTTTCTCCGTCGGCCAACGGTTGCTGCCTGGCAGGCCTTGCCCACTGCGTGCGACCGGTTCTCTCTCCCTCGTCCGTGCCGCCGAAGGCTGGGTGCGGACCGCCAGTATTGCCTTCTCAGAACACCGCGCGCGCGACGGCGAATTTGTTGTTCAGTTTCTTGTCGGTGATGATTTTGAAGTCTTTTACCGGGCCGAGTTCGCCCTTCAGTGTGCCCATTCGGCTGTGCTCGGTGGTGAAGAACATCACGCGCGTGCCCTTCTTCTTTTGCTCGGCGACCCAGCTCTTGAACTTGGCCCCGCTGGAGACGAACGCGGGGACGCGGTTCCCGGTATAGAAGTTTTCGCCCTTCCAGTTCATCTGGTATGCGACGAACGGCTCTTCCGGACCTTTGCGCGTCGCGTAGTAAGCGAGGATCGTTTCGCGTTGGCCCCAATGAGGTGAGCACTTGACCAGGTAAACGTCGAGGCCCCACGCCGCCCAAGCCACCGACACCACTCCGAAGAGTGAGAGCGCGTGCCGGCGCAGCCTCGGCACGGCAACGCACACTGACAGCGCCGCGCAGACCGCCGTGAACGCGCTGAGGATGCCGTTGAAATTGAGCGATTCAGTCGGCCAAGCTCGGCGATAGTTGTACGTGAACAGGTGCATCAGGCGCGCTTGACCCTCGATGTCACTGAACACCGCGGTCGACAGATCACGCCCCGCGAGCACCAGGGGGACCGTCGCTGCGACGGCCAGCAGCGCCAGCACGGCGCGTTCGTACTTGGCTGCGAAGGTCGGGTCCTCCGCGCTCTCGGGCTGGCCGAACTTGTTCGACGTGTACAGCGCCAGCAACGAACCGCACGCGAGCAGGGACCAGCCGAGCAGCGGGGCGCTGGGCGGCAGCTGGCTGCCATGCACTAGGCCGGTCCAGCTTCCAGGAAACAGGCGCAGGGCGCCGTAGACCAGCAGCAGCGCACTCGCAGACAAGCCAGCGAAATAGGCGAGCGCGCGCCGGGGGCGCCACGACTCGCCGGGGCCGAACACGCGATCGAGCATGACACCGGTGACCGCGGCGATCGGCGGTACGGTGGGCAACGCGTAGTGGTGGAACTTGGTCAACGTGATCGCGAACATCGCGAAAGCGACCGTGAACCAGAGCGCCAGGAAGGACATTACCTCACTCTGTGCGTCGTCACTCTCTTTGCCGTAGCGCAACCACCAGAGCAGGCCCCCGGCGCCGAAGCCAAGCCACGGAAATAGCCCGTAGCCGAGCTGCCAGACGTAGTATCGGAAGCTCACGTCGTCGCCGGTGTTGGTGTCGTGCACGTGCACGAAGGCGCGCTTGTACATGTCGTGAAACAGCAAGCGATCCGTGAACGGCGGGCCGTGCCTCATGTACATCTGCACGTACCAGGGCAAACAGATGCAGGCGAAGATCAGACACAGCCCGACCAACTCTGCTCGCGCCAGATCTTTGTAGCGCCTGGCTGCGCCGATGCCGACGAGCGCAATCACGACCGGCAGCACGAGCCCCGGGGCACCCTTGCCCAGCGCCGAGAGCGCGGTGAAGAACCAGGCGCCCAAGAAGTACAACCGCTGAGCGCGCCGTTCGCCGCGGTTCACGAACAAGAGCAAACCGAGCGCGCCCCCCCAAACCAAGGCGCCCATCACCGGCTGAAACAGGCCATTGGCCGGCGAAAGCCAGCGGCAGGCTTCGTTGCCGGGCAGGCCACAATTGCCGCCGCCCGAACCCGCCATGAACTCATCCCAATGCCAGCGAAAGCCGAAGTGTTCCGCGCCCAGCTGCAGGGTGACGTTGCGCGTGAGTAGGTACACCAGCTGCGGCAACACCGAGAGCACAATGGTGCCGAACAGGAGATGAAACGCCGACACGCGCACGACGCGTGTGCCCACGCTGAGCTCGAAACTACGGACCTGTTCTTCGGCGTCCGTGCGCATGCCGAGCATCACCAACGCGAGCGACGTGGTCAAGGGCGCGACGTACGGCATGTCCGTCATGCTCTGGTGCGCGATCAGATACCAATACGGCGCAGTGGTCAGCACCAAGCCAGCGAGGAACCCCGCCCGCCCTCCGAACGCTTTGGCGACCGCCTTGTACAATGCGTAAGTCGCGATCACCGTCAGTACGATGATCGGCAAGCGCGCGGCCCACTCCGGCGCCGGCGATGAACCAGCGCCGGCCGCAGCCAGCATCTGATCTGGCATGAAGCGCACGCCAGTGGCTGAAAAGCTCAGGCCTTGTAGCCAAAAATCCAAGACCGGCTTGGACCAAAACCAGCCGTCTTGGGCCCACCACAGCGAGAGCCAATCGTCGCGCGCCAGCATTTCCCGCGCCACTTCGCCATAGTGCACCTCCCAAGGATCGCTCAGGGAGTAGCTACCGAGCAGCGGCACGTACAAGAGCACGTTGAGCGACACCAACCAAAAGCCGCGCCGCGAAAACCAACGCACGCCATCGAGTGGGAAGACGCGCAGAGCCTCGGCGACGCGGCATAGCGCAACGACGATCGCGATCGAACCCAGCGTGACCAGAATTCCCGCGCTCAGCACGGGATGCGGCAGTGTGCCGGCGACTGCCAGTCGCAGCGCGACGAGCGTCGCGACCAGCGCGCCCGTGAATTCTGCGAGTCGCGGCGCGATCGAGCGCAAGCTGGGCGGGCCTCCCGCGGCGGGTTGCGAATCGACGGAGACGGACGCGGAGGCCGCGTCGTCGAACGTACCGAGCGCATCCAGTAGAGCGAAGGTCGCAATCAACAGCGCGCTTACACACAGCGGCACGCTCAGCTCGAAGTGGCCGTCGGTGGCCATCAGCAAGAACACCGGCACCAGCGCCGCCGCTGCCCACCACAGCTGCTTGGGGCGAGCCGGGTTGGCCTTCGGAATCAGCGCGTCGAACTCGTTCTCGTCGTCGCCCTCGTCCAGCGCGCGCTGTACGGCCGCCAGCGTTGCTTCGCCTTCAGTCGAGGTCTTGGAGATGACGGAAGGCGCGGAGGGTTCTTCATCTGACCGCATGCACGGCGCAGAGTCGTAGTGCTTCACGCCCGAAGTAGCAAATCCGGAGGGCGGTCAGCTAGCTGGTGGGCTGTCAGCCGCGCGAGACGACGCGATTTCGGCCGGCGTGCTTGGCGGCGTAAAGCCGCTTGTCGGCGGTGCTCACCAGCGCCTCGGGCGTCTTGTCTTCCAGTTCGGCGAAAGACGAGCAGCCGACGCTGACCGTGACCGAGAGCACTTTGCCTTCGTGCTCGATGCGCAGGGCTTGCACCCGGTCCCGCAGGCGCTCGCCCACCGAATGCGCGGCGGTACCATCGATACCGCGCAAGATGAGCGCAAATTCCTCGCCGCCGTAGCGCGCGAACACGTCCTCGTTGCGGATCATCCCGCGGATGCTGTTGGCGAGGCCGACCAGCACGGCGTCACCTGCTTGGTGTCCGTGTGTGTCGTTCACTCTCTTGAAGTGGTCGACGTCGAAGAAGGCGAGCGATACGTCGACCTTGTGGCGGCGCGCGTAGGACAGCTCTGAACGCAGCTGCGTGTCGAAGTGCTCGCGGTTGTGCGCGGCTGTCAACGCGTCGGTCACGCTCGCGTCGTACAGCTGTTGCAGCAGTCCTTCCTGACTCTCGTCGGTGATCGTGTAGCGGAAGACCGCGGTGGGGCCGAACTGAATGACGTCACCGTCACGCAGTAGCTGGCGCGTGACGCGTTGGCCTTGGACGAACGTGCCGTTTGCCGACTCCGTATCTTCAATCACGTAGCCCGGGACTTCTTTCACGATACGCGCGTGCTTGCGGCTCACGCCGTCATCACCCAGCCACAACTCGCAGTCTTGGCTGCGACCGATACGAAATGGCTCGGGTGGCAAACGAACGACGCGACCGAGCTCGGCTCCACGCACCCGCACGAGCAGGTGGCGATCCTTGGATTGCTTGCGGGGCGCGCTGCGCAGCTCCGTCAGGCTGACGATCGCAGTCCGTTCGTCCGGGTCGTCCGCGTCCGACAGGAGGTCTGCGTCTGATTCGGGCGGCTTTTCTCCGGACAAACTCTCGATCCTCAGTGCTAAGCGTAACACGCTTTTCCGTGTTGGTGGGCGATCCGCCACGTTGATCGCACGCGCGCGTTCCGGCTCTCGTGTGCGCGGTGCGCTTAGTACCAGTCGGCCTATATTGTCGCGGTCGATGTTCGGGCTCATGGCAATTTCGAGCACGGCCGCCAAGCGATGTAGGTGTGGCAGCGCTGCATGTGGTCCGCGTGGCTTGCTCTGGACGCGGGCGAGTGGTCGCACTTCGAAACGATCACGTTTTCGGCTTTGGCGCGCGGGTTTGGTCCGGCCGCGCAGTCGCTCGCATCTTTTTGGGAACTTCCGTGCGCGAAGGGTTGTCGGTCTAGGCGACACCGAACGACACGCTGCCAAGGCGACTTTTCGCCAGGTGAGAGTGAGCGGTTCCGCCTTCACACATAGGCGACCACTGACTCTGCTCGCACGCTTCGTTCGCGTGAACCAACAGGAGGATCCCTTCATGGCACACGTGCAGCCCGAGTATCGCTCATTTCATGCCCAGCCCTCACCACCGTTTGCGTTCGTCAGCGCAGCGGACCCCGCTCGCGAGACCGAGCCGGACGCGCCGACACACGCGCTCGTCAAGCGCGGCTCGCTCGAACCAGGCGAGTTCGAGCGCCCCGAGCTGGAAGCCGTCGAAGTGATGGGACTGTGGGGTTCGACCGTGCTGTTCGCTCGTCATTTGCAGCTGGGCGAGGGCTTCAGCATCGGCGAGAGCTCTGCCGCGGAACACGTGGATTTCGAACTTTCCGCCCAAGCACTCGGCGTGCACAGCCTGCGTTTGGTCGAGGTGCAGAACGGCATCCCGCACGTGATCGTCCCGCAAACTGCGCGTCTCGCTGTCAAGAGCGCGAGTGATCCGTACGTGCAGCCGAGTCAGGCGAGCAGCGTGGCGTTGCTCTCCGGAACGGTCGTGGAGCTCGAGCTCGGCCAGTTGAAGTTCCGCATTGCCAACGTGTCCGCGGGCAAGACCACACCGCGCGCGGGTTTGGCAAGCGCGGATCGCCCGCTGCTCACGGCCTTTGCCATCAGCTTCACGGCCGTGGCCGCGCTCGTCGGCAGCTTCGCATTCTGGATGCCGGCGATGGGTCTGACCGACGACGAAGGGCTCGATAACGACCGGCTCGTGCTGATGAAGCAGTATTTGACCGCCAGCGCGCAGCGAGAGCTGGAAGAACAAAAGTCGAACAGCGACGATTCGGGCAGCAAAGACAGCGCCGAGGGCAAACCCGCCGAAGCGGCGTCGGGGCGCGAAGGCGCGATGGGCAAGCCGAACACGCCGGTCACCAATCACCGAGCCGCTGTGCGTGGAGACAACCCAGAGGTGCAGCTGTCACACGCGCAACTGGTTGCGCAGGCCAGGACCTTCGGCATGATCGATCTGCTCGGCACGCTGTCGGCCAGTTCGGAGGGAGGCTCTCCGTTCATTCGCGATCCCAAGCTGGGTCACGATGGCTTCGACGCAGAAGGCGGCATGTTCGGCGATCCGGGTGAGTCGGGTGGATTCGGTGGGCTGCGTTTGAGCGGGTT
>Ga0247766_1000286_pt1 | contig 10763 bp, 8 predicted proteins | sample UWRJL223509R6_FD_179946 | JGI IMG/M metagenome (GOLD analysis project Ga0247766, IMG submission 179946) | Plant litter microbial communities from Arlington Agricultural Research Station in Wisconsin, United States - UWRJ-L223-509R-6 | ecosystem: Environmental > Terrestrial > Plant litter >...
GAGCTCACGCCGCCGGCTGTCCGAAAACGAGCGAGACCCCTCCTGCAACCAGCGCGGAAGCATGCACAGGTAGTAGTCGGCCGAAAACAGCGCGCTCGGCCCCGTCAGCAGCTCTGCGAAGGTGCCATTCGAGTTGATGGCGAACCGGTACACGACCGGGTCCATCGCGAACGGCAGACTGGACGCGAGCTCGTTCTTGCGGCGGCGCATGATCGTGAGCATCTCGCGCTCGGCTTCGGCCTTGACCTTGGGGTCGAAGATGAAGCCCATGCCGCCGCCGGACATACCGCCGAGCATCCAAAATCCCCAAAAATCTTGTCCGAATTTGGCGCGCGCGTCGGCGATCAACGACTCGGTATAAAAGTTGGAAACCCAGGGAATGATCGTCGCCAGCGGCCCTTCGAAGATGCGCGTGGTGAGCCGCCCGAGCTCGCGCACGTCGCCCGCGGCCAGCGCGTCGACCACGCTGTCGAAGGCGCGCAGCAACTCTTGGCGTGCATTCCAATCACGGGCGGTGCCGAGCAAAAAGCGCTCGGTCACCATCTCCAAGATGGGACCGACATTGGCGGCCATCCCACCGTGCACCACGACCAGCGAGGCCTCCAGCTTCCTGCGCGCCGCCTCGGAGATGCGCTCGTGGTCGAGCAACGTATGACGCGGCAACAGTCGTCCGTTGCTCGAACCGAACTCGACGTCGCCTTCTACGGCGCGCACACCTTCAATCAGCTTGATACCAGGCCAAACTCCGCCGCTGTCTTGCCAGCCGCCGCCCGAGCCACCCAGCCACTCACCGAGGATGGCGCGACTGGCCACCGTACGACGCTCCGACTCGGTGAGGCCACCCGTGAGCGACTCGACTTGGCCAGTCGCACGCATGCAAACCGAGATCAGCCCGCCGAGCAAATTGGTCGACACCGCCAGCCGGCTACCCTTCGGGATGTCGTTGACCTGACTTGCCAGCTCGATACCGCGCCCCGGCCCGACGAGTTGCTCGAGCACCATGGACAGGGGTTGGCCCGAGCCCTCGAGCGCTGCAGGGACCAGACCTGACGCGATCACCGCGGCCTTCAACAGCCCAAGGTAGTCACTCGCGTAGTTGAAAATCTCCGAGGTGTCGCGCAGATCCGCCACTGCGTCTAGATCGATGCTGGCGAGCCGGAGCACTGGTTCGTCGATGACCCGGAAGAAACAGGTGATGGGCGGCGCGGTTTGCGCGTCGCGCTCGAACACCGCGAGATCGACGGACACGTTGATCACGCGTGCGCCCTCGGGATAGTCCATACCCAAGAAGAAGATGTCGCTCCAACCGCTGTGCGTCAGATCCATGCGCACGGGCGTGCGCTCGATGAGCACGGGGTAAACGCCGTCAGCGTCAGTTTGCTTGAGCTGGTCGCGAACACGCAAAGGATGGTCCGCCGCGTGGCCCGTGCGGAACATCCAGCGATTGCCGCGCTGTGTGCGGACCGAGCGCTGGACTTGCTCGGCCAAGAGCTGAAAGCCGAGGCCGTGATAGGCGGCCGCAAGCGCGCTCGCCAACGGATCCGAAAGGCCAACGTCATCTACTTCCGCCAGGAAAGCGTCGATCGCGGCGGCGTAGTGACGGTCCAGCAATAGCTCCTGCCCCTCATGGGGGATGCGCCCTGCGCGCGGCAGCTCACTGCGCGCCGGAATCAGGTAGCGATAGAGGGCGTAGGTTTGGAAGATCGCGCGGACGCGTTGGTACAGGTTGTGGGTGGTGTCACGCGCAAACGAATCCAGCGCGCGCGCTGCGGCGCATAGCTCGGTGAAGCTCGCCGAGGCGGCAAACTCTTCCAAAACGCCGACACGTGCCTGCTGCGACGAATCCGTGATGGCCCGCAGGAGCAGGTGATTCACCCCTTCGGATGTCACGAAGCGCGTCAATGTCCCCCTCGCTTTTCGGGGGTCCGCGCTACTTCTTCCAACAACAGTCGCAACACTTCTTCGCGCCTTTGACCGTAGAGGGCGAGCGCGAGCTGCGCGCGCAGCAACCCGAACGGGCTCTCGAGGTCGATGCGCTGTCCGTCCACCTCGAGCGCCAAGTATTTTTCGCGGGCGGCGAGCACCGCTAGCGCCTCGGTGAGGCCGAGCTTTTCGCCCGGCGCGAGGCGGCGCTCCTGCTCGCGCAAAACGCCGAATACCTGCGGAGTGAGCGCGTGGGTTCCGAACAGCGCCAGGTACGTCCCTTGGCGAAGGCCCGGGATGATGCAGCGTTCTTCCGCGACCGTCGGCGTCGGCTTCTCGAGCACGGTTTCGATGCTGTACAGGCGATTCGCGGCTTTCACGCGCGATGCACCGATCACGCCGAAGTACGGCAGCTGACTCTCGGCGTTCACTTGCACCGCGGACACCGCGCATTCCTCGCGCGCCGCAACCTCGAGCAGCTGATGCGTGCACGAGTCCGCCGCGTGCGTGATGAACACGTGATCGCAAACTTGCACGACGAACGGCTCCCCCGCGATCCAAGATTCGGCGCGCAAGATGGCGTCACCGAAGCCGCGCGGCTCGGGTTGCTCGACGGCGACCAAGGCAGAGCCAAACTGCGTGGAAAGCTCCTCGAAGACTCGTCGATTTTGCGGCGGGATGATCAGCGCAACCTGCGCGATGCCCGCCTGCAGCAGTTCTTCGATTTGCAACGCGGCGACACGGCTCGTACCACCGTCTCCGGTCGTAACGTGCTGCAGCGGCAGATCACCGTGCAGCGGACGCCCCATAGGAATTATTGCTTTGCTGAGTCTCAAGCTTTCTTCTCCACTCTCACGGGTCGTCGAGCCTACACTTATCGCCGCAACTCATTCACCAAGCTAGCGAAAAATGCCAGGAATCAGCGCAGATCACGGGGAAACGGAGGTTTGGCCCGGCTCGGGGTTCCTGCACCGAGGGCTGCCCGCCCCCTGACCCGCCGGATAGTCCCCCGCCGATCGCGAACGAGGCTCGACCGGACCTGCTTTTGGGGTAACGGGGTGTGATCCCCACTTCGCGTACGACTGCGACTCAAATGCGCGGGCCGCCCATCACTCGTCGTGTGTTGCTAGCCTTGCTACGCCGACAACAGCGCGCGCAGCGAGGTGCGTGGCTGGACCGCGAGCGCCCCCTCTCAAATCCCGAAGCTTGTCCGGAATTGGGGGCTTGTCCGGTCGCGCCGGACAAGGTGCATTTTCCGGACAAGCCCGAGCGCGACACTCCGCGCTCCGTGCCAACGCTCGAGCGCAATTCAATCCCAACGCAGGTGTAGTGCGAAGTCTTTCCCTGGCGGCGAAGCGGCGAGCGAGAGCGGGCGAACTTGAACGTTCGACGCAAACATGCCCACGCCCGCCTCGTACATGCCGAGGTACGCGTTGCGGAAATAGGTGATGCCGAGCGGCGTGAGTCCGATCGTCTGCACCTTGGCGTCCTTGGGACTGAGGCGCGTGATCTGGATGCCGCCGCCGCGAAAGATGCGCAGGTAAAGTGAATTGATCTTGGGCAACACGACCCACGGCGTGACCCCGATCCCCCGCGCCATCTTCACGATCAGCCCCAAAAAGGTCTCGTGAGTGCGCTTGGAGACATCATGCCCCATGCCCAGCTGCTCCTCGACCGTGAGTCGAAGGGCATCACACGCTGAATAGTGTGCCAGCGCAATCTCGGTGCTGAGCCACTCACCTGCAACACTGTTGAGTACGCGGTCGCGGTAGCTGTGCGAGAGCAACGCCGTGTAGCGTTCGAACAGCCCGCGCGAACGCAGCGATTGGATCGAAGACGCGAGCAAAGTGCCGCGCACGTGCGTCAGTTCGCCCATGGCCTCCGGCGGCGCCGGGAATGGACACACGATGTCGTCTGAAGAAGCCAAAGGGTCCCTAACCAGAAAGCATAGCCCGAGCGGCGGCGGGAAGGGATATGCTAACGTCACTAGCCGTCCATGGCGTCAACTCACCCGGACCTCGGCATCGATCAGGCACGTTTTCGCGATCCGCCGTGGCACGCGGCCCTGGATGTCCCGCGAGCTCTATCCCTGATTACGGCTGATTCGTCGATCGCCGGCATGTTCTTTTTGGGCGTGCTGGAGGGCGCCAAGCGCCGCGGCGTTGCCCTGCCCGGAACGCGCGACCGCTATCTGCCGTTCGGCTTCTATCCTGTCACCGAGTTTGCGCCACTGTTGGTCGCCGCAGCTGGGCTGTTTCACCCCAAGCTTTCGCTGCGGGAGGGGTTACGCGCGATCGGTGGAGTCGGCCCGGCGGTGCTCGCCAAAACCGTGCTCGGCAAAGTGACTCTTGGCTCCGCCATCGGCGTGCACGCCGTGATCGAAGCCATCGCGAAAACGTACTCCGTCAACATTCGCCCGTCTCGCTGCGCGGTGATGCACAAGGCCGAGCGCGCGTGCGTGGTGAGCGTGGACAACGTCCAATACTTCCTCGACAGTCACCATGTGGGGGTGTTCGAGGGCACGATGACGCACGCGGGAGTGAAGGGGCACGTGCGGATTGCGAGCAAGAGCGAGTTCAGTGCGGATTTGTTGTTGGAGTGGTGATTCGAACCTTACTTCGTCCCAAACAGTCTGTCTCCCGCGTCCCCCAACCCCGGAATGATGTAGCCATGCTCATTCAAGTGGCTATCGATCGCCGCGGTCCACACCGGCACCTCGGGATGCGCTTCATGGAAATTGGCCAAGCCCTCGGGCGAAGCGAGCAGACACACGAACTTGATGGAGCGCGGACTCGCCGTTTTGACGCGATCCACGGCCGCGACCGCGCTGTTGCCGGTGGCGAGCATGGGGTCGACGACGATTACGTCGCGGTCGGCCATGTCGCTCGGGAGTTTGAAGTAGTATTCGATGGCGCCCAGGGTTTCGGGGTCGCGATACAGGCCGATGTTGCCGACGCGCGCGGAGGGCAAGATGTTGAGCATGCCTTCGACCATGCCGGTGCCGGCGCGAAGGATATTGAGGAGCACGACCTTTTTTCCGTCGATGGTCGGCGCTTGCATGGTGGCAAGCGGGGTTTCGATGGTCGTGTAGGTGAGCTTCAGGTCGCGCGTCACTTCATAGGCGAGCAACATGCTGATTTCGGCCAGGAGCGTGCGAAAGCCGTTCGTGCTGCGCTCTTTTTGGCGCAACAGACTCAGCTTGTGTTGCACGAGCGGGTGATCGACGACCGTAACCTTGCTGTTCATCGGGGCTCGCTCACTTTTAAAAGTCATCAGAATACCGTTCCATCGCTTTCGATCTGCAGTGGGGGGCGGCCGTCTGGGCGGCGTTCGAGCGCGATGGCGCGGCCTGCGCGCCAAGTGCCGCCTTCGAGCACGCGCGCGAGTGGCAATTGGTCGGCACTGACGCCGAGCGCACGCTGCACCAACGCCGCGGTGCGATCGAGGAGCGCGAGCGTCAAAGCGCGCCATTCGATCACCAAGTCTGAATCGACCGCGTGCACTCGTTGGAGCGCGTTCGGGTCGCGCAGATTGATCACACCCGCGTCGAAGAATAGGCCGCCATTGCGGTATTCGGCGAGACCCGTGAGCGCGTCCGCGCCTTCAATGCGTAGACCTGCGGCTTCGAGTGGCTCGAACAGCGAGTAGCTCAGCCACTGGGAGAGCTTGTGAAACGGCACGAAGCCGAGCAGCGAGTGACGCCAAACGTCACCCAGGCTCAGTCCTCCCAGGTGCGGGCGACCGCGCCAAATGGGCCCGAGTTCGCGCAGCACCGCGGCCAAGATGGCGCTCGCCTCGAGGCGACCGTCGCGCGCTGAATGCAACAGCCACACTCCGAGATTGCCGAGCCGCGCAGTCTCCGAGCACCCGAAATACTCCGGCGCGAGCGCCACGACATCGCCCAGACGTCGAAGCAACGCTGCGCGTCCTTCCAAACCAGTGAGCGGGTGGTTCTCCGTCACTTGGAACGCGTCACCGAGCGTGCGCGCAGTGACTCCCGTGAGTCCGATGGCGTCAGCGCGCGGCGCGGCTTTGCTGCCACCCAGTGCGCCTGCGACGAACAGCTCGTAGCTCGCGACGGCCAAGCCCTCGGAACGTGAATAGACGCCGCCATCGGCCCCGCGAAACTGCCAAGTCGGCCCCGCGCCGGCGTCCAAGAGCACACTGGTGATGACCAACTCGAAGCGCGCCGCCAGCTGCTCTTCACGCGAGAAATGCGCGATTTTTGCGTCAAATTGGGCCAAACGCGGCACGCCGCCCACGTCGAAATGACGGTAGCGCCCGTGATAGGGAATACGCGTCAGATCCGGATAATTCTGGCGCGTGAGCGTGGCCACGCGCTCGGCCACATCCGCCAATTTGCTTTCGTCGAGCGACCAGTGTTCGAGCTCGCCGGCACGCGCCGCGTCGAACACGCGCTCGCAGCGTTCGCGAATCGCGCGCGGGGTCTGTAGGTACTCGTACTCGGCGCGTTCGGTGGGGCTTGCGGTCACCGTCAGGTTCCTTCGTAGCCGCGCCCTTTGGCTTTCGCGAGTTCGTTGCCGTCGGGCACGGCGCCTTCCGTGAAGTAGCCGGCCGCCATTTTGGCGTCCATCTCGACGCGGGCATCATCCGGTATCAATTCATCGGGGATCGGCACGCGTTCCAAGATTTGAATGCCCGCGCGCACGACGGCATCATGCTTCATGTTGCTCATCGAGACGAAGCGGTCGATCTTGGTGATGCCGAGCCAGTGCAGCACGTCCGGCATCAGCTCTTGAAAGCGCATGTCTTGCACGCCCGCGACGCACTCGGTGCGCGCGAAATACTGCTCGGCGCGATCGCCCCCGGTTTGGCGTTTTCGCGCGTTGTAGACCAGGAATTTGGTGACTTCGCCTAGCGCGCGGCCTTCTTTGCGGTTGTACACGATGACGCCCGTGCCGCCCGCTTGCGCGGTGCGCACGCACTCTTCGATACCGTGTGTCAGGTAGGGTCGACAGGTGCAAATATCCGAACCGAAGACGTCCGAGCCGTTGCATTCGTCGTGCACACGCACCGCCAGCGGCTTGTGCGGATCGGAGATCCCCGACACGTCACCGAACATGTACACCGTGGCGCCGCCGATCGGCGGCATGAACACGTCCAAGTCCGTGCGCGTGACGAGTTCGGGGAACATGCCCGCCGTGTGCTCGAACAGGGTGCGACGCAGGTCCGCTTCCTCACAGCCGAAGCGGGCGGCGACACCCGGCAGATACCAAACGGGCTCGAGCGCGGCTTTGACCACCACGACCGAGCCGCCCGGCTTGAGGATGTGCCCGTCGACCTTGAGCCGTCCGGCTTGGATCGCCTCCTCCAACTCGGGCAGCTGGATGTGCGCGCGAGTGACGGCCATTGTCGGGCGAATGTCGTAGCCCTTTTCGAAGTAGGGCTTGAAGACCTCGCTGACCAGCGCTCCGAACGGATCGAGCGAGACAATCTTGGTTGGGTCGAACCAGCTCGGAAACGGTCCGATCACGTGTGTGGGCGCGGTATTGGTCAGGTCCGGCTTGCGCAGCGGGTCGAGCGCTCCGGCGGCCACCGCGACGGCGCGGTACACTGAGTAGCTACCCGCATGCGTGCCGATCACGTTGCGTTGCGCGGTGTTGGTGACCGTGCCAATCAGCGGCCCACGTTCCATCGGATCGCTGGCGCCCCAGACGACAGGCACGGGCTTCGGGCCATGCCCGCCCGGGTGTGACGTGAGTTGAATTGCCTTGGGGCGCCGGTGAGGCGTCTTCTGATTCATTGCTTCAGCCTCGTCAGGACATCCAAGTGGCGTCCTCGGCGAGCGCCCACTTGGTGGTGATCTTTTTCAAGTTGCTCCAGAGCTCGACTCCCGCGGGTCCGGTCATGTCGCCCTGACCGAACTTGGAGTCCTTCGTGCCGCCGAACGAGAACGGCTCGCGCGGCACGGGCACGCCGATGTTCACGCCAACCATGCCGCTGGTCGCGCGTTCGGCAACGTAACTGCCGACAGCGCCGCTTTGAGTGAAGATGCTGGTGGCATTGCCGTACGGGCTCAGCTGCTCGAGGTTCAGCGCTTCATCCAACGTATTTACGCGAATCACCGACAAAATCGGGCCAAATAGCTCGACTTTGGCGCTTTGCATCGCGGGCGTCACGCGATCGATCACGCTCGGACCGAGCCAATGGCCCGCCTCCAGGCCGCTGGGGGCGGGGCGTTCGCGGCCGTCGAGGACGATTTGCGCGCCCTCGCGCGTGGCTTCGGCCAAGCCCGCGTGCAAGCGCTCGAACGCCGCGCGGTCGATCAGCGCGCCCATGTCTTTGCCGAGCTCGATTTTACTGGCCTGAGCCACCACCTGGCTCACGAAGCGCTCGGCTTCGCCCACGACGACCAACACGCTCCCTGCCATGCAGCGTTGTCCCGCGCAGCCGGTAAACGAATCCACGACCGATTTCACGGTCAGCGCTTCGTTGGCGTCCGGCGCGACGATCAAATGATTCTTGGCGCCGCCCAGGCACAACGCGCGTTTGCCCAAAGCCGTGGCTCGGGTGTGCACCGCGCGCGCCGCCGCGGTCGAACCGACGAAGCCGACCGCGCGCACTTCCGGATGATCGATCAACGCTTCTACCGCGCCGCGACCACCTTGCAGCAGCGAAAACAAGCCCGGCGCGTAGCCTGCTTCGAGCATTAGCTCGGCCAAGCGGCAAGCGGTGAGCGGCACTTTCTCGGAGGGCTTCAGAATGAACGCGTTGCCGAGCGTGATCGCGATCGGGAACATCCACATCGGCACCATGGCCGGGAAATTGAACGGCGCGATGCCCGCGACGATGCCCAGTGGCTCACGCCGGTATTCACAGGTGACGCCGCGCGACACCTCGAGGGCGCCGCCGCGATCCAGATTCGGCAAGCTCTGTGCGAACTCGACGACCTCCAAACCTCGCAAGAGTCCCGCACGCGCTTCCGCTTCGGTTTTGCCTGATTCGAGCGCGACCGTTTCCGACAGTTCGGCGAGGGCTCGCGTCACCAGCTCGTAGAAGCGGGCCAGCGGACGCACGCGCTCTTTGATGGGGATCTTGGCCCAGTGTGCGGCTGGCTCACGCGCAGCCGCGACGATCGCCGCGACGTCCGCGGGCCCCGACATCCCGACACTGCCGGTCACCTGCCCCGTCCAAGGACTCGTGAGCGAGAGCTCGCCCGGGGCGCTGGGCGCTCGCCACTCCGCTCCAACTAGATTTTGCGCAGTAACTCGGCCTCGTTTGAAGTCCAAGCTGGCTATTCTTTCCTGCTTGGCAGGCCGTGTAAAGGCCGAGCCGGCGGGGCCTCGAACGCGAGGATTGGGGCGACGTTTGCGCCCTGGCGTCGTCTACCCACATCGGTACCAACAGCATCGAACATGCCGATCTTTTATGGGCTCATACGGGCGGCGCGATGGGTGCGGGTTCGCCGCGAGCAAAACGCCCGGCGAGCCAGCCACCGACCAGCAGTTGCAGCGGGTGGTAGAGCATGATCGGCAGCAAGATGATGCCGAGACCGGGGTGAGACCCGAAGATCAGGCGAGCCATCGGCACCCCGGAAGCGAGTGTCTTCTTCGACCCACAAAAGAGCGCGACGATACGATCCGCGAACGAAAAATCGAGGACCCGGCTGACGTACCATACGATCAGCATCGTCGCGGACAAGAGCGCAATCGACGCCAGGGCCGAGACGAGCAGCGCATTGCCTCCGGCGTGCCACACGCCATCTTGCACCGAGTCACAGAACGACGTGTAGACGAGCATCAAGATGGTCAAGCGATCGAGCACGCTGATGCGGGCCTTGTGCCGCATGGCGAACGAGCCCAGCAGCGGACGGAGCAATTGCCCCACGAACAGCGGCAGTACGAGCCACTTCAGCAAATCCAAGATCACGTCGGCTACGGGCAATCCCCGACCAGTCGCGCCGAGGACGACGCTGAGCCAAAGCGGCGTGAGTAGCACGCCGAGCAGGCTCGAGAGCGTGGCGTTGAACACCGCCGCGGGCACATTGCCCTTGGCCGTCGCCGTGAGCGCCACAGAAGACGAGACCGTGGACGGCAACGCGCACAAGAAGAACAGACCGGTACGTAGATCGACCGACAGCTGATTGCCGAGGCTTGCCAGGAGCAGCAAGCCGAGCAGCGGACAGAGCAAGAACGTACAAGCCTGTACCAACAGGTGAAGCCGCCAATTGCGCGCGCCAGCGCTCAACGCAGCCAGCGACAAGGTGAGGCCGTGCAGGAAGAAGATCAACGACACACCCAGCTTGTTCAGGAGCTCGGGGTGCAAGCTGCCGCCCTTGGCACCCGGCGCGGGGACCAGCCATGCCAACGCCACCGAAAGGCCCATTCCGACGAGAAACCAATCGGGGCGCTTCATGCTCGAGAATTATTTCCTAGCACGTCCGGCGGGACGGTATCGTGACACCTGTCATGCGTACCCTGGTACTCGTCAGGCACGGGCAATACGACTCATTGACGGGTGAGCTCACCGAGCTCGGGCGACGACAAGCTGCGGCAACGGTACGCGCGCTGCGTCAATACGAGTTCGAAGCCATTCATTGCAGCACGTTGATTCGCGCGGAACAGACGGCCGGCATCTTGAAGAAAGGCTTGCGCTCGCGGCTGCCGGTACAACGCAGCCGGCTGCTGTGCGAGGCGCTGCCCACGCCGGTGCCCGGCTTGACGAAGCGCGGCGATCTGCCGCGCTTGCGCAAAAACCTCTTGCGCATGCAACGTGCGCACGCGCGCTTCGTTCGCCCATTTCGTGGCGAGCGCTGCGAGCTGATCGTCGCCCACGGCAACCTGATTCGCTTGTTCGTGTGCCTCGCGCTCGAGGTCGAG
>Ga0247766_1000287_pt1 | contig 10634 bp, 8 predicted proteins | sample UWRJL223509R6_FD_179946 | JGI IMG/M metagenome (GOLD analysis project Ga0247766, IMG submission 179946) | Plant litter microbial communities from Arlington Agricultural Research Station in Wisconsin, United States - UWRJ-L223-509R-6 | ecosystem: Environmental > Terrestrial > Plant litter >...
CGACGGCTCATCGCTTGGAGCGCACCGATTGCGGTTTTGGTCGGCGGCTACGAGCTATTTCGGCTGCGCTATTTCGGGTACCCGTTGCCGAACACCTTTTACGTGAAAACGTCCGGTGAAGGGTTGTGGCAGCGCGGGCTCGGTTATCTCGGCTTTGCCGGGAGCGAGTTCGGTTGGGTGCTGGCCTGCGCCTATCTGCTGTCGTTCGTGTACCTGTTGCTGCGCAGATCGCGGCTTCCGGCGCCTGCGAGTGCTCGCTCCGCCCGCGTATTAGTGCTCGCCGCGAGCCTCGCCTCGGTCATCCAGCTGCTGTACGTGGCGCGCGTGGGCGGCGATTTTCTCGATCTCTACCGATTTTTGGCGCCCCTGCTGCCCGCTGCATTCTGCTGCTTGACCAGTGCCGGAGTGCGTTTGTTTTCTGGGAGTGAAGGGCGCGCGCCCTTCGCTGCCCTGGGTGTCGCGGCGTACCTACTCGACCACGGCCTGAGTCAACACTCGATGGCGGAACGGGCGAGTCGCGTGGCAGAAAGCTCCCGTGCGGCACTCCACTTGGAGCCACTTGGTTGGACACGCTTGTACGCCCAGCGCTGGCAAGGCATCGGCAAATGGCTGGCTAGAGCCCGAACCGAAGGCGATTCGACAGCGGTCGGCGCGGCGGGCGCTCTCCCCTTTTACTCCGAGCTCCCGAACCTCGATCTGTTCGGCCTAAACGACCTCGAGATCGCGCGCAACGGTCGCATCATCGGCAATCGCCCCGGCCATCAGCGCTTCGCGACGATGGACTACCTGCTGTCGAACAAGCCGACGTTCGTGTTCATGAACCCGGAGGCGACCCCCTTGACGTCCGCGCGTCTTCGCTACGATCGATTTTGGGTCAGCCGCGGCTATCTGCCCATCGAGATCCGGGTCGATCGCGAACTTTGCGGCTGCGCGGAAACATTTTACCACCAGTTCCTCGTGCGAAGTGAACGCGCGGATTCATTGCGCGGTCGCACTGACGTCTTGGTCGGCAGCGCATTGCGCTAGCGCGTGGCCGCGTAGAAACACAGCTCCAGTTCGCGACTGTCAGTGCCAACGATCTCGATTTGCACTTTTCTGGTCGTGTTTTGGAACTGCGCGGTCGAAAGTCGAAAGGGCTGCCAGCCGGACTCTGGCAAGTGGTCATGGGTCCCGACGGCAGCGCCATCGATCGCGAACGAAAGCGTGACTTTGGGCCACCCGCGATCGCGAAATCGGAAGTACGGAAAGCCGACGTAGCCGTACAATTGTTGGCCGAGGTCGACGTTCTCGAAGGTCAACGTCAGCACGCCCCCCGCCGTTGGATTGGCCCACAGGCAACGCCGCGCCCGGTCGTGCTGATCCTCGATGATCGTCGTGCCGACGAAGTTGCCCTCAGCGGGTCCGCACGTGAAGCGCTGGCGCGGGAACGCGGGACGCGCGAGGAGCCCACTCGCCGACGAGGGCGGGCGCGTGCCGTAGCGACAAGGCCTGAGCTCGTCGTCGGGATTCCGCTGCGAGACTGAAAGATCCGGCGGAAGCGCGTGCTCGGTGAGCACGTAACGCGGCGGCTCGAAGTGGGGATTTTCCCGGGTGCGTAGCGTGAATTTGCCGAAACCGCGTTCGGCGATGACGGGCCAATCAGCGGTCAGTGAGTTCTCGTTGCCGAGCGCCGAGACCTCGATCGCGCGCGGGTAGCCGGCTTCGTCGGGCCGCGCGACGTCGGCGACGGGCATGAGCGTGTCCGTCAACGCGTTGCGCGCCAGCGGCTCCGCCCACTCCGGCGCAATCACGACCAGATCAGCGTCACGCTTGAGCGCTCGCACCTCGCTTGCGAGCGCGCGCCACTCATCCACTTCCGGAAAGCGCTTCGAGTAGTAGACGCTCACAGCGAGCTCGCCCAAGCCGAAGAGGGGGATCGCGAGCCACAGGTACTTCGCGTACCCGGTCAGGGACTGCGTGCGCATCGAGCTCAGGCTGAAAACTTAGTCGATGCGGGCCTGGCTGGCTGTCGCGAAATCACCGCCTCACAAAACGAAAACGGCGGTCTCGCGCTCCTTCGAGCGCGAAAACCGCCGTTTTACTCAGGCGAAACTCAGCCGGCCGTGGCTGAACCGCTCGCCGACGCGCTGGCTTTCACCGACACGTTGATCTGCACCGAGGCCTCGGCCTGCGCCTTGATCGAGGACGCGAAGCACGCGCCGACCTTGAGCGCCGCATCGGCGTCCGAGGTCACGACGGCTTGCGCGCCTTCGAGCGACGCTTTGACGCTGGCGGTGATGCCCTCGAGCTTGCCCTTCATGCCGATGCTCACCTTGAGCAGCGCCGGCAGGTTCTTCTCGAGCGCGGCCTTGACCTTGGCGGCCGCAGCAGCGTCCGCGGCGGCTTCGATCTTGGCGGACACGACCGCCGGCTTGCACTCGACCTTGCCGTTCACTTCCGCATTGCAGTGCGCTTTGCACTCCGCGCTCATCTCCGGCGGCTTGACCTCACCGCTGCACTTCGGCTCTTTGAACTCGACGCTGCAGCCGCCCGAGCAGGTGCCTTCGCACTTGCCGTTGGCTTTGACCGAGCAGGTGGCGTTGCACTCGCCCTTGCACTCGGCCTTGCACACCGCGTCGGCTTTGCCGGTGCATTTGCCGTCGCAGGTACCCGCGCACTTGCCCTTGGTGTTCTTGCCGTCGCACTTGCCGTCGCAGGTGCCGTCGCACTTGCCCGAAATTTCTCCGGTACATTCGCCCTTGCAGGTGCCGCCGCAGGTGCCTTCGCACTTGGCGCCCGCATCGAGCTCACACGTGCCTTCGCACTTCGCGTCACACTTGCCGCTCAGCTTGCCACCCTCACAGGTGACCTTGGCAGAACCAGGTTTGACGGTCGCGTCACACTTGCCGGCGCAATCAGCCATGGCGTTGACGGAGGCGTTACAAACCGGCGGTTTGAAGTCCACCTTGAACTTGGCGCCGGCCTTGGCCTTGATCTCGCCGAGGATCTTGACAGCGGCGTTACAGGCGGCTTCCGCCTTCTTGCCCGGGCCCTCTTCTTTGGGCTTCAGATCCGCGTCGGTCGCGCCCAAGTCTTTGGCCAGGTTGCTGCAAGCGGTGGCAACTTCGGCTTCGACGTCCGCGCCGATCTTTTGCAGATCTGCACCAGCCGCGAGCGCGCCCTTCGCTTTACCTTCGAGCTCACCCTTGAGGCCGAAGTTCGCGTTCATGATGGCGCTCGCGTCGGCGATGTCCGCGGGACACCCACCAGGAACGCCGGGAACTGCCGGCGCGCCGGGGATCCCCTTCATATTGCCGCAGTCAACAATCATCGGAAAAGCCAGAATCAAGCCGGCACCAAGCCAAGCTCTCGTCGTCTTGCGAGCGAACATAGATACTCTCCTCCTCGGGCTCCTTCACTAAAGGGCCACGATATCAGCGGGCGACGCTAGCCCGAGAGCCCGCGCTTGAGAACTCCCCCCCCACCGTTTATCGAGCGCGACCGGAAATGTTTCGCAGAACGTTCAGCTCACGCTTCAACCGCGAGGAATGCGTGTGCGTGTCGTTCGCGCGGCCGGTCGTTCGGGAGCTTGGGGTGGAGTATCGGCATTGCTGCCCAAAAACGGCAGCTCGATCTGCTCGGGATTGAGCGATTTTCGCGGCGGTTTTTGGCCCGCTCGGGCGAGAAACTCGTCCTCACGAGCCATGTCGGCCTGCACCACTTCTTCATTGTCGAAGGCGAACGCGAGGGCGTCGAAGACCTTGGCCGCCCCGAGCTGCGGATAGCGTTTCAAGATCCGCTCGACGGTCGCACCGCTGCGATAGAACGCCCACAGTCGGCGCACCGGAACGCGGGAACCGAGAACATAGGGGCTACCGCCGAGCACGTTCGGATCGGAGCGCACATGCGGATGCGGCACTAAGACGAGGGGTAAGGGCAGGACGGCCTCCTGAGCACGAGTGCTAACCCCTTCGCCGCCGCGCCGCAAAGCCTCAATGCGGAGATTCGAGCGCCTCGCGGTGTTCCGCGAAGGTTCGGCTGAAGGTGTGCCGGCCCGTCCCCTGCCCCTTGGCCACGAAGTACAGGAAATCACTCTGAGCCGGCGCAAGCACCGCGGCGATCGACGCTTCGCCCGGGTTGGCGATCGGGCCGGGCGGGAGCCCCGCATGCCGGTAGGTGTTGTACGGGTTGGCAGGGTCGCGCAGCAATGCCGGCGTCACGCTGCCGCGAAACCCGGCGCAGCTCGGGATCTCGTCGCCCGATACGACGCAGCCGTAACTCGCGGTCGGATCCGACTGCAGCATGCGCGCAGGACGAAATTCCGGATCGCGCAGCCGATTGAAGAACACGCTCGCGATCAATGGGCGTTCCTCGGAAGCTTGCGCTTCTTTCTCGATCATCGAAGCCAAAGTGAGCACGTCGCGCTCGCGAAAGCCGAAATCGGTCGCCAACTGCTCGAGTCGGCCCGGGTGAGCGACCAGCAGCTTTTGCATGCGCTTTTTGGCTTCGGCAGCCAGCACGCGCACGACTTCGCGCGCGTCACTGTCGACCAACAGGCCGTAGCTGGCCGGAAACAAGTAGCCCTCGGCGCTCGCGCCTTCGATCCCCAGTTCACGCAGCAGCGCGGGGTCGCTCACGGCGTGACGAAAGGCGCTGAGCGTGCAGATTTCGGCGCGCTCCAAGCGTTGCCCGACTTGCACCGATTGAAACCCTTCCGGAAAAGTCAGGTGCTCGGCGGAACGCCCGGTGCTGCGCGCGAGTCGTTGCGCCAGCTCGCGTGGGGAAGCCGCGTCGTTCAGGATGTGTTCTCCCGCTGCGAGTTCGAAGCCCGGCTGCAAGATCGCGAGATAAGCGCGAAACAGCCGCGGACTCTGCAGCGCACCGCGGGCGCAGAGCAGCTCGCTCAGTTCGCCGGGCGTCGCATTGGCGCGGATTTGCGCAACGAACGAGTGCCCCGAACCCGGCCCGGAAACGACCGACCAGATCCAAAGCGGTGACAAGCACACCGCGCTGAGTGCCACCAGGACCGCCACCAACCCGCCCAACGCACGCAGCGGCGCAACACGCGGGAACGGCGTCAGGTGGTGCGTCGGCGTCAGCAACGGCGCGTTGGCACGGCGGCGCTTGCGCTTGCGCTTGGACGTCGAACTCGGCGGCACGCTACTGGTGTGCGCGCCCGGACTCGGCGGCGTGTGGCTAGTGGGCGTGGGACGCTGCGACTGTCGTCGCCGGGTCTTGCTCACGGGTCGTCGTGCTCCTCGAACTCGTCGTCCCGCGCGTGGCGCAGGTCCCGGCCGGCGTGCGCAGACTCGAGCGCGCCGTCAGGAGCCGAGAGTTCGTGGGCCTCGGGGTCGCGCGGGGCGCGCTGACCGTCGAGCCAGCTTTGGAGCAGCACCGCAGCCGCGGCGCTGTCGACGCGCTCTCGCGCCTCGCGGCTATTCGTGCCCTGCTCGCGCAGCCGAGCGTGCGCCTCGACCGTGGAAAGCCACTCGTCGACCAGCTCAACCTGGGCCGGGGTTCGTTTGGCCAGCTGCTCGGCGAAGCGCCGAGCGCGCCCGGCGGCCAAACCCTCCTTCCCATTCAACTGACGCGGCAGGCCAATCAAGAACACGGTGATGCCCTCGGCCTGCGCCAGCCGAGCCAATTCTGCGACGACTCGGCGCTGGTCGCGACCATCCAAATATTGGCGCGGGTGGGCCATCAGGCCGAGCTCGTCGGCGACGGCCAGCCCAACACGGACTTTTCCGAGGTCCACGGCTGCAGCCCGCATACCCGCCCTGTCTAGCATTGGAACCCGCTCCCCGGCGAAAAACGGTACGCGAGCTTGACCCGACCCGCCCATCCGAGCATAAGCGCGGTCGGCCGAGGCGTGCCCTGCCCGGTCCTTCAGGATCTGAAAGTCATGCAATTTCGCGCCGTCAAGGGGACGAACGATATCCTCCCCGACGAGGTCCGACGCTGGCAGCGCGTCGAACAATCCTTCCGCAACACGATGGCCTTGGGCGGTTTCTCCGAGGTGCGGACGCCGATCCTCGAGCACAAGGACCTGTTCGTGCGTTCTACGGGGGAGACCTCCGAGATCGTCGAAAAGCAAATGTTCGAGATCGAGCGGAGCGGCGACACCTACGTGCTGCGGCCGGAAGGCACCCCCGGAGCCGCACGCGCTTATTTGACGAACAGCGTTCAGGCTCGAGAGCCGGTCTCGCGTTGGTACTACATCGGCGCCATGTTTCGAGCCGAGCAACCGCAGCGTGGCCGCTATCGCCAGTTTCACCAAGCGGGCTGCGAGCTGTACGGTGACGCGAGCCCGGCGTGTGACGCAGAGCTGCTCGATCTGTTGCACGGCTTTTTGAGCGGTCTCGGCATCACGGACCTCACCGTGGCCGTCAATTCGATCGGCGGCGTCGAGAGCCGCGCCGCTTATCGCGCCGCGCTCACCGCTCATCTCCGACCCCGCGCCGAGTCACTCAGCGACCACGCCAAGAAGCGCTTGGAAGACAATCCGCTGCGCATTTTGGACTCCAAAGATCCGCGCGACAAAGCCGCCGTCGCGGATGCGCCGTCGATCTTGGACGCACTGACGGCCGAAGATCGCGAGCACTGGCAAGCCGTGTTGCGCGGACTCGACGCGCTGGGCACGCCGTATGTCGTAACGCCCGGCTTGGTGCGCGGACTCGACTACTACACGCGCACCGTGTTCGAGATCCAGTCGACCATGGGCAGCTTGGGTTCGCAGAACACGCTGATCGCCGGCGGGCGCTACGACAACATGTTGAAGAGCCTCGGCGGGCCGCAAATTCCGGCCATCGGTTGCGGCATGGGCCTCGAACGCATTTTGCTCGCGCTAGGTGAAGATTCGGTGCCGGTTGCCGCCCCCTGCTTCATCGCTCCCCTCGCCGAAAAAGCCACGCTTTCGGCGCTCAAGCTCACCCGCGAGCTGCGTGACGCAGGTGTCGTGGCCGTCTTGGACGGACGCGGCAATTCGATGAAAAGCATGCTGCGCCGCGCCGATGGCTTGGGCGCACGCGTATGCGTCGTGATCGGCGAGTCCGAAGTCGAGCAAGGCCAAGTGCAGCTCAAAGATTTGACCGCGCACACCCAAGAGCAGATCCCGCGCGCAGAGGCGGTCGCTCGTATCGTTTCGATCTTTGCCAGCGCGGCGACTGACTCGACCCGCGGGAGCGAGCATTGAGTTTCGGCCAGCTCGTCGCGCGGCTGCTCGCACCAGCTCTGCTCGTAAGTCTCCTCAGCCTGACCCGCTCGGCTTCCGCGCAGATGGGCGGCATGGGCATGCCCGGTGGCGGCATGATGCCCGGCGGCAACATGGGCGGGATGCCGCAAGGAGGCGGACAAGCCAAAAAGAAGAAAGCGGCTCCCCCGCCCGGCACCCCGGAGATGCACGCGGCTTCGGGCGCCGATGACTCGCTCAACCCGCCGGGCAGCGAGCCGAGCCTCCCGGAGGAGCCGCTCAAGCTCACCCAGCCGACGTTCGACGCCATCGGCTCCGACGCGCAGCCGGAGTCCGAAGACATCGGTCGCGGTCCCGCGACCACGCGCAAGTTTTACGGCCTGTACTACCAAGAAAACAGCGGCAAGTATCAATTCAAGCTGGTCTTCCCGCTGTGGGCCGAGCGCCAAATGCCGTCGCGCACCAAGCCAAGCGTGACCGATCGCGCGTCGCTCTTCGGCGGGCTCTATTACAACCGCCGTAGCGCCGAGCACGCGGACGACATTCTGTTCCCATTGTTCTGGAACCTGAATGATCGAACGACGCAAACGCGCACCACGATCGTCGGCCCGCTCGTCAACCGCAGTGCTCCGGGTGAGACCGACAATTGGCTCGCGCCGCTGTACTTCACCGGCACGCGCAAGAAAGGCGGCTACACGCTGATCCCGCCGCTGCTGACGTACACGAACCACGACGACCAAGGCGGCTTCAACTTGGTCGGACCGCTGTTCTGCTCGTGGAAGGGCGGCTCGAGCTGCGACACGCGCACCGCGCAAAACATCGATTTTGGCCTCGCGCCGCTATACTTTTACGGGCAAAACCTCAAAACCAAGTACGAGATCATCCCGCCGCTACTCCACTACTACCGTTACAACGACCGGGATTTGTCGTGGACGAACATGTGGGGACCGTACTTTCGGCGCCACACGCAGAAGCGGGACATGTTCCACTTGTTCCCGCTCTACTACAGCATCTCGGGCAAGGACGAGCGGCACACCACGCTGCTGCCTTTCTTTCACTACGGTCACAAGGGCGACTCGTGGCTGTTCGTGAACCCGCTGTTCATGATGAAGCACGGCGACAAGGGCGAGAACACCTTTGCGACCTACTTGTTCGCGCGCCACCGCGGCCGAACCGAGCTCGACATGGTAACGCCCCTGTATTGGGCGTATCGCGATCCCGACATCGGCTTGAACCGGAAGATCCTGTTTCCGTTCTTGTATTCCAGCGTCAGCCCACGCGAGTCGAATCAGGCATTCTTTCCGTTCTGGGGTCACTTCGAGCGCTACGGCGTCAGTGAGAGCACCTGGATCACGCCGTTCTTCAACCACAAGCATGATCTGCGCGGTTGGTCGACCAACCTCTACCCGCTCGTGTACGTGGGACGGAACGCGCTCGACACGCACTTTATCGTCGCGCCGTTCCTGTGGGATTTTGCTTCGCCGAAATCGCGCACCACCGTGGCGTTCCCGGTGTTCTGGCGCTTCAGCGACGAGAAGGAAGTCACCCAACTCGTCGGCAACGTCTACTATCACGAGAAGAAACTACGCAGCGGCCTGGACTGGGAAGTGCACATCTTCCCCGCCTTCTCGTATGGCGAGACGCCCAACGGTCACTGGTGGAACGTGCTGTACGGCCTCGCCGGCTACACGCGCAATGGCACGGCAACCACCGTGCGCACGCTCTGGATCCCGACCAAGTTGAGCGAGTAGTCGGGGCCTCGAGCTCTAACGGCCCGAGAAAATCAGCGCTTCGCGCCCCCGCGCGCGAGCGTCGGCAGCAGTGCTACGATTTGAGGCATGAAAGCCAAAATCGCGGTGCTCGGGGCTTCGGGTTTCGCTGGTGCCGAGCTGCTGCGTCGCTTGCTCGACCATCCGAACCTGGAAGTGGTCCGGGTCTGCGCCAACGACCACGTGGGCGAACTGGTCTCCAGCGCTCATCCCCACCTGGAAGGGCTGACCCGCCTGCGCTTCGAGAATCCGCCGCACGCCGAGGCGGCGCGTGACGTCGACGCGGTACTCATGGGTCTACCGCATGGCGCGAGCTGTGAGGTGGTCGACGCCGTGGCCGGCTCGGCGACGCGCATCGTGGATTTGTCCGGCGCGTTCCGGGTCCAGGATCCGGCGATGTACGCGCGGTATTACGGCAGCGCGCATCCGCGGCCGGAGTTGCTGTCGCAGTTCGTGTATGGCTTGCCGGAGCTGAATCGCGAGCGGCTGCGCGGCGCGCGCTTCGTGGCCTCTGCGGGCTGCTTTGCGACCACGATTGAGTTGATGTTGCTGCCCTTTGCCAAGGCGGGGCTATTGCGGGGCTCGGTCGAAGTCGTGGGCATCACCGGCTCGAGCGGTGCCGGTGCGACGGCCACGGCGACCACCCATCATCCGGTGCGAGCTCATAATTTGCGGACGTACAAGCCGCTGGAGCACGCCCACACGCCCGAGATCATCGAAACCCTGAGCTCGGCCGGGGCGCGCGAGTTGTCGCTGCGGTTCGTGCCCGTCTCGGCGCCGCTCACGCGCGGGATCTTTGCGACGGCCTTCCTGCGCGTGCCCGCGAGCGTGGCTGAAGACGAACTGCGCAGCTTGCCCGGTCGCACTTATCGAAGTGAGCGCTGCGTGATCGTGCCGGCGTCGCGCTTGCCTGAAGTGGTCGCGGTGTTGGGTTCGAATCGGGCAGAGGTCGGGCTGGCGCTTGGGCCGATCGAAGGCGACACGCGCGGCGTGACGGTGTTCGGCGCGCTCGACAACTTGGTGAAGGGTGGCGCCGGGCAGGTGCTGCAGAACCTGAACCTGATGCTCGGCCATGACGAGCTCAGCGGGCTCTCGGCACCCGGCATGTATCCGTAGAGAAATCGTCACCGAGAACTTGGCCGGCTGCAATCAATCAAGCCACCCTGCTTGCTGTGCTCGTCCCGAGCACAGCAAGCAGGGTGGCTTGAACTTGGCGGGCACACAGCTTGAACTTGGCGACCGCATGTCGAGCTAGCGCCCCCTGAGCTGCTTTGACTCGATGCGAGGTGCATTCTGGCCCTCGGAGCGCCCCCCTCTCGGTCAGGCTTCGTCTGCGCAGCCCGCGGGTCGACTGGCAGATCCGGAACCGAGGTTTCGGTTCGCGCGGGGGATCGCAAAGAGAAAAAATACTTCGCGTCCGAAGCAGTGCCGTTCACCTAAGCGCTTCACGCCGAAGTTTGCGCGGGGCGCGCCCTTACGGTTGGAAGATTGAGTTCGAACACGAACTCAATCTTTTGCGAGACGACCCGTACCTCGCCCAATGCTGCGCGGAACGCCGACACGTGCCTGCTGCGACGAATCCGTGGTCTTGAGTTCCGCCAAAAACAGAACTGCCCGATTTCCTAAATATTTCAATCTGTTGAGCTGGTAACCGATCGGCATTGGCATCCGCAGTACCAGCAAGTCCTCAGCCATGC
>Ga0247766_1000289_pt1 | contig 10615 bp, 10 predicted proteins | sample UWRJL223509R6_FD_179946 | JGI IMG/M metagenome (GOLD analysis project Ga0247766, IMG submission 179946) | Plant litter microbial communities from Arlington Agricultural Research Station in Wisconsin, United States - UWRJ-L223-509R-6 | ecosystem: Environmental > Terrestrial > Plant litter >...
GTTTCAATGGGACGGAGATTCTGGTGGCGTTGCCCCGGAGTGGTCTTGCGTTCGGCGCTCGGGATCAGTTGAGCGGTCGGCGCTAGGTGGATGAAGGGCAGGGTCTTTTCGCCGTCCGGCACGAGCGTCGGGATGGTGATCTGTTTGACGGTACCGGGAATGGCGCCGTTGCCGATCACCTCGGTCGTTTTCTACTTTTTGGACGCACGCAGTGACAGCGGGTTGGGTAACTGGGGGGAAACGGGTTGGACGTCGGAGTTCCTCCGCTTGTGCTTGCCGAGTTGCTTTTCGGCGTTGAGAGAGGATCCTCACTCGAACAGGGCGGCTTCAGTTTCCGAATCCGTAGCTGAGGCTGGCCCGCTCCCCAACAGGTCGATGCCCAGAGCGGGGAGCCTAGGCAGCGCACGTTCTCGAAGCTCATCCTGACCAGGCGTGTAGAACAAGCGAGTCATCCAACTTTCCAATTTGCGCAGGCTCGCCGTATGGACACGGCGATCGAACGCGTGGCGAGCTGCTGCCGCGTCCCAATCGCGACTTTCGACGAGCCGCTCGGCGAGCGAGCGGGCGTCCATCAGCGCTAGCGAGAGGCCGCAGCCGAAGGCCGGGTCCACTGTACCGGCCGCGTCGCCCAAAAATGCCAAGCCGCCCTCGAGCGCAACGGTTTCGCAGTCGGCGAGCGTCGTCTCGAAGGTCGCCAGCGGTCCCGCGGTCGTGGCGGTTTCGAGCCACTCTCGTGGCATGCCGAGCCCGGCGCACCACGCGAAAAAACTGGAAACCGAGGCTTCGCCGCTGAAGCGTTCAACGTCGGCGTCGCGTCGACGCACGGCGTACAAGCGCGCTCGCGCGCCGGCCAACGGTACCCATAGAGCGAGCTCGCAGAAACCCAACGGATGGAACATGCTCATCGTCGCAGCGGGGCCGCCATGCTCACGGACGAGCAAGCCCGAAGTCAGTAGCTCGGAACGCTCGCCCGACATGGCTACGCCGGCAGCTCGCCGCAGTGGCGAGTCCCGGCCGTCCGCGGCCACTACCAGTCGCGCCTCGAGCAGTCGGTGCTCTGCCCCTCGCTCGATGCTCACGCGCGCAGGTCGCCCGCGCTCCACGCGCGTGACGTGCGAGCCCCGCCACACTTCGGCGCCGGCGTTCTGGGCAAGATCGATCAACGCCTGCTGCAGCTCCGGGTGGTGCACATCAATGGCTGGCTGCCGAGCTCTCGAGCGAGCCAAATCACGCTCGAAAAGGCTGACTCCGTCCAACCGCAGCTGCCAATCGCGAATTCGCTGAAAGCTCGGACCAGAGAGCACCTCGCCGAGCCCGAGCGCGAGCGCCTCCGCCACGCCCCAGGGGTGAATGCTCTCACCGCGCACACGATCACGGAAGGTTACCTCGCGTTCGACGACGAGCACGCGCGCGCCCGACCGAGCCACGCGAAATCCTAGCGCCGCTCCTGCAATTCCGCCGCCTGCGACAATCAGGTCATAGTGCATACCAGTAACCTAGGCCCCGACCGCTGCTCCGGCGATGGGACAAGTGTCCTAGTGCGGCTGCAACCGGCTCAGCCCAGATCCAGCCATGAGCTTCGACCCACTGCCTCGGAGCGTGTCGAAACGCCGAGCTTTTCGAATAGGTGACTCAGCTGGTTGCGCACGGTTCGAAACGACGTGCCGAGCGCCAAGCCGATCTCGCGGTTGGTGTAGCCGAGACGCAGGTAGCTCAAAATCTCGCGTTCGCGGGCGCTCAGCAACTCGCTTTCGCGGGGCATACGGCGACTGACGGCCAGCTCGCAGACGGTGAGCACCGGCACAGCCGCGCGCAGGCGCTCGACCTCTGCGGGCTTGAAGCGCGTTCGCGTCCGCCCGAGCACCACACCCGTCACGATCTGCGAGCCGGCGCCCAGGTAAGCAATGAGCGAGCTCTCGCCGTGGTGCGGCTGCATCACCTCCTGATATACGGAGGTGCGCTCCAGTTGGCGCGCGCCCAATACTTCGCGGTCAATCACGACCCGTCCCACGCGCCGCGCGCGCGCTTCCACCACTCGAAAATCTTCGCGGTAAGCCTGCCAACGTCCGCGCGTTTCTGCTCGAACCGAACTTTGAAAGCCTGGCGTGACCGGACCGAGCGAGCCGCTCCGCAGGCAGAACGCCACCTCGAAGCCAATCGAACGATCGAGCGCGCCGAACAGCGCCGTCTCGTAGTCCGCGACGCAGCCAGCACTGTTCGCGGCTTCGATCAACACCGCTTGCTGGGTCGGCATGTCGGTGTGTGAGTTCAGCACGAAATCAGGGATCTGCAAGGCCGCCTGAGAGCCCTCGAATGTTTAAGTGAATCGCCCTCGCGGTCGAGGCGCCGGGCGAGCTTCGTTGCTCCTCAGTTACATGCCCAGCATGTATGCGCCTTCGTCGCGCCTCGCCAGCCGGGCGCCTCGACCGCGATCATCGACCGACTGAGCCATTCGAGGGCCGCTGCGCGCGCCGGGCCCCTCAACGCCGGACGCGGCCGTCGAGCGGGCCAGGCGCGGCGGAGGGTCCAACGACATGCAGGGTCGCACGTCGTTTAGCGAGAGCTGCGGACCTTGACGGCTCGGGCCGCTTTGCGGCTGTGATCGCACCGCGACGCCGAAGAGCCTGTGTCCGTCAAACTCAACGACCGGACGACAAGTATGCAGGAGCGAAAACATCGACGTCACCAGGCCTCACTATTTTTGGGCCGCGGCGAAGAGCACGCTGTTCTCCATGAAGATTATGGACCCGGGCAATCCTGTTACGCAATTGGTTGCCACGCCCTCGCAAAATAGCGTCAGCCGGAGTTGGGCCATGCCAGCCGGTGTCGAGAGCTACCTGATTTACTGGGGCGCCGGTCTTCACTTCGCGAATTTTCTGACCAGTTCGCGCAGCTGGTTCAAGTTGAACGGCTTCTCGATGCGTTCGTTCGGTACCCGATCCAAAAACGCGCGCGCCGCTGGCGTGAACGCACCGCCGCTCATGAACACCATCCGCTCCGCCGCGCGAGGCCGCTCGCGCGCCAACGCATCGTAAAACTCCATGCCCGACATGCCGGGCATCATCAAGTCCGACAGAATCAAATCGAAAGACGTGCCCGCCTCGATCCGCTCCATGGCTTCTTTTGCGGACGTGAATGCAGTCACGTCGTGGTTGACCAAAGCGCGACCGAGAATTGCCAAAACCGAGCGCTCATCGTCCACTATCAAGACCGCCGCGCGGCCCTGCTTGGCCGAGGATGCACCCATTTCGGTCACCGGCGCCGCCAGCTCGCGTTTGGCCGCGGGCAGCACGACGCGAAGGCGCGCGCCACGTCCATGGCGATTGCTCGCGCTGATCTCGCCGCTCAAGCTGGTGACGATGCTATGGCAAATTGATAAGCCGAGCCCCGTGCCGACTCCGATCGGCTTGGTGGTGTAGAAGGGATCAAACACGCGCCCAAGCGCCTCGCTGGGAATGCCGGGTCCCGTGTCGAGCACGTCGATCACCGCACGGCCAAGCGCGTCCGTCGAGGTGACGATGCGCACCTCGTTGCTCTCGCTGTCACCCTCCGGGATGGCCTGCGCGGCGTTCACGATTAGATTGATGAACACCTGTCCGAGCCGCGCCTCATCCGCTTCGATGAACGGGGTGTCCCCGTAGTCTTTCACCAGCCTGGCTCGATGGCGGATCTCGTTGAACGCCATGTTGATCGACAGCTCCAACACCGGCCGTAGGTCAATCACCGCGCGCCGCTCCTCTTCGGCCCGCGAAAGCGTCTTCAAGCCACGCACGATTTTGCGGATTCGATCGCTGCCCTCGCGTGCTTCTCGCACTGCGTCACGCCACTCGCGCAGGTTTTGCACGAGCGAAGAGTCGGCAGCCAATTCTAGCTCCTCGGCCAAGAGATCCAAGTTTGCCACCACGTAAGCGAGTGGATTGTTGATCTCGTGGGCCACGCCAGCTGCCAGCATGCCGACCGATGCCAGCCGATCGGACAAGATCAGCTGCCGTTGCATGCGTTGTTGGAGCTCCGTGGCTTCGCGCAGCACGCGCTCGGCCTCGCGCTGCTCGGTCACGTCGCGCGCCGAGGCATAAACGACCTCGCGCTCGAGGTGACCTACCGAGCGCCACTCGAACCAGCGGTAGCTGCCGTCTTTGCAGCGGTAGCGATTGGCCAAGCCGATCAGCGGCTGATTCGCCTTCAAGCCGTCGCGAGCCAGCAACGTTGCTCGTTGGTCGTCGGGATGCACGAATTCGATCGACGGACGCGCCAGCAACTCCTCAGCAGTCCAACCGAGCGTCCTCGTCCAAGATGGATTGACCCGTCTGAAGTAGCCGTCGAATCCAGAGATGCACAGAAGATCGAGCGACATCTCGAAAAACTCCGCTCCACCGGAGAAAGCGTCCAGCTCGCGGTGGTCGGTGTTGTCGAAACCGTCCGCCAGAAAACCCGCGAACGCGCCGGACGGATCATGATAGGGTTCGGCGCGCACGAATATGTAGCGGAATACGCCGTCGTGCCTGCGCAACCGGAGCTCGGTCTCGAACCCTTGGCGCCGTTCGAAATGCGACAGGTACTGTGGCATGTAACGACGGAGGTCGCTCTGGTGTACGGTCTCGATCCAACCGTCCCCGACTTCTCGATCCAGCGGGCGTCCGGTAAAGGCGAGCCAGGTCGCGTTGCAGTAGTCGCAGCGCGCGTCGAGTCCGGATCGCCAGACCATCGAGGGCGCTTGCTCGGACAAGGCGCGGTACTGTTCGAGCTCGTTCAAGGTCATGGGTTTGCTGTAAAGCATGGCCCCAGACGGCGGAACCCGCCGTCGCATAAGCCTCGAGAGTGAGTTCACCGGGTCCCCGCCCGGAATTGCGTCAAATTCTGGCGTGAAGGGCCTGGTTCCACGTGCAGCGCGGCGCTCTATCTGCGCATGCTCCAATCAGTGTGGCGGTGCTCGTCTGCCACAACCGCCTGTGTCACGGCGTCGCCAGCCCCTTTGGCTGAGGGCTCCGCGCGGGACGAAGTCCTTCATCCATCTGCCAAAGCCGCGCGGCGAGTTCGGGATCGACCAGGGGCGCGTCGACGAGGCGCTTCCCGTTGATCCACGAAAGGGCACGGCCTGGGTCCGCGCTCACCAGGTCGGCTCCTTGCTCTCCGACTTCGGCGAGTGATCGACCGCCCAGATTCACGAGCCAGAACACGCCTCGAGCCCACCATGGCATCGAGCGCGCCACTTCGGTACCCCGCGTCGAACCGGGATTCCAGGCCACGAGCCGCAACCCCGAGGGACCGAACCGCCGAGCCAACTCGATCGCCAGGAGATCGTTCGCGGCTTGAGAAGTCGCGATGCCTTGAAACATCGACCAACCTTTCTCGGCGTGAATGTCAGCCAACGTCGACTTCACGGCTCCCACGGGCGCGCCGAGGACGACGCGGGCACCGGCCTGAGCGAGGGTCTCGCCAAGAGCCTCGAGCAGCAGGAACTTCGACACGTGGTTGACGGCGAAGTTGAGCTCGAGTCCATCGACCGAGAGCCGCCGCACCGGTTCCAGAATGCCCGCGGCCAGCACCAGCCCGTCGAGAGGGGGAAGGCCTCGCAAGAAGGACACGAGGCCGACGACATCGGCCCGACTCCCCAAATCAGCCCGGTAGGACGTGACTGAGGCCGCCCCGAGTTCGCTGAGCTCCCGGACGCACGCTTCCAAACGAGCTGGGTCGCGGCCCGTGACGACGAGGTGCTGCCCGCGACGGGCCAATACCAAGGCCGTCGCTCGACCGATTCCGGAGGTTGCTCCCGTGACCAAATATCGTTGCAGTTTTGACATTGAGTTTTACTTTAGTGCTTAACTACTTGTTCAAAAGAAGGCGGATGCGTGTCCAAGAAATGAAGAGCTAGTCGAGGAGGCCCAGGAGCTTCCAAAGGGTGTCCGCGTTCTTGGGGCCGAGCCGAGCGATCAGTTTCTGCTCGAAGCTCACCACCGCGGCGGTTGCCTTCTCGACCACTCGTTTGCCACTCGGCGTCGGAAACGCGCGGTTGCTGCGGCCGTCGTCTGTGTTGCGGAATCGCTGGGCCAGACCGCGGGCTTCCAGACGATCCAGCATTTGAGTCACGTTCGCGCGAGTGCACTGAGCCAGGCTCGCCAGCTCTGCCAGCGTCAGCCCTTCCGGGTGATGGACGACCAAACGCAGGAACTTTGCCTGGCCGATGGTGATGTCGTGCTCGGCCACGCACTGGTCCAGGGCCTCGGCCAACTGGCGCCCGACCAAGTGGAGTCGAAACGCCAGCGGAGCCGGATTGTGGGTGTTGCTGCCAGGTCGGGTCATCTAGTTAAGCGCTTAACCATGTGCGCTCTCATAGTCAAGTCTCGCTCAACGTCGGCGATGCATCAGAAGCCCAGCACGTCGACCGGAACCGAACTGCCGATCGTGGTTCCGTTGCCGAGCTCGCCAAACTGATTGGTTCCCCAGCACTGGACGGCGCCGGTCGAGGTGAGGGCACAGGTGTGCGATTGGCCCACCGAAACGGCGATCACGTTGGAAGAAAGGCCCACTACATCCTCTGGCACCAAGCTGGTCGAGGTCGTCGTTGGATCGCCGAACACGCCCCACCGGTGGCTCCCCCAACATTTGACCGCTCCTGCGGAGGTGACGGCACACGTGTAGTAACCACCCGCCGAGACGGACACTACACCGGATGAAAGCCCCATCACGTCAACCGGGACAGTACTGAAATGCGTTGAGTTGTTGCCGAGCTGGCCATAGTAGTCGGCGCCCCAGCACTTGACGGCACCCGCGGAAGTGACGCCGCACGAGTGATCGTAGCCTGCCGAGACGGAGACCACTCCGGATGCGAGGCCCACCACATCACCCGGAACACCGTGAGAGTCGGTGGACCCATCACCGAGCTGACCGACGTGGTTTCGACCCCAACATTTGACTGCGCCGACGGCGGTGACCGCGCAGACGTGTTCAAAGCCCGCGGAAACGGAGGTCACTCCGGATGACAGGCCTATCACGTCAACCGCAACAGGGCTGTATGAGCTGTTGTCCCCGACGTCTCCGGCTCCCCAGCAGCGGACCGCGCCGAGCGAGCGGAGGGCACACGCGACGTCGGTACCTACCGAAACTGAAACGATACCGGATGAGAGGTTCGGCACATCAACAGGAACACGACTGCCTGGGGTGGGGCCGAGCAGGCTATTTTGCTCGCCGCCCCAGCACTTGACCGCGCCGGTCGAGGTGATGACGCACGTGGAGACACCCGCAGAAACGGCAAGCAAGCCGGTAGAGGGATTCGTAATGTCGACGGGAACGAGGCTATTGCTTGGGGGGCCCTTTCCGCGTGCGTCGTTCGCTCCCGCTCCCCAGCACTTCACGACACCCGCGGCCGTGACGCCGCAGGTGTCCATTGTACCTGCGCTGATCGCCGGAAAAATAGCCGTTGCAGTCGGAGCACCGCCAATCCCGGCCGCTCCGCCGACGTGGGAGTCGTTGCTCTCGTGCTCGAGAGGCACTTCGAGCGCTGATCGCGCCCCGCACGCCGACAATACGAGGAGCGCGCCTCCGCACCACGACCTCAGCCCCAGCATGCGTCGAAGACTACGGCACTTGCGCGACATTTTCCAACATGGATCCGCCGCTTCGATGGCAGAGCGCTCAGGAACTTCGCTACGGTGACTGCGCTCCAGGTCGTGCGCGCGTCAGCTCACAGTGCTTTGAAGAAATTCCAGAACGCGGGCCCCGCGAGGCTATCCTGCCGATTGTGCATCTGGCCGGTGGTCTGGCACCACTCGACCGGGTAGCCCGCGGTGCAGCCCGAATAGAGCTTGCATGGAGAGGGATCGACCGCGGTAGGTGCCGCCGCCTTATCGCAGCTGTTCTGTGTGAGCTGTCGATCCCGTGCTTTTTCACTGCCGGAGATCACGTTGGTCGTGTCGCCCTGATCGTGGATGAATATGCGGGCGACCGGGCCCCCGCACTTGCCGTTGGAAGACTCACCGCCCGTGACCGTACCGGCGCCCCGCAGCACATCCGCTCGAATGCAGGTCAGCTGATTGGCAAGCCAAGACCCGCTGCTGTAACCCACCGCGAAGAACCGATGTTCATCAGTGCAGAAGCGGGCTTTCGTATCTGCCACCATGGCGTCGAAGAAGGCGACGTCGGGGCCATTGGCGCCGGTCTCCCAACACGTACCCGACGCAGAGCCGGTGCCGCGGATCAGGATAGCGTCGGCTCCGGTCGACTTTTCCATGGCCACGTTGTTCGTTCCGCTACCGCAGCCGTGCAGAAGTACAACCACGGGATACGCGCGCGTCGGGTCGTAGGCTGCCGGCAGACGCACGGAGTACGGACGGTTGGCACCACCCGTCATCACCATGCTTTCGACGTATTGCTCTTTGGTTTGCGAAGCGCTGAGGCCGCAACCCGCACTCTTCTTGACGTCGGTCTTTCCGCCGCCTGCGGAGCCGCCGCTCCCGCCAAGGCCCGCGCCGGCCATGCCCGCCGTGGCTCCGGCAGCACCGCCACCTGAAGTGTTTGAGCCCAGCGAACCGCTTGCATCGCCTGCTGCCGCACCGGCGATGGCTTGGCTACTACCGCCTTGCTGCGTGGAAGAGCCAGCACTAGCCGGAGTATCGATCGAGCCGGCAACCGCGGAGATGGACCCTCCAGTGGATTGACTACCACCCGTGCCACCGGCGGCTGTGGAGCTATCGGAACAGCCCGACGACAGAAAGGCGCCGAGCGCTAGTGCACAGACTCGTAAAACGGAATGTGACGACATGATTGGATTCGCGGAGGGCGGAGCGATCGAGCGCCGCTTGGCGCGCATCCGAGCACGAGATCGATTGAGTCGATTTCAAAAGGCAATGTAATGAGCTCACAGTTTCCGTCGCTAAATAGTGACAAGCAAGCACGCCCAGTGCGAGAGAGCCCATTAGTTGGGAAAGTGGGTTGCCACTGTTCATGCCGCACAGCGACTCAATTCCAGGCTCAGCCAGAACGCCAGCTGAGCACTGGCAGACACTTTGCTCCGTGACTTTCTCCAAGACGCTCTGAGGTGCGCGAACGCATTGCGCTGCGACATGCGTCTACATGCACACCTACTCCAGCCGCACCTCGAGCAAGGAAGTGCGGCTGGGGGTCAGCGTTGTACGACGGCCTATGCGGCGCCGCGCTGCTCTCTACCTAGGCTGGGAGCTCAGACCACCAGGCATGCTCTGCAGGACGTGGTACTGGGAAGACGTGCCAGCGTTCCAGATGTCCGACTGCAAGGTGTTGTCATCGAAGTGGTACACGCCACCAGTGACCGTGGTTGGGGTCTTGAGCTCTGTGCCCGTGTAGCCCTTTTGCACTGGCTGGTCCGGAGCGGCAGAAGGATAAATGTAGGAGACAGTCGACCCATCACCGGACTTGTCCCAAAGGAGCTGGTCGAACCGGCCGTAGCAAGTGTTGGCTCCGCCGACCACGCCCGCCCAACCCTGGGGCGGCGGGCGGTTCACGTCTCTGACATCGCCTCGGTAGATGCCATGGTTGAGAACGAACACGGCGGGGCTTTCGCAGTCGAGATAGCCGACGAGCCCGCCCGCGTACGTCCGGCCTGTCACGTTTCCGGTGGCGTAAACCTCCATGATGCGGCCCGCGAACGTGTAGCCGACGATGCCGCCTGCGTAGACCACGCTCGCGGAGGTATTCGGGGCCACCGTGGCCGTCGAGTAGGATTGATAGATCGAGCCTGCGACGTCGTTGCTTTCGCCGAGAAAGCCAACCAGGCCGCCCGCATACATGGTGACCGAGTTGACCGAGCCTTTGCTGTACGAGCGGGTGATGTTGCCGCCGGTCATGCTGCCGAGGATGCCTCCACCGTAGAACGCACCCACGCCGGTGACCGTCGCATCGACTCCGACGTCTTCGATGAGCGAGTTACTCGCCCACGCCGCTAAGCCGCCAATTTGCGCGACCGAGTTCCCCGTCACCTTTAGGTTGACGAACCTCACTCTGCGCACGATCGCATCGAGAAGGCTGGTGAAAAAGCCGGCGTTGAAGCCACTGCTCACATTGATGGTGAGGTTCGATATGATGTGGTTGCCGCCATCGAACGTGCCCGAGAACGTGTTGGGGGTCCACGTTTTACCGTTGGCGTCGAGATCGCTCGTCAACAGTAAGTTGGCGGTCGGCGACATCTTCGACACGAGCTCGTTCCAGTTAGCTACCGTACGCTGCGGCTGCGTGGACCCGAGCGCGCTCGTGATTTTTTCCGCCGTGTCGAGGTCTTCTGGCTGCGACGCTCCGCATCCCCCGAGCACCACCGTCAACATCGCAAACGCGGTCGCTACACCCGACGAAGCAAGCTTCGTTCTGATACGTGTCATGATTGTTCCTCCCTGCCGCTCACTCGGATGAGTGAGCGCTCGATTGAGCCCGGCGCACGCTACAGCCCTGGGCGCCGGACTGTCAAATGTGCGCTCGCCAGTGTTGGAGTTTTTTCGAGTCGCTATGATTGTGCGTTTCGTGCTGGTGGTTGACGCTCGGAACCGTACACTTCAAAACGGATGGGCATCACGGATCGAGGGGGTTACAAATGACGAGCGTGGCGTGGCGGAAAGGCAGGGGACTCTGCGGTCGGGCGCTGAAACCGGTG
>Ga0247766_1000290_pt1 | contig 10596 bp, 8 predicted proteins | sample UWRJL223509R6_FD_179946 | JGI IMG/M metagenome (GOLD analysis project Ga0247766, IMG submission 179946) | Plant litter microbial communities from Arlington Agricultural Research Station in Wisconsin, United States - UWRJ-L223-509R-6 | ecosystem: Environmental > Terrestrial > Plant litter >...
CGGAACAGGCCGTTCAAACTGGCGTCGGCGCGGGCGCTGGCGGCGAGGGCCGCTTGCAAGCGGGTATCGCTCTCGTGCGCCAAAACGGGCAGGGGTGTCGGCTTTCGCTGTGGTTCCGCAGGTGGCGGCAACGTGGGTGAGTTCGACATGTTCAGGGCGGTCTCGGCCAGGCGGACGCTGAGGCTGATGCTACAGGCTTGTCGGCCCTGGTTCGAGTACGGCTTTGCGCTCTCCGACCGACATTCGGCTCAGGGCTTTCCCAGCCCCTGGCTCATTTTCCGCCCCGACGGTTACGCGGCTGGGGGCCGCTAGCCGCGCTGTCGAGCCGGGGCTATGTCGTTGAAACATGGGCGCATCCTCCGCGAGTGCGGTTACGACCAGCGATCAGCCAGGGACGCCGAAGGATACGGGCACTCCCGAACTGGAGCAGGCACTGGCAGTGCTGAGAGAACGAGCCTTGCCGTTCGCGCGGTCGCCGTTGGCCGACAAGGTGGCCTGGCTGCGCGAGATGGGTAGCCGTTTTCGAGAGCTCTCGCCGCGCTTGGTGGCTGCCGCGTGCGCGGCCAAAGGCGTTTCGGTGGGCTCACCCCTGGAGGGTGAGGAATGGGTGGCAGGGCCCGTACCGATCATTCGCAATTTGAAACAGCTGGCCGAGTCGCTGGACCAGGTACGGCGTGCAGGGGCCCCGAGAATCGACGCGGGGCGGGTTTCTTTCACCTCGCACGGGCGCGCGGCGATCGAGATGACGCCGCACGAATGGTACGACGGCATGTTGTACGCGCCGTTCCGCGCCAAGACTTGGCTTTCTCCGGACGCGGACGTCACGCAAATGGGCGAAGTCCAGGCGCACTTTTACAAACGGTCGGATCCAGAGGGCCGCGTGGCTTTGGTGCTCGGTGCAGGCAACGTCGCGTCGATCCCGGTGCTCGACGTGATCTACAAATCTTTCGTCGAAGGCAGCGTGTGCCTGCTCAAAATGAGTCCGGTCAACGCTTACTTGGGCCCGCTGTTCGAGCTCGCCATGGCGCCGCTGATTTCGCGCGGATTTCTGCGCATCGTGTACGGTGGGCCCGAGGTCGGCGCGCTGTTGGTGGCGCACGCCGCGATCGACGAACTGCACGTCACGGGCTCGCTCGAGACGCACGACCGCATCGTTTGGGGGCCTGCGGGCGCGGAGCGAGATGCTCGCAAGAAACAGGGCACACCGCTGTTCGACAAACCAGTGACCAGCGAACTCGGCAACATTAGCCCGGTCTTGCTCGTGCCCGGAAAATACAGCGACCGTGAGCTCGACACGATGGCACGCGGCTTGGCGGGCATGGTCGTGCAAAACGCATCGTTCAATTGCAACGCGGCCAAGATGTTGATCACTCCCAATGGCTTTCGTCAGCGTGAGCCATTGCTCGCTCGGCTAGAAGTAGAGCTGGCCAAGATCCCGCCCCGGAACGCCTACTACCCCGGCGCGGAAGCGCGCTACGCATCGTTGACCAAGGGCGCCGAGCATGTCACGCGCATCGGCGATGCGGGCGCCGGACAGCTGCCGTGGACGCTGATCACCGAGCTTGATCCGCGCTCTTCGGCGCCGCAATTCAGCGTCGAACCGTTCTGTAGCATCTTGAGTGAGGTCAGCGTGGGTAGCGACGACCCGATCGAGTTCTTGGCGAGCGCCACCGAGTTCGCCAACGAGCGACTGTGGGGGACGCTGAATGCGATGCTGTACGTGACGCCGCACACCGAGCGTGACGGAGCGTTGTCCAGAGCGCTCGAAAACGCGCTGGCGGAACTTCGCTACGGCACCGTGGCAATCAACCATTGGCCTGCGGCTGGCTACGCGCTCGCGACCGCGCCGTGGGGCGGGCACCCGAGCGCAACTCTGGCGGACGTGCAAAGCGGTTCGGGCTGGGTGCACAACTCGTTGCTGTTGGACGCGAACGTCATCGAGAAGACCGTACAGCGCGGGCCGCTGCGCGCTTTTCCAGCCCCCCCGTACTTCCCCGGGCACCGCTCTCTGCACCTTTTGGGCCGCGCTTTGGCTGATTTCGAGGCTGAGCCGAGCGCGACCGGCCTCGCTAGCGTGGGGTACTTTGCGGTCCGGGCCTGAGATGGCACAGTCCCGGCGCGTCCGCTTTACTCGGCGCGCCATCACCCTCAGAGATTCATGTTTCACACGACCGACGACGTTCGCATCGAGAGCCTCAGGCCGCTGATTCCGCCCGCTATTTTGATGGAGGAGCTACCGGTGTCCGAGGCCGACACCCTGCTCATTGCCGAGGCTCGCGCCGAAGTCGCGCGGATCGTGACTGGGGAGGACGACCGCTTGGTCATCGTGGTCGGCCCGTGCTCGATTCACGAGCCGGGAGCGGGGCTGGAGTACGCCAAGCGGCTCAAGACCGTTGCTGACGGGCTGCGCGCAGATCTCAAAATCGTGATGCGCACCTACTTCGAGAAGCCGCGCACCACCGTTGGTTGGAAGGGGCTGATCAACGACCCAAAGCTCGACGGCTCATTTTCGATCAACCTCGGTCTGCGTGTCGCGCGCAAATTCTTGCTCGATGTCGTCCAGCTCGGCATGCCCACTGCCACGGAATTTCTGGACCCGATCTCCCCGCAATTCGTGGCAGATCTCGTGTCCTGGGGTGCGATCGGCGCGCGCACGACCGAGAGTCAGGTACATCGCGAACTGGCCAGCGGTCTGAGCATGCCGGTGGGTTACAAGAATGGCACGAGCGGCGACGTTCAAATCGCGGTCGACGCCGTGCGCTCCTCCGCCGCGCCGCATCACTTCCTATCCGTGACCAAGCAAGGCTTGGCCGCGATCGTCTCGACGCGTGGCAACCCGCATTGTCACCTCATCCTGCGCGGTGGTCGCTCGGGTCCGAACTACGGTGCCGAAGCCGTCGCCGAGTCGGTAGCCGCCCTGAGCAAGGCCGGTCTGCGACCCTCGCTGATGGTCGATTGCAGCCACGCGAACAGCCAGAAGAACCACAAAAACCAGGTGCGCGTGGGTGAGTCCCTGGCCGAACAAGTCGGCTCTGGCAGCCAGGCCATCTTCGGCGTGATGCTCGAAAGCAACTTGGTCGAAGGTCGTCAGGACGTCGTGCCGGGCAAATCGCTCACGCACGGCCAGAGCATCACGGACGCTTGCCTCGGCTTCGACGAGACCGTTCCGGTGCTCGAACGCTTGGCCGCGGGTGTGCGCGCTCGACGCAAGCTCAAAGGCTGAACTGTCAGGTGTTGATTGCTTTGCACGAGTGTTCGTGACGCTCCCGTCACAGCACGACGAAATGGTGTTCGTGCACGAAGTTGATTTTCGTCGTGAAGTCGCGTCGCTCTGACCTGCGCCTTCGTCGCACCACGCCGCCGAAGGCTGTGACGCCATGCGACGCGAAGCGTGACCATCAACCCAAAACACGATCTTGGACTGCGGCTCCGATGCTCCGCGCGAAACTCAGCTGCGGACCGGCTCCGTCTCTCCGCTCTCTCCGCTCTCTCCGCTCGCGCTGGAGTCGCTCGGGCCGGCTTGGGTCGCGCGCGCGCCGTCGATTGCCGCGTAGAGCGACAGCGCGCCCTGGGAAACGCCGCGCAAACCGAGCAGGAGCGCTTCGAACGATAGTGAATCGAGTGGGACGCGGTTGGTGTGCGCCGCGGGAATGGCGGGTGCCAATTCCGCGAGCCAAGTGACATCCGCTGGGAACAAGCCTGCGTCGACTACTTGGCGCCCGCGGAGCGAAAATTCGCTGCTGCTCTGCAAACGGGCAGGCATGCCGACGCCGTTTGGAGTCGCGTCGTGCACGGCGATCACCTTCAGATCGGCGCGCGCTTCGAGTAAGCGCCGCGCTTCGGCGGCGTGCGCGATAGGGTAGCCGCTCTCCGCCACGATCAGCGCGGAAAGCGCGGTGTGCGCGCCGTTTTCGAGCAGCAAATCGACCACGGGCTCGCGTTCGACGATCAGCACGCAGGCCACCTCCGCGGGTAAATACGCGGGCCCGGCGTTGCTCAGCTTCGCTTCGTTGATCAGGTTTTGCGTACCGCGCGCTGCGGTCCACTTTGCGAGCCAGCGAGTCACGGGCTCGCGTGCGGCCGGCTCGCGCCGAGTCACCACGCCCGTACCGACTAGACCGACGCCCGTGAGCGTCAGCGCGATGCCGAGCACCAGCGTCAGACCCCAGTCGCGGTTCAGTGAGTATACCCAAAGGGTGATTCCGAGCACCACCATGGCAAGGCCGATCAGGCCTCGCCGCGCGATGTAGCGAGTGACCTGCACCTTGTTCCGCGCGTAGGCGATGTACAGCTGATTTTCGCTGAAGTGGTAGCGCCCCGCGCCGCTCGCGCGCGCCAGCAACTCGGCCCATTCCGCGTCGTTGATGCCGTCTTGCTCGGGCTGAAATAGCGCTTCGCTCACGGCCTGCGCTCCGTGCCGAGCGTGCCAGCGCGCGCCGCGCGATGCCGTGCCCGCGTGCGGCCGGCTTTCGTTTCCGCGGCCAGGCTCGCCAAGTATTCCTGGTAGTCGAGCTGCATGGTGTGACGTCGCGAGGGCACATAGCGCGCGAACATTTCCGAGCGTTCGCGTTCGGTGCGCCGTTTACGCTCAGCGGTGTTCGGTAGCTCGTAGTTTCCAGTGAGCAGCTCGGCGATCAACTTGGCTTGCGCTTCTGCGAGCGGCATGATTGCGCCCACGGGTTGGGCTAGGCCGACGAAGCACAGATCCTCGCGGTCCAGCGGGAAAATTCGCAAAAATAGCGGCAAATCGTTGGCTTGGGGCGCGACGACGTTGCTTGCAAAGAAGGGGAACGTCACCTTGTATCCGGTTGCATAGATAATCACGTCCACGGTTTCGACGCTGCCGTCCGCGAAGCGCACGCGCTGGCCGTCGCGCTCGACCAACGCGGGCTTGGCGCGCACGTCTCCGGAGCCGAGCCGCGTCAAGATTTCGGACGACAGCGTGGGATGTGCTTGGTCCAAATGGTGATCGGGCTTGGGCAGGCCGAAGTCTTCCAAGCGACCGACCGCTAGTCTAAACCAAAGCTCGGCGAGCGCTCGGCGCACACGCGCGGGCACGAATGAAGGGATCACGGTTCCCTGATCGATCGGTTTGCCGAAAGCATATTTGGGCAACACCCACGCTCCGCGCCGTGCAGCGAGGAACACCTGCTCCGCGACCCCGGGATGGCCGAGTTCGCTCGCGATATCCATGGCAGAGTTGCCCATGCCCACGACCAGCACGCGCTTGCCGCGCAGCGCGTGGGGCTCGTCCGGATCGAGGTAAGCGTGTGAGTGCATTTCCAGGCCGGAAAATTCACCGGCGATCGCCGGCTCGGGCCAGGCCGGATCCCAGTGATGCCCGTTGGCCACCACCAGCGCGTCGAAATCCTCGATTGAGCTGGTGGAGCCCTGGGAGGCGTGCGAGAGCGTGAGCCGAAATCCCCCCTCTGCCCGTGGCTCGGCGCGTTCGACCGTGGTCTCGAAGCGGATTTGCCGCTCCAGCCCGAAGGCGTTGGCGTAGTCCTGAAAATAGCGCGCGATCAGGTCGTGCTTCGGATAGTCCGGGTAATGCCTGGGCATCGGAAAATCGCGAAATTGCATGCGCTCGCGCGAGGTATTGATGTGCAGCGAACGATACGCGCTGCTCAGGCCGTTCTTGTTCTTGAACACCCAGTTGCCGCCGACGCGATCGCTCTTCTCGAAGCATTGGACGGACAGACGCGCGTCCGTCAGCGCCTTGACGGCGGTCAGCCCACACGCACCTGCTCCGATGACGGCGACTCGCGGTCGGCTTTTCACGCGGATTTCGCCATGTAGGTTGATTGGGGACAGGCTGCTCGACCGGACAGCCCGGGGCGGCCGGTGCCGGGTAGAGCAGGTAGAGCAGGTAGAGGAGGAGGCATGAAAAGCGTCACGGACCCGAGGATGGCGGGGTCCCGTTCGAGCCGCAAGGCTGCTACCATGTGTCGAGGAAATTGCTCGAATGCTGCGCATCTTGGTAGTCGAAGACTCGGCCAGTATGCGTTCCTTCGTCAGGAACGCGCTCGAGTCGGACTCTCGGAGTTCGACCGGTGTCGATGTGGTCGAGGCCTCCAGCGGCTTCGAGGCGCTGCGGCTCTTGCCGCGCGGCCCGTACGATCTGGTGATCACGGACATCAACATGCCCGACATCAATGGGCTGGAACTGATCTCGTTCATCCGCAAGAGCGAGTCACACAAGGGAACTCCCGTGTTGATCATCTCGACTCAGTCGTCCGAGCGCGATCGCGCTCGGGGGTTGTCTCTGGGCGCGAACGGCTACCTGATCAAGCCTTTCTCACAGGAGGCTTTGCAGACCGAGGTCTGGCGCTTCTTGCCGAGTGGCATCGCCCAAGCCAAGCCGCATGGCTGAGCTGTCCGACAAAGCGCGCGAAGAGTTCTTCTCCGAAGCGCAGGAGATCATCGAGACTCTGTCTCGAAATCTGCTCAGTCTGGACTCCACGATCAAAGCGGGCATCAGCGATCCCTCGCTGATCAACGAAGCCTTCCGCGCGGTCCACACGCTGAAGGGGCTCGCCGGCCTGTTCGGGGCTGCGCGGCTCGGCGCGCTCTCGCATCGCCTGGAGGACGTTCTCGACGATCTGCGGCTCGGCCGCATCAACCTCGGGCAAGACGTGCTGGACGTGCTGTTCGGTGCGGTCGAGGCCTACACGCGCATCTTGCAGGCTGAAAAGTCCGATTCGGACGAAGAGCTGGATGTCGAGCAACTGTTCGGCGACCTCGAGCGAATCGGCGCTGGCGCAACCGAGCGCGAGAGCCCGGTCGCCGACTACGAGCTGGATCCGGGGCTGCTCGCCGTGCTCACGGAATACGAAGAGCACCGCCTACGCGCCAATATCGAGCTGCAGATGCAGCTGTATCGGCTGCGCGTGCAGTTCGATTTGTCGACCATCGACAAAGTGCTGGAGGATATGAAAGAGCGTGCCAAGCGGCACGGCGAAATCATCACCTACTTGCCGACCGGCGAGGCGACCAGCGCGGACACGATCGAACTCGATCTGCTGATGGCGTCACGCGACGATCTGGCAACCTTGATCGGCTCGCTCGGAGCGGACAACGTCGTCATCGAGGAGATCCCGCGGCGCCCCCGGCGCTCGCACCCCGCGACGCAGCCGCCGCGCAGACCGACCGCGCTCGGTCGGGGCGATTCGGTGGGTATGCAACCCGATCTCGAGCGCGCCGGATTGGAGCAAGCCGCGTCGCTCCGCTCGCTCACGCAAACCGTGCGCGTCGATATCCGCAAGCTCGATCACCTGATGAACATCGTCGGGGAGCTGGCGATTGTGCGCAGCGCCTTCGGGCGCGTGGCAGAGAAGCTGCGCGGTGAGGGACAGCGCAAGCTCGCGGCCGAGCTGCAGCGGCTGCACCGCAATTTCGATCGCCGCCTGGGCGAAATGCAAGACGGCATCCTGGAAGTGCGCATGGTGCCGCTGGGCCAGGTGTTCGACCGTCTCGCGCGCGTGGTCCGTCAGATCAGTCGCGAGGTCGGCAAGGAGATCCGCTTGGTCATCACCGGTGCCGAGACCGAGATCGACAAGCTGATCGTCGAAGAGCTCAGCGACCCGTTGATGCACATGATTCGCAACGCCATCGACCACGGCATCGAAGCGGGTCAAGGCCGCGTCGAGGTTGGCAAACCCCTGGCCGGGACGATCGCACTGAACGCCTTTCAAAAGGGCAATCACGTGATGATCGAGGTCGAAGACGACGGCCGAGGCATCGATCTCTCCAGGTTGACCGAGAAGGCCATCACGCTCGGCAAGTTGGCTCGCTCCGAAGCAGAGGAGATGAGTCGCGACGAGATGCTGGCGCTGATCTTCTTGCCCGGCCTCTCGACGCGCGAATCCGCGGATGACGTCAGCGGCCGCGGTGTCGGCATGGACATCGTCAAGACCAACATTTCCAAGTTGGGCGGCGTGATCGATGTCCACAGCGAATCCGGCATCGGCACGAAGATGACCATCACGCTGCCGATCACGCTCGCGATCGTCAGCGCGCTCTTGATTCAGGCCGGCCAGCACACGCTGGCGATTCCGCTGTCTTCCGTCTCGGAAGCGATCGCCTTCGACGAAGGAGCGGTTCGCTTGGTGGACGGGCGCGAAGTGATCACCTTACGTGGCCAGACCTTGCCGCTGTGCCGGTTGGATCGGCTGATGGCGCTAGAGAGCTCGCCTGATTCCGCGTCCCGCCGACGTTTCGTGGTGGTCGCCGCGCTCGGCCAGCGCCGCCTCGGGTTGGTGGTCGATTTCTTGTACGGACAAGAGGACATCGTGATCAAACCGCTCGGAAAGTCGCTTGCCGGCGTGCGCGGCTTCGCGGGCGCGACCGAGCTCGGTGATCAGCGCGTCGGTCTCGTGCTGGACGCCGCTGGTCTGATCGAAGAAGTGCTGGCCGGTGCCGAGGCGCCACGCATGTTGGAGCGTGCCAGTGGCTAACCTCACGCAATCGACCGCGTCTCGCTTGGCGCGTCGCATCGGTGATCGTGGCCCGGTGCGCGAGTTCTTGATGTTCGCGCTCGCTGGCGAGCTGTACGGGCTCGAATTGACGCGCATCAAAGAGATCCTGAGTCCGCCGCCGATTACCACCGTGCCGCGCGCGCCGCGCAACGTGGTCGGCGTGTGCAGTGTGCGCGGCCTGCTCGTGACCGTGCTCGATTTGCGGCGCACGCTGCATGTGGAAGAGCGGCCGTTGACACGTCGCGGGCGCATCTTGCTCGGCGCTGCCGATACGGGTGAAGTGATTGGATTGCTCGTGGACGAGGTGCGGCACGTGGTGCGGTTGGCCGCGAACGAGATCGAACCCGCCGCCACCGCGCTCGGTGGGGACGTCTCCGAATTCGTACTGGGGATCGGCCGTCCGGCGGGAGAATTTCTGATTTTGCTCGATTTACCCTCGGTTGTTTCCGGCTAGGCAATGTTCAAAGAATTTCGAGGAACTCAGGCCGGAGCGCTCGGTAAGCAGGAGCGACCGGATCCGCAGAAGAGCCTGGTGGGCTTCGTGGTCGGCGACATCAACTATGCCGTGCCCATCGCGTCGGTGCGCGAGATCGTGAATCCGGTGCCGCTCGCCGAGCTGCCACACGCGCCGGCGGCCGTGGCAGGTGTTGCAGATCACCGCGGTGAGATTGTCCCGATCATCGATCTGCGGGTGCGTTTCGGTTTGACGCCGCACGCTGATCCACGGAAGGGAAAATGGATCTTGATCGAGGTAGAGGGGAGAGGCGTTGGCTTGGCCGTCGATCGCGTGACGGAAGTTTTCGGCAAGGGGGGCTCTGAAATCAAGCCTCCGCCGGCGCTCGGCGCGGGTGACGAGTTGCGTGGCATCGCCGGAGTCACGACCCACGACGGCGCGCTCACCTTCGTGCTCGACGTGGGCCAATTCGACGTGCTCACGCGCCCCATTCCGGAAAGCAACCTACGGGCATCGATGAGGACCGTCCGATGAGCCGTGCGCGCGATCTCGAAGCCGGCTTTACCTCGGATGATCCGGAATCGCGCCGTCGCGCGGTCGATCTTCTGCGCGAAACCTTGCGCGATCCGCACTCGGAGGAGCTCTCGCCCGAGGGCGACGCCCCGGCCCGTTACCTGCTCCGTGCGTTGGGTGACAGCGACTGGCGCGTGCGTAAGCAGGGCGTCGAAGTGGCGCGCTCGCTTGCTCCTTCGCCCGAGTTGCTCCGCTACTTGGTCGTTGCGCTCGAGCCGGGCGACAACGTGGGCTTGCGCAATGCCGCGGTCGAAGCCTTGGGAGCGTTCTCGGAGCACGCCGTGCAGGCGCTGGCCGACAAGACTCCCTCGCTCGACGCCGACGGCAAAAAGCTCGCGGCCGAAGCCTTGGCGCGCACGTTGCACCCGTCTGCGCTCGACGCGCTGCGGCCGCTCTTGCTCGACGACGACTCGAACGTACGCGCGGCTGCGCTCGAAGCGATCGCAACCGTAGGCACGGGTGCCGCCGCCGAAGCGTTCGAGATCTTGGCTGCGTCGTTGAAGCGCCCGGCTGAAGTCGCGTTCGTGCGCTTATCCGCGCTGGATGGCATCAACCGCCTCGGTTCGCTTTTGCCGTGGTCGACGATCGAAGGCATGCTGCACGATCCGGTGCTCGAGCGTTCGGCGCTGGCTGCCGCGGGTCGCTCGGCGCATCCCGAGGCGCTGCCCGCGCTGCTCTCGGCGCTCGAACGGGCTCGCGGCGGTGGCGTCGCTCTCGTGCTCAGCGCGCTAGCGGAATATGCCCGCACCGCCGCGCAAAATCCGCTGCTCGTGCGTGCCGAACCCGCGTCCGCGGCCGTGGTCACGCGCCTGCTTTCGCTGGCCACGGCCAAAAATGAGGACCTTTCATTGCGCAAAGCCGCGCTGATCGTGTCTGGTGCGCTGGGCATCGAAGCCATCGCGCCGATTGCGGCCGAGGCGCTCTCCGACGTACGGCTGCTGGCCGAAGCGGACGAATCGCTCAGCCTGCTCGGGCCGAAGGCCGTGCCCGCGTTGCTCGGCCGCGCCGAGAGCGCCGACCCGGACACGCGCGCCGCCTGCATCGAAATCGTCACCGGCCTCTCGGATGCGAGCTCAGCGCCGCTGGCCGTAA
>Ga0247766_1000291_pt1 | contig 10543 bp, 7 predicted proteins | sample UWRJL223509R6_FD_179946 | JGI IMG/M metagenome (GOLD analysis project Ga0247766, IMG submission 179946) | Plant litter microbial communities from Arlington Agricultural Research Station in Wisconsin, United States - UWRJ-L223-509R-6 | ecosystem: Environmental > Terrestrial > Plant litter >...
GTCCGGCGACCGCGGCTGCCAACTCTTCGAACGTCGTGGGCGTGGCGATCTCGGGCTGGGGCGATTGCACCTCGGGCAGCGGAGCTTTCGCAACACGCACTTTGGCGACCAGATTTGGACGCTCCAAGTCGTGCAAGCGTGGCTTTCGCAAGCTGGCGCGCAATTCGCCGACCGGCGGCGGTGGCGCCCAGGGTGCGGCGCGCAAGCGCATTTCGGCTTCGCTCAGGTGGAGCGAAGCCGAGCTCGCCATGTCACGAACGATGTTGAGCATGGGGTGGCCTGCGTCGCGCGACAGTTCGCTCTGAAATGTGGCGAGCGCCGCTTGCGCGGCGGGCACGCATTCGGCCGGATCTTCGACGCCGCGATAACTCGCGTACAAGCGATCGAATGCCAGCTCCAAAGCCGCCACCGCAGCAGTGAGATCCATCGGCGGGCTATCGATGCGCTCCAAAATCAACGCGCATTGTTCGAACGCATCATGGGCACGCTCGAGATCTTCAGGCAGCGGAATGAGAGTCATTTCAGCTGCGGCGCGCGCGAGCGGTGTCGGTGCTCGATTCATCAGGGCCCGCCTGGTTTGCGCAGTGCCGTGTAGTATTGAACGAGCGGCTCATAGCGCGCGCGTTCCTCGGGTTGCTCGGCGAAGCGCTTCTGCCAAGCCGCCCACTCTCGCTGCCATTGGTTCGCATCCATACCCGACTCGCTCAGTGTCGCCGAGCTGCGATCGGGAAAGGCCGTCAGTTCTGCCACCAAGAGAGCCAGCTGGGTCAGTGCGAGCGTGGGTTCATTCGTGTCGCTGGGGGGAGGCGGCGTCGGTGCCGAAGTGGGTGTCGAAGACGCCGCGCTCGGCGACACGAAGAACGCCACCGTGGGCTGGTAGGTCTTGGCTTGCGGTGATTCCGGTGCAGCCTGCGCGACGGGTGCGCGTGGCGGCATGGCTGCCGGCGCAGGCGCGACCGGAGTGGGCGGAACGGGCGCGTCGTTTCGAGCCACTGGGGGCGTGAATGCCATCGTGGGCGCGGGAGTGTGCGCGCGACGCACGACCGTGCCGAAACCAGTGCGCGAGGCGAATGCGGGGCGCGCCGAAGCTCCACCAGGCGCGGCCGGAGGCGGAGTGGCGGGCGCGGAGACGAAAGCGGGGGGCGCCGCAAACCCAGGCTGAGGAATGGCGGCAGGCGGCGCGACGAACGCTGGCGGCGCGACGAACGCTGGCGGCGCGACGGCGCCCGCTGCCACGAACGCGGGCGGTGCGATCGCCGCATGCGGAGTCACCGCTGCTGGCGGGGAGACGATGGAGGGCGGCGAAACGAGCGCAGGTGGCGACACGCCTGCGCTCGGAGCGACAAAGGCCGGCGGCGCAACCGCAGCCGGTGGCGCAATGCCCGCAGCTCGAGGCGTGAACGCCGGAGCAACGACTGGCGGTGGCGCGAACGCTTCAGATAGGTGAATCGGTGGCTGCGCGGGCCCACCCGCTTCGGCCGGCGCTGCACGAGGAACGCCTACTGCCGGTGGAGTATACAGAGCCGGAGGATCGACCTTGATGAAGCCCGTACTCGGCGCGGCCATCGCGTCCTTCTCGTTAGAGCTGCTTTCAGTCATTGCTCTTCCTCCATCAACGCGTGGCCGAACGCTGGCTCCAATTGGCGCAAGCGCACCGCCCAGATCCTGCGCCGCACTGGCTCGAACCGCAAGGTAGCGATCGAAAAGTTGACTGCGCTGACGTTCGAGCTGCGCCGCCATGCGCTCCAGCCAGGCCATCTGCTGTTCGAGCCATTGCTGCTCGGTCATGCCTGCTTCGCGCAACAGGTCTGCCCGGAGCTCGCCGCGCTCGAGGCGGAGCGTCAGCTCCGCAAATTGCGCCAAAGTCAGCTCCGCCATCCCAGAAATCCGCACAAAGTCTATCGTGCCGCGCCCGCGCCGCCAATGACCAAGCTCCGCGCGCCCAACGAATGCGTCCAATCGTCAAAGATCGAACGAAACGGCAGCCCTTCCCCGAGCTGTTTCGGATCATTACAGGTCCGGTTGCTTGGCTGATATCGACGGCAATAAAAGGCTAGGGCGACGTGAGGACGTCGAGCTCCAGTTCGAGCAGCCCTTGAGAAAGCGCTGTTCGCACACCGCGTAAGATCTGAGAACGACCGGCAGCGTCGTCGAGCTTCAGTCGTTGCGCCAGGGTGGCCACGGCTTCAGCGACCGACGGACTCTGATGCACGACGGTCAGCAAATCTGCTGCGCCCTGGCTGCAGGTCAAACTGCCGATCAGCCGCGAGGCTGCGAGCTCGATGCGCACCTGGCCGGACTCGTCCTGCGCAAAGCGCGTCCCCTCCGGTACGACCAACCGAGCGGCGCGCAGGGCCGATGGTTCGGCTGCCAGCAAATCTTGCGCGGCGATCAGCCGTTCGAGCTGAGCTGCCGTAGGCTTTGCGTCGTTGAAGCTTTGTGTGCCGACGACGTGCGTCCAAGGCGTGCGCTCGGTGGCGCGCACCACAATCAGCATCGCGCGCAACTCCGTGACTCCCAGCCGCCCCAGGTGTTCGAGATGCGCGTGGACCGCGCGACTGTACTGCTCACCCAAATCAGGGTGCTGGCCGGTGGCGTAGTGCGCCACGTATTCGCCCAAATCCTTACGCTGTGAAGTGAGCAGCAGCAGATCGAACGAGCCATCGCCGAGTGCCGCGCGGATGCGTTCGGCGGGCGAGACGACGTCGTATTTCGGCCAGTCCACGAGAAACACCGCCCGACCACCGGCGGCTAAGCGTGGCGGTAGCTCGCTCAGCATGCGAAGCAGCAATTCATCGCCCCGTGCGCCGCCGTGCAGAAATGTGACTGCCGCTTCTGAATCCGGCTTCGAGACGAAGGGCGGCTGCGCGACAATCAGATCGAAGCGCGTATCAGCAACTGGCGCGAATAAATCGCCCACCAGAAAGCTCACATTGTCGCGATCCGCCAACGCCAGGTTCAGCTTTGCCAGCGTGATCGCCCGGGGATTGATATCGCTGCCGACGACCTGTGCCGCTTCACGCGCGAACATCAAGGCGGCGGTGCCCGCGCCGCAGCCTAAATCGAGCACGCGCTCGAGCCGCTTCGTCGGCCAGGCCGCCTGAATCAAGCCCGCGGTAGTCGCGCTAGCGCCCATGACGGCCTCGCCGCGATTCGCCAGATCGTCGCAGAATATATACTGCTCTTCGATCACATTCAGAAAGAACGGGCACACCAGGCCATCGTCGCGTTCCACGAGCAATCGGGCGTCGAGCAGCGCCGAGAGCAGCGCGTCGTTTCCGAGAGCGGTCAGGGCTTCGTCGCGCGTCACGGGATCCATGAACACGAACAGGCGCAGCGCAAAGACCAGCGGCGAGCGCGCTTGGCGCAAATAGTACGTCCGCAACGGACGTCGCATGCGATCGAGCAGATGCTCACCGTGACGCACGAAGGGCGCAATCGCCTCGCGCTCGACGCCGAGCGCGCGCAAGCGCGCGTTCAGCTCGCGCACGAAGGGGAGGGGTAGCAGCGGCAAGCGGTCGACATCGGGCAACGTCACGATGGACCGCACTCTACGCCCGAATTGTCGTCCGAACGTCGGTTTTCGTCAGTCACTCGCGGCTGGGTTCGAAACTGAACTCGCCAGAAAACAACGATTGGCATATCGACTGAACTGCCGAGTCGTCCAGACAGGACAGCTATTTTCATTTCGTCGAGGCAGCGTTTTGTGCGACCTCACCTATGTTATAGGTCCGGCCGAGATGGAAGTCTCTGAGGGCCAGGTTCTTGCTGGCAAATATCGCATCGAGCGCGTGCTGGGGCGCGGCGCGATGGGCTTGGTGGTGGCAGCGACGCACCTGCAACTGGGCGAGCGCGTCGCTCTCAAGTTCTTGCTACCAGAGGCGCTGCAGAATCGAGATTCGGTCGCGCGTTTCGAGCGCGAGGCGCGCGCAGCCGTGAAAATCAAGAGCGAGCACGTCGCCCGAGTCTCGGATGTCGGGACGCTCGAGAACGGCGCCCCATACATGGTGATGGAGTACCTCGAGGGCATCGATCTATCGGGTTGGTTGATGCAGCGAGGCGCGTTGCCCGTCGCACAAGCCGTCGATTTCGTGCTGCAAGCGTGCGAAGCAATCGCCGAAGCACACGCCCTCGGCATCGTGCATCGCGACCTGAAACCCGCCAATCTGTTCGTGATCCAACGTTCGGATGGCCTGCTCGCGGTAAAGGTATTGGACTTCGGGATCTCCAAGTTCAATGGCCCAGACGCCGCTGATGCCGCCATGACCAAGACGACAGCGGTAATGGGCTCTCCGCTCTACATGTCGCCCGAGCAGATGCAGTCTTCGAAGGATGTCGATCCGCGCGGTGACATCTGGGCACTCGGCATCGTGCTCTACGAGTTGCTTTCTGGGCGCCTTCCGTTTCCGGGCGAGACCATGGCTGAGCTGGTTTTGAAGGTCGTCGTTGCGCCGCCCGTCGCGCTGTCCTTGGTTTGCCCTCAGGTGCCCGCTGCGCTCGAAGCAGTGGTGTTCAAGTGTTTGGAGAAAGACCGCGGTGCCCGCTACCAAAGCGTGGCCGACCTCGCGGTGGCGTTGCTCGAGTTCGCGCCCCCTCACTCGCGAGTGTCGGTCGAGCGCATCGGTCGCGTGATGCAGCGCGCCGGGGCGCCCGCGAGTTGGGTGCCATCGTCCGTATCCGGCACTGCCCAACCCGCGACCGCTGCCGTGCAAACGCACGTGTCATGGGGCCAAAGCAGTGCTCCCACACCTCATCGTCGCCGTAAGGTGCTGATTGCAGCGGCGCTGCTGGTCGTTGCGGTCTCACTGGTTGGAGCGGTTGCTCTTTTCACGCGCTCCGGTCGTCATGCGGCGACCGCAGCGGCGAGTGCGCCGTCGCCTGTCGTGGCCTCACTGGCGTCGCTCGCGGCTGAGCCAATCGCCGCACCGAGCAGTTCGCCCATAAACTCAGCGATTGCCCCGAGCGCTTCGGTCGAAGTGACCCCCCAAGCGACGAGCAAGCCACCCACCGGCCCCACGCCAAGCGCGGCTCCAGAGACTCCGAAGCGCGTCACAGTGAACCGACCAGTGGTCCCTATGCTGACCGCGTCGGCGCCGACGTCGACCGTCACCAAGCCAGAAACCCCCGCAACGAGCACTAACCCCCTGAAAATGCCGCTTCAATGAGACTTCCGATTGTCCGCTCCACGCTGCTGAATGCCGGGTTTGCGGGGTTGGTGCTTCTGCTTCCGGTCGTTGCCTCCGCTGCCACGCCTGCCACGCCTGCGCCACTCACCAAATCGCTCACGGGTGAAGCGAAAGCTGCTTACGACAGCGGGCGACTGCTGTTCGAGGACGGTGACAGTCCAGGAGCCCTGGCAAAGTTCTCGCACGCCTACGACGTCTCGCATGACGCGCGGCTGCTCTGGAACATGGCCTCGTGTGAGAAGGAGCTTCGTCACTATGCGCGAGCAGCTGCGCTCATCGGTCGCTATTTGCAGGAAGGAGGCGATCGCATTTCTGCGTCGCAACGCAAGAGCGCACTCGAGACGCAGACCGCGCTGAGTGCGTTCTACGCCAGCGTGAAGCTGAGCGGCGCACCGGACGGCGCTAGCGTATTCGTCGACGGAACTCAGGTTGGGCAGACACCGCTGACCGAACCGCTCTTGCTCGACCTCGGGACGCGCGCGCTTCGCATCGAGCAGCCGGGCTTCGAACCATTCGAGCAAAATGTGGAAATCGCGGGCGGTGGGGAGCTCGATGTCCCGGTCACGTTGACGCCTGTCCCAGTGCTGAGCGTCGCGCCAGCGGTGTTGAGCATTACGACCTCCGGCACGCGCGACATCATCGCAATCGACGGCAAAGTCGTGGGCTCGCAACGTTGGCAGGGAGCCGTAGCGGTGGGGGAGCACAGCGTGCGTGTCACGGCGTCGGGCAAGAAGCCCTATGAGTCTCACGTCCAACTGCTCGCCGGGAGCACCCGCAGCCTGCAAATTGCACTCGAAGATGAAAACAAGGGCTCGACCGTTTGGATCTGGGTTGCCGGCGGTGCAGCAGTCGTAGCGGGCGCCGTGGTCGGTGGCTTCCTTCTTTTCAAGCCTCAAGACACTCCGGGTTCGCACCCCGAAGGCAAGCTGACCACCGTGTATCTGCCGCTCGGAGGTTCGCGATGAAGCTGCAGCGCTGGCGGGGCGGGTTGGGCCTGCTCGGGTTGAGTTTGATCGCGGCGGGCAGCTTCACCGGCTGCGGCAAAGTAGAATCTTCCCGTGGCGGCTTGATGCTACTCGTATCGACCGACGGCCCATTGACGATCGACCGCGTGGACATCTCAATCGTTGCCGCGGGCCGCAGCTTGCTCGACAACAAGTATCGAGTGCCTGAAGAACTCGGTCTGCCGACGAGCGTCGCCATCGTCTCCAACCGCGATGCAACCGCGCAGGCAACCATCAGCGTAACAGGCTGGTCAGGGACCGTCCCCCTCGACCGGCGCGACGCGATCGTCACTCAGATCCCGACGGATCGAGTCGCTGCTCTCAATGTCGTGCTGAGCGCACGCTGTTCGAGCAAATTGACCGTCGGCGTCGACGGCAACGCGGTCTCGAACTGTGGTGATGGCAACACCTGTGACAACGCCGGAAACTGCGTGCCGGCCATGATTCAGGCCACCGATCTGCCGACGTATCGCGCGGGTGATGAGAACGATGCGGGATTTGCCGGCGCATCATTCGAGTTTCCTGGCTCGTCGGGCGGGAACGGTGGGGAAGCGGGGATTGTGGGAGAGGAAGTGGCGGGTGCAGGGGGCAGCGCGGGAAGCAGCTTCACTGAAGGCGGTGCGGGAGGCGCCGAGGAAGGAGGAGCCGCGGGGGCGGCGGGCGCGGCATCCGCGACCTGCGGTAACCGCCAACCAGACCCCGGTGAGGAATGCGACGACGGCAATACCCAGTCGGCGGACGGCTGTAGCGCGGCATGCAAGTTCGAAGTGTGCGGCAATCACATCCCCGACCCGGGGGAAGTGTGCGACGACGGGAACACCATCGACGGTGACGGCTGCAGCCACGACTGTAAGTCCAACGAACAATGCGGCAACGGCACGCGCGACACTGGCGAAGACTGCGATTTCGGTCGGGAAACACCGGGCTGCAACTCGAACTGCACCAATGCTAGGTGCGGAGACAAGTTCGTCAACAAGACGGCGGGCGAGCTCTGCGATGGTGGCGGCGAAACAGCGGCGTGCAACGCCGATTGCACCACCGCTAGCTGCGGCGACCACATCAAGAATGTGAGCCGCGCGGAGGGCTGCGATGAAGGTGGGGAGACCGCTGGTTGCAACGCCAATTGCACCTTGTCCCGCTGTGGCGACGGGTTCCCCAACGCCAAAGCAGGCGAAGTTTGTGACGAAGGTGACGGCAAGAACGGCACTTACAATCACTGCACCGGCGATTGCAAAGGCCGGGGGCCTCGTTGCGGTGACGGCATGAAAGATGGCCCCGAGTCTTGCGACGCCGGTGGGGAAACCGCGCAGTGCACCGCGAAATGCACTGCCTCGACGTGTGGGGACGGATACGTCAATGCGGCGGCGAGCGAGAAGTGTGAGCCGCCGAACACGGCGTCGTGCGACGCCAATTGCAAGATCAAATAGGCTCTCTGCGAACGACAACGGAGGCACGTGATGAAGATGCGGCAGGCGCGGGGCGGGTTGGCCCTGATGGGGTTGAGTTTGAGCGCGGCTGGCATCTTCACCGGCTGCGGTGAAACGGCGCCTTCACGTGGGGGCTTGATGCTGCTCGTTTCGACGGATGGCCCATTGGCGATCGATCGCTTGGACGTCGAGATTGCGACGGCGGACGACAGCTTGCTTGCGAACGAGTACCGAGTGCCGGAAGAGGTCACCCTGCCGACGACGGTCGCGATCATCTCCAATGGCAACGCGACCGCGCAGGCAACCATCCGCATCACGGGTTGGGCGGGTAAAACCCCACTCGACCGGCGCGACGCCATCGTCACTCAAATTCCCACTGATCGGGTGGCGACGCTCAACGTCGTCTTGAGCGCGCGCTGTTCCGACAAGCTGACCGTCAATGCCGAGGGTGATGTGGTCTCGAGTTGTGGAGACGGCAGCACGTGTGACAACGGCGGCAACTGCGTGACCGCTACGGTGGCAGCCTCTGACTTGCCGACCTACCGCGCGGGTGACGAGAATGACTCGGGCATCGGCGGCGCTTCGGCTGTGGCTCTGGATTCTGGCGGAAGCGGCGGAGAATCAGGCCTCGTTGACGGAGACGCGGGTGCAGGCGGGAGCGCAGGTCAGAACGCCACGGCGGGGGAGAGCGGGGCTGCGGGCGTCAGCGGCAGCGGCGGCGTCGAGGATCAAGCTCCCGAGCCCTACTGCTGTGACGGTACGAAGAATGGCGGAGAGATCTGCGACGACGGCATCAACGTTGGTCGATACGGCGGCTGCATGCCTGGCTGTATGATGTTCGCTCCACGCTGTGGTGACATGCTGAGCGACGAGTCCGCGGGCGAGGAGTGTGATGACGGTGGGCAGACTCCAGAGTGCGAGGCCGATTGCAAGGAACCGCGTTGTGGCGATGGCCATGTAAATAAATCATTTTCTGTGTCACTTCTCGGCAACCCAACCACGTTCAACGGCGAACAATGCGAACCGGTTGGAGCCGTTCCCACCGCAATCCTCGACCGCGCATCGATCGACGCGCCCAACTGCGACCGCGATTGCACCACAGTCCGTTGTGGCGATGGTTACGTGAACGTTGCCAAGGAAGAGTGCGATCCGGTGTTTTTCGTGGATGGACAAAAACTTCAAGATCGCAGCAACTGCGACAACGACTGCACGCGACCGGTCTGCGGGGACCGGCACATCAATGCCGCAGCGGGTGAACAATGCGATCCGCCCAACACCGCAAGGTGCGACGTGAACTGCAAGAACAAGTGACATCAGGAGCTGCTAGACTCTGCCGCATCTCCCGAAGGTCCCCATGAAAGCCATCCTTGCGCTCGATCAAGGCACCACGAGCTCCCGCGCCATCGTCTTCAACCATGACGGTTCCATCCGCGCCGTCGCGCAGCAAGAATTCCGCCAGATCTTCCCTCAATCAGGCTGGGTCGAGCACGACGCCAACGAGATCTGGCAGACCCAGCTCGAGACCGCGCAAGCCGCGCTGAAAAAAGCCAATCTCAGCGCCATCGACATCGCTGCAATCGGCATCACCAACCAGCGCGAGACCACCTTGCTCTGGGATCGCAAGACCGGACAGCCCATCCACAACGCCATCGTCTGGCAGGACCGACGTACCGCGTCGTTCTGTGACGGCCTGAAAGCCGCCGGTCGCGCCGCCGAAGTCCAAGAGCGAGCTGGCCTCGTGATCGACGCTTACTTCTCCGGCAGCAAGGTGCGCTGGTTGCTCGACAACGTGCCCGGCGCGCGCGAACGCGCGGAACGCGGCGAACTCGCGTTCGGCACGATCGACTCGTGGCTCGTCTGGAATCTCACCAACGGCGAGCGGCACATCATCGACGTGTCCAACGCCTCGCGCACCATGCTCTACAACTTGCGCGGGTACTGGGACGACGAGCTCTTGAACATGCTCGGAGTTCCGCGCAGCGTGCTACCCGAGGTGCGCTCCTCGAGCGAGGTATACGGCGAAACCACGGCGCTCGGCTCATCGATCAAGATTGCTGGCATCGCCGGCGATCAACAAGCCGCGCTGTTCGGTCAAAATTGCTTCGAACGCGGCCTCGCGAAAAACACCTACGGCACGGGTTGCTTCATGCTGATGAACATCGGCAGCGAGCCGCAGATCTCGCGCAACCAACTGCTCACCACCGTTGCATGGCGCATCGGCGACAAGACCGAATATGCGCTCGAAGGTAGCGTGTTCATCGGCGGTGCGGCGGTGCAATGGCTGCGTGACGGTCTCGGCATCATCAAGACCTCCGCAGAGGTCGAAACGCTCGCCGCCAGTGTGCCCGACAGTGGAGGTGTCTACCTCGTGCCCGCATTCGCTGGCCTGGGCGCCCCGCATTGGGATCAATACGCGCGGGGCGTGATAGCAGGCATCACGCGCGGCACGAGCGCGGCTCACATCGCGCGCGCTGCGCTCGAAGGTATCGCGTTTCAAGTCGCGGACGTGCTGGAAGTGATGAAGGTGGACAGCGGCATCCCGATGAACGGCTTGCGCGTCGACGGTGGCGCTTCCGCCAACGACCTGTTGATGCAGTTTCAAGCCGATATTCTGCAGGTTCCGGTGGTGCGCCCGACGATCATCGAGACTACCGCGCTGGGTGCGGCTTACCTCGCGGGCTTGGCCGTCGGCTTTTGGAAGGACCGCGAGGAAGTCTCGCGAGGTTGGAAAGCAGAGCGCACGTTCGAGCCGCGCATGAGCGCCGACGAAGCGGCCCATCGGCGCTCGCGTTGGCAACAGGCGCTCAATCGCGCACGCGAGTGGGAGGATCACGAATAGTGACCGCTCCCGTCCTGCTCGATCGCCAGAAATTCATTCAGGTCATCGCCGCGCGTCGCAAGCCTTGGGATATTGCCATCGTCGGTG
>Ga0247766_1000292_pt1 | contig 10521 bp, 8 predicted proteins | sample UWRJL223509R6_FD_179946 | JGI IMG/M metagenome (GOLD analysis project Ga0247766, IMG submission 179946) | Plant litter microbial communities from Arlington Agricultural Research Station in Wisconsin, United States - UWRJ-L223-509R-6 | ecosystem: Environmental > Terrestrial > Plant litter >...
GTCGGGTACGCCTCGTCGCCGCGCCTTCGCTTGCTCGCGTCTCCTTGGCGGGCTCGGTCCGGGGTTCTAGGACTGGCTCTCAGTTACCGATCGCCAACCAAGAGACTTCTATCGACCAAATCTTGGTGTTGAGCCAAGTTTCGGCGCACAGCACGAAGCCGTGCTCGGTGATGCTTTCCGCCCGCACGCTGAGCCGCAAGTTATCGTCTTTGCTAGCGTCGATGCCAACCACTCCGACGTGGACCAAAGGACGGGCGCTGAAGGCTCGCTCGAACGCGACCGGTTGCCGGACGCTGCGTCGTAAGCCGCCAGCCGGCTCCAGCAGCGACCAGTTGTCGAGGGTCGAATCCAAAACGACTACGGCCGACAGCAGACTGAGCGGGGCAACGTTCGACATGGTGCCATGCTACACAAATGGCTGCCTACGACTAGGCCTACCAGGATAGGCTCTTCACATGGAGCGCATCGTCGTCGAGTCGAGCAGCGTGCGATCGATCGGCTACGATACGGTTACATTCGAGCTCGAAGTCGAATTCCACAACGGTCGCGCCTATCGCTACCAGCAGGTGCCGATTGCCGCCTATCGCTTGCTACTCCGAGCGCCGTCGATCGGCGAGTTCGTGAACAAGCAGATCAAGCCTCGGTTCGAGGCGAAAGAGGTGTGACGCACGCGATTAGCTAGATCGTTTGGCGCGTTTAGACGGCGGCGCGCCTGCGTTTGGCAAACGCTGCGTAGACCGCGAACAAGACCGCCAGCCAATACGGACGAGTGCCGAGCAGCTCGTACGCCGTACGTCCGCGCAGCCAGGCGATCTCGTGCACCAGCGTTTCTTCTTGGAATGTGTGGGTCGCCGCCACGACCCGTCCGACTGGGTCGACGAAAGCGCTCACGCCGCTATTGGTCGAGCGCACGAAGAAGCGCCGATGCTCGATGGCGCGAAACTTGGACAAGGCTAGGTGGATCCACGGTTCGGTGGTGTCCCCGAACCAGGCATCGTTCGTCAGATTGGCAAGCAAATCCGTATCGAGATCCTGAGTCACGCGGTTGGCCAGCGCGGGCACGGCGTCGTCGTTGCAGATCAGGGTCCCGATGCGATGCTCGCCGAGCGGCAGCGGAGCGTCCGATTCCCCCACCTCGAACGCCCCCGAATTCGGCGAAATTTCGTAGAGTTTGGGGATTTCGCGACCAAGCGGCATGTGTTCGCTGAATGGCACGAGTTCCTGCTTGTCGTAGCGGCCGTTCACTTGACCGCTCGCGTCGGTGATCAGCGCGGTATTGAAGTAGGCATACTCGCGCGCGTCGGTGACCTTTTTGACGAGCACTGCGCCAAACAAGAGCGGCACGTGCACGCGCGCCGCAAACGAACGCGGCACGATCGATTTGGCCTCGTCCTCGAGCATGGCGCCCATCACCGAAGTCTCGCTCCAGATCACCAAGTCCAGAGGTTCTCGTTCGGTCAGCGCGCGCGTCGCGGCGAGGTGACGGCGCATGCCTTCGTTCGGATGAGCGCGCTTGCCGGTGAGGCTCATGTTGGCTTGCACCACGCCGATTTTGGCTTTCGGTGCCGCAAGGACTCGAGCGTCCACCTGATGAATGCGCAAAGCACCGTACAGCGCCGCCACGACGGGGACGAGCAAGTAGGGCAGCGCCGCTTTGACGTTTGCAGCGCGCTTCTGCAGGCGCGCCACTGCGAACTCGGCCAGCCCGAAGTTGGCGGCGGCCATGACCAAGGCCACCGCGTAGACCCCGCCAATATCGGCCAGCTGCGTGAGCGCGGGCTGACCGTGCACGACGGCCCCGAACGACCAAAAGAACAACACCGGAAAGACCAACTCACTGGTCACGAGCGCGCACAGCCAGACGATGCCGGCAGGAAACCGACGCTCACCGCGCACGAACAGCCAAGCGAACAGGCCCATTCGCCCCGCTTGGAAAGCGTTGACGATCAGCAGCATGCCGATGCAAATCAGCGTCGGAAAGCCACTGAACTGCCGCATCATGCCGACCATCCAGTAGAAGCCGAGCGAGATCATCGTGAGCCCGCTCAACCAGCCGAACCAGAACGCGCGCTTCGGTGTCTGTCCGACGAGCGCGAGGCGCAGCGGGATCAGCGCGACGAAGCCTAGTGGCCAGATGTCGATGCCCGGGAACGCCAAGAAGTAGCAAACACCACACAGCACCGCGGCCAACGCTGCCCAAATGGTCGGCAGCGCAGGCACTTCAGTCGTGCTCGCTGGCAAGGCTTGGGGGTCACTCTTCGAGTCCGTCGCTCCGCTCATCGCTCACGTTGCTATTGGAAGCCAACGGCGCAAGCAAGCTGAATTGAGCTTGCAAGGCTTGGCCCGTCCTTCAGCTGCTCGCTTGCCATCGTTTCATTGCCTCGTTTTCGGCTTGCGCGCTGCTCGTGCGGCTTTCGTTTTCTGTGGGGCGGCGATGTTTGCTGACGCCGCCCGCTCGCGTTTGCGGATCGTTCGGCACGAGTCGACTAGGTCCTCGAGTGCTGACTCGAATATCGAGTCTGTACCGAGTCGGAGATCGGCCGCGTGAGCGAGCAGCGTCACGCGTCGAGAACAACGACGCTGTGCGAGGTGCGATGCCGGATCGCGAGCGCCCACCCGGACGCGCGGCCGAGTGACTCCACCCAGAGGGGTGATGGTTTCGCGCACTCGCGACTTTTCCAATATTCTCGCAATTCTCCGATTGAGATCGGAAGCCCGCGATTTTTTTTTGTTCAAGTCGATGCCCTGCACGTCGTTGATTCCCTTGGGGTCCGTGCGGGTGGCGGATCCCGACGGGGCGTAGCCCGTGGCGAAAAGCGCAAGTCTGTCGCGAGCCGGCCGTTCTGGGTGTCTGCGTGCTTCCAATTCGCAACATCGAACCGGGACACTCCATCGAGCAACCGAGCGAAGGTCGCGCTTCGCAGCCGGGGTTCAACCCGCCGACGCGTCCGAGCATGGTGCCGAGCAACGCGATCGGCAGCATCCTGCCGGGCACCAATATTTATCTGCACTCGGCGCTACTGAGCGCCGTCGCGGGTTACGTCGACGCGGCGGGGTTTGCCTCGCTGATCGGTTTGTTCCCTGCGCATCTGACCGGCGAAATCGTCGGTGGCGCAATCGCAATCAGCTCAGGGAACCTCGGCGAGCATGCCACACGACTGTGGATGTTGCCGGTGTTCGTGGCCTCGGTAACGACAGCGACCCTCGTTGCTCGTCTACTGCGTCGCAACGGGCGAAGAGCGCTCACCGGACTCCTGGCGCTGGTCACGGTCGCGCTGGCCGCGTTCAGCGCTAGCGACTTCTTGAGTTCATTGCTGCACGAGAGCTGGCACCTACACATGCTCTTGGGCGGCGGCTGCGCCGTGGCGGCGATGGGCTTTCAGAACGCGCTGATGCGCGAGTCCCTCTCCGGTTCGTGCCCGACCACGGTCATGACCGGCAACTTGACCCACGTCGTGATCGACGTCGTCGATCATTTGTTCAGCAAGCTCACCAAGCCGCACAAGCGTGACCGCCGGCCACATTCGCGGTTGGTACCGGTCTCGAGCGCGTTGCTCGCGTTCGTCGGCTGTGCAGTGTTGGGCGGCTTCATGACGCGCTTCTTCGGCTCGTTGAGCGTGCTCTTGCCGACGCTGTTGACCGCGCTGTTGACCCTGCGCGCTTGGCGGGAAGATCAGCGGCAACTCGCGCTGACCCTGCCGCGCAAGAGCATTGCTGCGGCGCCGCTACCGCGCTTCGACGTTTGGCCGCAATCGCTCGCGCCGGGCTCTTCGACTCACTACCCGCCGCCCGCGCAGAGCGCGCCGAGAATTCTCGCGGCTCGCGCCCCCTCGTCCAGCAGACCCGAGATCGAACGACCGCGGGCTCCGAGCAAACCCGAGATCGAACGACCGCGACCTCAGCGCACGGTCTCGGGCACTCAGTTGAAGACGAACTTCAGCAAAGACGAGTAACACGCGGGACAGACCCCGCGTGTCTCCGGCTATAAACGAATCGCAATCCCCGTCAGCGCGGTGAACCCGATCAACTGGCGATCGTAGAACGTCCAGGGCACCTCTCCGGCAACGCTCAAGCGCACACGTTTCGAGAGCGGCAGGCTCACGCCGAGCACGGCTTGCAACGAGAGATTCAGATGTTCTTTGCCTTCGGTGCGCGGCGCGAAGCCGAACACCAGCGCAGTGAAGAACGGGTCGTAGAAGTTCCATCCGATTTGCGGCAACACCGCGAAGCGTTGAATGCGACCTCCCGGCGGCGGTTCCGGCCACAAGCGCTCGGTGAGCTGAAAGTTCACGCCCAGCCGTACGCGGTCGACCACGTAGCCGTGAAGCCCCACGAACTCGGACAAGTTCACGACGTCTTTGACGGTGCGCGTCGTGCCATGATCCAAGTCGTGCGTGACGAGCGACATGCCGAGCGTGTCGGTCTGAATGAACTCGCCTTGCTTACCCGCGGCCTGCGCCGAGCCGGAGGCGGCAACCAGTGCCGCCGCCATCCCGGACGCCGCGAGTTTGCGCAAACGCTCAGAAATCAGCGGCAAGCTGCACACTGCCTGGACCAATCATCGCTCTGCCACGGGTGAGCCCGGCGAAGTTGCGCGCTGGCGCGCTGGCGTGCGCCTCCGAGGAGCTGCTGCCAATCGTGAAATACAGAACGGTGCCCAGAACCAGACCCGCGCCACCGACTGCGAACGCTACGGTGGAGATATTGCCTTTGAGCTTGGCCGCGTCGACGTCTCCACTGGAGTTCGGCGGGCAAGAGTTGCCCTGGCACTGCCCTTCGAGGTCTTGCTTGCCTTTCATGGCGAGCACACCGAACACGGTGCCCACGCCAACACCGATTGCGCCCGCGGTCCAGGCTGCATAGGCAGGGGCTTTGCTCGGTGATTTTCGGGGGGCTTCGGGCGGCGCGTTCGGCGTCGCTACGGCCGCGGCGGTAGCGGCCTGCGCCGCAGGTGCGGGGTTCACATCGGCACCGGGGTTCACCGGAGTCGGTGCAGGCGCATTGGGATCGGCTTCGAGCTTGAGCGTGACGGTCTTCTTGTCTGCGCTGCCCAAGGTCACGCGCGTGCTGGCCTTGAGGTATCCGGGTGCGCTTGCCTCCACGACGTGCTCACCGGGATCGGCGGGCAACTCGCTGTCCACGAGCGTGTTGGGAACGACCGCGCCGTCGACCGTCAGTTTCAATTCGGCCCCCTGAGGGACAGCGATGGAAACGGTCAGCCCGGCGAGCTTCGGTTTGGCTTGATCGAGCACGATTTGCGCGCGTTCGTAGGCTTTGCTCAGCGCCGGGCTGGGATTCGCCGGCAGCGGTTCGCGCAACACCTTGCGCAACATCTCCGTGCCCTCCACCAGCTTGCCCTCGCTCACTTTGCACTCACCGAGGCGGCTCAGCACAATTGCCGAGTGATGTAATTTCTCGGATCGCTCGAGCTTGGGGATCGCTTCGTCGCACTTGCCCGACTGGGCGAGCTTGAGCCCGTCGACAGCGAGCGAGCGCGCAGCTGCGATCTCGGTCGCCGAATCCTCTTCAGCGTGGGCGACGCCCAACAGGCTCAGTTGCAGCACACCGCTGCCGAGCGCCGCAATGGTGATCCGAGACCACGAGGGAAGTTGTCGACGCGATGTCATTGCAATCCTTTCTCAGCCGAAAATTTCCCGCCGCACCCTTGATTCCAAGGTGGGGAAACGTCCCAGATTGGACCAGGGAACCGTCTTACTTGGAGACACCAACGGCTTATCAAGCCACGCGCTTAAGCCGTTGGATGAGGGCACGCCGGACTTCGGCGCGGAGACAGGATTAACGGCATGACTTCAACTCGAGTCTTCAATCAGGCCGGCGGCGCGCTGGCTCTGACGCTTTTTTCGCTCGTAGGCTGCAACGCGATTGTCGGTCTCGACAAGATTCAGGTCGGCGACAGCCCGGCGGATTCCGCCGGCTCGAGTAGCAGCGGGGGCCAGCAGAAGAGTGGCGGTGGCAGCGCGGGCAAAGAGATCGCAGGTCCCGAGGGTGGAACCGGCGCAACTCACGAAGACCAGGCCGGCGAAGGCGGCATGGGCGGAAACCCCGACGAGGGAGACTGCAAGACCAACCAAGAATGCACGGATCTCTTCAGCGGAGGCGCGATGGGTGAAGCTGGAGCCGCGGGTGTCGTCCCTGGCGCGTGCATCCAGACGCCCATTCCTCACTGCGTGAAGCTGCTCAGCGAAGACTGCGATGCGATCACCGGCGACTACACGAACAACCAGGCCATTTTCGTCGGTTCTTTGTTCTCGACCAAAGGCCCGACCGCGGTCTCCAATTTGCAGCGGCAAAAGGCCGCGGCGCTCGGCATCGAACAAATCAACGGCCCCGGTGGCGTGCCTGCCGGCAACACTTCAGCCAACCCACGCCCGCTGGTCATGGTGTCGTGCGACGAGTCCACGAACCTCGTGCGCGCGGCCGGCCACTTGGTGAACGATTTGCACGTGCCTGCGATCGTCGGGCCGAACACCAGCCAAGACACGCTCGATGTATCGACCAAGGTCAGTGTGCCGGGCGGTACGGTGGTGATGAGCCCGACGGGCGTCGCATCCAGCATCGCGGCCTTGACGGACAACGATCTGACCTGGCTGATGGTGCCCTCGGACGTGCAGCGCGCGCCGCTGATGATCAATCAAATCGGCGTGCTCGAGACGCAGCTGAAGGCGGATCGTGCGGTGAAGGCGATCAAGCTCGGGATCGTGTACCGCAACGACGCTCTGGGGATCGGCACTCGCACTGCGCTCAACGACTTGACGATCAACGGCAAGTCCTTGGCTGGCAACGAGAACGTGCAGATCAGCCCGTACAATGGCGCGGACGCGGATCAGCAAGCGCTGATCACCAACTACCTGAGTTTCTTGCCCGACATCATCGTGCTGGCGGGTACGGCAGAATCCATCAGCAAGGTGATGGTGCCGCTCGAGACTCAGTGGCCAGTCAACGGAAGCAGCATGGATCTCGTGCCGCGGCCTTATTACGTGCTGATCGACTCGAACAAGGTGAAGGATCTCACCGACGCGGCGACCAACAACACACACGACCTGGCACGCCGCGTGCGCGGTACGGGCCTCAACCCCGGTCCTTCGGCCTCGGACTCTGCCAAGACCTACGAGACCTTCCGACAGGACTACGAAGTTCGCTACGCAGGGGAATCGGCCGACAATTCGGGCTTGGGCCCAGCGCACGATGCTGCGTACGCAATCGGCCTAGCTCTTGCGGCGACCCACACCGAACCGGTCTCGGGTGCAAGCGTGGCGAAAGGTCTGCGCAAACTCGCCGGTGGAGCAACCAAGCTCACGACCACTGTCCCGAACGTTCTGCCAGCGTTCCAGAAGCTCGCTGCTGGCGAGAAGATCACCGCAATTGGAACCTTTGGCGCGCTCGACTGGGATGCCAATGGCGCCGTTCTGGGTGGAACTCTGGAGATGTGGTGCATTGGAGGTACAGCTGCGAAGCCCGCCTACGCCAGCTCTGGCCTGCTCTTCGACCTCAAGAGCCAAACCATGAACGGCACGTACGTTCCGTGTACCCCTTAGCTAAACAATGGCGCAAAATGAGCGTATTTCGCCAGTGAGGCTGATGGTAACACCGGCAAAACGGACCCACCAATCGAGGCAATTGAGCTCTCCCACGAGCGGCCTGCAGGTCGCCGAACAAGCGATTGAGATGCCCTTCGCTCCCGGCGATCTGATCGCCGGAAAGTACGAGGTGATCAAGCTGATCGGCTCCGGCGGCATGGGCTACGTCGTCTCGGCCATGCACGTCGAGCTCGGCGAGGTCGTGGCGCTCAAGTTCTTGCGCCCCGAAGCGTTGCAGATCGAGGAGTTGGTCGAGCGCTTTTCACGCGAAGCGCGCGCAGCCGCCAAGATCCGCAGCGAGCATGTGGCCCGCGTTTTCGACGTGGGCGTATTGCCCGACGGCGTGCCGTTCATCGTCATGGAGCACCTCGCGGGCCAAGACCTGTCCGACGTGCTGCAGGAGCGCGGACCGCTGCCGGTGAAGGTGGCCGTCGAGTACGTGATGCAAGCGTGCGAGGCCCTCGCGGCCGCGCACGCCAGCGGCGTCGTCCACCGCGACATCAAGCCCGAAAACCTGTTCCTGACCAAGCACGCGCAAGGGCTCGATTTCATCAAGATCCTCGACTTCGGGATCTCCAAGGTGGCGCTCGCCCCAGGCGGCAAGCGTGGCTTCGTGCGCACGATGATGCCGCTCGGCTCACCGGTGTACATGTCGCCGGAGCAGATCCGCTCATCGGACCAAGTCGACGCGCGCACGGACATCTGGTCGCTCGGCTGCGTTTTGTTCGAGCTGCTCACCGGTACGGTGGCCTTCAACGAGCCCTCGTTGATGCAACTCAGCGCTGCGATCTTGGAACATGACCCGGTGCCACTTCGCGAACTGGTCGAGGACGCGCCGGTCGAACTCGAGGACGTGATCCTTCGCTGCTTGCAGAAGGACGTCAACGACCGCTACAGCAACATCGCAGAGCTGGCGATCGCGCTCTATCCGTTTGCCCCGCGCCGTTCGCGAATTTCCGCCGAACGCTGCTATCACGCGCTCAAGAACGCGGGCCTCGAGTGCCCCGAGTTCGAAGTCGAAATTCAGAGCGTCTATCCGCCCAGCAACGGCGAGCAAGCGGTGCCCGCGAGCGGCGCGCAGCGCATACTGACCCGCGGTGCGATGACCGGTCGCGGCTTGAAAACGTCGGCGCTACGCACCGGTGCGGCGATCGTCAACCACGAAGAACTCGAAACCATCCGTCCCAGCAAGAAGTACAAAGTCGCTGGGGTGCTCGCGCTGATCGCGGCGACGGCTGTGGCTGCGTTTCTGTTTGCCCAGCACCGCGCCGGCAACGAGCTGGGCGCGGCTGTCGCAGCTGCGCGCGCAAAAGATGCGCAAGGCGCGCAGGCCACCGTCCCGGGTGCCAAACCTGGCACGGTGATCGACCTCGACGCGCTCACTCCGGCAGTGGTGCCCGGGGGCGCGGCGGCCAGTGGGACAGCATCTGCGGCGCGCTCGCAGCAGCGCAGCACGAGCGGCGTGCGTCGGCCTCCGCCAGCACCGGCTCTGCCCGTGAAACCAGGCGTAGCTCCGCGCAAACCGCTCGACGAAGTCGACGTCGGTTACTAGTCAAAACATCTGCCCCGCGGAAAAGTATCCGCTGACGGGGCTCGCGTCTGGCGACGCGGCAATATCCAGCCGGATCAAGAACGAGGAGCCGGACTGGACGCGCACGCCACCGCCATAGCCGTACTTGATCCCGGGTCCTGGTCCGTCGAGCTCCGGCTGGGCATCACTGTCCGCCCAGAGCCGCCCGGCGTCGAAGAAGGGCACGACACCCAGCGTCAGCGATTTTCCCAAAGCGCGAAACGTCGCAAGCTCCGCCCGTAGCTCGACATTGCCGAACAACTTTCGTTTGCCGTAGTAGCGCTGGGCGGGCACCCCGCGCACGCCGGTCGTGCCGCCGAGCGCATACGTGTCGTCGAAACGAGAAAGTTCGTAAAACGGCACGTTGCCGAACATCCAATCGCCCACGACGCGTGCGGCGAGCGTGATGCGCGGCGTGCCCAATGGCACGAACGCGCGAAGGTTCAACGTGGCCTCGCCGTAGCGATATGGGAATGCCGCGGTGCCACCGGGACTCAACTTCAGGTCGATGGTGTCGAACGTACCGCTGTGGGTCGAAGTCTCGTTGTCGCGCGTGTCGAACTGCAAGCCGTACTTGAAGAGCGCCACCGAGTGCGACGAGGTATCGCCGATCAGGTGCTTGACCTCGTCGCTACCACTCCGCTGGTCTTCTGCCAATTGCGAGTCCTCGGCGACGTGAATCGAATTGTAGATGTAGCGAAAGCCGACCCTGCCTGCAAAATGATCGACGATGCGCGTGCGCACGTCCACGTCGAATTGCGGATGCCCCCGTTGATACTTCGAATACTCCGGGTTCTCGTGGTCATCGGCTGCCTTTCGCGACGAAGCATTGCCCATGCCGAAGTAGTCGATGCTTTCCCAGGTGTAAGAAGGCCTGATTTCGAGGCGCAGCGGCGACCCAAACAAGCGAGGGATGGTCAGGCGCGCATACAAATCTTGGTACGGGCTCGTGAAGCCCGAGCGCGCGCTGTATTTGAACGTGATCAGTCCGGACGAATCGATGTTCCAAAGGTAAGGGACCGCCCCCTTTTTCACGCGTGCGAAGCCGGCAAAGTACCCTCCACCGAAGCCGAGATCCGTGCTGCCACCGAGCACGGGCACGACGTTCACCTCGTTGTGCGCCGCTTCGTCCTCCGGGTGCTTGGCGTCCGGCTGCGCGGTGATCGGCGCCTGCTTCTCATCAGGCCGGTTGTTCGAGTTCAACGGATCAGCAGCCAACGCGGATGCACACCAGCATGAGTAGCAAGCAAACAGCGGGAGAACGCCACAAGCGCGTCGGACCAAGCCAGTCGTCACCCGACGAACGATTGCACGGCCTGTGCCGCGAATTTTCTGCGCGAAATCAGCGTAGCG
>Ga0247766_1000294_pt1 | contig 10519 bp, 7 predicted proteins | sample UWRJL223509R6_FD_179946 | JGI IMG/M metagenome (GOLD analysis project Ga0247766, IMG submission 179946) | Plant litter microbial communities from Arlington Agricultural Research Station in Wisconsin, United States - UWRJ-L223-509R-6 | ecosystem: Environmental > Terrestrial > Plant litter >...
CTACGCGCGCTGGCGAGCGCCGCCTGCTATGCAGATCACGCTCCCAACAAAGGGCGCTATCACGTTCCCCGGGACGGGCCGCTGCGCACACCGGCCTACAAATGGTACCTGTTCGAACCGTCACTCAATGACCTTCGGCCCTGTAGATTTTCAACCAGAAGATATCGCGACCGCACAGCGCGGACTGGTCAGCTTCGATCTCGCGCTCCTGTTCGCAGCGCTCTTGCTGTCGTTGATTGCGCTGCGTCGCCTAACGCCCCTCGGCGAGTCCCTGCGCGCTCGCTTCCCGCCCCGCGCACAGCCCTTCGTGCGACCCGCAGCCACCGCGCTCGGCCTGCTGGCGGTGAGCGCGCTGTGCTTTCACGGACTGACGAACGCGCATTTCCCCCTGCAAGCCGAGACGCTGACGCTCCCGTTCGCGCAGCGCACGCTGCTAGCCGTGTGCGTGCTGTTGCTCGGTCTGGCGCTCGGACTGCGCCTGCTGGGCGCGCGCGCGCCGATCTGGCTGCGCTTGGCCTTCGAGTTCTTGCTCGTCCCCTGCGCGTACGCGATCGGCTTGGCTATCATCCACCTTTCGTTGTCGCTCACCGACTTGGAAAGCTGGAACGGCTTTCAACGCGCCGCCTTGTATTCGGCCGCGGTGTTTGCGTTGCCCATCGCTTTGATCCCGGGTTTCTATCGCGCGCGCGGATTTGCGATCGTGATGGGCGTCTTCTTGCTCCTGGTCTTTGGTGATCTGATCTACCTGCGCTACTTCGGCAACATATTGCCTGTTTTGGCGATCAGCGGCGGTGGGCAGCTGTGGGACGTGCGCGACATCATCTTCAAGTACACCCGCGGGCGTGATGCCTGGTTGCTGCTCGTGTTCGCGGTGAGCGTTGCCTTGCCGTTCGTGTGGCCCAAGCCGAATCGAGCAGATGCACCGAGGCCCTTGCGCGCGGCACTCGACTTGCTGCTCGTGTGTACCAGCCTCGCGTTCTTGCTGCCGCTGCTCGGAATCGTGCAACGCTGGATGGACAGCGATCGCTCCTGGCGCGTGCTCAACGGCACGGACGCGGTACAAGACTCGGGCATCGTCGTTGCGCACATCAAGGAGGTCGCGCGCTCGATTCGCGATGCGCGTCAGCACGGCAGCATCACGGATGATCAATTCGAAAAGATCCGCAAATACCACGAAGCGCGCGCCGAGCTGCCCACGAACGACGCGGATTTCGGGCTCGCGCGCGGCACGAACCTGCTGATCATCCAGGTCGAAGGCATGCAAGAGTGGGTGATCGGCGCGCGTGACCGCGGGCAAGAGCTGACTCCGTTCATGAATGGGCTCCGCGAGCGCGGCTGGTTCTTCGATCGCCTGTACGACGAGACCGGCGACTCTTCGACCTCGGACGCCGAGTACATGGTGCTCAATTCGCAATTTCCAATCCCACAAGGGTCGGTCGCATTTCGTCGCGATGAAAATCACTTCGTGACCATCCTGCACAGCTTCAAGGACGCCGGATACACGACGTTCGCGGGACACGCTTACGCCGCCGGGATGTGGAACCGCGCGGTGCTCTACCCGCGCTACGGCTTCGATCAAACAGCCTTCCGCGACGAAGTCGGTGAGGGGCCAAAGCTCGGTTGGGGCATGGGCGATAAACTGTTCTTCGAGCGTGTCATGCCGCGCATCGAGAAGCTCAGGCGCCCATTCGTGAGTTTGCTGATCACGCTCACTTCACACAGCCCGTATGAATACGTGCCGCCGGGCGAACGCAAACTGCAGCTCGGGTCGATCGAAGGCTCGGATTTCAGCGGCTATTTGCACTCGATGCGTTACAACGACGAAGCCATCGAGCAGCTCTTCGGCCAGCTGCAGAAGAACGGCCTGTTGCAAAATACGACCGTGGTCATCTACGGCGATCACGATTCACGCATGCGATTTTCAGCCCGCTGGATGACCGAAACCAACCTCGGCATCGAGGCACGACGGCGAATCGCGCTTCGCGACTACACCACCAAGCAGATCCCGCTCTTGGTCGTGTTGCCGGAGCGAGTGCAGGCGGCGCCGCGGCTCGTACACACGCTCGGCGGCCAAGTCGACATCGGCGCCACCATTTTGCATCTGTATGGACTGAAGCAACCGCATTCGTTCATTGGTCAATCGCTGGTGCCGGAGCGCGTCGGCCACGCTTCGCGCATCGACGGCTCGGGCGTGGACGGGCAGCACATCTACATCGCTCCCGGGGGTGGCCGCTGTGAGTCCTTTCCAGATTTTCAACGCCTGGAACGCGAAGCGTGTGCGGAGCTGAGCCGCCGTACGCAAGAAGAGTTGAACCTGAGCTGGGAGGTGACGCTGCTCGACTTGGCCGGCAAATTGGCCGGCAAAGTGCCGCAAAAGGCGGCCGCTCAGCGCTAGGAACACGGTCTATCCACGAGCTGCGCGGCTGGATTCCACCCCTTCGGGTGTCACGAAGCGCGTTGACCGCCCCCCAATTCGATCAGGGTTCGATTGGAATTGGGTTGATGGTCATGCAATACGCCGAGCTGCGTCGCAGCCTTCGGCGGCTCATTTCGTTCGTTCCTGCGGACGCGCTCAATCACCCTCGACAGTGATCGTTCCGGCAAGGGCGGCAGTGCTCGCATCCTCGGCGTTCTTACCGACGAGGACGGTGTAGGCGCCACTGTCGATCAACCAGCGGCCGCTCGCGTCGCCTTCCCAACGACGAAGGTCTCGGATGCGCAGGGGTAGCCGAGCGGTGACGGTCTGCCCGGCTTTCACGCCGATGCGCGCGAAGCTCTTGAGCTCTTTGACTGGGCGGTCGCCCGTGAGGCCAGCGGGTTTGGGCGGACCTTGCACGAACAACATCACCACCTCGTCGCCATCGACGACGGAGGTGTTTTTGATGTCGACGGTGACCTCGAAGACAGCGTCTTTGCTGGCGGTCTGACACGGGACGAGCAAGTTCGAGTACGCGAACGTGGAGTAGCTCATGCCGTGACCGAACGGAAAGACCAGGTTCACGGTTTCTCCCGCCGCCTTTCGACGATCGTACTCGCGGTAACCAAAGAAGTAGCCCATCTGCGTGCCTGTTTCGTCGGCCCCCTTGAACTGCGCCTTGTCGAGCTCAGCCTGCGTGGGCCAGGCCATCGGCATTTTTCCGGAGAAATTGGCTGCGCCGAAGATCAGCTTGCCGAGCGCCGCTCCTCCGCGCACGCCACCGTAGCCTGCCCAAATCGTGGCTTGGTTTCGGTTTGGATGACTGAGCCAAGGCAAGTTCACGACTGAGCCCGACTCGACCACGACCACCGTCGGCTTGCCCAAGTCGAGCACGCGAGTCACGAAATCATTTTGGCCCGGCGGGAGATCGAGCGAGCTTCGATCACCGCCCGGTCCGATGGCGTACTCCTCACCTTCGTCTCCGGGTGTATAGCCGACGACCACCACGATCGTGTCCGCATTTGCGGCCATCTCGGGTGCATCGCCGTTCGTCACGGTTCGTGAGCTGCCCGCGGCCAGCTGAATGCCGGCAAACGGTCCGATCGAGCGTTCCGGATCGGCGTTCACGCGAGCCGAGCCACGATCACCCAAGGCGACGTCTGTCGCAAAGTGATAGGTGCACGGGCCACGTTGCTCGGTGCCGACGCAACTCTTCGGCACCGAGCAGCTGACGAGGGAGAAGCTCTCGCCTGGCCCGACCACGGCGATGTTCTTTGCCGTGTCCGTGAGCGGAAGCACCGGTTTGCCCGCCGTTCCATTGCTCAGCAGCACGATCGATTTGAGCGCGGCCTCCTCGGACAACTGCTCGTGACTTTGGTTCTGGGCGATGGACCCTCCGGGCACGGTCAGCGTCGACTGGGGCGGTTTGATGCTCCAACCATCCGAACTGCGAGCCGTCTTGAAACGGAGTTTTTGCCGCAGCACTCGCCCCGCGGCTTCGCGGACCAGCGCCTGGTCGGCGTTGCTCAAGGTCTGCGGCGAGTAGTGCAGGTTCCAAGGGACTTCGATGTCGAGGCCGGCCTGCAGCGCTTCATTGGCGAGGCTTTGAGCGGTGCTGTCGTCTGGAATGTTCTGATCGCCCGGCATCGCCCACCAATCGGAGATCACCAACCCCTGAAAACCGAAACCGCCCTGCTCGACTGGGGCCTTCAGAATGTCCCGGAGCAGATGCTTGCTTTGCGTGCTCTTGACGCCGTTGACTCGGTTGTACGCAGCCATGACGCAGCCCACGCCCGCGTCCTGAATGACCATCTCGAACTGGCGACCGTAAATTTCACGCAGAGTCTGCTCGTTCGTGATCGCGTTCTGCCAAGAGCGCCCTTTCTCGATGTTGTACGCCGCAAAGTGCTTGGCGCAGGCCATGGCGTACTCTTGAACCCCGACCGTGAAGGCCGAAGCCATGCGACCGATGAGGTACATGTCCTCGCCGTAGGCTTCCATCGTGCGCCCCCAATACGGGTGACGAACGATGTTCACCGCCGGCGCCAACGCGACGTTGTTCTGTGAGGCCGCGAGTTCGTCGCCGATGGCTTCGCCGACGCGCTTTTCGAGGTCCAGGTCCCACGAGGCCGCGCGCAGCGATTCAGCCGGAAACGCCGTGGAATATTCCTTGCTGTCGGTCGCGCGGTATCCTTCACCGGCATCCAGGTTTACGCCTCGACCGGCGTCGCGATACCAATAGCCGCGGATCGTGGCGACTCCTGCGACTTCGACGTCCGGACTGCGGTTGAGATCGGTATAGTCCATGGTGCCGACGGGAATGCCGCCCATTTGCAGCGCTCGGTCGGCCGGGCTCATCGCATCGAGCATGCCGAGAACCGTACTTTCGACCTCCGCCGACACGAAGTACGGCTGCATGTGCGCCAAATCGAATTGCTGCGAGCTCACCGCGCTGCACGCCAATGGCTGGGGCGGTTCGATCCGATTGGGCGTCCCAGCGTTGCCGGAGCCGCCGACGGCGTTGCCGTTGGAGCCAGCGCCCGCCGCGCTGCCGGCCGTGTTCGTCGTCCGGTTGCCCCCACTGCCATTGCGCTCCGAGTCGGGCAGTGAGCGCCCTCCGCAGGAGGCGACGAACACGAGCACGAGCACCGACGCGAACGCCGGGCGCGCAACAGACACTGACTTAGCCATGAAGCGAATATCCCCTCAGCAGTTGAATCGGATTTAAAATGATCCAAAAACAGCGGCAATAAGCCAATGGCAGCCATCCGAGCCAAAAGCATCAGATGACCGCCATTCGCAAGTCGCTCGCGCTTTCAAGTGAAGTCCCCCCCGCCCGCTATGAAAAAATCCCCCCCTGTGTTCGAACCGATATTGATTCCCGGATGCGGCGCGAATGATCACGCCCCGTGCTCTTTTCGAACTCGATTATGGGGCAGCATTGGGTGCACTCTTTACTTTGTGCTGGAGCAACCAAAGCTTGTGCCCATGGCGCCATTCTGCCGTCACGCTTCACACGCCGATCGGAGCCGCTAGTGTCGACGCATTTCGACCGGGAGATTCGCGAGCAGCCGCGCGTGCTCGAAAGCCTGTTGCGGGACGGCAGAGCCGCGGCCGAGGCGGTCGCGCAATCCATCCGGCGCTTCGGACCCGAATGGGTGATGATCGCAGGCCGAGGCAGCTCGGACAATGCGGCGCGCTACGCGCAGTACCTGTTCGGCGCGCACAACCGGCTGGGCGTCGCCTTGGCTGTCCCGTCGCTATTCACGCTCTACGACTCTCCACCCCGACTCGCGCGCACGCTGGCGATCGGCATCAGTCAGTCGGGCCAGTCGCCCGACATCGTCTCCGTTCTGCGCGCAGCCCGCGCGCAGGGCGGACTGACACTCGCGCTGAGCAATCAGCCGGAATCACCGCTAGCGCAAAGCGCGGAATTGCGCTTGCCGTTGCTGGCGGGGTCAGAGCTCGCCGTTGCCGCGACGAAGACCTATACCGCGCAGTTGTTTGCGCTGGCGATGTTGAGCGCAGCGCTGGAGGGCAATCAGGCTCGCTGGGCGGATCTTTCGCGCGTGCCCGGTTGGGTCGATACGGTCATTGCTCGCAACGCGGATTTACTCGAAGCCGTCGCTCAGTTTCGCGAGGCGCGTCAGCTCATCGTCCTGGGCCGCGGCTTCAATTATTCGACCGCGTTCGAGGTCGCGCTCAAGCTCAAAGAGACGAGCTACCTGCTAGCAGAGCCGTACTCCGTCGCTGACCTGTTGCATGGCCCAATTGCCATGGTCGACGGCGGTTTTCCGGTAATCTTGATCGCGCCGAGCGGTCGTTCACTGGTCGATGTGCCGGATCTGCTGTCGCTCTTGGAGCAGCGCGGCGCGCGCGTCTTGGCCATCTCGAACGCGCCGGATGTGCTGGCGCGCGTCCCCTTGCATCTCGAACTCCCCGCTGACATGCCGGAGTGGATCTCGCCGATCGTGAGCGTGGTTCCTGGGCAGTTGTTCGCCGGAGCGCTGGCCGAAAGCTCAGGCCAAAACCCGGATCGTCCGCGCGGTTTGGCAAAAGTGACGTTAACGCGTTGACTCGCTAGCTGCGTGGCAAAAATGCCACTTGAGCGAACGTTCGGCGCAGCGCCAAATGAGCCGATGGCCGCGCGCGAGTCAGTGGCTGTGCTCGTCGCACACCCGGACGATGAAACGCTCTGGGCGGGCGGCACGCTGCTCGCGGAAGACAACTGGTCCTTGTTCATCGGCTGCGCCTGTCGTGCCAATGACGCCGATCGCGCGCCCAAGTTCCAGCGCATCTTGAAGCATTTTCGAGCGCAGGGCCGCATGGCTGACTTGGACGACGGACCCGATCAGCTGCCGCTTTCGGACGAATCCGTCGAGCGCGCCCTGCTCGACTGTTTGCCGAGTCGTCACTTCGACCGCATCCTCACGCACTCGCCTCGCGGAGAGTACACGCGCCACCGCCGGCATGAAGAGGTGGCGCGCGCCGTGTTGCGGCTGTGGCTGCGCGGAACGCTTTCTGCAGCGGAGGTGTGGTTGTTCGCCTATGACGACGCTGGCGGAAGCCGCTTACCGCGCGTGATCGCGAACGCGGACATCGTGCGCGAGCTGTCGAACGAACTGTGGCAACGGAAATGCCGTCTGATCACGGGGGATTATGGCTTCGACCCAGGTAGCTGGGAGGCGCGCGTCACGCCGCCCAGCGAAGGTTTTTTCCGAGTCACCACCGCCGAGCACGCCCGAGCATGGCTCGAGCAACCAGCAAACCCATGAAGATCCTGCTGCTCTTCGACTATCCGCCTCCCCCGGGCGGCCTTGCCACCCAAGGTGATCTGCTCCTTCGAGGGCTGCTCTCCCTGGGCGTCGACGCTCGCGCCGCGCACCTGGAATCAGCGCTGGAAAAGGAGTGGTACTATCGCTGGTTCAAGCCAGACGCCGTGGTCGGCATTGGCTATTGGGGCATGACTCCGCACTTGGTGCTGCACGCGCAGCAGCATGGAGTTTTGGCCATTCCCTGGCTGGTGGCCAACGGCTATGTGGTCAACTACCGTGACACGCTCGATAAGCTGCCGCTTATCTTGGTGACCTCGCAGTGGGTCAAAGACGTCTACGTGCGCGACGGGATTTCGGGGCGAAACATCGAGGTATTGCCGGTCGGCTGCGACACCGACACCTTCATTCCGTATCCGAAAACCGATCCCAGGGTGCAAGCGGCGCGGGCGGCGCTCGGCGTTCGCGAGGACCAACGGCTGATTCTGACGGTGGGCGGTGATGCGGCGTCCAAAGGCGGGCGTGAAGTGATGAGCGCACTCGCGTCGCTGGGCGATCAGGTCCCGGACTATCGCTATGTGTGCAAGGTGTGGGCGCAACCGCGCACGGAAAAGCAAAATGCGCTCGACTTGGCGCTGGCGAAAGAGCTGGGCATCGAGAGCAAGGTGTTACTGTGCGGTGACCGCGTATCGCGCAACCTGATGCCCTTCTTGCTCTCGGCCTGCGATATCTACGCGGCGCCCTCGCGGCTCGAAGGCTTCGGCATGGGGCAGGTCGAAGCGGGCGCCTGCGGCAAGCCGGTGATCGGCATTCGCGCGATGGCCATGCTCGAGACACTGATTCACGGCAAGACCGCGCTCCTGGCTGGAGTGGCGGAGGAAAACCTGGCGACGGGAGCCACGGTGGGACCCGAAGCCGGCTTCGAGCCCGGCCATCGCATCGAATTCGCGAACCCGCGCGTGGTCGACTATCGCGCCAGTGTTCCGGATTTGGCGGAGCACCTGCGCGCATTGCTCACTGAACCCGAGCTCTGCCGCAAGCTCGGCGAAGCTGGGCGCGAACGCGCGCTGGAGTACGACTACCGCAAGGTCGCGCAGGGCCTCGTCGAGATCGTCCAGCGCAAACTCGGCTTGGGTGTCACGTGAGCTCCCCCGGGCCTGCTCGGGTCGAGGCGGCGCGCCGCGCGGCGATCGCGATCCTCGAGCACAATGCGTTCGGACCCTATGCCGGCCTGCCGCGAACTGCCGGCTTTGGTTACCCCGAGCCGTACACGCGCGACCTGATGATTTCGCTGCCGGGGTTCCTGCTCACTGGCAAGCCCGAGCTGTGCCAGCAAATGCGCAAAACGCTCCAGGTTTTGGCGCAAAATCAGACCCGCCGCGGGCACATTCCGTCACTCGCGCACGATCCCGAAAACCTGGGAGCAAGCGACAGCACACCACTGTTCTTGTTCGGCCTGGCCGTCTTTCGCCGCGCGCTGGGCGAGCCGCACTTCCTCGACGATGCCGCGCAAAAAGCCATTACCTGGATGCGCTATCAGGCGCCCGACGATCGCGTGCTGGTCGCACAGCTGCCGACCACGGATTGGCGCGACGAGCATTGGGTGTACGGCTACGGCCTGTACGTCAATTGCCTGGTCCACGCCTACTTGCCCATGTACGGCTTGCATGACGAAGCCCAGGCGCTCAAGTTGGCGATGAATCGCGTCGAGAGCCGCGGACCCACGCTGGCGGGCAACACGCAAGTCGGGCTCGCCATCCCCGACAGCGTGCACTACGCCACCGGCTCGTTCAAGATCTTCCACGATAACCGCTGTGACGTGCTCGGCAATTCACTGGCGATCTTGACGGGCATCGCCGACCGCGAGCGCTCGGGGCGACTGATCGACTACGTCGAGGCGAATTGCGCGTCGCTGCGCGAAGACGGCGACTTGCTGGGGCAGCTGCCGCCCTGCTTCTTCCCGTACATGCGGCCCGGTGACGACGATTGGCGGCCGCGCTACGAGCTCTACAATCGCCCCGGCGAGTATCACAACGGCGGAGTCTGGCCGTTCGTGTGCGGCTTTTACATCGCGGCTTGCGTATCCGCGGGCCGCCACGAGCTCGCGCAGCAAAAGCTGGAAGCCTTGGCCGACCTAGTGAAGCCCTGGCACGAGGATGAATGCGAGTGGGGCTTCAACGAACAAGTGCGCGCGCAAACCGGCAAGCCGATCGGTCGTGATTGGCAAACCTGGTCAGCAGCGATGTTCCTATACGCGCACGAATGCGTGGCCACCGGGACCACGCCCTACTTTGGTTGAGTCGGCATGGCGCGCGAGAGCAAGCGAATCGCGTCAGACTCTACGATCAGCGCTTGGCGTTGTTGCGGTCGGAGAAAGCCCTGCTCGACCACGTGGTCCAAGAACGCGACCAGACCGCTGTAGAATCCGTCGACGTCGAGCAGCGCGCAGGGCTTATCGTGCAGCCCGAGCTGCGACCAAGTCCAAACCTCGAACAACTCTTCGAGCGTACCAATGCCCCCCGGCAGAGCTACGAACCCGTCGGACAGCGAGGCCATCCGCGCCTTCCGCTCGTGCATCGATGAAACGACGTGCAAATCCGTCAAACCCGAGTGCGCGATTTCACGCGACTGCAACGCCTCCGGAATGACGCCGATCACGCGACCGCCGTGAGCCAACACCGAATCGGCGAGTGCCCCCATCAGGCCGACGTGCGAACCGCCGTACACCAGCTCGATTCGACGTTCGGCCAGGAGCGCACCGAAAGCCTCCGCCGCCGCACGGTACACGTCGCGCATGCCGAAATTCGAGCCACAAAAGACGCACAGGCGCATGCCGGGCAGGATCGCTCTTGGCGGCGTTTCGAGCAAGCGGTGTTAGAATTTCGGGCGAATGCCGGACGAGCGGAGATCGTTGTCCAAGTTTCTCGCCTTGGTGCTGCGCCACCGACCGGCAACAATCGGCTTGACGCTATCCGAGGATGGTTGGGTTCCTGTCGACGAGCTGTTGGCGGCGCTCGCGGCGAATGGCCGCAAGGTGACCGTCGCCGAGCTCGAAGAGCTGGTCGCGCACAGCGACAAACAGCGTTTCGCACTTAGCTCGGACGGTCGCTCGATCCGCGCCAATCAGGGGCATTCGGTGCGAGTCGACCTGGGACTTTCGCCCGTACCGCCCCCGGACTCGTTGTATCACGGCACAGTCGCGCGCTACCTACCAGCTATTCGAGAACAGGGACTGCTCAAGGGAAAGCGTCATCACGTACACCTCTCGGCAACAAGGGAACTCGCGCAGCTCGTCGGTGCACGCCGCGGCGCGCCCGTGGTGCTCCGAGTG
>Ga0247766_1000295_pt1 | contig 10512 bp, 8 predicted proteins | sample UWRJL223509R6_FD_179946 | JGI IMG/M metagenome (GOLD analysis project Ga0247766, IMG submission 179946) | Plant litter microbial communities from Arlington Agricultural Research Station in Wisconsin, United States - UWRJ-L223-509R-6 | ecosystem: Environmental > Terrestrial > Plant litter >...
CGCCAGGACCGCCGCCCTGTCCGCCGGTCCCGCCTTGCGCGCCGATACCGCCTTGTCCGCCGGTACCCCCCTGTTCGCCAGGACCGCCGCCCTGTCCGCCGGTCCCGCCTTGGTTGCCAACTCCAGCCTCGCCCGCGACGCCCGCACCGCCTCCGATTGGCCCGGAGCCTCCTAGGTTGCCCGCGGTTCCTGCGCTGCCCGCGCTCCCTGACGTTCCCGCCGCTTCCGATCCTCCCGCGCCCGCCGCTCCACCGTCCGTCCCGTCGCCTGCAGCGCCGACTACTCCGGCGCCTCCGGCTGCTCCAGCGAAGGTGGCACCCGCACAGCCCGCGTCCGTGCACGTCGACACGCACTCGTGGGCGACACAGGCCTTGCCTTCGGCACAATCGGCATCGTGCACGCACTCTGCAATAGCGGAACTCTCGATACCGAGTACGTGACGACACCCGAAGGAACCCAGCCAAGTGGTCGCGAGTGCAAACAGCATGTGGGCGCTCGACAGCGTTCGGCGGTTGCGAGCGGTCACAGCGCCCCCTCGACCGTCAGGCCCACCGCTTGTGTTTGCACTACCGGCTTGATTTGCACGGCTCGTGCGCTCGGTGCCGGGAAGGCAAACCAGAGCGTTACACCGGCCGCGGTCGCTAGCGCTCCCAGGCCCACCGCAACCGTGGAAACGGTGGCGCGATCGAGTGCCGTTTCTCGCAAGTCATGGCCGTGCGCATTGCAGTAATCCGCGTCACAGTACGCTTTGGAATCGTCGTACGCGGACTTGGCGCTCAATCCAAAGCCCAAGCCAGTGACGATGCCTGCTGCGCCAACGGCACCGGCTACGATCGCGGTCGTTCGCCAGCCAGAGGTGTCGTTCGGCGCCTTCAGTCGCGGTAACTCGGGAACATCGACGACGAGTAACGTACCGGGTTCGCGCGCGCTCAGGGTTCGCTGCCATGACTCGTGCCCTGGAGCGAAGGCTTCAATCAGGTTCTCCCCTGGGTCGAGCGGTATCGGATCTGCGCCCTCGGACGAGATGGGTTCGCCGTTGAGGGTCAACGACAATTGGGGTGCTTTTTTGGTCGTGACCAAGCGCAGCTTGGTCAGCATGGGTTCGAGCGCCGCGAGCGCTTTTGCTGCTTGTGTTTTCAGCGCGACATCGTGTTCGGCCTCGGCGAGACTCGCGGCCTTTCGGTAGGTGCGCCAAGCGGACCCCGTTCGACCGGATTCCGTGTAACAAGTGGCGACGTTCATCAGGCTGGCAGCGGCCGGATCCAAGCGAAAGCTGCTGAGGAATTTGGGCACCGCGGCGGCGCAGTCGTTGGCCTTCATCAGCGCAACCCCCTCTTGGAATAGATAGTCGGCGTACGCCGAGCGGTCGTCGCTTTCAGCTGTCGCCACTGAAGTCGAGATCAGCGAGCAGACGCCGAGCAAAACGAGTGGCAAAGCAAGGTGCGTTTTCATTCTGAAATCTAGTGCGTACGTTTTCTTTGTTCGACGATCGGGATCGGCCACTTCGACTTTGCGGGAAGCGCGCTCGGAGCGACCAACGCTGCAGCGGCTCCTGCCCCACCCGACGGCGCGCTGAAGCTGCCGCTCGCAGCGCTCGCTGCCGTCGTGGCGGCCAGCTCAGTGCTCGATGTCGAGGCGCTGGGGGTCGGGTGCGGGGGTGGCGCTCCTGCAGCGGCATTGGAGGCGGCCGAAAGACTGCGTTGCGCTACTGGCACGCCATTCGCCCCTCCCGCATGATCCGAATGGTTTGCCGGAACTGCTGTGGATCTTGGGACCGCGGCGGGGGGAGGGTCGCTCTTGGGAGGAACGGCAGTCGGGAGTATCGCAGCGGGGCTTTGGACTAGCGCGACCCCGCTCGACAGGAGAATAGGAGCTGGGCTGGCTTGCGCAGCGAGCGGCGAAGACTCTGGGGCGCGTCGAACATTGCGCCAAACCAAACTCAGCGCGACGGCAGCAACGACTGCAGCGGCGCCAAACAGCGCGGAGCGCGGCTTTCGGCTTTCGGGGACAGCGCGAGCGACCGCGCTCATGCTGCTCCGGCCAGATGCGGTCGTGTTGAGGGAAAGGCCGGCCGTGTCGCTGCCAGGCGCTTCGACGGTGCGGACGATGCGCGCGACGGACGGGCGGGCGCGCGGGGATGCGAACGGGAGAAGTGCTTTGGCCAGTTCGGCCAAGTTCGCATAACGCTGATTCGGCTGCTTTTCGAGGCACTTCAAGATCACCGGGCATAGATCCGCCGGTGAATCTCGGCGAAGCTCCCGGATCGAGCGAGGCGTGTCCTCCGAGACGCGCTTGCGAATCCGATAGATGCTCGTTTCTTGGAACGGCAATTCACCGGTGACGAATTCGTAAAGGAGCACGCCAATTGCCCAGATATCAGAACGCAGATCCACGTCCGTCGACGATTCGAATTGTTCTGGAGACATATATGCCGGGGAGCCGAATACCCGACGCCGCGGCACGTCTGCATTCCCGCGTTCGGGGGGATCGCCCTCGATCGTCGTGGTACCGAGCTTTGCTATGCCGAAATCCAGGACTTTGATCATGGGTAAGCCATCGGCGCCGTGGACGCAAAACAGGTTCGACGGTTTGAGGTCCCGGTGAACGATGCCCGCGCAATGGCACTCGGCGAGCGCCTCGCCAGTTTGGAGAATGAGGTCGACGGCATCGGTGATCGGCAGCTGCCGATGGGGGCTCTGATGCAGCATTCGTTCCAAGTCGACGCCTTCGAGATACTCCATCACCAGGTAAGGAATTCCTGAAGCCAAGGTCGATGCGTCGATGACACGCACGACGTGTTGGTTCCGAATTCGGCTTGCCGTGCGTGCCTCACGAAGGAAGCGCGCGACAGCCTCGGCATTCTCGTTGCGCGAAAGCAGGAATTTGATGGCGACGCGTTGATCCAAAACGCGATGGCGCGCGCCAAGCACGACGCCGGCCGCGCCGAACCCGAGTTCGCCCTCGACTTGATATTTGTCGGTAAAGCTCTTGTCGTCGCTGATCTCGGCTAATAGCCAGGATGCAACTGACTCGCCCTCGCCCTCGATATCCATACCAAGTCTCGTTTTTCGGCCAGTCGAAGTTCTATAGTCTAGAACCGAACCCGAGCGCGACCTCCACGAAGAGCTTACGTCACGTCACCGGCGCCTGGACGCCGGGCCGAAAAAATACTCAGGGGTCGAGGCCCAACATCTTCAGCTTGTTGTATAGCGTCTGACGGCTCACCCCGAGTACGCGCGCTGCGGCGGAACGGTTTCCTCCGGTGCGCTGCAGTGTTCGGAGTAGTGTTTCTGTTTCGGCAGCTCGCACTGCCTTGTCCAATTCCGAGTCCGCGGGCGAGCTCTCCTGGACGGGCGTAACGCCGCCCGTGGTCGTGGATTGGGTGACGAAGCTCGGTCGCTGGACGAGCAATCGCTCGATTTGGGTCGTGTCGATGGCGTTGCCGTCGGCCATCACGACCAGCCGTTCCACGAAATTTTCCAATTGCCGGACGTTTCCGGGCCAGCGCTGCTTGCGCAGCAATTTGAGCGCCTCCTGCTCGATGGTGAGGTGGGGACGGGCATTCAACTTCCCGAACTCACTGAGGAAGTGGATTGCCAGCAGCTCGATGTCGCCGCGCCGTGATCGCAACGGGGGTAGCCAAAGCTGAATCACATTGATGCGGTGGAAAAGATCGGCCCGGAAGTCCTTATTTTCGACCATCGTGTCCAGGTCGCGGTGCGTCGCGAGCAGAAATCGAACATCGACACGCGTTGGACGCCTGCTACCGATACGATCGAATTGCCGTTCCTGGAGCAGGCGAAGCAGTTTGGCCTGCAGCGTGGGCGATATGTCGCCAATCTCGTCGAGGAACAGCGTTCCGCCGTTGGCCAGCTCGACGCGCCCGGGTTTTGCCGAGACTGCGCCGGTAAATGCTCCCTTTTCATAACCAAATAGCTCACTTTCCAGAAGATTTTCAGGAAGCGAAGTGCAGTCGACTTTGACGAATGGCTTGAGTCGGCGTGGGCTCTCGTCGTGTACCGCTCGGGCCACGAGCTCCTTGCCGGTACCACTTTCACCTCGAATCAGTACTGTCGCGGTGGCAGAGGCGGCGCGACGAATCGTTTCCCGTAGCTCGCGCATGGGCGACGTGTTTCCGACCAAGCTGGACTCGCCGCGGGTAGACATCGTAGGCGGCAGCGACGACCGGGGCGCCGCTGCAACGAGCACCTTGTTCGTGACGTACGCCACTTCCTCGGGATCGAAGCGCTGTACCAGGAAATCAGACGCACCGGCCCGGATCATCTCCACCGTTTCGGCGATCGTGGTGCCGCCCCCGGCCACGACTATCGGTAGTTCCGGCCAGCGCTGGCTGATCTCTCGCACGAGCTCCAGACCAGCGGCATGAGAACGGGAGTCGACCACAACCAGCTCATATAGGTTGTCATGGAGGGCCCGAAGTGAGTGCGCGGCGGCGCCTGCTCGCGTCGGCGCATGTCCAAGCGAGATGAGCATCTCGCGCAAAGGATCGGAAGCCGGGTTTTCCGACCCGACGATGAGCACCTGAGCCATTGTCACCGGCGATAGTGCAGGTTGCGGTGGGCCGGTGTCAAAGGGGCTAGACACCTAGATTTACGCCGTGGACCGAGATGTCCAACCGTTTGGGCAGCTATGAAAAGGGACCTCGTAGCCGCGACTGGGGTGGCGATGCTCGCCGGCACGGCGCTGTGACTGCCATTCAGGTTCTTTCTATTGGGCATGGAGGTTGCTGCAGCACGACCATGGACGTGACGCGGAACGCTCAATTCGAATTTCGGTCGGCAGGGCAGATCGCCGTGACGGAAGAGCTTGGAAACGCCTCGCCAGAGCGCGAGGAAGTCCCTCGCTCCTGGCTGCGATGCGCGGCTAGAGCGCTGCCTGGTGCGCAAACTGCGGTACCTGGCGAAACTCCGTGGATCCATGTGGCGTCGGGTTGCTGGACGCCGATCGATAGCTTCGAGTACGGTGCCAAGCTGTACGTCATCGCGCAACGAAACAGCCCGGACGCGCAGAAACGGAATTCGCTGACGAAGCGCGAGCAAGCGGTGCTCGCAGCAATCGCGCAGGGCGTTTCCCGCAAGTGCATCGGATACGACCAGAACATTTCGCAACCGACCGTTTCGCTCATCCTCGCGCGCCTGCGAGATAGACTCAATGCCCCGACTGCGGCCGAACTCGCGCGAGTACTCTGGGTGCTGAGGCCGGAAGAAGGCTCGCAACCGACCACGGGTGTCAGCTACTGGACCATCGCCCGCCAGGAGTACGCGACTTTCAGCCGCGCTCCGGCGGGAGCGGTGAGCATCGAGGAGCTGACCCGCAGCGAACGCATGGTGTTTCAAGCCGTGATTGCTGGCTTCTCGACCGAAGCAATCGCAGCGATGCGGGGTAGCTCGCAGCGCACCCTGGCAAATCAGCTCAGCTCGATCTTCCGCAAGCTGGGCGTTGGTTCGCGTGGCGAGATGCTTGCCCACTACGCCCACTGCTATCGAGAGGTGTCCGCCGATCTCCCTCGAGACGTGTCCATCAGCTCATGGCGGCCCCAAGTTTTGCGGAAGCGTGAACGAAATAATTGACCATGGTAGGAAGTGGACCTCAGGTGTAGGTCTCTCATCCATGGCGGAGGGTTGGATGATGAACGTTTCGACTCGACACAGAGGCGGACGCGAGCGCTCCGACGAGGGGACTTGCCGCCGAATCGTGCGCCTCGGTAGAGTCCGGGGCTATCGGTTCGCTGCGCTGATCGCGCTGGCAAACGCCGGCTGTGGCGGTGCCGTTCCAGTGAGCGTTTCCAGGCACACGACCACGGATCTTCCTGTGTCACGCGCGGGCCAGATATTAACCGATAGCTGGACCGTCTTGAACACGAACGACGCACCGGACGACGTGTCCTGCAACGTCGATACCTTGCAGAGAGCTCGCTCGATCAACACCATAGGAGTATTCAATACGGGCAGTGGTACGATCAATATCCCGGCAGACTACGAGGCAGTCCGCAGCCAGCCGGGCTTCGTGAAAGTCGTAAATCAGATCAATTGGTGCGATAAGCCTATCGTCGCATTAGGCTGCAGTCCCCAGCCGGGTGACTTTATCGTCGTGAGTCGCTATTCGGAAGATCTCGAGGGGCAGATCTGGGCACACGAGTACGGACACACTCGTGGAAACCCGGACGTCGACGCGCCCACGCGCGTCATGCATCAGGAAGCGGTTGCGACTGCTCGCAAGGTCAGTTCGAGTGAATGCAACAAATTCAAGAAGTAAACCCATGGCCCACAGCGTTCGTCCAATTGCTCCGACAGTCGCCCTCGCTTGCGCTCTATTGGTGTGGGCGTGCGCTTCGCCCCCGCCCTCGCAAGTCAGTTATCCTCAAGCGAATCCGGCGGGGGTAGTTTACCCGACTGACGCTAGGGAGTTCGTTTCATTGGTCTTCTTTCACGGGGTGCCATATGACGGCGCACACCGGCTCGGCCCGGCCGCGATCCCAGTCCTGGTGGAGATCCTCGCTGACCCGCGCGCTGAGGCCCTGTGGGCGAATGCGGCGACTACACTCGGGATGATCGGCGATCCGCAAGCGCGAGAACCCTTGACACGATTCATTCAAAACGGTGACGGCCGGCTCAGCGTCGGCAGCTACCGAGCGAAGACCAGCGCCATCATGGCTCTGGGATATCTCGCCAACGCCAGTCAAGACGCGGAAGCGCTTGACTACTTGCGTGCGCGAGCGGAGCCGGCCGCTTGGAGTAAGCAAGAAGTCGCATGGCGAAGCCCTTTTGAGCCATCGGGTGGGACTCGCGACGAAGCGCTGGCGGAAATTGCAATTCTCGGTCTCGCCTTGTCAGGACAGGCCGCCGCTGCCACCGCCTTGCGCAATCTCGATGCTCGAGCATCAAAGACTGAGGCAACGCGCGAGCAGCGGCGGCTCGGAGCGTTGGCACGTGTGGCGCTGGCTGAACACGCCAAGATTGCCAAGGTCGGCTTGGCGGAATACTACCGCTGATCGGCTGCTCTGTCTTCGATCGGTGAGGGGCCTGTTGCGGCTCGGGCTCGCATTGCGCGCAGCGCGCCCAGCTCCACGCAGCCCAGAGCAGGCCTTGACGAACCGTGGCGGCCGTCTGTATCGGCTTGATTCGGGTCAAGGTTCAGGGATTCGGCGGCACTGTTTGCTCGACTAGTTTGCGTTTGCTTGCAGTTGCCCGACAAAGTCGTAGCGGCCGTTGCGTTCGCGGTTGCTGAACAGTTTGATGTCGTAGCGGCCGGGCCGCGCGAATTTGCAGCTGACGCGCAGTGCGCCCGCGTCGACGTCGCACTGCCTCGGCTCATCGAGAGCGTCGCGCGTCTCGTATGACGCCAACAGGTAAACGTTTTGAGGGTTCTTGAGGCTGATCTCGAGCGTGCCCTGGACGTCGACTTGGGAGCGATCGGGCGCGACGAGTTCGAGGCCCTGAGCGAAGAACCGGGGCGCCAATGCGGGTTGGCGCAGGAACTCACCGCGGCTGAGGGGTTTTTCGAGCAGCTGCCACTTGGCGTCATCCGGTAAGTGGTCGAGGTTGAAGATGCGCGGTGGGGTCAGGAAGTACTCGGTCGAGTAACGCTTTTTGAAATGTGAGCCGGCGAGGAAACCGCTGTCCCAGGTCGCGTCGAGCAAGTACCACTTGCCGTCGATGCGCGCGGCGTTCCAAGCATGGCCTTGTCCAGACAGATCATTGCCCTGGGTGCGCGCGTCGCCAGACAAGTAGACGACCTCGAGCCCTGCTGCGCGGCCCATGGCCTCCATTAGATTGGCGTAGCCAGCGCACACGGACAAATGCGAAGAGAATACCGATGCCGCGTCCTGGGGCCCGTAGCGGCCGGCGAGGTACGATTCCGCGTCGTACGCGACGCGATCAGCGACCCAGTCGTGCACTGCTTTCAGTCGCGCAAAGGGCGTCGGCACGCGTTCGCGGATGTAGCTAGCCACGCTTTGAATCGTGGCCTCGCTGCCTGCGGGCATGTCGACCACGCTCGGGTCCAATGCCGTCGACATCGGCCAGCTGGGGGCTTCAGCTGTGCTCGAGGTTGCGGTTTGTTCAGTCTGAATCGGAATCGGAGTCGCGGTCGGCGAAGTGGGAGCCGGGGGAGTCGAAGTGGCAGCGGGGGCCGCGCTCGGTTGCGGAGCTGAGGGGCGGAGCGAAGGCTGGGTTTCAGGTGGCTCGGGCTCGGGCGTGGGCGTGGGCTTTCGGAACGGGTTGTCGCGGGCCGCGAGGTAAAGCCATTCGAGCCGAGCGGCGGCGGCGAACAGGCGTGTTCGAGTGGCATTGGCGGCCGCGTCGTGCCGGCCATCGAGCATCCAGTCCCCGAGCGCGGAGAGCGCCGTGAACGCCGCGCTCGGCTTGGTCGCGAGCAGCGCCGTCAGAAACACGACATTCAACGCCAGTGTGCGTAAGATCAATCGATCGCTGAGTGAGAGCACACGCGCGGTCTTCGAAGCGCGTCGCGCCCCTACGGGTATCACGAGGCGTGTCGATCGGCGCCACGCGCTCCACAGTTCCCAGACAAGCGGCGCGACCGGGCAAAGGAGCAGCCCGGCCAGCAAGGTCAGCCACACCGGCCCACGCCGAAGCGCGGCCATCGAAGATGCCACCCAAACGCCGAGCAGCGGCAGGGCGACCATCACGGCAACCGCCAGCGCTTTCAGCGTCAGCGCGAGCGTCACCCCGACCCACGAGCGCCCGTCTGCCGCCTTCTTCACACCGTCACGCTAACCGCAACCCGCCGCGACCGCGAGCGCAGAGTTCTTCCTTGCGACGCCAGGGGAGAGGAGCTCTGGTACGAACGGTCTGTCGTCACACCCGTTTTCGTGCGGACTGACACGAGAGGAATTGAAGCGAGCCGAGCGGGCGTGCGTCGGGTACGCGCCTCGAGCGATGCGGAGGAGTTCCATCATGCAATTTTCGCGAATAGGCGCGTGTGCGTTCATGCTCGGAGTACTTTGGGGCTGCTCGGGCAGCGACGGCGCGAGCGGCGCGAACGGCCCGGTCGGCGCGGGCGAAGCCGAGGCGAATACGGGCGCCTCGAAAGACCCGGCGTCCGTTCCCGACAGCGCGGCCGAGCCGCAGGCGGCCGCGGCCGAGAATGTGGTTACTTTGAAAATCAGCAACGTAGCCGACTTCGTGTACGTGACGGTCAACGGCATTCGCCGCAAGGTGGTGCCAGTCGGCGGCTCAGTCGACGAGACGATCAGCGGCTGGTTCTTGCCGGGAACGAACCGCGTGCGGGTTCAATCGGTGAACACGAAAGTACGGGGCTCGTACTCGGTGCAAATCAGGGTCGACGGCTCGATCGCCGTCAACGCCACTTGCTCGAGCACCCCGTGCAAATCTGGTGTGAAGGGAGGAGCCGGGATCCTCTTCGATCAAACCTATGACATCGTCACCCCGAAGCGCCCGCCCGCAAGGAAGCTCACCGTCAACGGCACCACCGGCGGGAAGATCTACATCAACGACGCCTTCACGGGTGCATCCGCGCCCACGACCTTCACCCTACCTCAGGGTGAGTACCTGGTCGGGCTCGGCGTCGAGGAAGGCACTACGAACGCCTACGCCGGCCAGTACTACGAACAGTCGGTTCAGCTCGGCACCAGCAACCAAACGGTCACGCCGTCGGCGAAGCCGAAGCTCGGGTTCCCGAACCACACCCGCGTCGCGCTGCTGCCGATTCGCCGCGTCTTCCACGGCGACAGCACGCCGGAGAACACGGGTGTGCTGAGCGATGAGGACATCTCGCTCATGCACGGGCAAACCAAGGCCACCAACACTGGCTACGTGGAGCCATTCTCGTACGGGTTGACGACCTGGGATATCGACCTTAGGCCCACGGTCGAAGACACACCGATGTACCGACCCGCAGCCAACGATCAAGCGGGTGACGTCGATCGGTTTCTCAGCGAATCCGGCTTGACGTCGCTGCAGCAAACCTACGACATCATCGTCTACTACTATTCGGACTACACCGCGACCGGAGCGCCGGTCGTCAACACCCCCTGCTGCTTTTGGGGGATCGGTCAGTCGATCTGGTTCTCGAATGGCGGCATGCGTGATGCGGACGCGTCTCCTGACTCACCCAACATCTACCTCTTGCACGAATCCCTGCACGACTACGAGTCGTATAACGAGTGGCGCTTGGGGATTTACAACGGCGTCGACGGTACGCACGGCGCAACGATTCACGGCTACGTGCGCGGGGAAAACGGCGAGCCCGACTTCGCAAAATTCTATCGCGACCTCATGCGCAATCAGGTCGCGGAGATCAACACCATGCGGAGCGGAGTGGACTCGCCGCGACCCACGAGCGCAGACCTCTGGGTCGGTGTCTTCGACACCATGCGCCGAGGCGTCGACTGGCAGTTAGCGGAGTCGGGGGCCGCTCCGCTGGGGCAGGCGGTTCCGCGCGGCCAACGCCTTGTCCCGCCCACGCGGTGACTCTCCCCAGCAGCATTGACCTGCGGATGTGCCCCGCGCC
>Ga0247766_1000296_pt1 | contig 10496 bp, 7 predicted proteins | sample UWRJL223509R6_FD_179946 | JGI IMG/M metagenome (GOLD analysis project Ga0247766, IMG submission 179946) | Plant litter microbial communities from Arlington Agricultural Research Station in Wisconsin, United States - UWRJ-L223-509R-6 | ecosystem: Environmental > Terrestrial > Plant litter >...
CATCCAGGGCATCGATCTCACCGCGCTTCGGAACAGCGATATCGGGATCGAGTCGAAATTGTCGTCCGGGCAGGGCCGCGCGCTACTTGCCCTGCTTGGCCTCGATCGCACGGTGGCGGCGGGCGATGGCCCGGCGCAATTCGAGGGCAGTGCAGCGGGTGCGTGGGGTGGGCCGTTGCGGCTCAAGACAAAGATCTCGGCGACCGGACTAGCGGCGGAAGCGGAAGGCTCGGCCGAACCATGGGCCCAGGAGGCCAAGGCCAACCTTTCCCTGAAAGTTCGCAGCGCCGATTTCGGACCGCTGCTCGATCTCAAGCCGGCGGATACGCTGGCGCAGAACATCGGCCTGTCTTCACGAGTGCAGCTCGCCGGCAACAGGCTGACCTTCGACGACCTCGACAGCAGCCTCGGCGGTTCACGATTGCGCGGCAGCCTGGCGGTGACGCTCGGCGACGAGAAGGAGATCGAGGGCGAAATCGGCGCCGAGCAGCTCGCGCTGGCGCCGGCTTTTGCGCTGGCGCTCGGCGCCGCCGGACACGATGCCGCCGAGCCGCTCAACGCCGGGCTGGCGAAGGGCTGGCGGGGCCGGATCGCATTTCAGGCGTTGCGCGGCCTGCTGCCGGGCGGAAGCGAATTGCAGCCCCTGAGTGGCGTGGTCAAGAGCGACGGCCAGTCGCTGAGTATCGACGCCATCAAAGGCAAGATCGGCGGCGGCGAGGTCACCGCCAGTGTGGATGCGAGGCCGGGCGCGAACGGCGTTGCACTGAATGCAAGTGTCCAGTTCGCCGATGTCGACGGCACGGCGCTGCGCTATCGCAACCTCGCAATGCCTGCCGGCCGCGCTTCAATGCAGATGACGCTGACGAGCCAGGGCCGCAGCGCTGCGGCGCTGGCAGGTGCGCTGTCCGGCAACGGCACACTGACGCTGGAGGCGGCGAGAATCCCGGGCCTCGACCCGCGCGCCTTCGAGGTCGCGGTTCGCGCCAATGACAGCGGGCAAATAAAGGACGATGTCCGATTGAAGCAGATCGTCGAGTCGGCTTTGCCGGCCGGCGCATTCGCAGTTCCTTCCGCGCAGATCCCGTTCACGATCAGGGACGGCCGGCTTCGTGTCGGCGCCACGACGCTGGACGGCAATGGCGTGCGCGCTACCGTCTCCGGCGGATACGATATTGCCGCCGACCAGGCCGATATCCGCACCGCGCTGTCCTTGACGATGACGCCCGGACGCCCGGAGATTCAATTGCTTGCGGTGGGCACGCCCGACGCGCTCAACCGCAGCGTCGACGTGGCACCGTTGTCGTCGTGGCTGGCGGTGCGCGCGATCGATCATGAAACCCGAAGGCTTGATGCGATTGAGCGTGGCGAGCCGCCACCGCCGGCGCCGGCACCGATCGTGCTGCCCGCGGAGGGATTGTCCCCGCTTCCGGAGGTGGCGCCGCCGATCGCGCCGGCGAAACAGAAAGGCGGCGGCGATCCGAGGCGGCCTCCCGCGAAGAAGGCGGCGGCGCCGCGACCGCCGACTGCCCCCGTCGTCAACGCGCCGCCGGCGCCCCTCCCAGGCCAGCCGCAGGTCGCGCCGTTGCCGCCTCCGATCGACGTGCGGCCCGCACCGGGCCCCGCCGCCAGGCCAAAGCCGCCGCCGCCGCGTCCACCGTTGGCGCTAACACCGCAGCTCGGCAATCCGCCGCCGCGCTCGAACTAATACTCGGAATCACAAATCGGTATTGCGGCCATCCTTCGAGACGGCCGCTTCGCGGCCTCCTCAGGATGAGGTCCAACCTGTTGAAACACAACGACCTCATGCTGAGGAGCGAGCGACGCGAGCGTCTCGAAGCATGGGCAGCAAGTCGGTACTAGTGCCGACGTACTGTGCCTATGAGGGCGGTTCTCAATGGCCGACGTGAACCGCGCCCCCGAGCTTGATCGTCCGCAGCATCAGTGCGAGTGGCACCGCGGCAAGCGAGATCAGCATCAGCACCCAGAAGGCATCCATGTAGGAAAGAAATGACGCCTGGACCTGCACCTGTTGTCCGATCCACTGGATCGCCTGATCATGGGCCTGCGACAGTGAGCTGCCGTGGCTGGCGAAGAAATTGGTGACCTGCTGCAATGTATCCTGGTACGTCGTGCTCGACGGGACCACCTGCTCGACGAGCCGGCTCTGATGGAACTGCTCGCGGTGCGTCAGCACGTTGGAGACGATGGATACCCCGATCGAGCCCCCGGTGTTGCGCGCTGCGTTGATCAGGGCCGAGGCCTGGTCGGTCAGGGATGGCGGAATGCCGTCGTAGGATGCGGCCAGGATCGGCACGAAGATCAGGGGCAGTCCGACGCCGAGGATCATGCGCGACCGCGCCATGAACCAGAAACCGAGATCGGCGTAGACGTTGGTCATGGTGTACATGGAGAGCGAGCAGATCACCGCGCCTGCGACGATCAGGTATTTGGGCTGCACCCTGGCTGCCAGGCGACCGACCACGAACATCATCACCATCGTGACAACGCCACCCGGCGAGAGCAGCAGGCCGGCCCAGGTGGCGGTGTAACCGAAGTCCTGCTGCACCAGTTGCGGCAGGAATTGCGTGGTCGCCAGCAGGATCGCGCCGGTCGCCAGCATGACCAGGAAGCAGGCGCCGAACTGGCGCGTCGCGACCATATGCAGGTCGATGATCGGATTGCGGCGGGTCAACTCCCACGGAATCATCAGGACAAACGCAAGAATGCAAATGGCGGTGAACATTATGATGAAGCGCGAGCCGAACCAGTCGTCCTCCAGACCTCGGTCCAAGACGACTTCCAGAGCAGCCAGGAAGGTCGCGATCAACACGAAGCCTACGACATCAAATTGTCGGCCTCGCTGCTGCTGTAGTTCGGCGCGCGCGGTGGGGGACTCGCGCAGGAGCAGCGCGATCAGCGTCATCGCGATCACGCCGACCGGCACGTTGATCAGGAAACACCAGTGCCAGGAGACATTGTCGGACAGCCAGCCGCCGAGTGTCGGCCCGACCACCGGGGCGACCACCACTGCGATGCCAAACACCGCAAAGGCCTGGCCGCGCTTCGCCGGCGGAAACGAATCGGCCAGGATCGATTGAGCGACCGGCACCATGCCGCCACCTGCAAAACCCTGCAGGATGCGGCACAGCAGCAGCGCATTCAGGTTCGGGGCAAAGCCGCACAGCAGCGAGCTGAGCGTGAATAATCCGAGGCAGATCAGGAAGAACTTTTTGCGGCCCAGCATCCGGGCCAGGAAGCTGGAGGCGGTCAGGATGATGGCGTTGGAGACGAGATAGGTGGTGACGACCCAGGATGCCTCGTCCTGGCTCACCCCCATGCCGCCGGCAATGTAGGGCAGCGCAACGTTGGCGATCGTGGTGTCCAGCACCTCCATGAAGCTTGCGAGCGCGACCAGGAGGGCGATCACCCACGGGTTAGCCACGCCGCTGCCCGCGGATGCGGGAGGGGTGCCGGCCTGGATCGCAGCGGCGCTCACAGGTAACTCCTCAGCCTCTCATAGAGAGACGGACTCGGATCGATCCGCGCGGTGGGGACTACCGACATGCCGGGGCCGAGCGCGACATCGGTCGGCGGATTGTCCATGTCGATCTTGACCGGTACGCGTTGGACAATCTTGACGAAGTTGCCGGTGGCATTCTGGGCGGGCAGCAGCGAGAACGCGGTCCCTGACCCGGGCTGGACGCTCTCGATATGACCGTGGATCGTGCGCTCCGGATAGGCGTCGATCGCGAGCGTTACCGGATCGCCCGGCCGCATGTGGTCGAGTTCATTCTCCTTGAAGTTCGCCGTCACCCAGATCTGATCCGGTACAAACATGGTCAGGCTGTTGCCGGGCTGGGCGAATTGACCAGTTGCGGCGCTCATGTCGGCGACACGCCCCGGCTGGGCCGCCGTTATTGTCGTGTAGGAGAGATTGAGTTGCGCCTGGTCGCGCTGGGCCTGGGCCTGCGCGAGGCTGGCAACAGCGCTCTTGCGCTGAGCCTTCAGCGACTCGACTTGCCGAGTTGCCAGCTTGAGGGTCGCCTGCGCGCTCAGAAGTGCAGCCTGCTGCTGATGCAGTTGCGAGGTGAACTGCTGGGCGTTCTGAACCGTGCCATAGCCTGTGTGCTCCAGGTGTTGGAAGCGATCCGCCTGCTGCTGTGCGAATACCAGTGACGCCTGCGCCTGATCCACTTGTGCCTGGTTGGTGCTGATCTGTGCCTGCTGCACGTTGAGTTGCGCATCTATATTCTCGATGTTGGCTTGCGCCGCCGCGACCTGCGCCTGCGCCTGCTCGAGCGCCGTGCGAAAGTCACGGTCATCGATACGGGCGATCACGTCGCCGGCTTTGACATGCTGGTTGTCGGTGACGGGGACGGCCGTGATGTAGCCGGCGACTTTCGGTGCGATCGAAAACTGCCGCGCCGCGATGAAGGCATCATCGGTAGATTCGAAATGTCTTGCGTGGTCGAGGTAGAGGTAGCCGCCGGCGATCGCGGAGGCGAGCAGCAGGGCGCCGATCGCGGAGACAACGGGGCGGCGACGCAGGAACGCGGCCCTGTGCTCCCTGCCGGTCGCCTGCGGCCGAACGGCTTCTGGCGGATCGGTTGAGGCGGGCGCTCTGGCGGCCGGTTCTGCGTCAGGGAATCGAGCCCGCGCGGTGACGTCCTGCTGGTCGAGCTCGACGTCGGGCTCTTGCGGGTCCGGGACAGATCGCGGGCTTTCGAGGCCATCGAAAGCCTTTCCGTTCCGTTCCAAGACATTGTATTCGGACATGGCGCCGCTCCTCCTGTCAGGCGGTGCCTCAGCGACGCCGCACAAGAAACGAAACTGCCTCGTTTCGATTTAGGTAGTCCGGCGGAGAGGTCGATCAATGGGAACGAAACGGTTTCGTTCTCTTTAAACATCACAGTTGCGTGCCTAGCTCAGCGGAGAGTTCGCAGCACGGTCCAATCGCGATGAAAGCCAGCAGTCCCTTAAAGAAGAGCCCGGCGCCGAAGCCACGGCGCGCCACCGTGCGCTTTGGCCGCCCGCCGAAGGAGCTGGCCGGAGAGGTCGACTCGCGCATCCTCGATGCGGCGCGAAAGGTGTTTCTGGAGCGCGGATTTGAAGGCGCGAGCATCGACGAAATCGCCGAAGTTGCGCGCTCGGGAAAGCCCACGATCTATGCCCGTTTCCACGGCAAGCGGGCGCTGTTCACGGCGGTAGTGACGCGGGACGTCCTGTCCCGCATCACGGAGTTCAAAGCCGAGGTGCCAACCGGGGCAACAGTCGAGGCGCGGCTCACAAGCGCAGCGAGCACGCTGATGCACTGGGGCCTGGAAAGCGATCGAATCGCGCTGATGCGGCTGGCCATCGCAGAAGCGCGCCGCTTCCCTGATCTGGCGAGCACCGTCGGCCGGACGGCGCGTCATCTCAGCACCGAGCTTGGGGTTCGTTTGCTGACCCAGGTGGTACAATCTGACGAGCTTCGCTCGCTGCCAGCCTTTGCCCCTGAGCAACTGACAGCAACAGCCCGGCTCTTCCTTGATCTCGTCGCCGTACCCATGTTGTTCCGGGCGCTGTTTGAGGTTGATCTCAAGACGCTGGATGTAGAGATCGACCAGCACGTGGCGCGCGGCGTCGCATTCTTTCTTGCCGCCTGCCGACAGGGCGGCGTGAGCTGAAGCCAGCAAGACGCGTCAAAATCTGCAGCCCGGTACTGGTCAGCTCTATTCCCCGATGCTTGTAATTGTTCTCTGTCATCCCCGGATGTAGGACGCCAACTCGTCGGGCGTACCCTTCGGAAATGCTTCCTTCAGATACTCAAGGAACGCGGATACGCGCGCGCTCAACAGCCGCCGCGACGGGTAGAGCGTCCATAGATTGATTTCCGGGCCGTCGACGTCACCCCAATGCACCAGCGTTCCGGCGGCGAGGTCGTGACTGACCAGCGACACCGGCAGCCGTCCGGCGCCGACGCCTGCCCGGACCGCATCGCGGACCATGGTGAGCGAAGACAAGCGAAGCACTGGCTCGATAGCGATGCGCGATCTTCCGCCTGGCGACGTTACATCCCAAGCGAGAGTCTGGTCGGCCGTCCCGCGCACGACAGCGGGAATACGCGAACCATCCGTCGGTCGCGTCAGGTCCGGCCTCGCCACGACGACCAGCCGGTCGCGCAGGAAGATTCGTCCGACCAGGCTTTCGTCCGGGTCCGGATTGACCCGGATCACCACGTCGTAACCTTCCTCGATCATATCGACGGCGCGGTCCTCGGTCGTGATCTCGAGCCTCACCTCCGGATATTTCAACGCAAATTTCGCGGCGAGAATTCCCATCGCGGTCTGCGAGAACAGCAAAGGCGCGCTGATTCTCAACCTGCCCCGTGGCTTGTCGCCACCTGAAGCGATGGCTGACGCGGCCTCGTCAAGTTCGGTCAGCAATGCCGCGGTTCGCTCGAACAGTGCCCGCCCTTCCTGGGTGAGCTTCAACGCCCGCGCGCCGCGCTCGAACAGGCGCAGGTCGAGGCTGCTCTCCAGCTCCGCGACCCGGCGGGACAGGGTCGCCTTTGGACGTCCCGCCGCGCGCGCGGCCCGGCCGAAACCTCCGTGCCGGGCGACAAGATTGAAATCAGCGAGGGCGACCAAATCCATACGTTCCACCAGTGAGACAGTATGTCTAAATATAGCAGCTGTCGGTCCAAATGTGGATCACTAAGTTCGGGCTTGTCTCAAACCCGGAGTGATCCCCATGACCATCCTCGTTACCGGCGCAACCGGCACCGTCGGCCGCCAAGTCATCGAACAGCTCGTCAAGCGCGGCGCCGATATACGCGCGCTCGTCCGCGACCCCGCCAAGGCCAACCTGCCGGCTGGCGTCACCGTCGTGCAGGGCGACCTGCTCGACGTCGACGCGATGCGCGGCGCCTTCTCGGGCGTCTCCACCCTGTTCCTGCTCAACGCAGTTGCGCCGGATGAATTTACGCAGGCGCTGATAGCGCTCAACCTGGCCCGGGAGGCGGGCGTCGAGCGGATCGTCTATCTGTCGGTGATCCACGGCGATCGCTACGTGAACGTGCCGCACTTCGCCGGCAAGTTCGCCGTCGAACGGATGATCGAGACGATGGGCTTCAACGCCACGATCCTGCGTCCGGCCTACTTCATGAACAACGATCTCACGATCAAGGACGTGGTCACGGGATACGGCGTGTACCCGATGCCGATCGGCAGCAAAGGGCTGGCGATGATCGACGCACGTGACATCGGCGAGATCGCGGCCATTGAGCTAATCCGCCGCGAGCAGTCCGCCACGCCGCTGCCGCTCGACCGGATCAATCTCGTCGGTCCGGATCTGCTGACCGGCACGGATGTCGCGGGCATCTGGTCGGAGGTGCTGGGCCGCCCGATCGCGTATCCCGGTGACGACACCGCCGGCTTCGAGAACAACCTGCGGCAGTTCATGCCGAGCTGGATGGCATTCGACATGCGGCTGATGAGCGAACGTTTCCTCACCGAGGGAATGATCCCCGAGCCCGGCGACGCTGCGCGCCTGACCGCGCTTCTGGGCCGTCCGCTGCGCTCGTATCGCGACTTCGCTTCCGAGATCGTCGCGTCAGCCTGACGGGCTCCGATCATCATCAACACGACCGACGGGACCGCCTCTCGGGGCGTCCCGCTTTTTCCAAAGGACAACTACCATGCAGAATTCCGTACCCGATGCCGTCCGGACCGCTCCCCCGAAGATATTGGTCCTTGGCGCGACCGGCGGCACCGGCCGCCTGATCGTCAGCCAGGCGGTGGCGCGAAACTACGACGTAACCGTGCTGACGCGGTCCGCCGCAAAGGCGGGCGGTCTTGAGGGAGCGAAACTGATCGTCGGAGACGCGCGCGACGAGATCGTCTTGCGTCAAGCGCTGGAAGGCCGGGACGCCGTCATCAGTGCGCTCGGCACGCCGGCGAGCCCGCTCCGCGAAGTAACGCAGCTGTCGACCGCAACGCGCGCGCTGGTGAGCGCGATGAAGGCCGAGCAAGTCTCCCGCTTGATTTGCATCACCGGGATCGGCGCCGGCGACAGTGCCGGGCATGGTGGCTTCCTGTTCGACAGGGTGATTTTCCCGCTTCTCCTGGGCAACGTCTACGCCGACAAGAACCGGCAGGAAGCGATCGTCAGGGCAAGCGGCCTCGACTGGGTTCTGGTTCGTCCGTCGGTGTTGAACGACAAGCCCGGCCACGATTCCATCCGGGCGCTGACGGATCTTTCCGGCTTCCACGGTGGAACCATATCGCGCGAAAACGTCGCGAGGTTTGTCCTGGACCAACTGCGTGCCGATGCCTGGCTGCATCGTTCTCCGTTGATCACCTGGTGAAACAATTTGGGCGATCGTCCCGATCGCCGGGCGCTGACGACGGACCTCTCGTGTGCCAAGCGCGAGCGGCGTGAGCGCCCGGGCCGGGTTCCATTCTACTGTGCATGGGGTTGTTTTCGATATTTGTGTTTTGGGGCACGGAGCAGGTCCGCGGGCCCGTCTTTCGAAACATTAATTTCCCCGTCAGCGTCCTGTAATGGCCAAGTTGTCAAACAAGCGGCCGACCATCAAGGCGCGAGGTTTTGTCGTGGGCCGTGCGTTGGAATACAACCTTACAACGCTGAGAGTTTCCCGAGCATATGTCAGCCTGCTGTCCCGTCCCGAGGGTGACGCGGCGGCGGTTTCTCTGGCGTGGATCGGAGACTTTGAAATTCGTATGCACGCGGCGCCCGCGACCAGCGCCGCGAAGCAGCCGCTTTTCATCATCGATATCTTTGACCATGATACGCAGCGCTTCATCGACAGTCGCACTTGTTACGCTGTCGCGGAAGGCGCCGTCGCGTTCGATGAATTCCTGGGGATGGCCGAGCCGGTGACAGGCGGGACGCACGGGAAGCCCCCGGTCTGATGGCTGCGCGCTAAAGCACGATCTCCCTTTCGATCCCGATCCTCCGCAAGAACGTCTCGTCGTGGCTGATCACGATGAGGGCGCCGTCGAATCCTTTCAGCGCGCCTTCCAGTTCCTCGATCGAAGCCAGATCGAGATGGTTGGTCGGCTCGTCCAGCAGCAGCAGGAACGGCGGCTGTGGACGCGCGAACACGCAGGCAAGGCCGGCGCGCAGCCGTTCGCCGCCGGACAGCGTGCCCGCGATCTGCAGCGCCGCCTGGTTGCGGAATGCAAACCGCGCCAGCGAAGCATGGGCCTCATTGGCCGACAGTTCCGGATTGAGGCGGCGCAGATTGGCGAGAATGCTCGAGCCCGGATCGAGCAGGCCGATATGTTGATCGAGCACGGCGATCCGGTCGGTGCGGCGGCCGATGTCGCCGCGCGCGGGCTTCAACTCGCCGGTGATCAGACTGAACAGGGTGGTCTTGCCGGAACCGTTGGCGCCGCGGATCGCGATCCGCTCGGGTCCGCGAACTTCGAATGACAGCGGCCCGAACAGATGGCGCTCCCCGAACGCCGCCACCACGTCCTTTAGCGCGAGCAGTTCGCGCCCGCCGGGCAGTTCGGTGCGCGGCAGGTCGATCGACAGCGGCGTCAGGATCTCGACTTGCGCTTTCGCCAGCTCCAGTGCCTCGGCGCGCTCGCCGAGCAGGCGGCCGGCGAGCCGGCTGTCGCGCGCGGCGCTGTTCTCGGCGCGCGCCTTCTCGCGGTCCATGAACATCTTGTCCTCGATGCCCTTGGCGCGCCAGGCGCGGCCGGCCTTGTCGCGACGCGCCTTCTTCTCGTGCGCCTTCTGCAACGCGCGCTCGGTATTGCGCAAGGCGTCCGAGGCGCGGCCGAGGTCGTCAGCGGCGCGGGCGCGCGCCGCCTCGCGCGCTTCGGCGAAGGCTGACCACCCGCCGCCGAAGATGCTGATGCCGATCGGCGTCAGTTCGACGATGCGGTCGACGCGTTCCAGCAGCGTGCGGTCATGGCTGGCGACGAGGACGCCGCCCTGCCAGCGTTCGAGCAACTGCGCCACGGCCTGGCGGCCGTCGGCATCGAGATTGTTGGTCGGCTCGTCCAGCAGCAGCAGGTCCGGCGCCTCGATCAGCAGGCGCGCCAGCGCCAGCCGCGTTCGCTCGCCGCCGCTCAGCGAGGCGATCGGGCGATGCAGCGATAGCGTCGGCAGCCCGGCGTCCGTCAGCGCCGCCTGAATTCGCGTTTCCAGCGTCCAGTCCGCATCGGTGGCGTCATCGAGCGAGCCTTCGCCGCGTTCGAGCCGGTGCAGGCGGGCAAGGCCGCCGGCGACGCCGAGCGCTTCGTCGACCGACAGCCGTTCGTCGGTTCGTTGCGCGAGCATGCCGATCGAGCCGATGCGCTGCAGCGATCCGCCAGCGGGCTCGATCTCGCCCGCGATCAAGGCAAGCAGTGTGGATTTGCCGCAGCCGTTGCGGCCGACAAGGCCGGTGCGCTCGCGCCCGAGGGTGAGCGTCAGGCCGTCGAACAGCGGGCGTCCGTCAGGGGTGCCGAGGGAGATGGAATCCAGGACGAGAAAGGCAG
>Ga0247766_1000297_pt1 | contig 10488 bp, 12 predicted proteins | sample UWRJL223509R6_FD_179946 | JGI IMG/M metagenome (GOLD analysis project Ga0247766, IMG submission 179946) | Plant litter microbial communities from Arlington Agricultural Research Station in Wisconsin, United States - UWRJ-L223-509R-6 | ecosystem: Environmental > Terrestrial > Plant litter >...
CGGACTTCGTACTGCAAGCCGACCTGGATCGGTCGGACTCCAGCCGCTGAACGGCGTGCCTCATCCAGGTTCACTGGGCGGGCAGGCACGCCTGCGCGCGCTCGAGCAGGAGCACACGCTCGCGCGCGTTGCGCGTCAGTGACGCTGCGCGTTCGAACTCCGAGCGCGCTTCCGCCAAACGTCCCAGCTTCTGCAACAGATCGCCACGTACGCTCGGCAACAAATGGTACGAGCGTAACGACGGCTCGCTCGACAGCTGATCGATGATGGCCAGGCCCGCGGTGGGTCCCTCGGCCATCGATACTGCCACCGCGCGGTTCAGCTCCACGATCGGCGAGGGTGTGCGCTCGGCGAGGGCTGCGTACAAGCTGGCGATCCGCGCCCAATCCGTGGCTTTTGCTTCGCTCGCACGCGCGTGACAAGCGGCAATCGCCGCTTGCAGAGCGTAGGGACCGTGTGCACCGCCCAGCGCCTCGGCGCGCTCGAGCGCTGCCAGACCGCGCCGGATCAACATTTGGTCCCAGCGTGCGCGGTTTTGCTCCAAAAGCAGGATCGGCTCGCCATTCGGACCGGTGCGCGCGTTGGCGCGCGAAGCTTGGATCTCCATGATCGCCACTAGGCCCTGAACCTCAGGCTCGCTGGGCGCGAGTTGCGCCAAAATTCGGCCCAAACGCAGCGCGTCGTCACAGAGCCCTGGGCGCATCCAATCTTCGCCCGCGGTCGCCGAGTAGCCCTCGTTGAAAATCAGGTACACGACTTCCAAAACCGAGGCCAAGCGGTCTGCGAGCTCCGGTCCGCGCGGAACCTCGAACGGCACGTTCGATTCCGCGAGCTTCTGTTTGGCGCGCACGATGCGCTGCGCAATCGTCGGTTCAGGTACCAAGAATGCGCGCGCAATCTCTTCGGTCGTCAGCCCGCCGAGCAAACGCAGGGTGAGTGCCACGCGGGCTTCGGTGGACAAGATCGGGTGGCAGGAGGTGAACACCAGGCGCAGCAAGTCGTCGCCCACATCGTCGTCGAGCGCGGCGTCCAAATCCTTGGCGCTGAACTCGGCGCGCGCTTCAATCTCGTGGCTGATGGCGTCTTGCTTGCGTTGCCAGCGCTTGCCGCGACGCAGTTCGTCGATGGCGCGGCGCTTGGCTGTCGCCATCAGCCACGCTCCGGGGTTATCCGGGACGCCCGACTCCGGCCAGCGTTCGAGCGCGACCACGAGCGCGTCCTGCGCCAGCTCCTCGGCCAAGCCCACGTCTCGCACTAGGCGCGTGAGGCCAGCGATCAGGCGAGGCGACTCGAGGCGAAACACGGCGTGAACGGCGCGCTGGGCGTCTGAGGCAGTCACAGTCATCGATAAAACCGGATACGGGAGCGCTGCAAGGGAGCGTTTTTTCCCCGAGTTGAACCGACTCGACAATAACTGACATAATGCTGTCATTTCGGTCTGAGAGAGTGGTCTGGTCGCTAACGAACAAGCAAAGGAACGAGAGCCATGAGCAACCCGAAATCCAGCGAAACCTCGGCAAACCTGGGTGCGAAACTTCACACTGGAGGCTGCCACTGCGGGGCCGTCCGCTATCAGGTCGAGATCGACGCGAGCCAGGGCTCGCGTTGCAACTGCTCGATCTGCAACAAGATCAGCCAGCTGGGCGCGATCGTGAAACCAGACGCTTTCAAGCTGCTGGCGGGCGAGGACAGCATCACCAAGTACGCTTGGGGCCACGAGGTGTCCCGTCGCTCGTTCTGCAAACGCTGCGGCGTTCATTGCTACGGCGCAGGACATCTTCCCGAGCTGGGGGGCGACTTCATGTCGATCAACCTCAACACGCTCGATGACGTCGACCCAATCGACGTGAAGGTGACCTACTGGGACGGGCGGCACGACAACTGGCACGCCGGTCCCAGGGATCAACCTTGGCGGATTCAAGCGTAGTCGCTAAAGCGCGGTCGCTCAGCGGTAGCGCCAGCTGCGGCCTGCCGCCCCGCCCGAGACAAGATGCACCAACGCTACGAACAGGGACGCCCCGATGATCGACCACAAGATTGGGAACGGGTGATTGTCGATCGTCACCATGAGCAGCTCGGGCAAGTGGAAGTAATGCGCCACGAAAGTGCCCAGCAACGCGCCCACGAAGCCCACGGCGATCGACACGAAGAACCCGCCGCCGGTGCCGCCGCCGATGGCGCGCCCAATTCCGCCGCAAATGCCGGCGACAATCAGCAAAACAATCAGACCGGTGATGGATATCGTCATACCTCGAACCGTTGCAAGTCGCGCGCCCAGCAACGCCATTCAACGCCAGGCCGTCAGACGCTGCTCGGCGTGGCGAAAATGCCGTCACCGCACTTGCCCGACACCCGTATTGTCGCTCGAACGCGGCGCGACAAGAGTCAGCGTTCAGGTCGCCCAGATCGCGCCGTGCGAGTCTTCTTCGTCTGGAGTGGCCGTCGCGACGTAGTAGTAGGCGGCGACCGAGGTTCGGTAGTGCCCTTCTGGGCAAGCCAAGGGTCGCGGGTGACCGTGCCAGTAAGTGTCGCCATGTTCCATGACGATCAGGCGATCGAGGAGCGGTAGGTGGCTGGCTTCACAGCGGGTGCGCTGCTCGTCCCACAGTTCGAGTGCTCCGCCCCACTCGGGCTGCCAATTCAGACCCAAGTAGTACATGACGGTGAGCTTGCGCTGGAGGTGCCGCGTGCGGTCGCGGTTGAAGTCGGCATGGAGCGCGAGGTGTCCGCCGGGCAAAGTCAGTGATGGGCCCGCGCCACGGAAGTGCGGATCGGCGATTAGCCCGTCGCACCCCGACAAGGCGCCAAGAAAATCCAAGAATGCCATGCCGCATAACTCGGACAGAAAGTGGCGCAGCGCGGGATCGACGCCCTCGAAGCCGTTGCGCTGCAGTTGCCCCATTCGCGCTGACTGCTCGCGGTAGTCGCGCCGCATCCAGCCGCTGTGCTCGGGCCCGGGGAAGCAGCGCGACAGCGCGAGTGCGCGGGACTCCCCGAGGAAACCGTCGAATACCGCGTGCGCGAAGGGACGCGCTGCGCGATACGCTTCGCGTCGCGCGAGCCCCGCGGCCTTCAGCGCTTTGCGATCCAAGAACCAAGCCGGAGAGGGCTCGCCGTGCGTCACCGTTCCGCTCATTCAGACCTGCAGAAAGAAGTCGATCATCATGCGATAGGAGAGCGCGGCCAGAGCCGGATCGTAGCGCGGCCCTTCGTCGCGCAAGAAGGCGTGTGCAGCGTTGAACTCGTGCCAGGTGAAGCGACGTTTGGTTTCGACTAGGCGCGCTTGAATCAGCGCGCGCCCTTCGTCCGGCACGTGCGGATCTTGGCGTCCCCAAACCATCATCAATTCACCTGAAATTTCGTCGGTTCTGGCGAGTGAGTCGTCCCCGCCGAGCCCGAGCGAACCCTGGTGCAAGTCGGTCGCGTAGAAGCACGCCGCTCCTTGCACGCGCGGGTCGAGCGCACAGCGATACGCTAGGTGACCGCCGATGCACACGCCCGCGCTCAGCAGTTTGCCGTCGCAGTCGTCGCGCGTTTGCAAATAGTCCAGGCAAGCGCGCGCATCGGCATCGTACGCGGCGACGGTTTTGGCGACCTTGTGCTGATTGCCTCGCGCCGTGCCGGCGGCGTCGTAGGCGAGCACGCTACCGAGCGGTTCCAGTTCATGGAAGATCTCGGGCACGAGCACCACGAAGCCGTGCCCCGCGAGCATGGAGGCCATGCGCCGGATCGGGCCCGTGCGTTGGTAGATCTCGGAGAACAAGACGACGGCCGGGCGACAACCGGCTGCTGCCGGCTTCGAGACGTAGGCATTCATCACGCCACTCGGCGTGGCGAGCTCCACCGTGGATTCTTCGATGATCATCTGCGCGATAATAGCGCGAGATGCTTGGGCAGAGGACAATTGCTGCCCTGGATCCGCGCAATATCACGCGAAATTCCGCAATTTCTAGCGGCGGGCGCCGATTTGGCTATGGTGCCCGCGTGGGCCCTTCCAACGACCAGCGTTCGTCGAGTCGCGCCAGCCACGGAGAGTGGTTGGTGAACGTCGAAGATGACGTGGTAGCTCCCATGACGACGTTGGAAGTGATCGATGCGCTGCGCAAAGGCCGGTTGCCCGAAGAGGCGCTAGTCTGGCGCGTCGGCATGCGCAACTGGACCGCGGTTCTGGATGTCCCCCAACTGCGCCTGGCCGCAAGCTCTCGTCCGCCTCCGCCGTCCGTTCTAGCGCCCACAGACAGTGCAATGGTGACTCCGGCCATCCCCGCGGAACTGGCTGATGCTGCGGAGGACGAAAGCTCTGCAGAATACGTCGACTCTCCGGAGCACTTCGAATCCGTGCACGACGCGGAATTGGAAGAAGGTGACGAGCCGGTCACGACGCTCATGCAGGATCCAACGGCATTGCTGATGCAGAGCTCGCTCGCGCCCACGAGCGCCGAAGCCGTTGCTTCCGCGCGCCCCCCCAGCGCGTGGGGAGATATCGACGAGCTCCTGTCGGGTGAGCGGCGCGCCGAGCAACAGCACACCCGACGTGTCGTGCTCTGGGCGGCGCTCGGGTCGGCAGCCTTGGCGGCGGCCTTCACGCTATTCGTCGTGCGCTCGTCAGCGCGCGACGAGTCTCCGCCTGCGCAGGCCGAGCAACCGAGCAGCGCGCCGGAACTACTCGCTCTGCCGCTACCCGTGCCCGCAGCCACACTCGAGGCGTCCGGCTCAGCCAGCGCAAGCGCAGTCACGCAGGCACCTGCGGCCCCTCGCCCGCCCGAAAGGCGGGGCGCCAGACGCCCCAAGCATGACGGGCCAATCAGCCCGACGAGTGATGGGCTAGCCGAGGCGACGCCCACGTCGAACGAGACGGCCAGCGCTCCAATCGTAGCCGTCGTTCCGGGCGCACCGCCGGAACCTGCCCCGAACAGCAGCGCTGCGGCGCCGTCGATACCCGCGCCGACCAGCGAATCGCGCTGAGCGCTCTTTGGTTCAGCGCGGGCTGAGGCGCTCGCCCATGAAGATCACGTGCCGCGCGCGCGAGCCCTTGCGTGCCGCGACCCGTAGTACGTCCACGACGAAGCCAGCCGACGCGAGGCGTCGCTCGAAACGCGCGTTGGGACCGGACGACCACACCGCCAATACGCCTCCGGCTCGCAGCGCTTGGTGACAAGCGCGCACGCCCGCCTCGCTGTACAAGCGCTGGTTCTTGGCGCTGGACAGCGCGACCGGACCATTGTCCACGTCCAGCAAGATCACGTCGAAAGTGCGCGGCGAATGCCTGATCGTGTCGTACACGTCGCCGACCACGACCTCGCAGCGGGCGTCGTCGAGCGGGCGATCGTTTAGCTCGGCCAGATGGGTTCGGTTCCAAGTCACCAGCTGCGGCACGAGCTCGGCCACGGTTACGCGCGCGTCGGATGCGACGCGGTCGAGCACGGCGCGCAGCGTAAAACCGAGGCCTAGACCACCCACCAGCACCGTACCCGGATCTTCACAGCGTTCGAGCGCATGCTCGGCGAGTGCTTCCTCGGAATCGTGCATGCGACTGGACATCAACACACGACCGTCGACACGCACGATCCATTCTTGATCATGGCGCGCCAGTACGAATTCGCTCCCGCCCTCGATGCGGGCACTGTCGATGGTCTGCGATTCGAGCATTCGAACGGGTCCGAGCGCGGCACCTTGGGCACAGAGCCCCGCTCGGGACAAGCCAAAGCGCGCCGGAAGCCACGTTTTCAGCGGTTTTCGTGGCTCACTTGTCGAACACGCGCTGAAACACCGCCAGACGCAGGGCATCCGCCGGCGCCACGGCGCCCGTCGCGCGACGCCAGCTCGCCTCTTGTCGCGCAGAAGCCGCAGCTCCCGTGCCCATGCGCGCGATTTCGTAGTCGACCGCCTCGACCGCGGCTTCGATGCTGGAGAAGCGCTCCTTCGGCTTACCGTCGAGACACACTTCCCAACGCTTACCGCGCGGAGCACGCTGCAAAATCACGAATTCACTGACCGTGCCCGGCCGACGCTCGAAATGCAGCCCAAGCCCGTGTCGTCCGAGTGAAAACCAGGCGTTGGCAGAGATGGCGCGGACCTCGGCGTTCGCCTCCAGTGTCAGCGGGTCGAAGCTCGCGGCGCGCTGCTGAATTTCCGGCAACGTGAGTGCTCCTGCCTCCAGCTCGAATCCTGGCCGATCGAATTCGATTTGCTGCCAGATCCGCCGCGCCTCGCTCACGTCCTCACCTTGCAGGTCGAGCTCACGCGGAACTCCGAACAGCGAGGGCAGAGTGCACAAGCTGAGTTCCGATAGATCCACGAAATCCAGGATCAAGCAGTCCTTCTTGCCGGGAAAGAGCCGTGTCCCCCGACCGACGCATTGCGCGTACAGCCCCTCCGAGCGGGTGGGTCGAGCCATGGCCACGCACGACACGCCCGGGTCATCGAAGCCCTCGGTGAGCACCGCGACGTTGCACAGCACTTGCGTGGTTCCTGCGCGAAAGTCAGCCAAGGCCTGCGCTCGACGTTCGCTCGGCATGGCGCCGTGCACGATGCCCGCGGGCACTCCAACCGCATTTAGCGAGCGACACAGATTCGTCGCGTGGTTCACGGTCACGCAAAAGGCGATCGTGCGTCGATCGCGAGCCAGCTCTTGAATCGAGCGCGCGACCAGCGCGTTACGCTCTTCGATGTCGACCGCGCAGGCCAGCTCCTCCTCCCGAAAATCCCCCCCCGTGCTCGGCGAGAGCCGAGTCAAATCGGCAGAGGTCGAGATGCGGTAGCCACGCAGCTTGGACAAGTAGCCTTGCTCGATCAAATCCGGCAAAGTGCGCGAGTAGACGATGCGCTCGAAGACGGTGTCCAAACCCTTACCGTCGCCACGGCTGGTCGTGGCCGTGAAGCCGAGCAACGTGCCTCGCCAATCAGGCTCGAACACGCCGATCTGACGCAGCACTCGCAGATTGTCCTCGGCCGCGGCGTGGTGACATTCGTCGTAGATCACTAGGCCCAGATTTCTGCCCCGAATCACCTCGGCCAAGCGCTGTTCGTGCAGCGAGCGGATCGAACACACGAGGACCTTGGCGTCGGAAGCGCCGCGCTCGTTGCCGCGTTCTAGGGCGACGACCGCCGTCCCTTGCAGCGCGTGTTGGAGCTTCTCCCGAGCTTGAGCCAACAGCTCTTCACGATGCGCGAGCACCAGTACCTGACGTTGGGCGAGCTGCGCCAAATGCGAGAAGATTACGGTCTTGCCTGCGCCGGTCGGCAAACAGACGACCATCCGCCGGACGCCCAATCGACGAGCAGCGAGTAGCGCCTCGATCGCTTCGCGTTGGTAGGGTCTAAGAGTAGGAGAAGGTGGGGTCATCTCTCATGAAATCAGCATGATTGTCTACGATGCGCGTGAACTGCAACGCTTCAGAGATATACTCGTACTCGAACTGTAGCGAGTTTCCGGAATTGTCGCCTCATTCGCTCAGGATCGGTCACTATTAAAGAGTCGAGCACTCAACGCATGTTTTTGGTGTGCGGCTCGGCCCCACCCTTCGGAGGACCTTCTGATGCGCTTAGGACAAGTCGCCCCAGTTTTATTCGGCACATTCGTGGCGCTCGCCTGCGGCTCGAACGGCGATGAGTCGAAGGTGAACGGCGGCTCGGCTGCAAACGGCAACATCAACACCGGCAGCACTGGCAACAGCGCGGGCAACGGCACCATCAACACCGGCAACGGCTCGAGCACTGGCAACAGCGGCGGTGCCGGCTCGGTCGACCCGAACTCGGCATGTACGACGACTTCGGCTGACGGCGAGCCGACCCCGGTCGATCTGTACTTCATGGTCGACATCACCGGCTCGATGAACTGTCCCGTCCCGGACGGCGGGATGATGTGCGACACGCCCAACGGCCCACCCGCCAGCGGAGAGTCGCGTTGGACGGTCGTCAGCGCGGCGCTCAAGGCCTTCATTGCCGATCCTGCGAATCAGACACTCGGCGTCGGGATGCGCTTCTTCCCCGTCGGTGGCAACAACACCGGCCCAGGCGGGAACAACACCATCTGCAATGCCAATTCGTATGCGATGCCAAACGTGGAAATCGGGCCGCTATCGACGACATCTGCGCCCCTGACCACAGCGATCAACATGCAAACGCCCGGCGGCACGACGCCGACCGTGCCCTCGCTCACCGCAGCGCTGGACCACGCCACGACCTGGGCCAGAGCGAATCCAACTCACCGCGTGGCCGTTATTTACGCAACTGACGGGCAGCCGAATGGTTGCGGCAACACCAACACGGTCCAGCAAGCAGCCGCGGTCGCACTGAAGGCCGCCTTGGGCAATCCGGCCATTCCCACCTACGTGCTCGGCGTTGGTCCCAGCCTCGACAATCTGAACACGATCGCCGAAAACGGTGGCACCAAGGCCGCATTCTTGGTCGACACCTCGGGGAACGCCGCGTCACAGCTCAGCGCCGCACTCGCCACCATTCGCAGCACGACGGCGCTGGATTGCACGTACACGGTCCCTGCGCCTCCCAAGGGGCAAACGCTCGACCCGAGCAAAGTGAACATCACTTACACCAGCAGCACCGGCACCGTAACCAACGTGCTTCAGGATCCCCCTGGCACTAGCTGTGATGCTGGCAGCGGCTGGCAATATTCAGCAGACGGCAAGACGATCAACTTGTGCGGCAAGGCCTGCAACGACGTCAAGGCGGACAAGAACGGCAAACTCCAAGTGCTGTTCGGTTGCACGACGCAGGTCGGCAACCCGCCCAAGTGAGCTCGCTCGCTAAGCATTCGCAGCGCTGATCAGCAGCCCGAGCATCCTGGCGATCTCGGGCTCGAAACTGACTCCACGCGCGATCGGCTCTTCGAATGCGACCCGCGCGCTGACCGCTGAAAGCGTAGTCCGGAGCGCAGCCAGTCCCCGCCTGCCGCGCTCGGGAGCTGGGACTGCGCTCGTGATCGCCACCAGCTTGTTCTCGAGTTCGCCGCTGCCGATCAGCCAATCGATCGCGTTCTTGAGCGAACCGGGAAGGCTGTGACCGTACTCGGGCATTGCGATCAAGAGCGCGTCAGCACCGCCCACGGCGCGCCGTAGCTCGGCGACGGCGCTGGGCCCGCCTGCCAGGTCGTCGCTCGCGAGATCTGGGTCGAAATGCGGCAAGTGCCGCAAGCCGTCGTAAACCTCGATCTCGACGCCGGCAGGCGCGCTCGCCATCGCATGACGGAGCAACGTCAGGTTGCTCGACTTCTGCTGCAGGCTCCCGCAGATCGCCAGGATGCGCATGATCAAGGCTCCATGCGGGCCATCAGCCGCCGCCAGCCGTCGAGTCCGAGGCTGCGCAGAGTCGCGATATTCTTGTCGACGATGCGCGAGGCATCCGGGAACACGGCCACCGCGCGATCGACGCTTGCTTCACGCAATAGATGCAACATCGGATAGGGCGAGCGCGTAACGTAGTTTGCCAAATCGTCCGCGCTGTTTCCGGCAAAGCAATAGTCGGGATGAAAGCTCGCGACCTGCAGCTTTCCTTCGAATCCCAGATCTTGCAGCGCGAACTCGACCACGCTCAAAAACTCGTTGTAATCCGCGAAGTCCGCGAGCGTGCGCGGGTGGATGACGAGCGTGGTGTCGATCAGCGCCGGATCGGCGAGTGAAAGCCCGTGCAGTTCGTGCAACAGGTCTTGCAGTAGTTCCTCGGGTGTCTCGGCAGGGCTCACGAAGTAACGAATTTGGTCCTTGACGTGAACGGGCTTGGCAAACGGACAAAGCTCGAGCCCAATCACGACTTCGGTCAGCCAAGCGCGCGTCCGGGCGAGGACGGCCTCGTCACTCGGCCAGCTCGGTTTCGAAGGCATTCCGAGCGAGTAGTGTCAAACCGGCTGCCACGCTAGCCTGAGCGCCGTCCGTCGATGAGTTCCGCTTTATTTGCTCCGGTTTGTGCGATCGCCCCCACCCGCCGTCGCCGCTTTTTGTGGGCGGCCTGGTGGACGGGCGCCCCGGCACGCAAACCCTTCCGTAAACCCGACGCCTTCGAGGGTGGCGCGCGCACCCGTGCCGAGGCGCTGGCCGCCGCCGAACGAGCCGCTGGCTGCAAGCTCACCGAGATCGAAGGCGGCTGGGCGCGCGCTTGGTCCAATATCCTAGTCGGCAAGGAGCCTTGGGCCACGAGCGCCAGCGGACGCTTGGTCGACGAAGCCCCCCGAGCGCGCTCGAGCCACGACGCGACCTCTATTTGGCAGACGCTTCGGCTCGAACCAAACGCGACACTCAGCGAGATCAAGCGGGCATACCGGGTGCGCGCGCTCGAGACCCATCCGGATCGCGGGGGGAGCGCAGAGGAATTTCGCACGGTGCAACGCGCCTACGAGCGCGCACTCGAGCGTCGGAAGCATGCGCCCAAGGCACGCTGACGCTGGTCGAAAGCGTCAGTCAGCCGACTCGGGACGATAAACCCCGAGCGCGTCGTTCGCCAAAAACTGGATACGAGATGGAAGAGAGTGACTGG
>Ga0247766_1000298_pt1 | contig 10449 bp, 11 predicted proteins | sample UWRJL223509R6_FD_179946 | JGI IMG/M metagenome (GOLD analysis project Ga0247766, IMG submission 179946) | Plant litter microbial communities from Arlington Agricultural Research Station in Wisconsin, United States - UWRJ-L223-509R-6 | ecosystem: Environmental > Terrestrial > Plant litter >...
TTCCCCCGACCGTGAGCTTGGTGTCCTCGAGCGCCGTCGTCGTGTTCGGTCGCGATTCGAGCCGCGGAGACCTGTTGTTTTCGTCGCCGTCTCTTTGCCCGCGTCGCCTTGCGCCCCACCCCTTGATAGGACGCCAGTGACGGCCTATGACCAGTCCTGATGTTGGTTTCAAGGGGCGCTGATACCTCCGGTCAAGCCAAGGAAACGTGGCCAGGCGGCTCAGACGCGCGGCTGCAAACGGAGCACGCGGCTCGCACGACTGGCCCCGTCACGCAGGGACGCACGCGCCGTGGCCTCTTGGTGCGTTGTGGCATCCTCGCCGCGCTCGTGCTCGGGTACCGACTTTCGCTCAGTCCGTTGCACGGTTTGGTTGGAAGCCCCGTGTTTCTACTCGGTCTAGGCATTTGCCTGTTGGCCGCCGTGTGGTTGGGCGTGCGCGGTGCGCTGGTGGTGATTGTCTTTGTCGCGTTCATCGATCGCGCCCAAGCGCTTCAGCTCCTTCACAGCCCAGAGACCGGGCGGGCAGCGGGCATTATCGCAGCCCTCATAAAACTCGTGCTCGCTGGCGGGCTCGGGATGGTGTTGGATTCGCGCCGGCGCGCGCTCGCGCTGAACGCCGAGCTGCGTCGCGAGATCGAGGCCCGGAAGCAAAGCGAGGCGTCGCTGCAGCGCAGTGAAGCTTTGCAGCGCGCGCTCGTGGAAAGCCTGGGCGAGGGAGTCGGGCTGTTTGACTCGCAGGAGCGCGCAGTTTTCGCGAACGGCGCGCTCGCCGGAACGTTGGGTGTCGCGCGGGACCAACTTTCGACCAAACCGTTCTCCGAGTTTTTGACAGAAGAGAGCCGGCGCACGCTCGCCCTCACGACACCAAACCTCGGCGAACGCCGCTCCTATGAAGTGGTCCTCGAACAGAACGCGAGCAGGCTACTGCTCGTTACCGAGACCCGCTTCGAGCCGAGCGGATCGCACGACCAGTTGACGCTACGGGTCGTGCGCGATTTCACCGATCGCGTCGTGACCGAGCGCCGACAGCGCGACCTGGAGCGAGAGCTGCAGCGCAGCCAGGCTCTGCAGAGCTTGGCCGTGATGGCGGGCGGGGTTGCTCACGACTTCAACAATCTACTCTGTGGCGTGGTCGGCAACGCAGAGATTGCCCTGCGTAAGGTCTCGAGCGATTCGTCGCCCATGATACCGCATTGCCTCTCCGAAATCTTGGTATACGCCGGAGAAGCCGCGCAGCTGAGCAAACAGATGTTGGCGTACGCTGGCCAACGAAGCCTCGCGATTCAAGCGCTCGAGCTCAATGCGGAGCTCAATGCGGCGCTGCGACTGCTGCACGCCACCATCGAATCCAAGGCCCAGCTGGTCCTCGAATTCGGCGACGAGCTGCCGCCGGTGGGCGCTGATCGCTTTCAGTTGCGCCAGGTGGTAACCAATCTGATCCTCAACGCGCTGGACGCGATGGAAGGAACGCGAGGCACCCTAACTCTGCGTAGCGAATCGGTGCAGCTCGCGGCACCGAGCAATGAGCCATACGGAGTCGGCGTGGGCGGCTACGTGAAAGTGACAGTGACCGATACCGGCGTCGGCATTCGCCCTGAGGCGCGCGAGCGGCTATTCGACCCGTTTTTTTCGACCAAAGGAGCCGGGCGGGGGATGGGCCTAGCCGCCGCTCTGGGCATCGTGCAAGCGCACGGCGGCTGGCTCGGTGTCGACCCGACGTCGGCGCAAGCAACCAGCTTCGTCGTCCTGCTTCCGGTCGCGCACGAGTCTTTGGCTCGTCCAGCTCTCGGTCCCGCCACGTCGGTCGCGGCGCCTGTGGCTCGCACCATTCTGCTCATTGACGACGAACCCGCGGTGCGTTTGGTAACCGGCAGAATGCTGAGCGAGCTCGGTCACCAAGTCCTGACCGCGGACAGCGGCGCCCGCGGGCTCCAGCTCCTCAATGAGCAGCCCGAGGCGGTCGACCTCGTCATCCTCGACCTGACAATGCCCGAGCAATCCGGCGAGCAGACTCTCGAGCAACTTCGCCTCTTTTGGAGCAAGCTGCCGGTGGCAATCACCAGCGGATTCCACGCCGAGGACGCATCGATGCTACTGAAGCAGCCCTACGTGATCGGCTTCTTGGAGAAGCCCCACACCATCACGAGCCTGGAGATGTTGCTCGCCTCCATCACTCGGTGACACGCATGGCGCACGCTCAGAAGATCTGCCTCGACGTCGATTACGGCGCCGACAGCGTCGTCGCAGCGTGCGTCGGTTTCGTCGAATGGCCCGACGCTACCGCAAGCTTCGAGACTACGCGCCGTTTCGAGGGCGCACCGAACGCTTACGAATCCCGGTCAGTCATGCCTGACGAAGTAGGCCAAAACACGATAAATTTTCAGTGGAGGCGTCCTGGTGCAAGGCAGCACTCTTGCCTAGCGTGAGCACCTCTTCGTAGTGCTCGCGACGCCGTGTACTCTCAGCCAATGCGACGGCTAGAACGCCTCTTGGCGATCAGCTAAACTGTCGTCCATGTCGTACAGGGTTTGGGAGCTAGCTGGGTGTACGACGTTCGCATGGCTCGCTTTGGCCGCCTGCGGCAAGGTCGAAGGGTCGCCGAGTGACGAAAGCGGCGGCGCGCCCGTGGGAAGCCGAGCTGGCAGCGGAAGTGGCGGCGGCAGTGGAACGGCAGGCGCGGCAACGAGTTCGGCGGGCGACGAGGGGGCGATCGGCGGAGGTTCAGGTGGTGGCGGAGGCGCGCCGATCGGCGGTTCCAGTGGCACGCCAGGGGGAGGGCCAAGCACCGCCGAGGCGGGGACGACGAGTGCGGGCGGCGAGGGGGGCGCTCCGGGCTGCAACAGCCATTATCTGTCGTGCGGCTGCGGTTGCTGCGTCGGTCCGACCCCTACTCAACGCTGCGTTTATCCCGGTGTGGGTAAGACCATCGACGAGCTCGTGGGCGACGACCTCGCACGGCGCAACGATAGCGCCGGTTGCGCTGCTGCGGGCTGTAGTCTCGGCATCGATTACTTTTGTTGCGAGCCGCCGCCGCCCCAGGCCGAAGTGGCAAGCTACGAAACGAGCGTGTACATCGGTGATTACGACCGACTGCGACTACACAAGATGGGCGCCGTCAATTGCAGCACCTTCACGCTGGTTAGGCCCAAGCTCGTAGGCCAAGAACTTCCCGTAGAGCTGCCAACGAATTGGGCGATCGAGCAGATCACTCGCCTGCCATGTATCTCGAGCGCGAGCGGCCCTCGGGCGATCGGCGCGATGGGCAAGTTCAGCCTTCGCCTGAGCGGTGACGCTTGCCTGGTCGACGCGCACGTGACCGCCTTTTTCGTCAACGCACTAGGAGGAGTGGACGCGGAAGCCTTCGACGCCGAGGGCGTGCCGGTGAACCTCTCTGTGGGATTCTGCGAATAGCTCGAAACGCTTGCGAGCCACACTCCGATGAAAGACTTCCGAGCTCGACTCCACGCTGCCCCGCATCGAACTTTCCCGGTGCGTCATCCGCGGTCGTGAGCTTGCCCCCGCCGAGTGACCGAGCTTTCCTGGTCGCGCTGCGCGCAGCGTCGGGTTGGATATTCAACGCGGTCGGGTCAGCTGGGCGAGATCAGGTCGAGCCAAGAGCTCACGAATTCGGGATTTGACGAGATCGATCTCCAGCTTGGTGAGGCCCACGCGCAGACGATTACCGCTCCAGGACATGGTGCTGCCGTCGCTCTTTGCGTGCCGCTCTGACGCGCGCACGGGCACGAGATCGCGCCCCTGCCGCTCCAGCTCCGTCACGTTGCCGAGGCCCGCGAAATCGTCGTCGGTCAGTTTCTCGAGCCGCTCGATCGAGTTTTTGGGTAGCCAGGGAACGCGAATTTGCGACCAATCCTCGCGAAAGAGCAGCATTGGATTTTTGATGCTCTGGAACGAGATGCTGTTGTCCACGACGAATGCCCGAAAGCCTCGGGTGGTACTCTGCAACAGAAATTGTTCGTCGTGCGCGTCCCCGTGATTGATGGCGTAGGTCAGCAGATTCGCGTTGGCCAGCGAAGTTCGGTAGACAACGTCTCTAGCAAAGCGCCCCGCATCCATAATTCCATCGCCGGCCGCCAGCACGCCGCGTTCTCGCGCGGCGCGCAGGGTCAGAACGTCTTCGAGCCAATAGGACATGAAGCCGAAGACACAATCGGTCTCGGCAAATGTGGGCTCCGTAGTTGGGGCAAAGGCTCGATACTCACGGAGCCCAAGGCAGCGCGCTGCAGTCGGAGGTGAGACCACTTCCGCGTCGTCCAAAAATAGCTTCTGCACGGCGCACGCTGCCAGCTCTTTCCGCGACTCGTTCAGTAAGTCATCACTACTTTGTGGGCGCCATTTGACTCGAAACACCACTGGTCTGCCCGCAGAGATGCCCTGCAAAGTGAGCAACTTTGCTCCCTGGGAACCACTAGGCGGATCGGCCATGCCCAAGAGAGTCAATCGCCCCGCGAGCAACTCCTCGACCTGATGTGCGCTGCGACAAGTGGACGCGCCCTCGCCGGTCGCGCACAGGCGAGTCGGAAGCGAAAGCTTTGCCGCAGGTGCCGCGAGCGGCAGGTGCTTCGAACACGCACTGCTCGCCACAGACGCGACGACCATCACCAGCGCGCTGACGAACTTGCGATCGAACGAAGCACGCCGAAGACGCGCACAACCGAGAGTCATGCCGGTATCTAGCGTTCATGACATGTAAATTTCAATGCCCTGAGTTGGGCCATCGAAGTGGCAAAAATGTGAGATGCGTGAGACGTCGCCCTTGACCGGTCGACAGGCCCCGGGAATTGAACCCTCGAAGAGAAATAGCGCGAGTCGCTTGTTTGACCCGAAAAATAAGCACTTCAGACTCGAGGTTTCGACATCGACGTCCTTCGGTGCACGCTGAGTGGACGGCGGCTCGTTGGCGAAGCGCATGCGTCTGCCGCGGCTAAGCGGCTACTCGTGCACGCTAATTGGACGGCGGCTCGAAGGCGGCTGGCCACGCTGGGGCGTTGGTGCTCGCGTCGATGTAGATGCTTTCGTCGGAGCCTTCGTCGCCCTCGTAGCGATGGTCCTCCCACAAGAGCTGCCACTCGGTCGGTGCCGTGTCGTATTCGTAAACCGTGTGCGATGACTCGGTGCCGTCGTCGTTGATATCGCGAAATACAACCTTGGTCGTGGCCCGGCGCCCTTCAGGAGCGGGGGACCCGGCAACGAAGTACGCGGGACAACGGCCAGGTGTGGAGATGGGCTCCCAGATGCCGCTGACCGGGATTACCTTGCCCGTCACGATGACTGGACCGTAAGGAACGTGGATCGCCGGCAACCGCTCGGCGGGAGGTAGCCCGATTGCATTTTCGCTCAGCACGGCCGGGAATGCCCATTGCGCGGACACAGCCCACTTAGTTCCCTTGGCCATACCGATCGCGACTTCCGCCCACGCGTACAAACCGACGTGGCTTCCATCGAAGCGCCAGCCGATGATCTGGTTCTCGAAGCCGAACTCGAAGCGACGTCCCGACAAATATTCGAAGAAGAAACAGCCGACGTAAATGTCTTCGTACCCGATCTTTTGGCCGTCCTCGACCAAGCGTAACCCGCTCTCCAACTTCGCGTGGTATCCGCGAAACTCGGCCAAGTTGTCGATGTAGTCTTTGCCGGGCGTTTGCCGCACGAAGTCCTCGTAGCCTGCAATGAAGTTCGCGAATAGCGCGGCCATGCGCCGCATGTACGTGAGCGAGGTGAACTTCTGGTGCAACCAGAACGCCTGCCTGCGATCGTCGAGCGAGATCGCAAGCTCATGTCCTTGCAGCTTCGTCCCCTGCGTTTCGTATCGAGTCATTGGCAGAGTGCTTTCGCTGTTTGCGGCTTGGGAGCCGCGAGCGCTCGTCGCTGCAGCCGTGCCCGTGCGCTTCGGTTTTATCTCGAACTCGCCGAGTTGTTGCACCATTACGGAGCGGTCCGAAACATTACTGCTGAACGCAAAGGATAAACCCGCTCGCGGTGCACGGCTCACTCGCCACGACGGTAAGGTCGGCCGTAATGAAACGCGCCCTTTTTCTCTGCTAACCGCTTCGCCCAGAATCCTGGCCGGCGGCGAACATGCGCGAGTGCAACGACAACGAGCCTCGGCTAGAGAATGTAGACTGCCGACAGCGATGCGGATCCGGCTGACGTGTCAGATCGTGCATCTAAGTGCGCGATCGTGCGTGGCGTTGAGCCGCCGAGCTTGCAGTTCGGCGAGGCGAGCGATTCGCGGGTCAGAATCGCGCTCGAGCAACGCGCAACCGATGAGCAGGCGCAACGCTATTTGGCGATAGGGCGTTCGCTCTGATCGCGGGGATTCACTCGGATGACTTGTCCGTCTTCGACCTGAATCAGCGCAGTATTAGTCGCGATTGCAATCTCTTCGGCTCGCTTCCGCGCGCGCCGGAGGGCAGGTAACGCCAAGGCTAGCTCGGGTGTCTTCGCCTGTTCGACGGGCTTCGGGTTCATCACTTCTCGCCCCAGCTTAGCAGAACCGGGTCGCCGTTCGAGTTATCGTAGAGTGCCCACGCGTCGACGAGCGGCTTGTACACAGCCTCGAAGTTGAGTTTGCCAGCCAAAAAGCGCCGTCTAACTACAGCCTCCGGAATGGAGTGGCCGCCCTGCGCGACTCGCTCACGAACGCGGTGAAGAGCTGCCTCCGCGGACGGTAACGTCAAAAAGAGTAGAGTCACGTGGTATCCCGCGGCCTGCCAGCGAGGGATATGACGAGCGTAGCTCTTGCCGGCGAGTGTCGTTTCGAACGCAAAACTATCCCCGCGCGCCACGTGGTCATCGATGAGCTCGAGCATGATCCGGCCCGCTCGCATCGCGACGACCTCGGGATTGAATGGCGAGAGCCCGGCTGCGATGAGGTCCGCGTTCACGAACGACGGACACTCCGCTTCGTCGGGCAGAAACTCTCGCGCGAAGGTCGTCTTACCGGCACCGTTCGGTCCAGCGAGGATGATGATCCGCTTTCGTATGGGCGACACCGCTAGCCTTTCACGATCCGGTATCGATACTTGCCACGTTGAACGGGTGTACGCACCGGCATAGCCTCCACTCAGCGGGCGGCTGATCATCGATCATGATCGTCGGCTTCGGTAGGAACGACACGAAACAGTCTTCGATGCCGACCTCCTTTGCGGAGTCACGGGCGTACTCGGCGCCGCCAGTGCTCCAGCAATACAGCGTTGCGCCCGCTTGCTTCAACGCGCGGACGCGGTCGACCACAGCGGAGATCGGCATGCGCTTGGGGCCAGCGGACCTCACCAGCGTATCGTCCACGTCGACGAACACGATCTCTGACGCGGGGTTCACCATGCTTGGAAGGTACACCACGCTTGCGCGGCGGACTCCCTTCTGACGAATCGCCAGACGCCGGGTACAAATCCTGGCGTCTGACGGATCAGAAAGTCAGCAATATCAGCGTGTTATTAGTGGAGCGTCGGGAATTGAACCCGGGTTGAGGCAGATCGAAAGCACGATGGAGCATGGATCAGGCACGATCAGCACCGATGGCGATCCGGCCGACGTGTCAGATCGTGCGTCTACAGGGAAACAGCGAACGAGCGTCAGCTCACGCGGTATCGGAGGTGCGTGGCGAAGGGGCCGTCGGTGACGGATAGTTTCTCGAGCTTGATGCCGTCGGGTAGGGAATCAAACAGCCTGACGCCGCCGCCGAGCAAGTAGGGAGCCAGGTGGATCAAGATCTCGTCGCAGAGCCCGGAAGCAAGCGCCTGCTTGCCGGGGGACGCGCCGCCAAGCTTGATGTCTCGGCCGCCCGCGACCGCGCGAGCCTTGGCGATCGCGCTCTCGATACCGTCGGTCACGAACGTTAGATTAGAGGGTCCTCGGGGGAAATCCTTCGGTGCCTTGTGCGTCAGCACGAACACGGGCGCGCCACGCACTGGATGACGACCACCCCAACCGTTGGTGATTTCGTACGTGCGTCGCCCAAAAATGAAGGCACCACTCTCGGCGAACATTCGCTCCACCTCTTGGCGATTTGGCCCCGCTTCGGGTCGAAACAACTCGCTCTCGTAGGGCTCGTTCCCGGAGGTGTACCAGTCGAACACGTGCTCTCCGCCGTGTAAGCCGAGCGGGTGTGCTTTCCCGTCATCCGGCCCAGCCACGAACCCATCCAAAGACATCGACATATCAATGACGACTTTGTTCATCTTGCCTCCTCGGTCTTTGGAAGGCGGTGCAAAAAATCTGCCGCCCAATACTGTCACGCCATCTGGCGATCCAGGCTGGGCGGTTTGCCGATTTGGGGGCGTTTCGCGGCCGAAGTGCGAGGTGCTTTCCTAGCCGACGGCGAGGGCCGGCGCTCGAGACGCTGCGCGGGCCCGTGCGGATGAGGCGGTCTGCCTCGCTGTGAGAGACTCTTCTGGTGCTGCCCGGCCGCTGCCACTCGGCCGCGCCATCTCCCCGCGCTTGTCGTGAGTGATGGCCTCGACCTTGTGCAGCGATGATAGGGCCCGTTTGCTAGCGTTTTCTTGTTCCGTTCGACTTCTCGACTATCGCAAGAAGGAATATCGGCAAACAGTCGTCGCAACCTTGCGCTCCGCACGATCCGCGGCGCGAGCGCAAGAGCACTCGTGCTTAGCGATCACACCGCTGCGCAACAAGGGCGACGACCAATCGACGAATGCAAACAGCGCGTCGGACTTACAGCACCGTAGAAGAGCGGCCTCGCCTTCGCCTCTCTCTGGCGCTCGTAGCTGAAGGCCGGTAGGGTGAGGGACTCTTGTTCTGTCCGTACTGCACCGAACCCGTTAGTGAGACGAGCGCAGGCGAGCTGCTCTGTGGGCAGGGCGGCTTGCTCTCCAAACTCGTCGGCGCGCGTTTACGGGAGCTGGTTGCCACCCCTGAGCGACGTCTCACTTTAGACGCTGGCGCCACCTGTAAGTGGTACTGCCCCCGTTGCGCGGTCGCCATGATCCGGGCCGGCAGCGAGACGGTATGCCCGGCCTGTGCGCTCAACTTGACGCACCTTGTTTACCAAATCCTTGAGTTCAATCCGCACGTCCCCGCTCCTTCGCCGCCGTCGGACGCGGAGATGTTCCTCGAACTCCACGACTCGAAATTGCAATCCATCGACGCACAGGGTTTTACGCTGCGGGCGTACCTCCACCGATGGTCCCGCCGCTCGGGACGTTCGACAGGAACGGGATGGATGCAGTCCTTCCGATTTGATGTCGCAAGTTTTCGCGGCTCGCGCTTGGTGCCGGCGCTTCCGCAATCAATTGCGAGCGGGATCCTGCAGCTCGCCGACACCGACTACCAGAATCTTCTTCCGTATCCAGAGCCCGGGAGCGGCCCAATGCAGCTCGTGCTCGAGCTGGTTGGCGGCCATCCCATCACCCTCGACGGAGCACTCCAGTCAATTCGAGCTGTTGACGATGCCTCCTACGTCGAGTCACTTCCTGATGATATGGCGCCCGCCAGGTAGCAAAGTCGTTGAACCAAACGGCCGCGCCTCGTCGTGGCCAGCACCTTAGCCTCTCGTCGCCACCGCCATCTCGTCGTCGGATCTTTTGCTGATACGGTAGGCGGTCAACGGCGGTACGTTGTCTATCCGGAAGCGTGATGAAAAACATCCAGGTGATCGATGGCGCGCTCAACTGCGTTTATGACGTATTTGCCGCAGCGGATGACGACCATGCGTTGCTCTTCCCAAACGGTACGGACGTCGCCTTTGCCGAAGACCTCGCGCGCCGCTCTGATGTGGACCGCGTGACGGCAGCACTCGAGCGGCTCTGGACCCGTCGCATCCAAAAGGCACAAGCAATGGGCATTCACGGCATCCTATTTTATGGATTGGCTGAGAAGCGCCAGTACTACCCTACGCTCAAGGACGAGGAAGCCGTGAACCCTGACGGCACTCGCCTGCGGCGGTAATCAACGCACCTCGCGACACCCGCGAAAGCTCTGTGCACGACGGCGACAAGCCCAAAGTCGGCAATCTATAGGTTTCACGCGTCGCGAAGGCGTCCCAGCTAGTTCGCTTATTTCGCCCTCGCCTTGCGCCGCGGAAACACGTCGAAGCCGTACTCGTAGTGCCCGAGGTGGTCTCCATGTCCGATTCGCGACGATGTTATTTAAATGAATTCAATATGTACAGTGGAGGCGCCGGGAATTGAACCCGGCTTCCGCCGCGATCTCGCCGTGGTAACTTCCCCTCCACGCGATGCGATTGAGGTCGCCATGAGTTTATCGCGGGCGTTGGGCTTGGGCGCATTCGCGCTGCTGCGAAGTCGAATCATCTGGCGTGAGCGACGACTCGAACGCGGTGTGGGGCAACGCTTCCGGCGTGGTGTGGGTGGTCCGTAACCAGGAGACGCTGCTTCAGCGAGAGTTCTGACGGGCAATCCGCCACACCTAGCGAACTGTCGTCCGTGACGCCGAAGGCTTCGACGAAGC
>Ga0247766_1000299_pt1 | contig 10421 bp, 8 predicted proteins | sample UWRJL223509R6_FD_179946 | JGI IMG/M metagenome (GOLD analysis project Ga0247766, IMG submission 179946) | Plant litter microbial communities from Arlington Agricultural Research Station in Wisconsin, United States - UWRJ-L223-509R-6 | ecosystem: Environmental > Terrestrial > Plant litter >...
TTAATCGAGACCGGCTGGGCCGGACTCGATCACCACCACATCGTGGCTTCGATCTTGAACACGTTCACGTCCGGGCGCGTGGTTGGAGCACCGCGTTGGCCATTCTGCGCGGGCCAGCCTGCACCAAACCCGTCCGGGGGAACCGCCGAAGGAGGCGGCTGTACACACAGCGCCTCACTCGCGCCCGCGTAGTACACGCCGTCGGCCGGGCTGCCCGCCGTTGCACTGTACCCAGCACCCTTGGCCGCGTCGCCCATCACGGTGACTGGGCTACACTCACGCTGGTTGTACATGTAGCGTGAGTACTGGAGGGTGATCGCTTCGTGGGTGTTCCAATTCGACTTGAACACCAGGCGAGGAGAAAGGATGGCGAAGGACTGCTCCGGCACCTTGCTGTTCGGCTGCAAGCGATCGAAGCGTAGGCCAGCGCTCAACCAAGGCAGGATCGAGGTGGACAAGTCCGCACCGAACTTGAGTTTGCTGATGCCGTCGTTGGGCGCGTAATCGCTGTGTACCTTGTTGTACATACCGTACAGCTTGAGATACACGTCCTGACCGTCGCCCCAGAACTTCTGACCGCCCTGGCTTTGTTGCAGGAAGTTGGTCAGGCTGAACTCGTACTGAGCGAGCAGCGTGTCGACCTTGCCGTTGCCGTGGCTGCACGGACGGGCTCCGTCGAAGTCAGCGACCGTGCCTACGCCGTTCGCCACGTTCAACGGGCGCGGATAGTAGGCCTTGCCCTGGAGGGCATTGTTCGCGCCATCATACTGAGTCGAGACGCAGGACGGGCCGAGGTAGTTGTCCACCACGCCGAGTCCGAACTCACCGCCACCGGAAGCGTGGATGACCTCGATTGCGCGGCCCACCGTCAGCGCATTCTCCAGCCCCACATGTGAGTAGGCAGCGTAGAAGTAACCGAACGCGGCGAGGTCGAGGCGAGCATCGATACCCGCAACCCACATTTTGCCGTCGCCAATGCCGACGATCGACGTGGCTGCCGAGCGCGGGATTGTGTAGTTGGCTGTCGACTGGCCCATGCCGTCGACCGCAACACCCGGATCAGCGCTGCGCGCTTCTTCTTGCGTCCACGAGCTGAGGTAGTGCGCGGTGAACTGCATGGCTTCCGTGTGCTTGAAGCCGATGTGTTCGTGGTGCAGCATCGTGAAGCGGCTGTTGTTGTACTGGTTCGGATCGGGCTTGCGAAAGCCCACGCCTTGCTCGAACCAGAAGGAGTTGTTCTCGTCCAGATCGAAGTCGACGTGCAGCGCTTCACCGGCGTTGTGCACGCGACCGAACATGTACGTGTCGTACTCACCGGCGTCGTACTTACCGGCGGAACCGTACTTGTTGGAGAAGGCACCGACGCGCAGGGACAGGCGCATGTTCTCGTAACCCATGTCCGGGGTCAGATCGACATAACCCTGGGCGATACCAAACTGAGTCACCGGGTTGCTGTAGGCCGCCTCGGCGAAATTGTAGCCCTGGATCGACACGGTGCCTTTGGCGAAGGCGTTGCCGTACGAGAAAAAGAGCTCCGCCCAGTCCGTCTTGTTGTGCGGGGAGCTTTGCCAGCTCAGGTACTGATCGTCAGGAATGACAGGCGAGTGGAGCGTCGTGGTGCTCTGTGTTTGGCCGTTGGGCAGCACTTCTTTGCCGGAGGCCGCGCTGTCGCGCTTGCCCATACCGACGCGCATCGGCGCGCGGATGTAGCCGTGGTACTCGAACTTCCAGCTGTTGTCGGCGGCGACCACGGCGGGGCCGGAAACTGTGGTCGTCTGGGTGGTCGTCGACGCCTTGACGGTCGGACCTGCGGTTGGGGCCTCGGCTGCGAGCGTGACCTTCCCGCTGGCGGCGGCCGGAGATTCGGCCGTCGGGGTTGGAGGTTTGGCGGCGGCAGGGGTTTCGTCCTTCGCGTCGGCCTGCACGTCCCCAGGGGGCGCGCTCGGTTCGGACTCCTGCGCGACGGCCGGGAGAGCCAAGAAAAGACCTGAGAAAATCAAGGGGAGTTTGCGCATCATCTGGCGTCGGTTCCTGCGTGACGGGACGTAGGGTAGCGTGGCGGCCAAGCGCCGGGTCCGTCGGGCGTTCCACTCCTACCAGAGATGAAACAGACCCGAAAGCTAAATGTGGAAGCGGTTCCACACGCGTTCTGTGCGCTCATCAGCGGGATACCGTTCCGTTTGTAAAAGTGTACCCGGCGGCGCACCATCGGTGCTTGGAGACATGACTTCCAGCGAGTTTTTGCCAGGCGACGAGCCGTGGGTGTTTGGTTATGGATCCTTAATTTTTCGGACCGAGTTCCCATTCCTCGAACGTCGACTCGCGCGCATTCAGGGATTTTCTCGGCGTTTTTGGCAAAGTTCGCCGGACCATCGCGGCACGCCCGAGGCACCCGGGCGGGTAGTGACGCTGATCGAAAACAGCGCGAGCAGCGTACGCGGCGTTGCATATCGCATCGCCCGAGAACACGCCTACGCAGTGCTGGCAGAGCTCGATGAGCGCGAGCGCGCCGGCTATGAGCGGGTGTCAGTAGAAATCGAGTTTACCGAAGCGCCGTTCGGTCGCGCGCGGGCGCTGGTCTACCTCGCTCGCGCCGAAAACCCGGGTTTCGTGGCCCACGCGGACGAACGAGGCATCGCCGAAGTCGTGCGCACGGCGCGCGGACCGAGCGGGGACAATGCCAGTTACGTTCGGCGACTCGCGCAGGCCTTGCGCGAAATCGGCGAAGACGACCCACACGTATTCGCGATCGAGCGCATGCTCGACGAGACTCGCTAACGCTCTCGACGCCGTGGTTCGCGCCGGACCCATAGTATACGGGGGGCAGCCCAATGCTCGGTCTCACTCGCTATCAGTGGTTGGTCTTGTTCGCGGCCTGGTTGGGCTGGGGCTTCGACGTGTTCGACGGCTTGTTGTTCAACTACGTGTCACCGATCTGCGTCCCGAATTTGCTGCACTTGAATCCGGCAGCGCCGGAAACGGCCAAAATCGTTTGGTCCGTGACCGCGAATCTGACCAGCTTACTGCTGATTGGTTGGGCGATTGGCGGGGTGATCTTCGGACGCATCGCGGACCGACTCGGGCGCACGCGCACGTTGCTGGTGACGATGTTGGTGTATGCGCTATCCACCGCGGCCTGCGCGTTTGCCCCGAACATCTACGTGCTCGCCGGGTTTCGCTTTCTGGCCAGCCTCGGCATCGGTGGTGAATGGGCGGCGGGTGCGGCGCTGGTGGCGGAGTCTTTGCCGTTCGAGCGCCGCGTTTTGGGCGGAGCGTTGCTCTACACGTCTGCGCCGATGGGCCTGTTTTTGGCGACCTTCGTCAACGATCTGTTCACCCGCAAGCTCTCGCTGATCGCGGCGGATCCGAACCTGTCCTGGCGCGCCGTGTTTCTCACGGGCTTGGTGCCCGCGGTGGTGGCAGTGGTGATCCGCATGCGTGTGCACGAATCGGAGGCGTTCAAGGCGCCTGAAGCGACGCCGCGCATCGCCGAGCTATTCACGCCGACGTACCGCCGGCGCACGCTGGGCGGGCTGGCGCTGGCGCTGGTGGCACTGGTTACTTGGTGGAGTTGCAGCGCGTTCATTCCGATGGTCGCCAATTATCTGGCCTCCGGCGCTCACTTGACGGGCCGCGCCCTGTCCGAACTCAAGACGAGCTACGTCACGCGCGGCACGACTTGCTTCAACCTGGGCGGCTTGCTCGGCACGTTGCTCACCATTCCCGTCGCGACGCGACTCGGCCGTCGCCCGATGTTCATGCTGTATTACGCGCTCGGCGCGCTGGCCATCTTGACCACCTTCGGCTTGCCGCTCAGCCCTGAAACACGGCTGTTGATGATGTTCACGGTCGGACTCACGGTGTTCGGCGTGTTCGGCTCGTTCACGTTTTACTTGCCGGAGCTGTTTCCCGTGCGTTTGCGCGGTACCGGTGCGGGCTTTTGTTACAACGCGGGCCGCGTGATCACGTCGCTGTTTCCCGCGATCATCGGCGTCGTTCGCTCATCGGGTGCCAACCCCGGCAGCGTGTTGGTCTGGGTCGCGCTCGCGCCGATCATCGGCGTGGTGCTGATCTTATGCGGTGTCGGCTTCGAAACTCGTGACTTCGACCCCGACGCGGTTTGAGCTCAGGGGCCACCAGAGAGCAGCACATACACGATCGGCACTGCAGCTCCGAGCAGGCCGACGATGGCCCCGCGCCCCAGCAAGCCCTTGCGCCCGGGGATCATGAACAGCCCGGAGAACGCCAAAAACAGCAGGAAAACGGCGTAAAAATCGGCGACGTAGGACCAGGCTTTTTTGCCGCGATTCAGGTGCAGCCAGTTGGCGACGCGCAGCAGCGGGCGCGCAGCTTGGCCTTCTTCGTGAACCACGCCGCTCTTCGTGTCGACGTGGAAGGTGCGCTTGTCGAATACCAGATCGAGCTGCGTGTCGCTCGCGCGATACACTTCACGCGGCGCTTCGCGCACGTCGAGCGCTGCGAGCGCGCTCTTGGCGGCCGCAGCGTCGTCGGTCGGGAGCGGCAAACCGAGCTGGTGAGTGCGATTGACTTGCTTGAAGTTGGGGTCCCAATCTTTCAAGTGGTTCACGGCCAACCCCGAAGTCGCATACACGACGGTCAGGCCCACCGCGAAATAGCCGATGTCACGGTGCAGCGCGCGTAGCCAGGGACGAAAGTTGAGCTTGCGGCGGCGCTCGGTGCGAACGCGCGGTTGAACCGCGCCGTCAGGCATATCGCTCTTCTTTCCACGGATCGGCGTGGTTGCTGTAGCCGCGCGTTTCCCAGTAGCCGGGTTCGTCGTGGCTCGAGAAGCGGATCCCGGTCAGCCACTTGGCGCTCTTCCAAAAGTAGAATTCGGGCAACACCGCGCGCACGGGCGCGCCATGCGCGCGGGCCAGCGGCGTGCCGTTCAAACGGTGAGCCACCATCACCGACGGTTTGAGCGCGTCGCGCAGGGCGACGTTCGAGGTGTAACCGTGCGCCGCTTCGAAGATCACGTAGCGCGCTGATTTTTTCAGCTTGGCCCGCTCGGCCAAATCAGCGACGCGTACTCCCTGCCACTTGGCGCCCAACACCGACCAAGTGGTCACACAGTGCACATCCAGCGCTTGCTCAATTTGGGGCAACGCCAGCAGCTCGGCGAACCCAAGCTCGAACGGCGCGTCCACCTCGCCGTGCACGCGCAACCGGTAGTTGCCCGGACTCGGGTCGCCCGGCTCACCGCCCATCGGTTTCAGCGCCTCGATCACGCGCTGGCCAGGCGGGAGGCGCGGCCGGCCGTCGTTGCGCGTTTGGGCCTTGGCTTCGCGCGTCAAGTCGTCGGAAAGCACGTACAGCGAGCCGAGAGCCATTATGACGGTGCCGCCTGCGGCCGCCTGGATGAAACGACGGCGAGCCAAAGCTTGCTCGAATTCAGGGTTGAATCGGTTCACGCGAGGGAACTCCTGCTGACTGGTACGTACTAGGAAACCGAACGGTTACGCGGACCAGCGTCCAGGAGCGCGCAATTCCAGGCAACCGCAAATTTCGGTGCTGCTCCAGACGCATCCCGGACCCCAAGCCGTGACAGGAATGCTACTACTCAAGGGCTTAGACAATGTGCCGCCTATTCGGCTTTCGCAGCGTTATTCCCAGCCAGGTCCACCGCTCGCTGCTCGCCGCCGAAAACGCTCTCGGCGTGCAAAGCAATCAGCACCCCGATGGCTGGGGAGTCGCGTTCTACGTCGACGGCTCACCGCACGTGACCCGCAGTCCGACCACTGCGTTGGGTGACGCGCTCTTTCACCGCTTGAGCGGCGTCGTCTCGTCTGAAACGGTGCTCGCGCATGTGCGCAAAGCCACGCAAGGCGGCGGCACGATCTTCAACTGTCACCCGTTCCAGTACGGACGCTGGGTGTTCGCACACAACGGCGACATTCCGAACTTCGAGGCCAAGCGTGAAGCGTTGCTGTCCGCGGTCGCTCCGCGCTTTCGGCGCTTCATCTTGGGCGAGACCGACAGTGAAGTGCTGTTCTTCGTGTTTCTGACGGCCCTCGAGCGGCTCGGACCGCTGAGCGAAGGTCACGACATCGTTGCCATCAACTGCGCTCTCAAAGACGCTATCGACCGCGCGCGCGCCCTGTGCGACACCGACGGTACGCGCGCTCTGCTGACGGTCGTGGCGACCAATGGTGAGTGCTTGGTGGCCGCGCAGGGCGGCAAAGAATTGTACTTTTCGACCTATAAAACCCGCTGTTCGGACCGGGGCACCTGCCGCAGTCTGTCATCGGTTTGTGAAGCGCCTTCGCTCAACGGACGCGTCAATCATTTCATCGTCTCGAGTGAGCCGCTACAGGGCGAAAACGTTTGGGAAGCGCTCGCGGCTGGTGAGGTGATCGGCGTCGACGCGCGCATGTTCGTCCGCCGTTCACGGTTGGACCACGTCGCGCTACCGGTCGTTGCCTAGGCCTTCGAGCGTCTAGCTATTTGCCGTCGAACACGAGCGTGTACGTGAAACCTTCACTGTCCGCGCTAGTCTCCGCGCTCAGGCGCACGCTGGCCACGCGCAGCGGCTGACGGCGCTCGATGCGCGCGGGGATCGCCGGGTGCCGGCAATGGGCGCTGCCGGCGAGAAGCACGAGCTGACGCATCGGTGCGCGTTTGCTCACCCAAGTGGCTGCGTTGTCGGCCATGGTTTCGTCCCACACCACCTGCGCCGCGTAGAAGTTGTCGAGGTTCATGCCTTCGCCGCGCGGGTGATCGGCCATCGCGCGGTCGAAGTCCGCGCGATGCTCGCGGTCGTCGAAATCCAGCTCGGCGGGCAGTTGGCGGCGCAGCCGCGGACTAAGGCCATTTAGGCCATTTTTTGCGACGGCTTGGGTCAATTCGCGCGAGGCATTGAGCGCCTTCAGCGGCAAGCCGTAGCTGCGGCCGAGTGCAAGCACAGGGCGGTAGTAGGCGTAAGGGTAGCCCCAGCGGTCGTCGTAGTGCGCGCGCTTGCGCAGACCCGCGTCGTCCAAGTGCCCGAGGCCGTACGAGTACAGCGCAGCAGCATAGGGCGCTTGGAACATCTCGAAGCCGATCCCGAGCGATCTGCCCGAAACTCGCGCGCGTCGCTCGAGCGCCTCGCTGATCGAAAGCTGCGCGAAGTGGTCGCGCGGCGCGTCGTGCGCTTCACCCAGGCACACCACGTCGAACTTCGACAATTCGTCGTACAGGCGCGCTTGATCCAGCGCTTCACCGTCCTCGTTGCGCTGCGCGCGAAACGGTTGCGCCGAACGAGCCACGATGTCGTCGGGCACTGCCGGCTTGGCCGGCGGTGGCGCAGGGCGCGTGTCCGGCGTTGCCGGATAGAGGGTCGAGCCGAGCGGGGCGCGAGCAGCAGAGCCGCATGCGCTCAACAGGGGAACCAGTGGGATCAGCGCACGAAGCCAAGAAACACGCATCATCCGAGACAATACCCGATGCTCGACCTCAATACCCACGTTCACGCAGCTCCGCAGGAATCAAGGGGCTCGGTCGGGCCGTGGTCAAGATCCAAAGCTGATGCGCGGCGCGGGTGGCGCAGATATGTAAGAGGTGACGCGCTTCGTCCTCTGCGGGATAGGCTGCGTCCGAGACCTCGACCGCGATCACGTAGTCGAATTCCAAGCCTTTGACCTGACGCACGTCCGTCACGTCGATGCCCGGTTTGAACGGGAAGTCTTGCTCGGCGATGCGACGCAGGTACGGGACCTCACCGCGCTTCAGCCCCTCGTAGTACACATCGGCTTGCTCGGGATAGCGGCTGACGACGGCGACCGATGCCGAAGGTTCGGTCTGGATCAATTCGCGCAGGGCCTCGGCCAAGAATGCCAACGCATCACCGCTGTGCCCGAAGCTGAAGAGCTCGACCGGCGCACCCACGCGCACCGCGACCGGCTCGTCCTTGCTGGCCAGCGGACCGAGCACATGCCGGGAGAATTCGATGATTTCGGCGGTCGAACGGTAGCTGAGCTTGAGCGGCTCGATTTCGACGTGATTGAGGCCGAGCTCGCCGAGCACGGTCTTCCAATCGGAAAAGCCATTATCCATCAACAGCCGCTGCTGAACGTCACCCGACAACGTGATGCTGCGGGCTTTGCTGGAGCAATCGAGCACGACTGCGAGCTCGACTGGACTCAGATCTTGGGCTTCGTCGACCAAGATGTGTTCGTAGACTAGCGGGTCTTTGTTGGTCGCGGCGCGCGTGAGCGGCCCGCGCAGACGTTGGCTGAGCCGCAAGATCAGCGTGTCGTCTTCGACGTCGAGCTTGGCGCCTTCGTTCAATTCGGCGCCGTCGATGCCACGACGATGAGAACTGTGCTCGTCGTCCTCGTCCTCTTCTTCGCGCTCGGGTCGTTCGTCCAAGTTCTTGAGCGACGGCGGCGCTTCGTCTTTGCGCTGTTCACGGCGTGCGGCGCGCTCGTCGTTGCGATTGTCGATGTCGGCGATCGCCTCGGCGGTGCGGGCGACGCACCAGCCGTGCACCCGGTCGAGTTCGCCGGCGCTGAATGCGCCGGGCGCGAACTTCCCGAAATAGTCGCCCAAGGTTTGGCGGTCCGAGAGCAATTCTGCCCAGTTTGCGGTGACGTCGCGAGCGTCGCGCAAGGCAGCGCGCGCCACTCGTTCGACGCCGACCCGCGCGTCGAGTGCGAGCTTCACGCTGGCATTGGGCTCGATCAACCCGAGCAGCGAGTGCAACCGATGGCTCAACGGCCGCTCCCGCGAGTTTTGCCATAGGGCCAGAGCAGCGGCGGCCTCGGGATCTTGCCCGAGCGCGGCGATGATCTCGGTTTCGAATTGCTGTGCGAGCGTCGCGACGTGCGCGTCGATCGCGCGCAGCATCGCCGGATGCTTCTTCAGCCGCGTCACGACCGCGGGTGTGTCGTCGTGATAGCGCGAGGGCAGGCGAGGGAACAAACTCTGCCGCAACTTCTGCACCCAACTCTCGTAGGTGCGGATCGCCACGCCGCCCACGCCCAGCGCCGGCAGGACCTCCGAGATGTAGCGCGCCAGCGCGTCGTTGAAAACGACCACCAGCATGCGGTCAGGACGGAAGCGTCGCGCGTCATGAAACGCCAGGTAGGCCAGGCGGTGCAGCCCGATCGTCGTCTTGCCGCTGCCCGCGCCGCCTTGAATCACGACCAAGCCCGAGTCGGGGCTGGTGATCAATTCGAACTGGCGGCGGTCGATGAGCGGGGTGATCTCTTTCAGGTGCTTGTCGTCGCCGCCCTCTTGGCCGACGCCGAGCTTACCCGGTCGGTGATGTTGGGCCGCACGTGTGGCCGTGCCCGCCCCTCCAGCCAGCTTGCTGCTGTTGTTCTCGAGGCGGCACCATTCGCCGTTTGCGCGCCGCGCGAACGAGCCTTGCGGCGCGCTGATGCGGCGCAAGCTGGAATCGACGATGGTTAGACTCCGGCGTGTAACAACGGTCCCGGAGACTTCACGGTCGCCGAACACCTCGTCGTAGTCGTTGCCCTCTTCGTAGCGGTAGAAGAGCCGACTCACCGGTGCATCACGCCAGTCGACGATGCGGATCCCGGACTTGCTGTCGAGGTACGTGCCGCGGCCGATCAAAATGTCGCGGCGCTTGCCGCTCTCTTCCAACGCCAAGTGGCCGAAGTAGGGAGACTTGGCATCGACTTGCACCTCAGTGACCTCGCGCTTGCGCGTCGAAAGAATGTGCAGCCGCTCCATTTGCTCGAGCAGCGGCGGTACGTCTTCCATGCGCGCGGTCGCGATCTGGTCGCGAAGATCGAGCAACTGCGCGTCATAGTCGGTGGCTTGGCGCGGTTGCTCTTGGACGCGTTGTCCGAGATGTTCGGTGACCTTGGTCAGCGTGCGCTCTTCCTCGCCAATGATGCGATCGAGATCGGGGTCGGTTTCGGCGGGGGAGGATATGTCGGCCATCGGGCTGGGGGCGTCGTAGCGAAAAAAACGGGCTTCGGCGCGTACCACGCGCCGAGGGTGGAGTCGACGCCCGAACCACTCTCAGGTGCCCGCCCAGGGGCCGAAAATCAGCTCGGACGCCTACCAAATTGCGGCTATGATATCAGCGACTTAACGCGCTGTGGCAGGACGCAACAAGCGCTTTGCTTTTCCCCCTCGGCGGCCGATGTCATGCTGCCCGTTGACGTTCCGCCAAAGCGTCAGAGGGAGCACGTTTGGAAAACACGATGCGCGCCATGGTGCTCGAGGCACCGCGCGAGCCTTTGCTGGAAAAGCGAGTGCAGATCCCCCGACTCGGCTACGGCCAGTTGCTGATTCGCGTGCGCGCCTGCGGCGTGTGCCGCACGGACTTGCACGTCTGTGACGGAGAACTCGCCCAAGCCAAACAGCCTCTGATCTTGGGCCATCAGATCGTCGGCACGGTAGCGGTGATCGGCGAGGGCGTCGACGGTTTCACCGAGGGGCAACGCGTC
>Ga0247766_1000300_pt1 | contig 10399 bp, 5 predicted proteins | sample UWRJL223509R6_FD_179946 | JGI IMG/M metagenome (GOLD analysis project Ga0247766, IMG submission 179946) | Plant litter microbial communities from Arlington Agricultural Research Station in Wisconsin, United States - UWRJ-L223-509R-6 | ecosystem: Environmental > Terrestrial > Plant litter >...
CGCAGTACACGCGCAACCAGCGGGATCTGCAGGCTGCGTCGCCTGTCCGCTGCCGGCAGCATTCCCGCTCGGTCGACCGGCGTCGCTCGTGGAAGGGGTGCCGGCGACGGCGCCTCCACCGCCGGTGGAGCTACCGCCCGTGCCGACGACACTGCTCCCGCCCGTGCCCGTCGCACTGCCTCCGCCCACGCTGACATCACCAGCCGCGCCCGGCACGCCACCGACGCCGTTTGACGGAGCCCCGGCGGCAGCGCCGCCTTTGCCCGCGCTACCGTTGCTGCCGCCCGCTGCGTTGCCGGCGCCGCCTGCTCCTCCGCCAATCATCGTCGCTCCGTATTCGTACGCGCCGAGATCGGGCGCGCTACCGACGTACGGCAACCCCACGTCGGTCCCCTTGTCGATCAGGGGACTTTGCGCTTTCAACTTCAAAAAATCCAAATTCGGCAAGCTGCCGTCGGCCTGACGCGGGCCCATGAACCCAGCATCAGAGGTACTGACGAAATCAGAACTCGCTTCGGCGATGTTCAGGTCCCAAGTGTTGAACATGGAGTCGACCCCCGACATGTTCGTATTCTTGTTGGGAAAGCCGACATTGTTGCGCATCTTGTGGGCGAGCGCGCCGCTCAGCACGATGGTGGTATCCGGGTCACCCGCTGGACTCGCGAGTAGATTGTACTGAACCGCGTTCATGTACGAAGTGTTGTTCAGCCAAGTGTTCCCACCGGAAGAGTGGTTGGCATAGAAGCCCGCAGCGCGATTCTTCCAAGCCACGTCACGCTGCAAGATGTGGCGAATACCGGTGTCACTGCTGCCCGCTTTGAAGCCATTGCCATTACCAGAAGAGGGCTTGCCCGCGCCACCGTCGCTATAGCCGTTGCTGATCGCCCAGCTGTTTTCGATCAGCACCGGCACCTCTTGCTGGATCAGATCGTATCCGTCGTCGGAATCGAGCCAGGCGCGACAGCCGCGGATGATCGTACTGGGGCCGGTCATTTGGTAGTGCACGCCGAAGCCGTCGGCGTTTTGGCCATCACCTTGGCTGCCGTCCTTGTCGTAGTTGTCGTGGGAATCGCAATTCAAGATCAGGTGCCCACCGTTGCCCTTGGAGATGAACAGGCCCGGGCCGAAGTTGTGATGAATGTTCAAGAGCTCGAAGACGTTGTTGCTCGCGCCCTCGCTGCGAATGGCGTCGTTGGAATGCGCGCCGCTCGCGCCGACCGCGCCGTTGCTGACCTCGAGCCCCTTCAAATGCAGGAAGCTGCCGCTGATCAGGATGGTCGGCGAATCCACGGCGGTGTTCGTGGACACGTACTTGGAGAAGTCGAGCACCGGCACTTCAGCCTGGTAGGCCCAGAATTTGATTCGGTCCGCGTCGGATTTGCCGCTCTTGTTCAGCTTGATCTGCTTGGTGTTCTGGTAAGTGCCACCGCGCAGCCAAATGGTGTCGCCCGCAACGGCGACGTCGTTCCCCTTCTGTAGAGTCGCGAACGGCGCCGTCAGCGAGCCCGCATTCGAGTCACTGCCGGTGGGCGACACGTAATATTCGGCCGCCTCGGCGTGCACGGACGTGCCAAGGACAGCCAACAGGACGGCAGCTTTCATTGCTTCGAAAAAGGGGCTCATGCCCCAATAGCTTGCCAGTGAACGACAGCTGGCGGAAAACCGGGAACTTCCCGTCAGTGCTGCAAAAACCGTAGGTCATCCACCCACACGTCGTACGGCGTGTCTTCGGGGCGAATCAGGAATGCCAAGCTGTGCAGGCGATGCGTGTCGAGCGGCGGCTTGCCGAGTCCGCGCTGGCGCAGCTCGGCAAAACGCACTTGGTACGTGCGAAATCCGGATTCGAGCTCGATCTTGGCCAAGTGCGGGTTGTGACAATCAGACTGACAACTGCCACCTTCGGCGATCGGGATCACCGACCGCTCGCGCGCGGCAAAGTAGATACGACCCGGACCGCGAGCTTGAAAAGACACGCCGACGTACTGCGAGGCGTCGTAGCACGCGGGGCGAAAATCGAACTCCATGGCCGCTCCCCAGTCGAGCAGTTGCCCCCCTTTGACATGCTGCGCCAAGCGATTCGCGCGCGTCGCATCCGGACGCGGCACGGGCATCAACGCGGGCGCAGTGCCGGGCGCGTCGATCTCGCGCGGCCAGCGCCAAAACCCGACGCGCCCCGAAAGGGGACGGATCGCGTCGTCGCCGTCCTCGAAGTCGTCAATCAACGGCTCGCTCCCGGAGCCCGGCCCGGCCGAGAGACACGGATCGACCGCCGCCAAGAGGGGCTGAGTGGGCGCGATCGGACTTGCGGCCGATGCGGCGGTAGACTTTCGCAAGTCGTCGCGATGCTCGGCGGCAATCGCCAGATCTGCCGCGGGTTTGCGCGCGAATAGCAGCAGTAAGACGCCTGCAACCAGCAGCGCTAGCGCGCCCGTGCCCGCGACAGCGACAGCGCGAAAGCCGCGTTGGCGTGCTGGCGAGACCGCGAGCCGTTCGAGCCGCTTTCGATAAGCGAGATGCTCCAGCACGCGCTCGCCGAGCTCGGGGGGCGGTGCATCTTCGCGAGCGGCGTCGAGCAAGCGCTCGAAGGCTCGACGGTCTTCTTCATTCGAGGTGGTCATCGCGTTGACCTCGGACGCGCGCGCAGTCTCCGCACTGCGGTCTCCAGCGATTGCCGGGCACGCTTCAAACGCGAGGCAACCGTGCCCTCGGGGATGCTCAGCACTTCAGCCACTTCCGCGCGCGTCATCTGTTCGAGCTCCGCCAAGACGAAAACGGCTCGTTCGAGCTCGTCGAGCGTCGCCAAGGCTTCGTCGAGCAAGGCGCCGGCGCGACGGAGCTCCACGGCTTCGTCTGGCAACGGAGCTTCACTCGCGCGCGCTTCCAGGTCCAGGCCAGCGCTGACCGAACGGTGCCATTTCGATTGCTTGCGATCCGAAGCCACCCGCAGCGCCGTCGAGACCAAAAACGAGCGCTGGGCTCGTTCTGGTACGTCGTCGAAGCGCTGCGCGAGAACCCAGAAGACGTCCTGCGATGCGTCCTCGGCGTCGGCGGGGGCAAGCCCGGTGCGGCGCAGCACGCGCCAGACCAAACCCAAGTGATTACGCACCGCTGCGCGCAGCCGCCCGTCACCGCGCGGCATCCGCACCGCGGCTAGCGGTGGGACGACGAGCAAGGCCTCGAGCGACGGTTTTCCGGCCAATGGCTCGCCGCCTGGGCCCGCGAAACTGGGGAGGTGAACCGCCACGAACCCTAGAATGGAAGCAAGCGCGCGCTTCGATCGACAAAAGCACCGGCACGCGCCGATTCACGGAGCGGCCGCGAATCCCTACATGCGTCACAGCTCGCCGAAGGGGCGTCTTCTAGAAAGAGGGGGCGCTCGTGATCCAGCAGCGCACCTCGCGTGCCGAGAGGTTCACGGCGCAACGCGATCGGAAGGGTACGGGGCAGAGGAGGTCGGATTTGACAATCACGGACGCCTCCGACAAGGAGTTTGGCGTGGCCGACGCTTCTCTGTTCGAAACTGCGCTGCAATTTCATCGGGCAGGGCAACTCGAGCGCGCAGAACGGCTGTATCGCCGGGTGCTCGACCAAACACCGCAACACGGCGATGCCTTGTTCATGTTGAGTGCGCTCGCCGTGCAGTCTGGCCGACGCGAGCAAGCCGCCGCGCTTCTCGAGCGTGCCATTCGAGTGGACCCGAGCAACGCGTTCTACTTTTCGAGTCTGGGCGACGTGTATCGTAGCCTCGGCCGCAGGCGCGAAGCGGCGCCCATGCTGCTGATGGCCATCGCGCGCAAGCCGGACTTCGCCGAAGCAGTCGCAAACCTCGCACTCACGTTCGAAGAGCAAGGCTACCTGGATGCGGCGGCCGCGTGCTACGAGCGCGCCCGAGCTCTGGACCCGAATCTCGTGCGCGCGGCGAGCCAGCCAGCGACGAATGGCAGTGCGGGTTCGACACCTGCAGAGCCAGGGACGGAAGCGGGCATGCCCCCCGCCCAGCTGATCGGCGCGCTTGCCGAGACACTGCGCCTCGCTGGCCGCGCGGACGACGCTAGCGGTTGGTACCGCGTGGCGCTCGAGCTCGAACCGCGGATGGCCAACGCTTACGCCGCCCTCGGCGCAATTCACGCGGACGCCGAGCGCTTCGACGAAGCAATCGCTGATTTTCGGCGCGCGCTTTCAATCGACGGCGACTTCCATGCGGCGCGCGGCCTGCTCGCGACTGCGCTCGGCGAAACCGGACGCATCGCGGAGGCCGAGGCCGCGTACCGAGAGGTCGTCGCGCGCTGCCCCACGGATCCGGCCGCTCACAGCGTGCTGCTCTTCAACCTGCCGTTTTGGCCCGACGTCGGCGCCAGCGAGATCTTGACCGAAGCACGGACGTGGAACGCCCGGCACGCGCAAGCACTCGCCGCGCAGGCGCCGGCACTCGACAATGATCGCTCGGCCGAGCGACGACTGCGCATTGGCTACGTGTCGCCCGATTTCCAAACCCACGTCCAGTCACTGTTCACGATCCCGCTGTTGCAAAACCACGACCACGGCAGGTTCGAAATATTTTGCTACTCCAGCGCCGACAAGTCGACTCGAGAGACCACGCGCATTCGCGGCTATGCCGACGTATGGCGAGACGTGGGCGCGCTTTCTGACGCCGCCCTCGCGGAAGTCATTCGACGCGATCGCATCGATATCTTGGTCGATCTGAGCATGCACATGATTGGCCGCCGAATGCTGACATTTGCGCGGCGCCCCGCGCCCATCCAGCTGTGCTGGCTGGCGTACCCCGGCACGACCGGCCTCGAGACGATGGACTATCGCCTGTCCGACCCGTATCTCGATCCGCTCGACGAAAATACGCTGCCCTACTCCGAGCAAACGCTTCGGCTTCCGGACACTTTCTGGTGCTACGACCCGCTCACTGACGTCCCCGAGGTGAGTGCGTCACCAGCGCTCGCGACCGGCAGGGTCACCTTCGGCTGTCTGAATCACTTCCGCAAGATCAACGATCGCGTGCTCCGTCTGTGGGCGGAGGTTCTGCTCGCCGTGCCCAAGTCGCGATTACTCCTGCTCGCGCCTGCAAAGAGCGGGCGCGCTCACGTGTGCTCGGCCTTCGAACGAGCAGGCGTGGAGCGCGATCGACTCGAGTTCGTCGATCGCAGCGGGCGACTCGACTATTTGAACCGCTACCGCGAGATAGACATTTGCCTCGATACGTTCCCATACAACGGGCACACCACGAGTCTCGACGCCTTGTGGATGGGAGTTCCAACAGTGACTCTCGTCGGTGAAACGGTGGTCGGACGCGCGGGCCTGTGTCAGGCCATGAACGTGGGGCTGCCCGAGCTCATCGCGACGACACCCGAAGAGTACGTGCGCGCCGCCTGCTCGCTCGCCGAGAACCTCGAGCAATTGGCCGAACTTCGCCGAACGCTGCGCGAGCGCACGGAACAATCGCCGCTAATGGACGGCCCGCGCTTCACCCGCAATCTCGAAGCGATCTACCGCGACGTTTGGCGACGTTTCTGCCAGGGCGCGCCATAGCGCGACGCCGAAGGCCATGACGAGTCACGACGACGCGCGTGACCACCGAAATAACCCTTATGGGTGATGCGTCGTCGTTTCGTCGAGCACGACACTGCTCTCGACCGAGGACGCCACTGCCGTGCTGCGCCCGCACAGCGACACTCGCAACCACGGTGTCGCTGCCCCTCATGAATGATCTTCGCGACTCCGAGGCTCGAGTTCGCCTTCCGTGATTCCGGCCGGAAAACGCCTGGTTTGTCTCACGAGGTGTGACACCGGGACTGCTGCCATTTGGCTACCTGTGCGAGGAGCGGCGTTTTAGCTGTTTGGCAGATCGGGTCAGATTCCTTTCTGGAATCTTTTTTCCACCACGAACGCCATTATCCAGCGTTGCATTGAAGCTAGCCGAAAGAAGTTCGGTGAAGCATGCGAAAAAACTCATCTCACGGGGTTGAAGTGGGTCCGCTAGCTTCTGGGTAGGTAGTGCTGCGCGAAAATCGTGTGGGTTTCCAGCCGGCGGATAAACAACCCGAAGTTTTAGGTGGTCGTCATGAAAGAAAAACGGTTGCGGTCGTTAGTTGGTTTGGGGGTCCTCCCCCTACTAGCGCTTGTCGCGTGCGGCTCCAGCACGGAGAACCACGGGACGCCGGGCGGAACTGCGGGCAATACGTCCGTAGGAGCCGCTGGCAGCACGTCGACCCCCGGCGCGGCCGGTAGCACCTCGAACCCAGGCACGGCTGGTACCGGCGGCGACACCCCGCCCCCTCCGCCCGACACGTGCGTGCAGGGCATCCCGGTGTCGACCCAGATCCCGCTGCTCTTGGCCCGTCAGTACGCGGCCGTGGTTCGGGACCTCCTCGGCGTGACGGATGTAGGTGGCCAACCGGTGGCTGACGTGCTCCCCGGCGAAGCAGACCAGATGACCGCCTCAGCCTGGGAGACCTATCAAACCGTTGGCGCCGCCATCGCCAAGCAGGTGATGAGCGGAGCCAACAAGGGCAAGTTCATCGCCTGTGAGCCTGCTGCCGGCGCGGCCGGTGCGGATTGCTTGAAGACCACCGTCAAGACGTTCGGCCGCAAAGCCTTCCGTCGCGAACTGGCGACTGAAGAAGTCGACGCGTTCATGACGCTAAACTCCGCGACCCCCGCCGGAACCCCCGCTGAGGTCGCCGAGGCGATCCTCAACGCGTTCCTGATCTCGCCGTCGTTCCTGATGATCCCCGAGTTGAGCATCGAGGCCGACAGCACGGTGCCGAACCTCACCGCCGGCACGGCCGCGTTCAAGCTCTCATCGCAAGAAGTGGCGTCTCGCCTCTCCTTCCTGCTCTGGGGCTCGCTTCCGGATGACGCGCTCAACACGGCCGCTGACGCCAATCAGCTGTCGACCAAGGAGCAAATCCTCGCCCAGGCCACGCGCATGATCGCGGTCCGCGAGAAGACCGGCCCGTTCATCTCTGCCTTCCACAATGAGTGGGCGCAGCAGAACAACAGCAGCGCGCACTGGTTCAAGAATCCGCACGACACCAAGGTGTTCCCGGACTACTCGGCCGCTCAGCAGACCGCCAACAAGGCCGAGCTCGACAAGTTCTTCGAAGAAGTCGCGTACAGCAACGGTTCTTTCAAGGATCTCCTGCTCAGCAACGTCGGCTTCGTCAACAAGGACAACGCCAGCACCTACGGTCTCGATCCGACCAAGTACGGCGCGGACCTGACCAAAGTCACGCTGGATTCGGCCACGAACCCGCGCCCGGGCTTCCTGACCCGCGGTGGCTTCTTGAACTCCTACGCTGGCTACGGCGAAAGCAGCCCGATCCTCCGCGGTTCGTTCATGGCCATCTGGCTGCTCAGCATTCAGGTTGGCGCGCCCGATCCGTCATTCTTCATGACGACGGTGCAAGGCACGTTCAAGACCCAACGTGAGTACATCGAAGCGCTCACCCAGGTGAACCAGCCGTGCAAGGGCTGCCACGACGTCTTCAACCCGCTCGGCTATGCCTTGGAGAACTACGACGGCATCGGCAAGTGGCAGACCACGGACCTGAAGGGTGGACCCATCAACTCCAGCGTCACGGTCAACTTCGGCAACGGCTCCGCCCCGCAGCAGATCACGAACCCCACGGATCTGATGAAGGCGATTGCCGCTTCCCCGAAGGCACAGGAGCTCTACACTCAAGCGTGGGTTGCCTTCGCCACTGGACGCCAACCGAACGGAAACGACAAGTGCACGGTCGACGCGCTCAAGCTGAAGCTTGCTGCCGACGGCTACTCCATCCTCGGATTGCTCGGGGACCTCACCCAGTCGGACTCGTTCAAGACTCGAGTTCGCGGCACCACGCTTTGATTACCCGCTGAGGAATTTCCGAAAATGAACAACTTTATCAACCGACGAATCCTCCTCAAAGGCCTGGGCGGCGCCGCGATTGCGGCTCCGATCTTGACCTCGCTGCTCGAGAAGCAAGCTCGTGCGCAAGCCGCCGCGAACTCCAAGCGCGTCATCATCATGTTCACCTACTACGGGTGCGTCACGAACAACTGGTTCCCGCAGAAGCTCGACGGCGAGCTGCTGGACACTGACCTCAAGGGGACCAGCCTCGAGTCGCTCGGACCGTACGTGAAGAAGCTGCTCATGCCGCGCGGCATGCGCACCATGAACGAATGGACGGCGAGCAACAAAGGTGCCGGTTCTGGCCGTGGCCAGGGCAACGACTCGCACACGCAGTGCGCCGGCACCGCTTTGACCTTGCAGCCGGTGACGCCGAACAGCAATGACCCGTTCAGCTTCAACACAGCGACCAAGTTCAACGCGACGCCCTTCGGCATCTCGATGGACCACATCATGGCTCAGCAGCTCAGCCCCAAGGGCGAGCCGTTGTACATGGACGTCGCTGGCGTCAAGACGGTCGGCGCGCAGGCCGCCATCTCGTACAACAAGCCGGAACCCGACGCGAAGGGCAAAGGCCAGTTCCCCGCGGTGAACGCGACGACTGCCTACAGCCAGCTGACGGGTCTGTTCCAAAGCGGCGCGCCGGTGAACGCAGACACCTGGGCCATCCAGAAGGGCAAGAAGTTCGCCGACATCGTGCGCGGCGACCTCAATCGGCTCAAGAGCAAGGACATGAGCAAAGCCGACAAGGCCAAGCTCGATGCGTGGATCAGCCTGATCAACGATGTGACCGTGGCTGTCTCGGCGCAGTGCAACCAAGCCCTGGCCGACAAGCTGCAAGCGTCGAGCAAGCTGGGCTCTGGCACCGGTGACATCGTGACCCGCACGATCACCGACACCATGGACAACGCCGACTTGTACATGGCGATCGCGGCGCTTTCGGCCGCGTGCAACGCGAACCCCGTCATCTTGATGCGGTTCCCGAACAACTTCACCTACTCCGGCCTCGGCATCAACGCTGATTCGCACAACCAGTCGCACCGTCTGGACAGCGCGAACATGTCGGGCCCGTGCGTGGCGAACGCGGTCGAGAATCTGAAGAAGATCGACACGTACTACGCGAAGAAGTTCACCAGCCTCGTCAAAGCCCTGGACAGCATCCCCGAGGGGGACGGCAAGACGGTGCTCGACAACAGCGTCGCGTTCTGGATGAACGAGCTCTCCGACGGCAACGCCCACAACATGAACAACACCCCGCTGATCCAAGCCGGCAGCGCAGGTGGCTACTTCAAGCAGGGCAAGATCGTCAATCTCGACGCCGAAGCCAATCCGACGGGTACTGCGACGAATTACCTCGGCCGCAGCCTCTCACAATGTGTCGCGGGCACGCCCCAAATGGCCGACGGTGTAAGCCAAGGCACGGGCACCGAGGCGAAGTACGGCAACCAGCCGATCAACAAGTACTTCTGCAACGTGATGACCGCGATCGGCATGAAGGCAGACGCCAACGGGTATCCCGCCAAAGGCGGTCCGGCCAGTGAAGTCACGCACTTCGGCTACTCGGACAAGACTTCGGATTTCTCGGGCGGCAAGGACGCTGTGAAAGACGCGACCATCCACGACCCAGGTGGATTCGCGAAGCTCAAAGCCTAATGGTTTCGAGCTGACGAACGCGCCTAAGCCCCCTTCGGAAGAGGGGGGCTTTTCGCTTTTTGTGCGCTACTATCGCTTGTCGAAGACGGTCGTCGATCGTTCCACGCGCCGCACCTCACGCTCATGCTCGCGAAGTTCGTTTTCATCGTCGCTGCGCTGCTCGCTGTCGCTTGCTCGGGTAGCGACGCAGCCAGCACGCCGGCAGCACCAGGCGACGCGCGGCTGTTCGTGCCCGAAAGCGTGAGTGCGAGCCAGCGCGTCGGCAACAACAGCGCCTTCAACGTGACGGCGTTTAGCCTGCTTCCAGGCTCGGACGGCCTCGATCTGTATGCCACCGTCAAAAACGCCGGTGATGCCATCGCCTGCAACACCTCATTTTCGATCGAGCTGCGCGACAAGGATGATCAGGTCGTGGCCGCCGGCGTCAACGGCTTGATGGCGCGGCGCTTCTATCGCTTTGCGGAAGATGCGGGGCCACTGGCGGGCACCGTTGCGGGTTGCCTAGCGCCCGGCGACCTAAGCAAAGTGGCGGTCAAGGGTCTGTCCTTGGATCCGCCGAACGCCGATGTGCGCAGCGTGGTTTACTATACCAACTCTTGGGCGAACCTCGACCTCGTGGCGATCGAAGGCGTGAGCCTTGCGGGTGTCTCGGCCGTTGCGCAAACGAACGGCGTCGCCTACCAGGGTTCACTCATCAACGGGCTCGACACGACGCTCAGCAACCCGACGGTCGCGGTCTATCCGGTCAATGCCGTGGGTCGCCCTCTCGGTGTTGCGTATGGCGGGAGCACGCTCGAGCTCTCACCCGGCGGCAATTGGAACTTCGAAACGAACACTGTC
>Ga0247766_1000301_pt1 | contig 10397 bp, 10 predicted proteins | sample UWRJL223509R6_FD_179946 | JGI IMG/M metagenome (GOLD analysis project Ga0247766, IMG submission 179946) | Plant litter microbial communities from Arlington Agricultural Research Station in Wisconsin, United States - UWRJ-L223-509R-6 | ecosystem: Environmental > Terrestrial > Plant litter >...
GTCAATCTGAGTTCGGTTTGATTCGTCCAGGTGGCGACAGGCGAACAAGGAGAACAACGGCGCAAGGCCGGCGCGCGGGATCACGTCGCGTTGCCGCGCAACCCCCAATCCTGCACTGGCCACCGCCGCAAGCGCGCGCGCCTTCTGTGGCGTGGGGAAGCAGAACACGAACCAGCCATCCGGAGCCAAGTGACGCCGCGCGGCGCGCGCGTAGTCGCTCACGTCGCCGCGTAACTCGAAGCGCGCGTGCGCCTTCTGGGAATCTTGCGGCACAATCCCCGCCGAGGTCGGAAAATAGGGCGGACTACCCGTGATCAATGGGAATTGTTGGCTGGCTGCGAGCTCGCGCAAATCACCGAGCAGCGGCTGAACGCGCTCGGACAGCTTGTTTTCGGCGATGTTGGCCAAGAGCAAGCGGTGGCTGACGGTTTGCGCTTCGATCGCGGTCAGGTGCGCGCTGGGACCCATGCCCCACAGCACGAGCAGCCCCACCGTGCCGATGCCCGTCCCCAGATCCAAATGACGAGGCACCACGGGCGACACTTCGATCGCGTACGCCGCGGTGAGGACGTCGTCCACCGAATGACGATGACCGCGAGCGCGCTGAAAGATGAACCACTCGCCAGTCAACCCATCCAACGTGACACTTTCGCCGAACTCTCGCTCCAGCATGAGGCGCGCCTGCTCGAAGTGAATCGGGCGCACGCGATCCGCCAGATCGGCTGAGTGAACGAGATCAGTGGGCTCGGTTGGAGCTTGGCGCATGCGACCGGTGCTGCTTCTGACTGCGATAGACGCTTGCCGAGGTAGACGTGTGAGGCGAGCGCTGCCAGCAAATTCGAGTCAGTGCGCGGCCGATTGCCTCGGACAATAAGCGCCGCATTCCTTTTGGGTGCGCTCATTTCCCGACATTTTGCTGATTCCTCCGGTTGCTCGCGAGTTTCGAGGAGCGGCATGGCGCTTGCTGATTGGTAAAGAGTCATGTCCCTCGCAGCTCGACTTCGTCTCACAGCGCGTTCACTCAGCGGAGTGGTTGCGCTGGCCATCGGCGTGGTCGGTTGTTCCGCCGAAGCGACGACGAGCAGCAGCGACAATGCCTCGCTCGTAGGAACGCGCGACGACGACGGCGGTTCAGCGCCGGGTTGGCTCTTGCTCGACTGGAGCATCGCGGGCGACCAACACGCAGAACAGTGCGATCTCAGCCACTCCGCGACAGTCGCGCTGACCGTCGGTGCGGCGAGCGGAGAGTCCCAGCGCGTTTACCAGGCCACGTGCCTGGCATTCAATGCCACGATCCAGCTCGCTCCTGGAGATTACACGGCAGAAGCGGTGCTCCTCGATGGCGCCGGCACCGGCCTCACCGAGCCAGTGGTGTTACAGCCGTTCGAGATTTCGAGTGGGCTCCCCGTGCGCGTGCCGCTCGAGTTTCCGACCGCTGCGTTCTACGCGCGCTAGCCCGCGGATTGCTGGCCCTTAGCAGCCGCAAAGCGTGACACAGCCTGGAACGCCGCTGCACTGCGCTCGGCAATCGCGGTCGCAAGTCGAGGACGACGAGCGCGAGGTCTGCTGCACGATCTGACAACGGCCCTCGCCGACGCCCGCGCACACCGTTTGCGCCGACTGCTCGGCGAGCAATGCCTTGGCGTCGAGGCAGCTCGCCGCGCTGCCCATCGGACACAGCGAATCACCACACAAGCACTCCAGATCGATGGCGCTGCCCGCGATGCGATAGCCGCAATCCGGAAACTGATCCGGGTCGACGCGCGCGCTGGGACAAGACGAGATCCCCAAACACAGCGTAACTCCCGTGCTCGGATCGACGCCGCAGTTCGTGCCCGTCGTCGAGACGCTCGAAACGGAATTCGACCCAGCCGAGCTGCCTTCGTCTGCGCTGGACCCCGAATCACTGGCTTTGCCGACCTGCAGGCAAGACGAGAGCGAGAGCGACACCAACAGCACGATCGAACTCAGCCAGCGCATCGCGCCGGATACTCGGCACCCGCGGCACCCCGGGCCAACTTTTGTGCTCAGTGCGCGGCTTTTGGCGCGTCACGCGCCACCAAGAACGCGACCAGCAGACTTGCACCCAGCAAGAGCGAAGACATCCACCAAGGCCGCGGGCCTGGGCGCTTTTCAGCGGCCCGCGCCGAGGCCGAGAGAGAAGCTCCTGCGTGGGTGTAGGTGACTGCGCAGAACCAGGGGCGGGCAAACTCATCACCCGCCATGCTACACTCGAAGTACCGTGCGCATTCACGTCGGTCCGTGGCTTTTATTTGGGGCGCTCATGGGTTCGGGCTGCACCTCGCATGGCGCCAAGGTGCAAGCAGAGGCGCCGGGCGCCGAGCAAACCGCGGCCGACGGCGCAGCGCGGGGCGCGACGCGAACCCCAGCCGAGATCACCGCGCGCTCGACGCCCGCGATCGTCACCGTGCGTACCAGTGACGGCCTCGGCACCGGCTTCGTCGTCCGCAAAGACGGCTGGATCGCCACCAACTTTCACGTCGTGCGCGGCGCCACCGAAGTGACCGTGGTTTTTTCCGACCATCGCGAGTTCAAAGTGGTCGAGATCATGAACGCCAATCGCGCGCATGATCTGGTGATCCTGCGCATCGACGCGCGCAATCTTCCTGCGCTGCCGCTGGGCGACAGTGACCAAGTGCGCCCCGGCGACAGCGTGCTCGCCATAGGTCACCCTCTAGGGTTAGAAGACACGGTATCGAACGGACTCATCAGCGCCGTGCGCAAGGTGCACGCAGGCCTGCAAGTCCTACAAATTTCCGCGCCGATCGCGCCAGGTTCTTCCGGAGGACCGCTGTTCAACGACCGCGGTGAGGTGATCGGCGTCGCGACCGCGGTCAGCACCGAAGGGCAAAACCTCAACTTCGGGCTGCCCTCGAAATACGTCGCCGAGCTCGTCGACCACCCGCACCCGATTTCGATGGAGCTCTTTGCTGCGGCCATGCTGGCCATGCAGCGCCAAGCCAGCACGACGCGCGAGCGCGAGCGAGACATCCCCCGTCACGAGTTGAAGCTGCTCAAAGGTTGTACCGACGCCAACAAAGAGCTCATCTTCAAAACCTTGCAGGATGCGATCGAAGTCGGCGCGCCGCTGTACAACCAGGGCAAAGTAGCGGCCTGCTATCACATCTACGAGGGTGCGGCGGCGGACCTCGCTCGACGCTTGCCGCGCAGCTGCGGCGGGCCGAAGCAAGCCTTGTCCGTGGGGCAGCGTCGTGCAGCCAAGCTCAGCGATCCCGGCGAGCAGGCCTGGGCCATGCGTGACAGCTTCGACGGCGTGCTCGAGCTACTCGACCGCGCAAGCCACTAAGAGCCCACTGAAGCGGCCCTCGTGGAACCCGGCGCAGGCAGGGGTTCTAAGATGTTCTGGGATTGGCTCTATGGACTAGACTCTCGCGCACATGCGCGGCGACGAACATCCGAAGCGAGCCCAGCTCCGCGCGAGCCGGGCTCAAACCATCGAACGACTGACCAACGGCTTCACACGCGACGAGCTCGGGCTGGAAGAGTTCGAAGACCGCCTCAATCGCGCGTACGCCGCCGAGAGCGAGCCTGACTTGAACGCGCTCGTCAGCGATCTGTCGCCGGAGACCGTGGCCATCGTGTTGGACAGCGAGGTCGCGCCCGCTGCGACCCTCGCGCTCGTGCCAAGTGCGCCTGCACCGCGCGCGCTCGCCATCTTGGGCAGCGTCGAGCGGCGCGGACAATTGGCGGCGCGCGCATCCGGCGCGCTCGCCGTCTTGGGCAGCGTCGTCATCGACCTGCGCGACGTCACCATGCCCCCCGGTGTGTCCACACTGGAAGTCTCGGCGGTGCTCGGCTCGGTCGAAATCATCGTGCCGCCGAATCTCGCGGTCGAAAGCGCCGGAGCCAGCATTCTGGGCTCGTTCGAGGGCATTCAGCGCGTACCTCGCGATCCAGATCCCGATCTGCCCGTGTTGCGGGTGCAAGGCCGCGCCGTGCTGGGCAGCATCGAGGTCCGCACCGAAATCTCGGAATCCCGCAAGCCGCGAGCAGCCCTGCCAGCCCGGCGCTAAAGTGCGGTGCGCGCTTAGGCGCGCTGGAATGAGCCCATGCCGGTCCAGGGCGTGTCGTTGCTCTGGAACTGCAGATCTTTGCCCATGAACTGTGCGGTGAAGTGGTAGCCCACGCCCTGAGTGTCGTACAAAACCAAAGCCAGCTGGTCGCCCGAGGCGCTGGTCACCTCATAGCGACCGCTCGAATTCACACCCGGTCCGGCAGCGCTGAATTGGCCCTGATTGAAGGTCACGATCAGCTGCCCGAGCTCGGCCGACAACACCGCCTGCAGCGGCAAGTCCAACGGCACCGAGGGCGAAAAGCTCTGCAGCCGCCATGACCCGCCGAGCCGCTGGTTGGCGCTGGCCACACCATCTGCCGTCGAGCTCTTCGAGCCGCAGCCGGCGAGCAGCGGCGTCGCGAGACAGAGTCCAGCCAAAAACACGAGCTTTGCGCTTCGGATACCCACAGCCGAACGATAGGCGCGCGCCTGACCACACGCAATCAAGCAAAGCTGCCACGCGGCCGACTCCGAGCTTCCCGCTCGCCGAGCGGGGTCAACGGCAATTGACGGCACCCCGAAGGACACCGCACCCCCGGTGTGCGCGCTCAGGACACCGCACCCCGGGTGTGCGCGCTCATCGTTTTGCACACCCAGGGTGCGGCAAGTTGCACCCCGAAGGACACCGCACCCCGGGTGTGCGCGCTCATCGTTTTGCACACCCAGGGTGCGGCAAGTTGGGTGCGGCAAGTTGCAGCCGAAGGAGACCGCACCCTGGGTGTGCGCGCTCGTCGTGCACACCCGGGGTGCGGCAGGTTCACCCTGGGTGTGCGCGCTCGTCGTGCACACCCGGGGTGCGGCAGGTTCACCCTGGGTGTGCGCGCTCGTCGTGCACACCCAGGGTGCGGCAGGTTCGGTTGAGGTTCTCGCGCGTCGAGCGGGGTCGAGGGCGATTGACGGGAACAGGGGCGGCACGTGAGGTGCGATGCAGGCTCGCGAGCGCCCCCTCTCGGCCTGTCGCGGCTAGTCGGGAAAGTCCGTCTCAATCGCCGCGTTCGCCGCGTCGAGCAGCGAAAGGCGCGACAGGCATTCGGCGAAGCTGCCGCTCAGCGGCGCACGGACGGTGACGCGCTGGCCGCGCGACGGGTGGACGAAGCGCAGCGCGGCCGCGTGTAGCGCTAGGCGGTCGAGCGCGTAGTGCTCGCGGAATAGCCGGTTGTGTTCGCCCTTGCCGTAGCGGACATCGCCGATCAGCGGGCAGGAGAGGTGTTTCAAGTGGCGGCGGATTTGGTGGAGGCGACCGGTCTTCGGGAGGGCCATCACCAGTGAGTAGCGCTCGAAGCTGCCGAGCCGAAAGTACTCGGTCTGGGCGGGCACGCGCTCTTCGCCCGGCGCCCGGGGAACCGGGTGGTCAATCAGGCCGTGCTCCGGCGGGTGGCCACGCGTCAGCGCGAGGTAACGCTTGCCCAGCGAGCCATCGGCGAAACTGCGATTCAAGGTGCGCGCCGCTTCTTCGTTCAGTGCAAACAGAACGGCGCCACTCGCACCGCGGTCCAGCCGGTGGAGCGGATAGACGTAACGACCCAGCGCATCACGCGTCACGCGTAACAGGTCGCGCTCGTCGTTGGCCCAACCACGGTGCACGATCATGCCCGACGGTTTGTCTACCACCACGCACGAATCATCCTGATACAGGATCTGGAGCGGCAGTTCGCCGCAGTGTGATGTCATTGCTTGCAACTGCGACACAGACTTGAGTCAGCCATGACACGGCGGTCATAGCGAGCGCTCGACACAACCCGGCGCGCCGGGCCAATTATCTGACGATCGCCCCTCTTTACAAATTGGCATGCGGGCTGCAGATGCAAAAGTGAAGAGAGTAGTGGAGATGGCAACGGCGATTCGAATTTTGCTCTGGGCTTTGGTGCTGATTGCGCCGGGGGGCATCTTGCTCGCCCCGTTGCTCGCCGCTCATGAGTTGCGCCGCCGCTCGGGCAACCGCCAAGCCCTTCCGCAACCGGTCGTCGCGAGCGAACGCCTTTCCGTCGCTGCTGCATCGGCTCGTTAGTCCTCGCTCTCAGCCTGACGCAGGCTCAGCCTGACGCAGCGCGCAGCTTGGCAAAGAAGGCCTTCAAACGAGCTGCCCCCTCGTCGGCGAGGACGCCGCGCGCCACCTCGAAGCGGTGGTTGAGACGCACGTCTCGGCCGATTTCGAACAAAGAATGGAGCGCGCCCGCCTTGGGGTCGGTCGCCCCGTAGACGACTCGGCCGACGCGCGCGTTCACCAGCGCACCGGCGCACATCGGGCATGGCTCCAGCGTGACGTACACCGTTGCCCGTTCCAGCCGCCAATGGCCGAGCTTGGCCGCAGCGGCGCGTAGGGCGAGCAGCTCCGCGTGCGCGGTAGGATCGGCGCGCTCTTCACGCCGATTGTGGTCGCGCGAAAGCTCGACGCCGTGTTCGTCGACCACCACACACCCGACCGGGACATCGCCGTGCAGCGGGGCTTGATCCGACTCCTGGAGCGCTTGCAGCATCCAAGCTCGGTCCAGCGGCTCGCGCGGGTCCGGCGGCTCTTCGGTGGTGGGGGTCGGATTCACGCCGCCGGACTCTGACACGAGATCGCTCACGGCGAGAGCTCGCTCGGCGTGTCGGTTCCCTCGCCCGGGTACGACACACTGCTCGCTGAACCCCCGCCCGAATCGGGAACGTGAAACGCGACTTGCTCGGCCAGCCCCGCGGCCAGCTGTTCGTCGTTGATCTGCCCGATCTTCTTGGCAATGCGCATCAAGCGCTGGAGGTAACTCGTCCAAGCCGCGCTCACCTTGCCGTCGCGGTCGAAGTGCTGGCGCTCCGGGTTCGGCAAAATCGAAGCGATGTACAGGGCCTGACCGAGCGACAAGTCACTGGGGCGCTTGGCAAAGTAGTAGTGCGCTGCCGGCCCGATGCCGTACACGCCGGGGGCGTACTCGATCACGTTCAGGTACAGCTCGAGCAGCTCGCGTTTACTCAATTCCTGCTCGAGCAGCTGCGTCAGCACCGCCTCCTGCAACTTGCGCCCGAGCGTCTTTTCCTTGCTCAGATACAGGTTCTTGGCGAGCTGCATGCTGATGGTGCTGGCGCCGCGCGCAAAGCGGCCCTTGATCAGGTTGTCCTTGATCGAATTCTGGATGGCCTCGAAGTCGAAGCCGTGATGCACCATGAAATGGCCGTCTTCACAGACTTGCACCGCGGTTTCCATGTTCGGTGAAATCGCGTCGATCGGCACCCAATCCGCCGATCCGGGCCCGCTGTCGATTTCGATCGGCTGCTTGTTGGCGCCTTTGACCATGCGTTGCCAAGGCCTCGCAAATCGGCGCGGGCTGAGCTCGACGGGCACTTGCTCGATATGGCAGTCGTTGGCCACGTTCAGCCGCACGCGCGTCTCGTTGGGGCGCTCGGAGTCGAAGTCGAGCGCAGCTTTGACCCCAAATGTGCCGGTCATGCTCAGCGGTGCGATCAGCGGGGCCAAACCACGCGGCGTTGCGTCCAAGAACGCCTGACACGAGGCCAATGGCACGCCGCCGAGCCAATGCATCTCGAGCGTGCGCTCGCCGCGAGTGAGGCTACCGCTACCGCGAACACGCGCTTCCCCGAACGACAGCTCGGCATCTTCCAAAGTCAGCTTGGCGCCGTCCAGCGAAGTGGTGCCTTGGGCGCGAAATGCCAAATGGATCCCGCTGAGCGGAATCGCCGAGAGCTCGGCGCGCTTCAACGACACGTTGCTCAACGCTCCGTTCCCGCTGAAAGCCAAGGCAGAGCCGTCGGCCGCCAGAGTGATGTCTCCGCTCGCTTGCAGTTGCGCGAGCTGCACGCCGATCAGCCCGAAGTCGTGCTCGCGCACGCCCAAACTGCGCAGACTCACCGGGCCGCCGCGAATGCTTGCTTTCACTTCGCCGTGCTCGATCGGCAACGTGAGCCTGAGCTCGAGCGGAGTGCCCGAAGCCTCGGCCTTGGGCGCCAGCGATAGCTCGACCTGCGCGCCGAGCCGCGCAGCGCGCAGGGTGCTCGGACCGAAGTTCAGCGTATCGGCCCCCTGACTGAAGCGCAGACTCACGCCCTCCAAGTTCAGCCCCGCGCCATCCGGTACCGAGCGCGCCGCCCAGCCAGAAAGCTCTGCCAAGCCCGCACGCAACTTGGCCCCGCGCAACGGATCGGGCCGAAATGTACTGCCTTTCTGAGCGTGGACCGGCGCGTTGACCTCACTTGGCGGCGAGGAAAGCACGATCCCGACGTCGAGGCCGTCGGCCCGTAGGCTCTCCAATTGACGCTGAGCGCCGCCTGCCCCTGAGTTCACGCGGCGCACCAAGGTGGCCTGTGGGTGCCGCGTCGACAGTTCGAGGCCCGAGTCGCGCAGCTGCGCCAAATCGAGCGCGACCTGCTCGCGAGCTCCATCGCGCTGATAACTCAAGCCCCAGACGTGCTGCGCGGGCTCGTGCGCGCGAACACGCCAGACCAGATCGACACCATCGGCCGAATAGCGCATTCCGCTCGCCGCAGCGTCGCTGTCCGGCTTCGAATTCGCGCGAAATGCCTGCCACTGACGCCGGAGCTCCTCTGGTTCGCCTGCGAGCTCGAGCAGGGCGCCGTGCAGCGCGACGCTGGCCGCGTTCAGCCGCCAGCCCAGGCCGACACGCAGCGCTGCGACGTGCATCTTCGCTCCAGGCAGCAACGGCGCGCGCAACGTCACGTCGCGCAGCCAAACCCCGCCCAGGCCAGCGCGAACTTGACCGATTTCCAGCTGGATCCCGTGCCTTTCAGCGGCGGACGTGGCGCGCGCGCGCACCGCCGGCGCGAAGCTCAATGCTGCGCTGCCCAGGAGTGCGCTGCACAGCCCCAGCAGCGCCACCAGCTTCGTCCGTCGCGGTAAGTCCGCGAGCACGCTCATTCGAGGCTTTCGACCGCCGCCTGTGCTGGTCGCCGAACACGCAACTCATCACGCCGCGCGAGACGCAAGCGCTCGACCAAGGCCTCCATCGCCGCCAAGCGAGTTCCAGTACGCCCCGCGGCCCAGGGCGCGTCCGGGGTCGTGCCCAGTGCTGTCAGATAATCCGCGAGCTGCCCGACGCGACGCCCAAGCGCGTGAATCGCCGCCTCGCGCAAGTCCAAGCGGGGCGGAATCGCGATCCCTTCATTTCTCAACAGCTCGGATGCGTAAAATCCCCAGCTCACGAGCACATCGTCCGGCCGCAAAAATGCGCTCAGCCGACGCGCAAAATCCGCGCGCGCTTCACCGCCCTGAATGCGCGATGCCACCAACCGACTATGAGCCTCGAACGAAGGCGCGAGCGGCCCGCTCGGCGCGACATACGCCTCGAAGCGCTCACCCGTTGCCGGCCGCACTGCCGCCCAATGCACCACCTCCGGCGGATGCATGCCAACGCTGCCGTAGGGCCACGCGTTCGCCTCGCCGTAGCCGATGACCAACGCTTCGGGGCGCTCACTCAACGCCGGCGCCACCAACGGCCGTTGCCGCGGCTCGACCGACCGACGGTGCCGCGGCCGATGCTCGCGATTCACGAAGTCCAACTGCGTTTCGACCATCGTGTCGAATGGCTTGAGCAGCTCCGGAAAACCGCCCGGCCGCCGCTCGAGCAACGAAAGCGCAGCCTCCAACGCCTCGATAGTCGACAAACAATGAGCCGCCGGTTCGCGCCGAATGCGATAGCGACTCTCTACGGAGGGCGCGAGTCCGTAACGCGGCAGCGCCTGCAAGAACGGATTGAGCTTGAACAGCTTGGAGGCTTGCCACCAAGTCCCGTCAATCACGACCAACGTCACCGGGCCCGCCGGTGCCTCGCGCGCCAGATCCTTCGCATCGTCACTCGGATAGAGCAACACGGGCGGCGCCGCTGGATCACTCAGCGCAGCGCTCAACCTCGCATCACGCGCAAAGTCGAGGCCGACGTGCAGCGTCGCGTTCGATAAGGCGAGCTCCGCGATGCGCGCCGTGTTGATCGGCACATCACTCTCGCGCGGATGCTGCAAAATCACGACTCGCGTCTGAGTGTCGATCGGTTCGACCGCCGCGCAATAGCAGACGCGCATCGGGCGCCGACACTCCCAACACATCTCACGTGACTCAAGCACCGCGCGAACATGGATCGCCCCGCGCGCCAATGCACTCAAAGAGTCAACGGCAGCGAGCGACCTCGCCCGCGAACGAATCACCAGGTCGGCCAGCCGCCCCGGCTTTTGAGTAAAAGAAACCCTGACGATTGCTCGTCAGGGATATCTTAGAAATTAGCCCGGCAGCGTCCTACTCTCCCACAAGGTTGCCCTTGCAGTACCATCGGCTCCAAAGAGCTTGACTTCCGAGTTC
>Ga0247766_1000302_pt1 | contig 10392 bp, 7 predicted proteins | sample UWRJL223509R6_FD_179946 | JGI IMG/M metagenome (GOLD analysis project Ga0247766, IMG submission 179946) | Plant litter microbial communities from Arlington Agricultural Research Station in Wisconsin, United States - UWRJ-L223-509R-6 | ecosystem: Environmental > Terrestrial > Plant litter >...
AAACAGAAAAATCGCCATGTCGGGCCGTCCCCACGGCCCGTAGATGGTAAAGAATCGCAACCCCGTCACAGGAAGACGGTAGAGATGGCTGTAGGAATGCGCGATCAGCTCATTGGCCTTCTTGGTGGCGGCGTAGAGACTCACCGGATGGTCGGTCTTATCGTCCACCGAAAACGGCAGCTTGGTATTGGCGCCGTAGACCGACGACGAAGATGCATAGACCAGATGGCCGCAGCCATGATGACGGCAGCCTTCCAGCACGTTGACGAAACCCACGAGATTGGCGTCGACATAGGCATGCGGATGATCGATCGAATAGCGCACGCCAGCCTGTGCCGCGAGATGCACCACTTTGGTAAAGCGGTGCCTGCCGAACAGGCGTTCCATTGATGCGCGGTCGGCGAGATCGATCTGCTCGAACGCAAAGCCCTGCTCCGCGCGCAGGATGTCGAGGCGCGCTTTTTTCAACGCCGGATCGTAATAATCATTGAGATTGTCGAGACCGACCACGGCGCGGCCTTCGGCGAGCAGCCGGCGAGCGACATGGAAGCCGATGAAACCGGCCGCTCCGGTTACCAATATGGGGTGATCCGACATTATTTCCCTGGAAAACGCCGCTCAGGCCTGAAGCTCAGTCCAAGCTCTCTTTAGCCGCATCGTCGAGGGGGCTGCAATACTTACCAATCCCAGTCGCTTGGCAGCGGGCCGCACGGTTTGGGGGAGCGAGTCCGCGCCATCTTTTAGCTGCGCGGGCGAGTGGCCAGAATATCCGACACTATTTTTGCCGCTATCCACCGCGAACCATCCTGGGTCAGATGCCCCTCGTCGAAATAATAAGGGCGCCCAGACTTATCGGCGACGGCACATCGCCCTGCCGGACAGGTGACACCCTGCAGGGAAATGTACCTGACGTTTCCGACCTTCTTGGTCTGCAGCAGCGTGCGCATTGCAGCCTCTGCCGCAGAACGATCCAACACCTTGATGTCTTTGTCGGCAAGGCGGGACAAATAGGACGGGACGCTCTCCTGAAAAGTCGGGGTGTTACCTAACACGACAATCGAAGTATCGTTCTGCGCAAGCAAACCTAGAGTCTTTTCAAGACCATCCATCACGAACGGCTTCCACAACGCCGCAACAATGACGATCTCAGGCTTGCGAGATTTTATCAGCGACAGCACAAAATCGTTTATGTCCTTGCAGTGGGGCCGACCGTCGACCACTCGACCGATAATGGGCGTACACGCAGACGCGGTGAACATCCCGAGCGAATATCCGGCTGCGCCCAACTCATGCTTCAGACCATTGTAGTGATGGGCCGCGTGGCTGTCGCCCCACAAAATCGCTACAGGCCGCTTGTCGGGAAAACACGTCTCAAGCGCAAAAAATGAAGTGCCCTGATCTGGGTCGAGAAAACACCTGCCCTGAAGAAACAGCTCCTTGAGATTTGGAGGTTCGAAATTAGTGAGCTGCTGCGCTTGCGGTCTCGAGCGGCCCTCAAAGCCGCCGGCCAAGAGCGCAACGACAGCGCCCGCCGCCAAAAGGGAAGCCGCGCTTCCCAGGAAGGAGGCCTTCGCCAGCGTGAAGCCACCGGTTCTGATCGGCTTCTCGACCGCATGATAAATTGCCACGGCCACTACAAATGACGCAGCGACGACAAACAGGGAAACATGCAACTCCGGGGCTTCCGGCATTGCGATCTTGCCGAAAACGATCAGGGGCCAATGCGCCAGATACAGCGGATACGAGATCTTGCCGATATAGACCAGAGGCGGAAGGCCCAATACCCGGCTCAAGACCGTACCCGCCTGCCCCGACCAAATGATCAATGCGGTTCCGATACATGGAACGAGTGCGGCCAAGCCAGGAAATCTGGTCTGGTCGCTATAGAAGAATATCGCAACAATAAGCAACGCAGCACCGGCGGCCGACAGCAACTGTGCCGCTCGCGACTCTAGTTTCCAGTTCAAACGCGCGAGCAATACGCCAATGGTGAGCTCGAACGCCCTGCTCTGCAGCAAATAGAACGACGCTTCCGGATGACGCAACAGCTGCCACTGCGACCACAGCAGGGACAACAGACCCACCACGGCGATAACGGGCAGCGACAAGCGCGGAACGTATCTGGCCAGCATAACGGCCAGCAGCGGAAAGATGAAATAGAACTGCTCTTCGATCCCGAGCGACCACAAATGAAGCAACGGCAGATCAATCGCACGGGGCGCAAAGTACCCACTCGTGGCATAAAAATACACATTTGCGAACGAGAACAGCGCAGCCAGCGAAGATTTTGCGAAAGCAACGATCTCTGCGGGCCGCATCAAAACCAGCGAAGCTGCATAAGAACCCAGCAGCGTCAAAATCAACGCAGGCGCGATACGCCTAACTCGTCGCTTGTAGAAATTAGCGAATGAGAATGTTCCAGATCCAATTTCGTGAAAGACAATGCTGCCAATGAGGTAGCCGGAAATAACGAAGAATACGTCGACGCCAACATAGCCGCCGGGAACGAAACCGTTTAAATGAAACGCGATGACGGCGAGAACCGAAAGCGCTCGCAATCCATCGATGTCCGCACGATACGTCACAATCGGATCCGCAGGGAAATTGGAGCGCAAGCGGCGGTGGTCCGCCTTCGAGACTGGTTGGCACTTGTGCTCATCTTCGCGAGTCCAGTCAAGCAGATCGTCCCGGTTCCGGCCTGGCCACGGTCGGCTCGCGGCCGGCGCCAGCTTCTCGCCGCGAGACCCCAACTGCCCGCAACGCCAGCCTGCACAACCGGCTTGGCGCTATCGGTTCTATGCGGTAAGGAAGCACTGCAAATCACATCAGGATATGCGGATGGGTGAAGTCCGATTAGCTTCCGTGCCTGCGCCAAAAGGCGCGGAGACATATTCGTCCGCAATGGCCGACGCGAAGAACTACATCTCGTGGATTCTGGCCTCGTTCACGGATTACCTCGTCGCACCGGTGCTCGAAATCGGTGTCGGACACGGCAGCTATGCCAGCGTGCTGCGCGGCTATGGCGACTATATCGGCATCGATATCGACCCCGCTTCGGTCGAAGCGGGGCGTCATCGGTTTCCCGGTCTCGATCTGCGCGTCGCCGACATTACAAGCCCCGACTTCGTGACGCTTGCCAACGAACGCAAGGTCCAAACAATCGTTTGCCTGAATGTGATCGAGCACATCGAGGACGATGGCGAGGCGGTCACGAACCTCGCCCGGGCGCTTCAGCCTGGCGGTCATCTCCTGGTCATCGTTCCCGCGCTACAATTGCTCTTCAACGATCTCGACCGTCTGGCCGGCCATCACCGGCGTTACAGCCGGGACCAAGTGCGATCGCGCCTCACCGAGGCCGGTCTCGAGGTGGTTCGCTGCGACTACTTCAACTCGATCGGCGGCCTCGGCTGGCTCGCCAATCGGGCCCTTCGTCACGGTTCGCTCAACGACAATGCCGTGAACTCGCAAATATCCCTGTTCGACAAATGGCTGGTTCCGCTTTCGCGCCTTGCCGATCCCGCAACACGGAAGGTCTTCGGTCAGTCGGTCATCGCGATCGGCCGCAAGCGATGATCTCGGTCATCATACCTGCGTTTAACGAGCAGGATGAAATCGGCAGGACCATCGCCCGTCTGCGCGAGGTATTGTCCGGCGGCGGCGTCGGCGTTTACGAGGTCGTCGTTGTCGATGACGGCTCGCACGACGAGACCGCGGCCCGGGCGGAAGCAGCCGGGGCGCGGGTGCTACGGCATCCGCACAATGTCGGTTATGGCCGCTCGCTGAAAGACGGTATCCGCGCCGCCCGCTACGACACGATCGTCATCAACGACGCCGACGGCACCTATCCTATTGATGCCATCCCGAACCTGCTTGCCCGCTATAGCGAAGGCTACGACATGGTCGTGGGTGCGCGCAGCGGCAAACACTACCGCGAATCGCTGGTCAAGATGCCGCTGCGCCGGCTGCTGCGATTCATTGTGGAGTTCACCGCCGGCCGCTCCATTCCGGATATCAATTCGGGCCTTCGCGTGTTCCGGCGCTCAACTGCGATGGAGTACTTCGACCACCTTTGCGAGACCTTCAGCTTCACCACGTCGATGACGCTCGCGTACATGATGACCGGAAAATTCGTTGCGTATGTGCCGATCGAGTACAACAAGCGCGTGGGGAAATCGAAGGTAAGGCTGCTGCGCGACTCGATGAAGACGCTTCAGTACATCGTGGAGGCCGCGATCTACTACAATCCGCTGAAAATGTTCGCGTTGATGGCGTGTATCGTGCTGGCGTCGTCCGTTGTCAGCTTTGCGTTCGCGCTGATCGCTAAACTCAACGTATTCTTCTATGTCGGGGTCGGCGGCATCATCTCGTCCGTTATCGTGTTCTCGCTGGGATTGCTGGCGGTGCTGCTGCGCCAGATCATGGTCAAGTCATCGCGGCTTGAAAGGGAGAGTCGCGAGCCCGACGGCCGCGGCGACGCCTTGCCTGTCCGTGAAAATCGCATGACCCGGGTTTGAGGTGCAGCCATGTGCGGCGTTGCGGGGATCTATTCTGGTGACCGCCGGCTCGCCCGGGAGGATACAGTGCGCGCCATGGTCGCCGCGATGCACCATCGCGGTCCAGACGCCAGCGGCATCCTCATCGCGCCTGGAATAGCGCTAGGCCACGCGAGGCTGTCGATTCGCGATCTCAGCGCGGACGGCCGCCAGCCTTTCGCCGATCCTTCGGGTCGCGTGGTCGTGAGCTATAACGGCGAGATTTACAACGATCGGGAGATCCGGGCTGAACTTATGCGCGACTTCGGATTCAAGTTCCGAACCAGTTGCGACACGGAAGTCATCCCGTTGGGTTACCTCGCATGGGGCGACCGGATATTCGACCGCCTCGAGGGCATGTTCGCTGTCGCACTCTGGGACCGCGACGAGCGACGTCTAGTGCTGGCGCGCGACGGCATCGGCATCAAGCCGCTTTACTGCGCCGAAGACGCCGGCGTCGTTCGCTTTGCGAGCGAGATCAAAGGCATTTTTGCCGATCCCGCGCAGCCGCGCCGACTTTCGGCACAAGGGCTGCATGCGTTTTTTGCGATGGGCTACGTCGGTCCTCGAGACACAACGTTCGAGGGCGTGCACCAGATCGCACCGGGAACCGTTGTAGCCTATTGCGAAGGCAAGCGCACGGAGCGGCAATTCTGGCGGCCGACCAGAACGGCGGAGATCACAAGCATCGACGATGCGACGATCGAGCTTGAACGCCTCTTGACCCGCGTGGTTTCCGATCAGTTGGTTAGCGATGTGCCCGTCGGCGTGCTGCTCAGCGGCGGCATCGACAGTACGCTTGTCGCCATGGCAGCCGACCGATCGGACCGCAATCTGCCGTTGTTTACCGCCAGCTTTGCCAACCAGTCCTTCGATGAGACGCCGATCGCCCGGACGGTAGCGGATGCGATGGGCTCCAAACTTCATTCCGTTCCAATCGAGATGCGCACCGATCTCGGTGATCTGCTGACGACGGTCGTCCATCACTACGACGGTCAATCCTGCGACGAGGCTTCGCTGGCGCTGCTCCTGCTGTCGCAGGAGGTGCGGAAGAACGTGACGGTGGCGCTCACCGGCGACGGCGGAGATGAGTTCTTTGCCGGTTATCCGACATATGCTGCATCGAAATGGGCGGCCCGCTTAGGTCCGCTTCTGCCGGCGGGGGCCTGGAACCAGGCCGGCCAGCTGTTCTACAGCCTCGGGGCAGCGGGACAAAAGCGGCTTCCGCTATCGGCAGTCGCCTACCGCTTTGCTTTCGGCACGGCAAGCGGTCCACATGAAGCGCATGCGTGCTGGCGCCGCTACGTCCCGCAGTTCATGCTATCAAAACTCTACGGTAGCGCCTTGCGTCCTCTCCTCGGCGAGGATCCTTTCCGCGGCTACAAGGCCGAGCTTGAGAGCGCAGAAGGCGATCTCCTCGATCGTTGCCTGCTCGCCGATCAGCGTTGGCACCTCCCAGGCGGCCTCTTGCTGAAATCGGACGCCATGAGTATGGCTCAGTCCCTGGAGTTGCGTGTCCCGCTGCTCGACCGGCGAATCATGGACTTTGCGGGTCGATGCCGCGCCGATCTGCTGTTGTCGGGGCGGGGGGAAAAGAAGGCGCTGCTGCGGCGGCTGGCCCGCCGGATGGAAGCCCCCGAGGCGGTCACCGAGGGAGCCAAGCGGGGCTTTAATGCGCCGCTCGCTGGCCTTCTGCGTCAGGAATTGCGGCCGATCGCGGAGCGAATTTTCGAACGCGATGCGGATGCCCTTGATCCGTTCATCGTAGCGAATGAAGCGCGGTTGCTTTGGCGGGAACACGCCGAAGGTCGCCGGGACCATTCTTATGCGATCTGGCCCATCCTTCATTTCGGTATTTCCAGGACGATGCCGCACAAGGCGGCATCCACCGGGGCAGCTCCGGCTAACCTGAAGATGCTCGATGTTGGGACATGAGGAAAAAGGACACACCGGACTAATGCAGAAGGATGCGGGGACGGGGGACAGCGACCGAGATCGGACGATCAGCGACTTTGGCGAGCAATGGACGCGCCATACGGAAAATCCTGACTATTACGGCAGCGTCGAACTGTTTGCAGATATCATCGGGCCGTTTCTGACGCTCGAGGACATCAAGGACCGCAAATGCGCCGACATCGGCTCGGGCACCGGCCGGATCGTTCTGATGATGCTCGCCGCAGGCGCAGCGTCGGTGGTCGCGGTCGAACCAAGCCGAGCTTACGACGTGCTGGTCCGCAATACCGCCAATGCGGGCGACCGCGTTCGCTGCCTCAATGTGACTGGTGAAGCCATTCCAAAGGACGATTTCGACGTCGTGCTGTCGATCGGCGTGCTTCATCATATTCCTGAGCCGGGACCTGTTGTGCAGGCTGCCTATGAGGCATTGCGGCCCGGCGGCCAGATGCTTGTCTGGCTCTACGGTCGCGAAGGCAGCCGTGCCTACCAAAGCATCTTCGTTCCGGTGCGCCTGGTCACGCGAAACCTGCCGGTCGTCGTAAACGAAGTCCTGGCATGGATGCTCTACCCGATGACGCTGGCGTATGCGGCTCTCGCCCGGCTGCTTCCGGCATTGCCTCTCTCAAACTATCTCTCCAACGTCTACATGCGTTTCCCGGCCGCCGAGCGCCGCCTTGTTATTCTCGATCAGATCAACCCGCGATGGGCCAAATATTATTCGCGCGATGAAGCCGAAGCCTTGCTTCGCGACGCAGGCTTCAGCAATGTACGATTGCATCATCGGCATGGATACTCGTGGACGGTTTGCGGGTCCAAATAGAGAGTCCACCGCAAATGCTGAAAACGATCGCGACATTGTCATCCTCCAGCGGGTTTAATGAATGCAGTTAGACGGCACCAGGAACATCCGTATTCTGATTGCAGCGGCAGTTGTTTTGATCTCGCTGGCGGTTGCCAACTATGTTGGCTGGCTTCGATTGAAGCCCGAGGTGCAGGCAATCGCATGGATTGCCGACAAGCCCGACTACGAGAGCCATGTCGTCAACATGCACCAGCGTGCCCTGCAGCGAGTCCAGCCCAATGCTGTCGATGCGTATCTGCCGATATACGACGCTCGGAATCCCGGCCTGTTCTTGCTGGTTGCAGAACTATTCGTGCGCGCCGGGGCTACCACCCCCGTTCCACTCGAGATCCTCTCAATCGTTCTTTTTAATATCGGCGCCAGCTGCTTCTTCTTCTGGGTCTACCTTCTGTTCGCGGACCTGCTTGTCGCGGCATTTGCGACGGCATTTCTCGCGCTATCCCAGTTCTTCCTGTTCTTTCCAGGCGTCACGCATACGATGCCGTTCGAGTTTGTTTTCTTCAATGCAACATTGCTGCTGTTCATGCTCTATCTAAAAAAGGACAGGCCTGCCTATCTCGCCGGCGCGTTGGTGGCGATGTTCCTCACATGCATGAACTACTGGTTCTACTACATGTCGTCATGGATCATCATGATCGGACTCTGGTGGCAGTACCGAGGACGGCCACGGATCCGCGATGTTGCGGTGATCTCGGCGCCCCCTCTCGCGGCGGCTGCCGTTACGACCCTCATCGTGATGTCGCTCATGGGAGGGGTGAAAAGCGGAGGTTTCCGGCTACTCGATATCCTTGTGGCCCGAACCTTCGACGCCCGTATGCCCGACGGCCGCTGGTACCCGAACGAACGATTCATGTCCGCTGCCGACTGGTTCAACTATCCTTCCCTGGTCGAATATCGACTGCGATGGGCCTATAATTTCGATTTTCGCTGGTTTGCACTGGCCGCCGGCTGTGCTTTCTTCCTGCTGTGGTTTCGCAGGAGGAGTTCTGTCGTATCGGCACTGATCCTGCTGGCCGGCGGTTTCTCCTGGTACTACGTGATGTTCCAGCATACGCACATCCATCACTTTACTGGCCAATACAGCTTCATGGCCATCTGTCCGATTTTCGGCTTGATCGTTAGCGAGGCAATAATCTCCGTTCGGCCATTGCTGCTTTCTTTCAAGAGGCCACTCACGTCGACGGGCCAGGATAGCTATCCCCGCAATCGTTGGGTAATGAATGTTGCCGCGGCCGTTCTGATTGCTGTCGCCAGTTTCCAGACGATCCGCAGCCTCAAAAGAACTTACGGTCTGGTGACAGAAACCTTGGCGCTTTCGAGCTCCGTCGAAGCGAAATACCATCAGGCGGTGAAGGATATCTGCGCCCAGAATTCCGAAGTCACGCTCGCAGACCTGCAACAGGCGTCAAAGGCGTGGGGGCTCGAATGGCGGGCCAAGCAACTGGCCGACACGAATCAAATGCCAAAGTGCCGCAGTTTGTCGAGTGGGCCTGTGCATGGCCTTCTATCCCCCAAGACTCCGACTGCGGCCAACATTCAACCTGGATGACTCTGGCGCTGGAATCACACTAGGTCATTCACAATGAGAGGTTGATTGGCAGTATCCGGTCAAACCTCGATCCGATCTAACGTCGGCGATGAAAAGCGAGGGATAATGGCCCAGGAACAAGACGAAGACTTTTCTCTTTCGCCTCTTCATACTTTTTTCGCCAAGGTTGCCATCGTAACCGGAGCCTTCATGGTCGCTGCTTATTTCGTCTTGTCACTGGCCGTGACTTTTACGACGTCGCAGATCGACAGAGTTACGTTGCAGATGAGCCAACTGCCATTGAAGGGAGGCCCCGCCTTCTGGGGTGCAATGGAGACGAAGCTCTACGCCCTTGCAGATGCACCGGACCTCCCCCCGGAAAAGAAGCAAAAAATCATCGATGCAATTCATAAGCTCTCGGTCAAGTACAAGCCCTATGTAGACGCAGCCGTCCGCGACGGTGAGGCAGCAACGCCGGGTCAGGTGCAGGTCCGTCCATGAAGGTCACGGGGGCCGGATCGACGGGCATGCGATCAGCATCAGCCGGCGTCGCTACCATGGTGCTGGCAGCGACGGTGATAATCGTTTCGCTGGTCATAGCCAACTATGTAGGCTGGTTGCGGCTGAAGCCGGAGGTGTCGGCGGTCAGCTGGATCAATGATATTCCCCACTATGACGCTCACCTTTTGAACATACATCAGCGCGCCACTGCTCGCGCAAACGGCAGCCCGGATTCCTTCCTGCCAATCTACGATGTGCGGAATCCTGGCTTCTTCCTGCTGGTTGCGGAGCTATACGCACGTGCAGGCGCGACAACCCCGCTCGCGCTTGAGATCACTTCGATGGCGCTGTTCAACATCGCCGCTGTCTGCTTCTTTTTTTGGGTCTATTTCTTGTTCAGCGACCTCACGGTCGCTGTCGTCGCCACGATTGCGCTTACCTTATCGAAGTTCTTTCTGTTCTACCCCGGTACGACCCACACATTTCCGTACGAGTTCTTCTTTTTCAATTTGACGATGCTGTTTTTCGTTCTTTTTTTGAAGTCCAACAGGAAGATCTACCTCGTCGCCTCGATGGTTGCGATGTTCATGACGTGCATGAACTATTGGTTCTATTACACTTCGTCCTGGATCATCGTTGTCGGGCTCTGGTGGCAATACAAAGGCCGTCCCGGCTTAAAGGAGCTTGCGGTCCTATCGACGCCGGCGATCGCGGCAGCCGCCTTTACCGCGGCCATGGTGATGGCCCTCTTCGGAGGAGTGAGCAAAGGCTTTTATCGTCTAGCCGATATTTTTGTTGCGCGCACGTTAGACGCCCGGATTGAGGGCGCGAACTGGTATCCTGATCGAAGATTCATGGGCCCGCTGGATTGGATTGCTTATCCGCGTACGGTCGTGGAACGCCTCGAATGGGCCTTCTCGCTCGAATTCCTCTGGTTTGCCCTCGCGGCCGTGTACGCCTTGTTTTTCCTGTCGTTGCATAATCGGAAGTCGTTTGTGTCGGCGCTGATCCTG
>Ga0247766_1000303_pt1 | contig 10377 bp, 11 predicted proteins | sample UWRJL223509R6_FD_179946 | JGI IMG/M metagenome (GOLD analysis project Ga0247766, IMG submission 179946) | Plant litter microbial communities from Arlington Agricultural Research Station in Wisconsin, United States - UWRJ-L223-509R-6 | ecosystem: Environmental > Terrestrial > Plant litter >...
CGTGCCTTCGCGGGCAACGGCGAGGCAGAGCGCAAGTTTGCATCAGCCCTAGGCGTACTCGGGACCGTCACACTGCCGATCATTCACTACGCCGTGCTGATGTGGGGCGGCAATCACCCGACGGTCATTACCAAGACCGGTGGCGGGCTGCGCCATCCCGCAATGACTCATGCCCTGCTGGTCGGCTTCGTGGCTATGACGCTGCTCGCGACGCTGCTTCTTTGGTGCCGCACGCGGCTTGCCCTATCGCTCTCCCACGTGGCCCGGCTGGAAGAACAAGCCATCGCCACCGGCCAAATCGACTAGGTTCCTCATGATCCAAGCTCAACCAGAATCTGCCTCCTCCGCCACACTCTCCGATCCCGGCTCGCGCTCTACGGAGTTCGTGGCGGTGCAAGGAGGAGGAGAGACTACCAGCGCCGCTTCGCTGCTGATCGCTGCCTACTTGCTGATGTGGGGGCTGCTGTTTGCATTCGTGTTCCTGAGCTGGCGGCGCCAGGCGCGCGTCGAGACGCGCATCGCCGAGTTGGAAAAGGCGATCGCAGCTGGCGGTGGCGACGGCAGCGCGCGACAATAACTTCGCTTTTTCCATGACCGCCGCACATTTCATTTTCATTCCGGGTGTGCTCCTCGTCGGGATCGCGCTTGGGTACGCTTTCGGCGCGCGGGCGGTGCGCGCCGAAATGTCACGCATGCGTCGCCGCACCAAGGAGTAAGTGCATGTTGAATTTCGGACTCTCGGACGACCAACGCGCTTTGATCGAAACTGCCAAGCGTTTCACCAAGGAACGCATCACCCCCATCGCCGCCGAGTGCGACCGGGAGAGCCGTTTTCCGAAAGAGGTGTTCGTTGCCGCGCACGAACTTGGGCTGGTGAACGCCTCTGTGGCGACTGAATACGGCGGGCCGGGCCTCGGTGAGCTCGAAAACGCCTTGATCGCCGAGCAGCTCGCGTACGGTTGCACGGGCATTCAAACCAGCATGCTCGCCAACACGCTGGCGCTCACGCCGATCAAGCTCGGGGGCAACGAGGAGCAGAAGAAGAAGTACCTCGGCATGCTCACGGCCGAACCGCTCTTCGCCAGCTATTGCACGACCGAGCCGAGCGGTGGCAGCGACGTGGCCGGCTTGAAAACGAGCTTCAAGGCCCACGGCGACGACTACGTGTTGAACGGCGAAAAATGCTGGATCACCAATGCCAGCTTCGCCAGCTTCTACGTCGTATTCGCGACTTCGGACCCATCCAAGCGACACCGCGGCATTGCTGCGTTCATCGTCGATCGCGACACGCCAGGGCTCCGCGTCGGCAAGCACGAGGACAAGCTCGGTCAGCGCGCGAGCGACACGGCCGCGGTGCACTTCGAAGACGTGAAGGTGCCCAAAGCCAACCTGCTCGCCCCCGAGGGTGAAGGCTTCAAGTTGGCCATGGAAACCTTCAACCAAACCCGACCGGATATCGGCGCGATGGCCACCGGGCTCATGCAGCGCTGTCTGGATATTTCGGTCGCCTACGCCAAAGAGCGCAAGACGTTTGGCGTGCCCATTTCGGAACATCAGCTGGTGCAAGCCATGCTCGCCGAGATGGCCATTGGCGCCGAAGCGACTCGGCTCTTGTATCAGAAAGCCGCCTGGAACCTAGACAATGGCGTGCGCGACCCGATCGTGTCGAGTTACGCCAAGGCCTACGGCGCCGACAAAGCCATGCAATCGGCGATTGACGCCGTGCAGGTCTTCGGTGGCAACGGCTACGTCAAAGACTACCCGCCGGAAAAGCTGATGCGCGACGCCAAGGTGCTGCAGATCTACGAAGGCACGAGTCAGATCCAGCGCTTGGTGATCGCCCGCGCGCTCACCAAGTAAGCGTCGAATTCAGCGCGCGCCGATGAAGATGCCCGCGTTGTTCGCGCGGGTGACGCGCTCGCGCAGCTCGCCTTCGTGCTGGTCGATCTCGGCGCCTTTGTCGCCGCGCGTGCGGCGACGCTTCAGAAACGCGAGTTCGATCAAGGCGAGTTGCTTCTTGCGGCTCGCCCCGTAGCCCCCTGGGCTGCCCATCAAGTTGGTGAGATTCCAGAGCGGCACGAGCATCCAATAGCTGACCGTGCGCGCCAGCTCTTTTGGATGTAGCAACCTGCCGACCTCGTCGATCAGCCCGCGCAAGACGATCGAGCGATCGCGCACGGCCAGGGTCACGATCAGGGTGAAGAACAGCAGGTCGAAGGTCCAGAATACCAGGAACTTCATTAGTAGCCCGACGCCGCCGTCGTACAAGAACGTGACCAAGAAATTGTGCAAGAAATGCAGGCCCGCGGCTGACATCCAGCCCGCGATCGGCGCCAGGAGCTTGAGCGCGGGACTGCGCGACTCCAACGCCACGCCGACACCGAGCCCGGTCATCGCGGTGAACGAGGCGTGGCTCAGCCCCGCCGCGACCGTGCGCACCAAGTACAACGCAAACGCCTGAGTCCCGCCGTGCGTCGCGGCAGACCCGACGTACAAGACGTCCTCGGTCAGGGTGAACCCGAGTCCGATCACGCCACCGTAGATGGCGCCGTCCAAAGGTCCGTCGACCTCGTGTAGCCAAACGGAGGACAACAGCCACAACACGAGTAGACCGGAGCCCTTGGCGCTCTCTTCCACGAACGGCGCCACGAAGGAAGCCGTGGAAGATTGCACCAGCTGGCTACTCGCAGGCGCGCTCAGCGCCGCGCTCAGGACACCTTCGCCGATCCCGTTCATCACGATCGAGATCAGCGTTGCGACGACGGCGCCCCAGAAAAATACCGCTGTCAGAAGCCAAATTGGCTCTGGTTCGTAGCGGTCCATCCCCTTGATGATCAAAAAATAGACGAACACGGTCGGCGCGATGACCAGGAACGCCAGGAACCACAGGAGGAACACGCAGCGAGCCTAGCCGAAGCATCCGAGCGGCGAAAGCGCCGAAGCCTAGGCAAAGGTTGAGCTTTGGGCGCGATGCGCTAAGTTGCGCCCGTGTTCGGATTCTCCTTCAGCGAACTGCTCATGATCTGCGTGGTCGCGCTGATCTTCGTGGGCCCCAAGAAGCTCCCGGGCATGCTGCACAGTCTGGGTCAGTTCATCCGCAAGATACGCAATATGACCAATGACGTGCGTAGCCAGACTGGCATCGATCAGTTGCTGCGCGCCGAGGGCCTGCATGGGGGACTGAACGAGCTGCGTGGCTTGCTACGCGTCAATCATGGGCTGTCTTTCGACGCGCCGTTCTCACCCACGACGACGACAGCTAGCGAGCCAATCGCCAACGCCGAGCCGAACCTATCCGCGCCAATCGCGACCACGCCGGTCGACGACCCCTACGCGCACATCGACATCGACAGCACGCGCGAATACCCGCCCGAGGGCGCGGACGCTTACGGCGCACTGCCGGACGATCTGCTGCCGTACGAACCCAGCGCCCCGGCGACGGCCGCAGACCCACCCGGGCCGGAAGCGACGACTGCGACAGCGCCCCAGGCGACGACCGAAGCCAGCGAAACGACCCCTGACGCGACTGCCGAAGCGACGACACCCAGCGTATGAGCGACAATCCAGAAGAGCACGTAATGACGTTCTGGGAGCACCTCGAAGAGCTCCGAGCACGCATGGTCCGCATGATCCTGGCCTTCATCGCCGGTGGCGGCTTGGCTTGGTACTACAAGGAACGCGTGCTGGGTCTGCTGACCCGGCCCTACGAGGAGGCGTGGATCAACGGAAAACTCCCCGGACTGCCGAAGCTGGGCTTCATGGCACCGGCCGACGCTTTCATGGCCTTCGTCAAACTCTCGGCGATGAGCGGAGCCATCTTCGCCCTACCGATCGTGCTCTATCAAATCTGGGCCTTCATCGCGCCCGGCCTGTACTCCCGCGAGAAGCGTTTTGCGATTCCGTTCGTGATCTCGTCTTGTGGCTTGTTCGCGGGTGGCGCCTACTTTGGTTGGAAGTTCGCGTTCCCCAAAGCCTTTGCCTTCTTGCTCAGCTACATGGGGAAACTCCCCGAGGGCGGCGTCAACATCGAAGCGACGGTGACGCTCAAAGACTACATCGAGTTCGTGACTCACATGCTCGTCGCGTTCGGTGTCGCCTTCGAGTTACCTGTGCTGGCCTTCTTCCTCTCCATCGCGGGCCTCGTCTACTACAAGCAGCTGATCAAGTTTTTCCGCTACTTCATCGTGGTCGCCTTCGTGATCTCCGCGGTGCTCACCCCGCCCGATCCACTGAGCCAACTCCTGCTCGCGATCCCCCTGTGCGGCCTGTACGGCGTCTCGATCGTCGTCGCTTACTTTTTCGGCCGCAAGCCCCCGCCCGAAGACCCGCCGTCCGAAGATTCGCCGAAACCGGCCTGATCGCGACAATCCCGCGATCGAGCACTGGGCCCGGCTTCGACGAGTTGGCCAGAGTCCGCCAAACCCCAAGCTCGCCAAGTCAGCCGGGGCGCGCCTTCTCCGCTGAAACTATACATCGTGCCGTTTTTTTGGCGGACCTTGGAATCTTTCACGCATTCATTGTGCGCGGCGCGGGTCGTCTCGCGGAGGATTGAGTTCGAATTCGAACCAATGCCGATCGGTTAGCAGCTCAAGAGATCGAAAACACTTAGGAAAGCGGGCCGTTTTTCTGGCGGGCCTTAGAATCTTTAACGCAGCATTTGGCGCGGCACGGGTCGTCTCGCGAAGGATTGAGTTCGCATTCGAACTCAATCCTCTGACTGAGAGCGCAATCCGCGCAATCTTCGGCGTGAGGCTCTTACCTAAGTGAACGGCATTCGAATCCGAACTCAATTTCCGCGCGCAAAGCGGCTCGGCTCAAGTGGTGAACAGAGGCGTGGGGTTGTGCACTGGGAGCATCAAACATCGACCCAGGCTTGTTGATGGTCAATCAACACGTCACATCGCGCCCAGCCTTCGGCGTCGCGGACGAACCAGGCCGAAGGCAGGCTATTCGGCGGACAGATCGGATCAGCGCTGGCGATCGCGCCTGTGGGATCTAGCGTGCACGTGGTTGGCCCCTCGGCTCCCACCAAGATCCGGTAGGATTGTCCCGGCGTCAGTTGCCCACAACCGTGCAAAAGATAGCCGGGGAGTGAGTCGCCGTAGCGCCATGTCGGAGCAGCCGCGTTGCGCGAGGAACAATACGTGGCTTGGAGGTGCGATGCAGGACAGCGAGCGCCCGTCCTTCCCCATAGTCGATGCTCAGTCTTCGCGCGCGTAAGGCTCGCCGCGGAGCAGCGTCATCGAGCGGTAGAGTTGTTCGAAGAGCATCACGCGCGCGAGGCGGTGTGGGAAGGTGAAGGTCGAGAGGCTGAGGCGTACGTCGGCTTTGGCGGAGAGCGCGCTGGGGATCCCTTCCGCGCCGCCAATCACGAACGCGATTAGGCCTTTGCCGCGCGCGCCCCAGCGCTCGAGCCGCGTGGAGAGTTCGCTGCTGCTGATGCGCTCACCGTCAACCTCGAGCGCGACGACCAACGCCCCCTCAGGGATCGCTTTGGCGAGGCCCGCAGCGTCTTTGGTCTCGATTTCGTCGCACTTTACGTAGCGCGCCAGGCGGCCCAAATAGTCGTTGGCGACGGCGCGCATCTCGCGCTCTTTGATGCGCCCCTCGGCGATGACGAACAGCTTCACCCGGCGTCAGGCGCTGCGTCCGGCACTTGCAAGCGACGCGCGTCCATCCACAAGCCGTCGATGTCGTACAGCGAGCGCGTGTCGGCGGAGAACACGTGCACCACGATGTCGACGAAGTCGAGCAAGACCCAGTGTCCCTTGGGCAGACCTTCGACCGAGATCGCGTTCCAGCCGAGCTTGGACAGGGCCGCGTCGACGCCGTCCGCGATGCTCGCCACATGGCGATCGCTCTGGCCGGTCATCAGCACCAAATAGTCCGCGTAGTCGACCTTGCCAGTGACATCGATGATCTCGACGTCGATGGCTTTCTTGTCCAGACCGGCACCGGCGGCGGCGAGCGCCATCTTCTGGGCGTCCGTCGACGGGCCCGGCATGCGGGCGGCGCGTGGAGGAGTCGTTGCCCGAACGGGCTTTTTGAAAACTTTTGTCGTCGCCTTTTTCGTCACAGAGATAAAACCTCGTCGGGCACCGCGCACCTATTCGCCAACCCGGCCTGATCGCCGGCAAGCCTGGCTGCAGTTTACCTCACCTCGGGCCGGCATCCAGGGAAAGCTCGGATTCGGGGGCTGCTGAGCTGCCTGCGTCAGCGCCCTCGCTCGCGCTGGGCCGGCTTGCGTCAGTGCCAGCGTCGTTGCCGGGCTGGGGCCAAGGGGTGACGACGGGGGGTTCGTATTCAGGAGGCGGCGTCCCAGGCGGCAAATGCCGGCCCGCGCAAGCAGCAAATCCTGCGACCATGAGCGCAAACACGAGTGCGAGCGCGAGCTTCACAGCGCGACTCCTCCCGCCGCGTCGGGCGCGAGCCCCGCGTCGCTCTCCGATCCGGCGTCTGATTCTTCCGGTTCGGCTTCGTCCTCGTCGTCCGTGCCCGGGACGTGGAGCACCCCCTCACTCGGCGGCGGCGGAGCCGCGTCCGTGCCTGCCGCGCGAGCACCACGGGCACCAGGCGGCGCAGGAGCCAGCTCGTAGCTCGCCGGTGGAGGCGCCGGATCGGCCGTCGGCGAACGGCACGCGCCGAGCGACAAGGCCAACGACAGCGAACAGAATAGCAGGGACAGTGACCGTTTCACGGGTTGCCGAGTCATTGAAAGCGCTCCTCATCGACCGCTCGCAGCGTCTGGAGCAAATCATGCCTTGGCCGATAACCGAGCGCCGAGCGCGCCCGGGCGTCGTCGACCATGCAGACGTAGCGAATGAAATCGAGCTCGGGCGCGGGAAAAGAGGTCACGCGCCAGCGAAATAACCGGTCGACGGTCGCGCGCGCGACCGCGTGCGGTACGCCCACCGCCATCCGCTCGAGCAATGAAAGCGCGCGAGAGAGCGACACCGGCGGCGGACCACCGATGTTGAAGATGCCACGCACGCCCGGCGCGAGCGCGGCCCGCAACGCCCATACTACGTCGTCTTGATGCACGACCTGCATCATCGGATCGAAGCCGAGCAAGGTCGGGACGACCTTCAAACGCAGGTAGTTGCTGGGCGCATTGTGGACCGTGCCCAGGATGTGCGAAGGCCGCAAAATGACCGCTTCGGTCTGCGGATAACGCCACAAATACGATTGCGCGCCCATGTCCAGCCCGACCAAATCTCGGATCTCGCTGAACGGGCCGGCGCCGAGCAGCGGTGCGTCTTCGTTGAGAAACACTGGATTGTCCGGTCTCGGACCGTACACGTTCGCACTCGAGAGCAGCACTACCTTGGGCACCTTGTAGCGTTCGGCGTACTCGAGCAGATGCTGAAACGCGATCACGTTCCAAGAGTGGTGCTCCTCGGCGCTATCGCGCAGGTTGTGCATCACCCCCAAGTGCACCAATGCGCGCACGTTGCCCGCGCGGAAGATCTCTTTCGTGCGCTTGCTACGAACGTCGATTTCGTGATGCTCGATGTCGCTCGGTCGGTCGGGAAAAGGGCGCCGGTCCAGGCCGATTACTTTGACTTCGCGGTGCAACGCGCGCGTCAAGCGCCGCCCCAAGCGCCCGCAAATCCCGGTGATGACGACGGCCCGGTCGTCCTTCGTGTGCGAGGCCGACAGGCCCCCTTCCGCGCTCGCGAAGTGCGTCAAAGAAACACGCTCCGTCGGCTGGCGAGCCCGCGACGGAGCATGTCCGAAATGGTCTGGCGCACGAGCCAAACCTTCTCGCTGACGATGGCATCGTCGTCGTCCGCCCCGCCCTCGAAGCGCATGGGTTCACCGAAATGAATTCGATACTTCGTGGGCAGCGGCATCTGCGCACCCGGCACGAACATCTGTGGAATCAGTGGGAAAACCGGGATATCGAGCAGCCGTGCGGCCCAGCTCAAGTTGCCGAGACTCACGTATTGCTCTTCGGCGCCGATCACCGCCACCGGCACGATGGGCGTATTCGTCTCAATCGCCAAACGCATGAAGCCGAGTCCGAACGGTTCGAGTTGGTAGCGTCGCTCGAACGGTTTGGATACGCCGCGAATGCCCTCGGGAAATGCCAAGAGCACTTCGCCCATCTCGAGCAGACGCCGCGCGTTTTCGGGCACGCCGACCACTTGCCCCACGCGATTGAAAAATGCGGACACGAAAGGCAACGTGGCCGTCCATTTTTCGACCATCGCGCGCACCACGCGCGGCGGGTTCGCGTCGAAGAACAAGGATGAGCCGACAATCGCGGCGTCAATCGGCACTTGCCCGGAATGATTGGCGATCAAAAGCACACGACCGGGCGGCACATGCTCGATCCCGAACACCTCGGTTCGGAAATACATTCGATGAAAAAATGCCAGCAACACCGCCGCGTTGCGAGCCGTGCCCACGTCGAAGCCGAAGGGATCACCTCCGAGGTCGACGTAGCGTCCCTTCAAGACCTCCACCCGCTGCTCGAAGTCACGGCCGAGCAAGCGCGTCTTGAGCTCCTCGGCCGCGTGCCGCGCTGTCGCGCGCAGGCGTTCCAAGAGCGGCACTGCGCCGCCCGCCACGTCTGCCAGGCGCGCTAGTGAGTTCCGAACCTCCATCTCCGTGGCGAGTGTTGCTGCCTCCTGCCCCCACTGCAATCGCTTTCGCGCTTCCGTGCGCTGCGATAGCATCGCAGATCTTGATTCCAGCCCCGCTTCAGCCTGGTTCACGGATCCGCGTGATTGCACCGTCGGGGCCCTTCGATCGCACTTTGGTGTTGCGCGGCATGGCCTGGCTCGGCCAGCGATACCGGGTCGAGTTCGAGCGCTCGATCTTCGAGCGAAGCGGTTTTTTGGCGGGCAGCGACGCGCGCCGCCTGGGCGAACTCAATCAGGCCTTGGCCGACCCGGGGCTGTCGGCGATCATCGCCGCGCGTGGCGGCTATGGGCTGACACGCATCGCGCACCTCGCCGAATACGGGTCGCTCCTACGTCATCCCAAGTGGATCGTCGGCTTTTCGGACATCACGGCGTTGCACGTCGAGGCTAGCGCGCTGGGCATCGCCTCGATGCATGGCCCAAACGCCGCGGCGCTGGGCCGGAGCGATGATTGGACGCAGCAGCGCTTCATCCGCGCGCTCGAAACTCCGTCGGAAAAAAGGCGTCTGAGCGGAGTGTGCGCGCTGCGCGGTGGGGCGGCGCGGGGTCTGCTGGCCGGCGGCAATTTGAGCCTGCTCTATGCGTGTCAGGCGACCGGGCGGCTACGTCTGCCGCGCGGCGCAATCCTGGCTATCGAAGACGTCACCGAATCGGCATACCGGGTCGATCGCATGCTGAGCGCGCTGCTCGCTGCAGGCGCGCTCGACGGCATCGCCGGAGTCGCTATCGGTGATTTCAGCGATTGCCCTGATTCGCACGGCGTGTCGGTGCTCGAGGTGCTCGCGGAGCGCTTGCTCGGCCTCGGCGTGCCCGTCTTGAGCGGGCTACGCTTCGGTCACGAGCGCTACAACGAGTTCGTGCCACTCGGCCTGAGTGCTGAGCTCGACGCGACCACTCGGTGCCTCGAGCTCAACCCCGACTGAGCGCCGCTTTCGTCAACGACTCTTGTCGTCGAACAGCTCTGCTTCGTCGACCGTTACCGTCAATTCATCCTGCTCATCGGCATCGAGCAAGCTACTCGGGGGCGGCTCCGGCAGCGGCGGCGGCGGCTTGGCGGAGGTTCGCGCGTCGGGCGGCGGCGGGGGTGCAGGGCGCGACGCGCCGCCCATCGGAGGCGGCGGAGGCCGATTGCCCTTGCCGGATGAGCTCGTGCGCGACGGCGGGCGGGTCGAGGACGGTGGCGGTGGCGGTGGCGGGCGCTTTCCAGGCTTCGGAGGCGGCCCCTTGTGCGCTGGCGGCGCTGCTGTCTCATCCTCGACGGCAGCGCTATTGCTCGCGCCGTTGCTGAACGCGGCCTCGGCGGTAGGCGGAATGACGCTTGGCGGAAGCGGAGGCGGTGTCGGGCGCGGGCGCGACAGCGGAGGCGGGCGTTGTGGCTCGTCGCTATCCGCATCAACGTCGGAGGACGCCTGGGCGGGTAACGGCGGCGGTTCGGAAAGCGCCGGCTCGGACGCTTCCGCCGCGACATCGCTCGGCGCAGCCGTTTCGAGCGCTGCTGCGCTCTCGGCGGGTTCGCTCAGCGCAGGGTCCTCTGCCGCGGCTGCCGCGGGATGCGCGGACGACCAGTCCGGAGCTGCCACAGGTTCCGGCTCAGGCGGCTCGGGCGCGACGACTTCTGCATTCGACGTCGCGATAGCGAACGGTTCGGCGGGGGCAACGTCGGTTGGAGTCGCGGTCGCTTCGGTTGGAGTCGCGGTCGCTTCGGTTGGAGTCGCGGTCGCTTCGGTTG
>Ga0247766_1000304_pt1 | contig 10334 bp, 10 predicted proteins | sample UWRJL223509R6_FD_179946 | JGI IMG/M metagenome (GOLD analysis project Ga0247766, IMG submission 179946) | Plant litter microbial communities from Arlington Agricultural Research Station in Wisconsin, United States - UWRJ-L223-509R-6 | ecosystem: Environmental > Terrestrial > Plant litter >...
GACCGTGCAACCGTCCTGCACCATCTGCTCGTAGTGAGCGAGCGCCTCGGAATCGAGGTTCACATTTTGCGCCGACTCGGTGGCAGGAACCACGTCGAAGCCAAAAGCGTAGCGCGTGCCATCCGTTGCGAACGCCGCTCCGCCATTTTCGTTTTGATTGTCCAGCGCCGCAATCGGTACCGCGAGCTCGCTCCCTCCGCCCTTGCCCGCAAGATAGCTCGCGTCATGACGACTGAGATCGACGGCCCACGGCCCATCGAGCCTCGCTACCCGCTTACCGGTACCGAGCTGAGTGCCCTTCTGCTGATCTGGGTTCTCCGACAAGGTGAGCGCATCGAGCGTGGTGAGCAGATGTTCGAAATGGACGTCCCAACCGTCGACGAAGGCGGCATCGGAATCACTCGCGGGCGGAAAGTCGTAGCCCGTCAGAGCCAAAACCTCGCCGGAGGCGGTGAACAAGACATTGCCCTTGCCTGGGTCTTTGGGCGCGCAAAACGGCTGCAACGTAAAACCGCTGGCCGACTCGGGTGTTGCTGCAAGAACGCATTCGAGGGGAGCGCCGGATGGGCGGTCGCTAGTGCTGCCGGAGCAGCCGGTCAAAATCGTGAAAAATAGTGCGGCGCGCGCGACGGCGTCGCCATGAAGGAAACTCATCAGAATTCTCCGGGGATTCGAAAGTGCAGGGGCGGTCGACGCGCGGGCGAGCAGCGCCGCGCGGCCGCGGATGGTCATTCGCTGGACGGCGAGCAGAGGAGCTCAGCCGGAAGAAACCTGCTGTGAATCAACCCCAGAGTGGCGGCGAGGTCTTGGGCGCGCTCAATAGGGACTGAGTGCGACTGACGACGATGCCTTTGCCGGCGCGCTGCCTACTCGGCGCGGGCAGCCAGATCAGCTGGCTGAGCTCGCTGGCGAAGACCGGTCTCGACAGCTGACCCGAGAAACCGAGGGGACACGCTTCCGGTTCGCAGCTGGCGCTGCGCGAGACGAGCGCGGGGCGTTCTGGTGCCGGCCGTGTGGCGTTGCCGGCCAACGCGCGTTCCGGTGCGCTAGCGAGCGTGCTGCGCAGGTGAACGAGACCACCCCTGCCCGCCGCCAGACCGTGCGGAATCAGCGCGAAATGCAGGCTACCGAGCAGCTGCAGCAGCACCACGCAAAGCGCCACTGCGCCTTCGAGGGAGCCTACGCGGTGAACGGCGCGCTTGGTCATTTCACGGAAGGACGGTATCCGTAGCGCGGCAGCACCACCTTGGCAAGGCTTGCTCAGCAACCCTCCGAACCCGCATGAATCGCTCAATGGTTACGCGCTCGGTCGCTCAGGCGCTCGCGTTCGCGCTTGCGCTCCCTTTCATGATGCTGCTCGCGCAGCCGAGCGCGGCGACCAGTCTCGACCAGACGGCGAGCAAAGCCCCGGAGACCAAAGACGACGCCGACGACGACCAGTTCAGCGTCATGCAGGTGCTCTCGGACGCAGGCAAGCATGACCGAGAGCACGAGCGTTGGAGTGCCTACGGCCAGTTCACGTACATCTCGAGTTGGAAGGCGCCATTTTCCGCGGCGTACACCAATCTGAACGGCTCCAATCACTCCCTCTTGCCGGACAGCGAACACAGCTTCACCGCCACGGCGACGCTTTTCTTGGGCGTCGCCTTGTGGCGCGGCGCAGAGGTGTATCTCGTGCCGGAGATGATCTCGAGTCGCCCGCTGTCCGGACTCGTGGGTTTGGGGGCGTCGATTCAGAATTTCGAGCTGCAAAAGCAAGGAGCGCTGGCACCCAGCGTTTACTTGTCGCGTCTCTATTTGACGCAGACCATCAACCTCGGAGGGTCGCGCGTCGAGCGTGCGTCCGGGCCGATGCAGCTCGGGACCACGCTGGACAGTCGGCGTCTGCTGTTTGCGATCGGCAATTATAGCATTCTCGACTTTTTCGATCGCAACTCGGTGGTGGGCGACCCGCGTCGCCAATTCTTCAGCATGGCGTTCTTGTCCCACGGCGCCTATGACTTCGCCGCGGACTCGCGCGGTTACACGTTCGGCGGCTTGTTCGAACTACATTGGGATGATTGGGCAATGCGCGCTGGCCGTTTCGCCGCGCCCAAGCAGCCGAATCAGCTCGAGCTCGAGTATCGCCTCGATCGCTACTACTCGGACCAAGTCGAACTAGAGCACGCTCATCGCATTGCCGGGCGGACGGGTGTCGTGCGCTTGCTGGGCTATCGAAATCGCGAAAACACCGGCAGTTTCAGCGATGCGGTGCGCGCATTTCAGACCGATTCGAGCAAGAATGCCGCGGCCTGTACGAGTTTCAACTACGAGTCGGAGAACGCGACCGCTCCGGATCTATGCTGGGCTCGTGAACCGCGCACCAAGGTCGGCATGGGCGTGAGCTTCGAGCAACAGATCACGAATGACGTCGGAGTCTTCGCGCGAGCGATGGTTTCCGACGGTCGCACCGAAGTGTACTCGTTCACCTCCAGCGATACCTCCGCGTCGTGCGGAGCCGTCGTACACGGCTCGGCTTGGCATCGTCCAAACGACGTCGTAGGCACGGCCTACGCGGCTAGTTGGATCTCGTCGGCGCACGCGCAGTACCTCTCGCTCGGAGGCATCGACGGATTCATCGGTGACGGTGGTCTCAGGCGTGCATCCGAACGCGTCTGGGAGCTTTTCTACAGCCTGCACGTGTTCCGCTCGATCAGCCTCTCGGCGGATTACCAACACATCTCCAATCCTGCATACAATGCCGATCGGGGTCCATTGAACGTCCTTTCAGGCAGAGTTCACGCAGAATTTTGAGCTTTTGCTAGTAACCAGCGTGCTTGTCGACCAGGTTCAACAGCTCGTTGCCTGCCACGAAGCGCGCCAGGTTTTCCAGGAAAATGGCCGAAGCGCGCTGCACGTAGCCGGGGTGCGCGCCAGCGTAGTGCGGGGTCAAGATCACGTTGTCCAGCGACCACAAGGGGTGATCCGCGGGCAACGGCTCGGGGTCGGTGACGTCGAGCGCTGCACCGGCGATGCTGCCGGACTCCAGCGCGCGCAGCAACGCTTCGGTTTGAACCGTCGCGCCCCGCCCCACGTTGATGAACACCGCGTCCGAGCGCATGGCGGCGAATTCCCGAGGACCGAAATAGCCGCGCGTTTGCGCGGTGAGCGGCAGCGTGTTGACGATGTATTCGGCCTCTTTGAGAAACGGGCTGAGCTGTCCCGGACCGAACAGGCGTTCGACCCCCGGCGCGCTCCCGGGTAGGCGCTTGAGCGCGATCACCCGCATGCCGAACGCGCCGGCGATCGGCGCAATTCTGCGGCCGATCGCGCCAAGCCCGACGATGCCCAAGGTCGCGCCGTCGAGGGTACTGACGCCCGCTTGCAGTTCGGCACTCTGCCAGACGCGCGCGGATTGTTGCCGCACCGCGCGATGCAACTGGCGCGAGAACGCCAGCACCAAACCGAGTACATGCTCCGCGATGGGCTGGGCATGGATCCCTCGGGCATTGGTCACCTGCAAATCTTCACGCCCGCGCAGGCTGGGCGTGAGCAACCAATCCACCCCCGCGCCGAAGGTCTGCAGCCATTGCAGTCGCTGCGCGTTCGCCAAGCGTTCCGGCGCGATGCGCTGGGTGAACAGCACGTCGGCTTCGTTCAACCAGTCGGGTCGCGCGCGGAACTCTCGATCGGTGACGACGTTGATTCGTGGGGAAATGTCGCGCGCCCGCGTGAGCACCGTATTCGGCACGTCGACGTTGAGCAAAACCGTCAGGGGGGATGAGCTCATGGGGCGCCTCGACGGATGCAGCCTACGAGAGCTTCTCGGCTTCCAGCACGGCCTTGACCGAGGGTCGCGCGGCGATGCGGTCGAAGTAGGCCTTGAGCACGGGGCGCTGATCGAACGCCGCCTGACCCTCCAGCTTTCGTAGTCCACGCAGGACATAGAACGCGTAGCCGTCGGCGACGGTGAACTGGTTCCCGAGCAAGTAGTCCTTACCTTCGAGGCTCTTGCTCAAGAAGGCGAAGCGCGTGAATAGGCGCTCTTTCAATACCTGCCGCAGCTCGTCATTGGCTTTCGGGTTGTTGATCGGACCGAGGCCCTTTTGCAGCTCGGTGGCGATGAAGTGCAACCACTCTTGCAGGCGACGGCGCTCGGGCGTTCCGGCAGCTGGGGCCAGGCCAGTCTCCGGGCGCTGATCGGCAATGTATTGCACGATGATGGCGCCTTCGGTGATCAACTCGCCACTGTCCGTGAGCAGAGCCGGAACGTACCCTTTGGGGTTGATGGCCAGGAAGTTCTCCCCGTGTTCGGTCTTCTTGGCGGCCAGGTCGACCTGCACGAGTTGAAACTGAAGCCCCGCCTCACGCAGCGCGATGTGGGGGGAGAGCGAGCAGGCACCTGGAGTGAAGAATAGTTTGATGGTCATCGGTTCTCTCGTTAGCAAGGGTGTTTAGGAGAGACATGACGGTAGTATAAAAGACCAGGGCGTGTCTACTGCAGAACCTGCAGCGTGTTTGGCGTAGGCGCGGGCGTCAGCAACGGAGCTTCGCCCGTTTGCAGGCGCCACAAGCCCGCGTATTGCCCGCCCTGGACCAACAGTGATTCGTGCGTTCCGCACTCGACGATCTGCCCCTCTTCCATCACGTAGATCAGATGGGCGCGACGGATGGTCGAAAGCCGATGCGCGATGATCAGGCTCGTGCGCCCGACGACCAAGCGATCGAGCGAGCGTTGGATGGCGGCCTCGGTTTCGTTGTCGACGGCACTGGTGGCTTCGTCGAGCACCAAGATTGGCGGATCCTTCAAGATGGCGCGAGCCAGGGCAATGCGTTGCCGCTGACCGCCAGACAGCTTCTGTCCACGTTCACCAACCCCCGTGTCGTAGCCATTCGGCAAAGCCATGATGAACTCGTGCGCCTCGGCGGCGACCGCGGCGGCAATCACGTCTTCACGTTTCACCGGACCTAGCCCGTAGGCAATGTTCTCCGCGACGCTGGCGTCGGCCAGGAAGCTGTCTTGTGCGACGTAACCGATGGCGCGACGCAGGTCCTGGAGCGCAAATTCCGAGATCGGCTCGCCGTCGAGCCGGATGCTTCCGCGCTGCGGTTCGTAAAAGCGGAGCAGGAGCTTTACCAAGGTGCTCTTGCCGCTGCCGGTGCTGCCGACGAAAGCGATGGTTTGCCCTGCATCGATGCGCAACGAGATGTCGCGAAGCGTGGGGCGTTCGGCGTAAGCGAAGCTCACGTCGTCGAAATGCAGCGCGCCGCGCACACGCCCAGCCGCAAGCGGTTTCCCTTCGTAGGCGATGGCGATCGGCGTTTCGAGCAGGTTCATCACTCGTTCGACCGAGGCCATCGAGCGTTGATAGAGGTCGGTCATGTCTGCGAGGCGCGTCATCGGCCAGAGCAAGCGCTGGGTGAGGTAGACCAACACCGAGTAGCTGCCCACGCCGATCTCTCCGCGCAGGGCGAGGAAACCGCCGTACAGCAGCGTGACCGTGAAACCCGCCAGGATCGCCATGCGGATGATGGGCGTGATCGCTGCCGAGAAGCGAATGGCCGAAGCATTGGCGGTGCGGTATTCGTCCGACGCGATGAGGACGTGTTGGGCTTCGAAGTCCTCTGCGGTGTAGGCCTTGATGGTGGCGATGCCGAGTAGGTTGTTGTTGAGTCGCGAATTGAGTGAACCTGCGGCGTCGCGAACCAGCGCGTAACGAGAGGCCAACCGTGCCTGGAACCAAAAGGCGCCGTACACGATCAGCGGGATGGGGATCAGCGCGAGGACGGCGATTTTCGTGGTCAGGGCAAAAAAGACCGCGCCTACCAAGACTGAGCCGGTGAGCACCTGGATCAGATCGTTCGCTCCGCCGTTCAAGAAGCGCTCCATCTGGTTGACGTCGTCGTTCAAGACCGACATCAAACTGCCGGTTCGGCGCTGCTCGAACCACGCGAGCTCGAGCCTTTGAACGTGCCTGTACGCCTCCATACGTAGATCGTGCTGGAGGTTCTGCGCCAGGTTTCGCCAACGCAGCGAGTACAGGTACTCGAACAGGGACTCACACACCCAGATCCCGACCGTCAAACCCGCCAGCAAGAGCAACTGATCCCGCGGCTCGCGGACGCCGGCCCGGGCCAAAAACGACGTCTTTTGGCTGACGACGACGTCGACGGCCATGCCAATCAACACCTCCGGCAAGACGTCGAAGATCTTGTTCAAAACCGAGAAGAGCGCGGCGATCGTCGCTTCACGGCGATAGCGACGACCATGCTCGAACAGGCGACGGAGTGGGTGCGTCATGGGTCGGTGCGAGCAAGCTAGCGTCGCGCGCACGCGACCTTCAAGCCCGTTGGCTCAGGAGCTCAGGTCCTTCGTCCGGCGGAAGGGCGAAACGCGGCGCGCCGCACACGTAGAGTTCGCAGCGCCGAGCGCAATGACTGCCTCAGCGCCGCGAACTTCCACAACGATGAAATGCCGCGCGCCCGTGGCGCGCTGGCGGGAGGTGCTTCGATGCTGCCCAATGCACAGTCACACATGCCCGCCACGCTATCACGTCGATGTCTACTATACAAGACGTAGCATCCGGCCTCGCTGGCTCTCAGTACCTGACGCCGCCGAGGCTGCCACCGCCCGTGCCAATGGTATCCCCATTGATCGCTACCGAACGCGGCGAGGCGAGGAAAGCGACGACATACGCCACCTCGCGGGCGTCGACGATGCGTCCAATCGAGGTCGTTTTGGCGGCGCGCTGCTCGGTGGCGGATTCCGTGCGCTCGGTGCGAGTTGCACCGGGATGAAGCGCGACGACGTTGATCCCCTTCGGGCCGAGCTCGTCGGCTAGGTTCTTGGTCAGCGCGGACACGCCCACGTTCCGTATAGTGGCAATGGGGCGACCCGTGCCGTACGCCGCCAAACCGCCGATATTGATGATTCGCCCCCAGCCCTTTTTGATCAAGTGCGGTGCGAGCGCGCGCGCGGTGCGTAGGTAGCCAGCTACCTTGACGTTCACGTCGTAGAGCAAGTGTTCGTCCTCGAGCTCCGCCAACGACGTGGCGTTCGAGCTACCACCGGGCAGCGCTGCGTTGTTGACCAGGATGTCGACACCGCCGAGCTGGTCGATCGCGCTTTGGACGGCGGCGTCCACCTCGGGGCGCTTCGAGGTATCGGCCACCAGCGGCAGTACCTTTCGCCCAGATTCTTGGCTCAGCGCGCGAGCCGTGGTTTCCAGTTGTTCGCGTCCGCGCGCCAGGATCGCGACGTCGACGCCCTCCGCCAAGAGCACTTGGGCGATCACCTTGCCAATTCCGCGGCTGCCGCCAGTGACGATTGCCCGTTTGCCCGTGAGTTCCAAATCCATGATGAATTACCTCGCGTTCGAAATAGTGCTGTTCGGTCGGCTCAGCTCTAGGCGCCTCGTGTCTTCTATGCAAGAACATTGTCCGTCATGGCGCGCATCAGTGGATTGGTTTGGGTCTGTGTTGGATCGGCATTCTGGGCTTGCTCTCAGCCCAATCGACCGCTGCCGGGTGACCAAGCGTCCGCGGGCGCGCCTGCACAGGTCTCGGCGAAGCCAGCGGAATCGGCTGCCGCAACTGCCGACGTAGAGAGCCCCTTCCGCCTCAAGGCGTCGATTCGCGAGCTGATGGATTCCGAAATCGACCCAGCTGCGGATTTCATCTGGGCCTCGGTCGCGAGCATCAGCACCGTTGCCGGCCTAGAAGAGCGACAGCCGCGCACGGACGAAGAGTGGCTCGAGGTGCGCCGACGAGCCATCACGTTGATCGAGGCCACGAATCTACTCGTCATGAAGGGCCGCCGGGTCAGCGCCAAGTACGAGGCCGCATCGGGAGCGGGGGAGCTCGATACGGATCAAGTGCAGCAGAAGATCGACGAAAACCGCGTGGCCTTCGTCGCGCTCGCGCAACGCCTTCAGGACACGGGGTTACAAACGCTCGCGGCGATCGATGCCAAAGATCCTGCGGCGCTGTTAGAAGTCGGCGGCAGCATCGATGAGGCTTGCGAGTCGTGTCACGTGACCTTTTGGTATCCTAACCTGAAGCTGCCGTATCAATAGAGCACGTTACTTGCGGCGGCGGCGGGCGGCGAACAACGCGCCCAGGGCGAATGCGAAGGTCGGCCAGACGCGCCTTCGTGCGCCGGGCGCCGCCATGGTGCAGCCCCATTTGCTCTTTGGCTTCGCGTCCGCGGAATCACCCTCCTTCTTTGCTTCATCCGGGCCGTAGCTGGCTCCGCCATCCGCACCCTTGCTCACCGGATTCGCGAGCAACACCTGGCCACTGACGGGCAGCGTCGCTTTCTTGAACGAACCGCCGTGCTTGCCGTCCCGCAATGGGTTCAGCTCTACGAGCACTTTGTCGCCCCCTTTCAAGGAATGCTTCGACCACCCCATGCGCTTGAGGTTGCCCGGACTCGTCGGCAGCTCGACGGTCCACAGGGTCGGGGCTTCGCCCGCTGCGGTGCTGCCGGTGACCCACAGCAGCACGTGTGGATTCGTCCACTGAAAGTTGGTCACCGTACCGTCGACGGTCACCAGCTTGGTCGAGTCGTACATCGCGAACGAATGATGCGCCTCGCCGGAACGAGGCACGCCCGACAAGACTAGCGTGAGTGAGAGGCTCAAGAACCAATGGCGCCGCAACTGCTGCAACATGCTCGACTTTCAAAAGGGAAGGGGCGCCCCGCCTTCTTGGTGGGGGATGGGAACGAACACCGCATTGCCGTTTTCGTCGGTTTTTTCCAAGAAATCGCCCTGTCGGCAGGAGGCTTCGACGATCTCTGCTTTGCGATCCGCTTGCCGCTTGAAGAGCCGAGAGATCTTCCACGGCGCAGCAAGGACGTGTGGTGCGGTTATCGTCAATTCGAAGAGGAGCGAGCTTTCATCCGTCAAGTGAACTCGTTCCGTGATGTGCATGTCCCCGTTGTTGGGCAGCGCTACTGCCTGACCGAGGGGGAGGAACGTTTGGGGCAGGATGGCAACGGTGTCGACCACGAGTGTTTCACCTTCCCAGTGCCCGATCGAATGCCCGTTGAACGTGGGGTCCGGATCCGTCGGGTGCGGCCTGCCGTCGGTGTAGATGCGACGCAAGCGATTGCCGTCGAACTCATTCAGAATCGTGATTCGTCCCGGAGTGAACAAGAACTCCGTCGCGTTGAGCGTCATGATGATGAAGCTCGGCATGCCCTCGGGCAGGCAATTGATGTAGACGTTGACTGGGTTACCGGCCTTGTCCGCGGCCGTGAGCGCGGCGATCTGCTTGGCCGCAGCCGGTGTCCAGACCGGATCCCCTTTGCCAAAGGAGTGTTTGGGATCGCTGCGATCTGGAACCCAGAGGCCGCCCCAATCCGGCAAGTGCCCGAGGGCAGACCACTCGGGTCGGTCTTGCCGGTGCAGGCGGTACGCCCACAACCCGAGAGCCACGGCAATCAGCGCAAAGAAAGCGGCGAGGTGTGGGTAATAGCGAAACGGTTTCATCGACAGGTTCACGGAATTGGCACGAGAGTGAAGCCGACCCAGCGTCCGCAAACGACGATTCCGAGCCACATCACCAGTGAAAAAATGCCCGAGAGTCGCGCGGGGATCGGCGTGCGCGCTGCTGTGTCCCACTTGGCGATCGAACGCTCGACGAACGCGTGAAAGCCGAACGCGTTGAGTCCCGCACCTGCCAGCAGCACGACCTTGCCGAGAAAGAAAGTGTTCGTCGCGTAGGTGGGCGCGTTGGAAGCAAACAAAAAGAAGCCGCTGATCACGGACAGCGCAAATGCAACCCAGGTGACCGGCAGCACGTCCTTCAACACGCGGCTCACCGGACGATTGAGTGAGACAACGCCAATCAGGCGCAATTCCAGCAGCCCGATGCAACCGATCAGCACCGTGACGCCCAACACGTGGACCGATTCGAGCCAGGGAAACAGCGAGCCGTTTTCGCGAATGGCGGTCGCAAAGCCCGTCTCCTTCAAACTGTGGAGAAGCTCATCGACGGTGACCAAGGTTCAACTCGCTTCCACGTAGGCGATCCAGCGACCGGAAAAGATGACCCCGACCCAAAGTGCGAGGGACACCAGCGCGAGCAACTGTCCGATGCGGTGTCTGCCGTGAGAGAAGTCCCAGAACTCCGGATCGCGCTTCAACGGCGCGTGGTAGCCGAGGCTGACGGCAGTACTCAGAAATAGCAGCAACATCTTCAGCCAAAATGCCGGATTCTCGAGCGAACGAGCCGGCTCAGCGGTGATCATCAACGCTCCGCTCAGCGCGAGCACGGGGAGTGACCACCAAATCACTCGCAAGAAGCGCAGGTTCGCGTTGGCGAGGCTCTGGTCCGTCGCGGACCAGCCC
>Ga0247766_1000305_pt1 | contig 10313 bp, 7 predicted proteins | sample UWRJL223509R6_FD_179946 | JGI IMG/M metagenome (GOLD analysis project Ga0247766, IMG submission 179946) | Plant litter microbial communities from Arlington Agricultural Research Station in Wisconsin, United States - UWRJ-L223-509R-6 | ecosystem: Environmental > Terrestrial > Plant litter >...
ACCGCGCTGGAGGCACGCGCCCGTGACCGCGCTAGGGGCAGGGGCGCCCGCTAGCCAGCATCGCACCTCGAAGGACGCCGTGTTCCCGAATCGCTCGGCCGGAGCCGCCGAGCGATTCGGAGCAAGCGACTCTCCGCGCCGCCCGTCCCAGCCATCACCCCCCCCGGGGTGAGACTTTCCGAAGACGTTCGCGTTTGCTCGGCTTCACTCTACGGGCCTGGTTTTCTGGTCCATCCGCGCGAACGCAGAAGCGCATCAACTCGCCGACCTGCGACATCGCCCTCGCAGTCCTCCTCCCGCAGTCCTCCTCTCGCAGTCCTCCTCTCGCCTCGGAGCACCTCACCACCGTTTCCGGCGTTTCCGCTTGATTAGTGCCCTAATTCTGCTAGCCTGCTTGGGTACCATGAAGACGGTGTCCCGCCAGTCGAAGCGACGAGCCCAGTTGGCGCTTCCGTTTTCGGCCGTCGGCTCGGAAAAGGGCGCGCGGCGCGGGCCAAAACCCGGTCCGCGTCCGTTCGTGCGGCACCGAGCGCGCCAAGCAAGCTCCCCTCTGCACCCACTGCACGTGGTCATGCGCAGTCGCCTCCGCTCGCTCCGCACGCAATTCGTGTTTCCCACACTGCGCAAAGCGTTGGCCGAGTCCACCCGAACGCGGGATGATTTTCGAATCACGCAGTTTTCGGTGCAGGGGGACCACGTGCACCTGGTGGTCGAGGCGGACAGCAAGCAGGCTCTCTCGCGCGGCATGCAAGGGTTGGCCATCCGTATCGCACGGCGCCTCAATCGGCTGATTTCACGCACCGGAAAGGTGTGGGCTGATCGCTTCTTTTCGCGTGCGCTCACGTCGCCGCGCTCCGTTCGCAACGCGCTCGCGTATGTCTTGAACAACTTCAAGAAGCACCGCGCCGTGGGCGTCACTCGGATCGATCCGTACTCGTCCGCGCCGTATTTCGCAGGCTTTCATGAGCTGCGTGGCCGAGCCCCGTGTGGATTGCCGAACAGCCGCCGCATGCCGCTCAGCCCTCGAGGCGTGCCACCGCCCGCATCCGACGACGAGATCCCGATCTTTGCGGCTCGCACTTGGCTCGCGCGCGTTGGTTGGCGCAAAGCCGGTCTGATTGCGCTGGCCGAAGTGCCGGTCTTGGGCTGAGGGTGCGTCGCGTCGAGTTCGAATCGGCCGCGGAGCGCGAATATGCACCGCGGTGACCGCACTCGGGGCGTGCGTGCCTCACCCCGGGTCGGGTCGCGCGGAGGGTTCGTTCGAACGTCTACGACGCTTCCAACACCGTAGGCGGCACACCCGTGCAGGCCTCGATTCGAGTCCCGAACCGACCGCTGAGCGCGAGAGCCGCTACCGCGGGTGACCACAGCTTCAGGCGAACGTTGCTTTGAACCCGCACGCCTCGCCCGCGCCGCTCTTTCGCGCTGGGTCACGAATGACAGCACACCCCGGGTCAGGTCCGGCGCGTGACAGCACACCCCGGGTCAGGTCCGGCGTGACTGGACGGGAATACCAGCGCAACACCGAGGTGCGATGCTGGCCCGCGAGCGCCCATTCCCCCTTCTTTCTCTCGCGGAGGCGCCAGTTCACGTTGATGGTCGGCCGATGCTGGCTCTGAAGGGCAAGCTCCGAAGGGCCCGGCCTGCCGAGTTTGCGTGACTGCCGGGCGTGGCCTACGTTTGCGTGATGAAGGCCTGCGCGTTGCTGGTGTTTCTGCTCGTGGCAGCTGGGCGGTTCGCGCTTTCGTGGCTAAATTTGCGGCATTTGCAGCAGAAGGGGCACATCGTCCCGGAGGTATTGGCGGCTGAGGTGGATCGCGCGCGTTTGGCCCGCATCAGCGCTTATACGGCGGCGCGCGGGCGGTTGGGTTTGCTGAGGAGCGGCTCGTCGACGCTGTTGCTTGCGGGGTTTCTCTTCGCCGGCGGGCTCGGTTGGTACGACGCGCTGGTGTTTCGTGTGTTCCCCTCGTTCGTCAGCGGCGGAGTCGTCTTCTTCTTGGGTTTGCTGCTCGTGAATTCGTTGCTCGCGATTCCCTTTCAGCTTTATTCGGACTTCCGTTTGGAGGCGCGCTACGGCTTCAACCGTCAAACGACCGGCCTGTGGTGGGCGGATTGGCTGAAGAATGCGCTCTTGTCCCTGGCCTTGTCGGCGCTCGTCGTGGCGGGCGCTCTGCGCTTGGTTCAGGTGGCGCCGCACACCTGGTGGCTGTGGGTGAGCGCGTTGATTGGGGCGTTCAGCTTGCTCATGACCGTGCTCTCACCGTACCTGATCGAGCCGCTCTTCTATCGCATGGAGCCGCTGGATGTTTCCGGTCTGCGTGACGGCATTCACTCCCTCACCGAGCGCGCCGGCGTCCACGTCGGTCGTGTGCTCAAGGTGGACGCCTCGCGTCGCAGCTCTCACTCCAACGCGTACTTCACCGGTATTGGCCGCCAAAAGCGCGTGGTGCTATTCGATACGCTGCTCACACAAATGAGCGAGCCGCAGATCTTGGCCGTGCTCGCCCACGAGCTCGGTCATTGGAAGAAGCAACACGTGCTCACGCGCATGATCGCGATGTTGGTGCTGCTGGTCCTGTTCTCGTACTTGGGCTTCTTGCTTGCGCCGAGTGCCGGCTTGCCGCTACTCGTGGGCTTGAGTGCGGCCTCGTTTCCGGCGCGACTCACCATCTTGGCGGTCGCCGCGTCGCTGTTGATGTTCCCATTGACCCCGCTGTTTTCGGCCTGGTCGCGTCGCGACGAACGTGAAGCCGATCAGTTTGCGGTCGATCTACACGGCGCGCCGCTGGAGTTGGCGGGAGCGCTCGCCAAGCTCGGCACGGAGAACTTGTCGAACTTGCACCCGCACCCGCTGTATGCGGCGTTCTACTATTCCCACCCGCCGCTGGCAGAGCGCATCGGTGGCTTGCGCTTGCTCGCCGAGGCAACTCGCGCTTGAGCCAATTTTAGAACCAATTCCGTCGCCCGCCGGCAGAGCCGGTTGCTCGACCGACGAGCGACCTCATTCGCGCCGAGGCCCACGACCGAATCTCGGTGATGCAGTCTATTCCGACTTTCGTGCTCAGGTGGTGCGCCTTGATGTAAGCTCGCCCGGCTAGCTTTCTCAGCATAGACGAGGGCCATGAGTTCGAATCCATCCGAGCCGCTCGGGCGCGGCTTTTGGGCGTTGTTCACCACTCAGTTCTTGGGCGCGTTCAACGACAATCTATTCAAGACGGCGTTGGCCGTGGCCATCACTTTCGAGGCCGCGTCCCTGGGCAAGCTGGGCCCGACTTCGCTGGTTGCACTCTCGGGAGGACTCTTGATCCTCCCCTTCGCGCTGTTCTCGGCGCTCGCCGGTCAACTCGCCGATCGCTACCCGAAGCACCGCTTGATCACGGCGACCAAGATCGCCGAGTGCGTGATCATGACCATCGGCGGTGCGGGGCTGTTGCTCAGGAATCTGCCGCTGTGTTTGGGCGCGCTGTTCTTGCTCGGTACGCAGGCCACGTTCTTCGGTCCGCTCAAGTACGGCGCCTTGCCCGAGCTCTTACCCGAAAAGCGCTTGGTACAAGGCAACGCCTTCGTTGAGATGGGCACTTTTTTGGCGATCTTGCTGGGCACGATTGCCGGCGGAGTGCTGGCTCAGCAAAACCGCGCACTGCTTGCCGCAGTCGTGCTCGCGGTGGCCATCCTCGGCTACCTCGTCGCACGCGGGGTGCCGGCGCTCGCGGCGGCCGCGCCCGAGCTGCACATCGATCGCCGCTGGCTCGCGCCGACGTGGCACTTGATTGGACTCGCGCGTCAGAATCGCGCGGTGTTTCACTCGGTGCTCGGCATCTCTTGGTTTTGGCTGCTCGGCGCGGTGGTGCTGTCGTTGCTGCCCGAGCTGGTCAAGGATCACTTGGGCGGCGGGCCCACCGTGGTCACGTTCATGCTCGGTGCCTTCTCGGTCGGCGTGGGCCTCGGAGCGCTCGTGTGCGAAAAGCTTTCGTTCGAACAAATCGAACTGGGTCTCGTGCCACTCGGCTCACTCGGGCTGAGTGTCGCGTTGGCTTGGGTGGGGATCGTGACCGGGCCACACGCCGCACACTCGGGCGAACTGACGGTGACGCAATTCTTGGCTGAAGCGCGCGGAGTATGGGCGACCGCGAGCGTGCTTTTGCTCGCCCTGTCAGGCGGTGTATTTACGGTTCCGCTTTACACGCTGCTGCAGGGGCGGAGTGATCCGAGTTCGCGCTCGCGCGTGGTCGCGGCCAACAACGTGATGAATGCCGTGTTCATGGTCGTTGGCAGCGCGCTGTTGGCGGGTATGTCGGCGGCCGGCGTGAGCGTGCCGATCGTGCTCGTGATCCTCTCGGTCGCGAACTTACTGGTCGCGGCGTACACGTACAGCGTCGTGCCGGAGTTCTTGTTCCGCCTGATCTGTTGGTTTTTGGCGCACGTGCTTTACCGTTTGCAAATCATCGGCCAAGAGCGCATTCCGCGAAAGGGAGCGGCCGTGCTCGTCAGCAACCACGTCACGTTCGTGGATTGGCTGTTCATTTCGGCAAGCAGTCAACGTCCGATCCGCTTCGTGATGCATCATCAGTTCCTGAAGATCCCGCTCACCGGGCGGCTGTTCCGCGATGCCAAGGTGATCCCGATTGCGGGCGCCAAGGAGAACGCAGAAGTGCTGGACGCCGCGTTCGACCAGATCGCCGAGGCGCTCGTCGATGGTGAACTCGTGTGCATCTTTCCAGAGGGGAAGTTGACGCTCGACGGTGAGCTGTCGCCCTTCCGTCGCGGCATCGAGCGGATCATCGCGTCCTCGCCGGTGCCCGTTTTGCCGATGTCGCTGAACGGGTTGTGGGGCAGTCGCTTCAGCCGTCAGCGCGAAGGCAAGAAGCCGCTCGGCAAGCTGTGGTCTCGTATCACGCTGCGCGTCGGTACCGTGCTCGCACCCAATGAAGTGAGCGCAGAGCGTGTCGAGCGTGAGGTCCGCGCGTTGCTGGGCTGACGGCGCGCGCTGCGGATCACTTGGCGATTGGCTGACAAGAGCCGCCGGGATGCAGCTCGAAGCCGGCCTTGCACTCACAGACGCCGGTCTCTTTCACGCAATGACCCCAAAGCGCGCTCACGGAGGGGTCGCGGTTGCAGCTCTGGTCAGTGGTACATGGGGCACGCTTGCCGCGCGGCGGTGGGGGGTTAGGTGTTGCCGCGTCCGCACTGGCTAGCGGCGTCGCCTGCACAGGGGGCTCCACCGGAGCGTCCGCAACCGGCTGGGCTTTCGGCGCCTCGGGCGTCACGGGCGCTGGGGCCGGATGGTCACAGGCGCAAAGAATTCCGGCGAACATCACGGTGCTGGCGAGCCCACTGATTTTCATGGCAAACGAGCTTAGCATCAGATGTCGAGCACTGACTCCGACTCGTTCGTGAAACGCTGCACGCTGGTCGCCGGTGGGGCGCTGAAAAGCGTGGCGAAAAGTCGAGGTCACCTCGTTGTTGCCGTCGACGAGCGCTGCTCTCGCCGGCGGAAAGCTGCTAGACGCTGAAGTCAGCTTCTGTGTCTCTCTCTTTCGGCCAGCACCACTTTGCCTCGAGCTCGTGCGCGATCGCGGCTTGCGCGGCTCTGCTGGGCCTGGGCGTGTTCTCGACGGAGCGAGCTGCATCCGCCGAGCAGCCCGCGGCTGCACCGGCATCTGCGCCGCCGACGACGGCGCCTGCGCCCGCCACCACTGTGCCGATGACAGTGACGGGGAGTGCGCCGGAGCCCGCGCCTGCCCCGTCAGCACCTGTTCGACAGGCTCCCGCTCCGCCAGCGAGCTCCACGGCCGCGCCTGCTCCGCCATTCACGCCGGGCTACATCCCAACGCTGGTTTCGACAGATGCGCCCCCGGCCCTAGTCTGGAGGTGGAAGCGCTTTTCAACGGAGAATTACTTGCTCACCACCGTCGGTGCAGGGCTCACCCTGGCGATGGCGATCGTCAAGCCTCAAGCGCAGCACCACTTGAATGGAGGGATCTGGTTCGACGAAAGCGTGCGCAACGTGCTGCGCGTGGACACCTTGCCCAATCGCTACATCTTTCGCGATGCCTCGGATGTTGGGCTGTCGTTGATGGTCTCCTGGCCCTTCGTCGCCGACGCGCTCACCACCGCCTGGTGGTATCGCGGCAGCCGCGAAACCGCGCAGGAAATGGCGCTCATCGATCTGGAGACGCTCGCCGTGTCGGGCGCCATTCAGGGCGTGACCAATGTGTTCGTAAGCCGCGAGCGCCCGTACGGTCGCGATTGTGGCTCCGAACAGCTGCCGAGTGACGCCATCGATTGTGCGAATTCCGTGCACTATCGCAGCTTCTTCAGCGGACATTCGTCGTTCAGCTTCACCAGTGCCGCGCTGATTTGCATCCATCACTTCAAGAACGAGCTGATGGGGGCGCCTTGGGATGCGGTGAGCTGCGTGGGCGGCTACGCCCTTGCCACGACGACCGCTACCTTTCGCGTCATGGGCGACATGCACTACGCGAGTGATGTGCTCACCGGCGCATTGCTCGGTACGATCGTGGGTTACGGCATCCCGTTGATCCACTACGCGCGTCCCGACACCACCGCGACGACCTTCGCCGGCGTGCGGCTGCATTTGATTCCGCAACCGAACGGCCTCGGCGTCCTGGGGGTCTTTTGATGCGCGCGCTCGGCTTCAGCGTCCGCGCCTGCTGCTTGGCCTTGGCCGCAGTTAGCGTCGCGGGCTCGGCTCGAGCCGCCGAGCCCGCGGGTGAAAAGTTTCCGGATGCCAAGCCGCCGCTCGCCCTCCTGCCCACACCGGACGATGCGCTGATGGATCCGCGCATGGCGCGTTCTTGGGCCACTTTGCCGCCGCGCCCGTTCGTGGCGACGACCGTGGACGTGGGCTTCGTCTACCTCCGCCCGCGCTTGTCGCTCGGCTACGGTCGGCCATTCACGGAATGGATCGGCTGGGACGCCAACCCGATCGCCACCACGAACGGCTTGGGCGGATACACCGGCTTGCGTCTGGAGATCCCGCACCTCGATTTTCGCATCGGGCCGCGTTACTTCGCCTCGTTCAATCACACCTACCTGCCGTCGCAAGTCAGCTATTCGCGGCTCGACCTGGAGAGCAATGCGGGCAAACCCGCGCGCACGCTCACCTTCGAAGCGGAGCTGGATCTGAACTTCGACTTGGGACCGGGCCGCTTACTGATGCGCGGCAGCGCGTCGTACGTGACCGGTGTACCCGAGGGCTACAGCGTGTTCGAAGAAACCCTGCACATCATCGTCGACCCACCGTTGGTTTGGCGCGCACGCTTGGCATACTCGTTCTCGTTCGGAGGCCGCAAGCAACACGGCATCGGTGCCGCGGTCGACTTGCTGGACGTGCCGAAGCGCGATGATTCGCGGACGATTCGCATCGGACCGATCTTACGTCTCGCGCTGTCGCGCCGAGTCGACGTTCGCGGTAGCTTCATCTTCACCGTCGTCAGCCCCGATCGCATCGGTTTGGCGGGCGGTGACTTCACCGAACTCGGCATTCGCTACCGCTGGGCGAGCGAGTAAAGTCCGCGCACGCGCGACTCAGCAAGGCGGCGTCAAGTCGCGCCCGGCGAAGAACTCGCCGACTAGCGCGTTCCAGGCGCGTGCGTTCTCCGCAGGGCCGCATTTGAAGGCTCGCCGTGACAGCTTGCCTTTGCCCAACATCTCGCTTTGTTCCTTGAAATAGCGCACGGACAGCTCGGCGGCATACTCGTGCACGGCATTGCCGTTGTTCTGTTGGAATGCGTAGTAGGTTCCGCCGCGCACCAAAGTGTCGTTCGGTGCGTAGGGCGCGAAACAAGCGAGCCTCGGATGCGCACCGCATTTTTCGAGGATGGCGCGGTAGTCCTTGTCGAGCTGCCGTGCCGACCAATCCCCGTGGGCCTCGTCGTTGAGGTGGTAGATTTCGTGGAACAGCGTTTCTCGGACCGCCTTCTCGCTCAGATTCAGCGAGCCTTCCACGTTGTACGTGATCGTCCAGTCGTCCGCGTAGGCGCTGGGCCGATGCTTGACCAGCGAGCGCACGAAGCGAAATTCGAGCGCCCGCCAGCGATAGTTGGGTTTGTGTTGCGCGGCGAACACAGCGTCGAAAAACTGATCCATGGCCGTCGCCCCGCGGCTGACCCAGAGCAAGTGCTTGCGATAGCCGTTGACCGGTAGCTGCGGGACGAGCCGAATGATGCCGCGAAAACCGCCGTCCATCTCCTCTTCCGCTCCGACCCCCGCCACGTCACCGGTAGACTGAAAGAGCGAAAGCGCCAAGCGACTCGCCTCCGCGTCCGCTCGATAGGCGTGCTCGAGCAGACACGGGACGGCCTCGCAGCTGCCGGTGGTGGGAAGCAAGCGCTTCGCCGCGGTGAGTTCGACCGTGGGCGTCGCAGGCGTTGCGGCTACGCAAATCAGTGCCAGGAAGGGGGATAACCAGCGCATTGGGTCAATCTTTCGACACGCTGGGGTTGGCGCAGATTGGGCGACTATTTCGAGCGCAGCTCATTTCTCTGCAAGATCGCATAGCCGAACTCTTTGCGCTCGATCAGCGTGTGGTAGCGCTTGCGTTCGTACTTGGACCAGAGCTGTTTCGACTCTTTCTCGAGCGTAATCTTGAGCACTAGGTCGGGCAGCTCTGCAGGATCACCGAAGGTCTCCGCCATCAACTGCTTTCGGAGAGGGACGGGAACGCCCCAGATGATCCACAGCGACCAAGTTCTCGGGAGCAGCCGAGTCGACAAGTAGCCGCTCGGAAGATTATCGAAGATGGTGAGCGTCCGAGCATTCGCCGCCGCACTCTTCAAATCCCGATCGATGGTTTCGCTGAACTCTGCCTGGCTCTTGGTGCCGATCGTGCCGCGCAGGGGCCCGGACTTCACGCGTGTGTCATGGCTGGCGAACGATGTGGGCGTCAGGCTATAGAGATAGGCAAACTGGCTGTGGATCTCGATGGCGAGGCACGCTCCGGCGAAGCCGATCAACACGAATCGATACGCCGAGCGCGCTTGGGCATTGTCTGCGGCCCGCTGCTCGAGCAACGCGCCCAGCGCTGCGATGCCGGACACTACGGCACCCAGAGCGCCCAACAGCGCTGCAAACCAGCCATTCCCACTAGAATAGGTGACGGCAAGCATCGACATGACTGAAGGTGCCCAAACCAAGACCAACAAGAAACGCCCGTGCGCCCAGCCGCGGTTGAGCGCGACGCACACCGGGGCGAGCACTGGGATGGCCATGAAAAAAAACGTCGCGGGCGTGATCGCGCCGAGCTCCCAGCCGACTCGGTAGCACGCGAGACAAGCGACGGCGCTGACTGGAGCTACCAACCAAAGGCCGCGCCTGAGCCAACGGCAGGCGAGGGGCACGAGCACGAAAACGGCACTGTACGCGAGCAACGCCGGGCGCCAGCCCCAAGCGGGCGAGTGATAAAAATCCAGCCTCGACAGCCCACTCAGCAAGCCATAGCCCTGACCGATCTGCAGCCCGTGAACCCGCTCGTATCGCGCTCCCGAAAACCAAAATGCGAATGGCACGAAGATCGCGAGCGCAACGATGAGCCCGCCGCCAAGCCCGAGTAGTCCGCTCTTCCGCGCTTCACGCGAGCTCTTCCAATTGAGCCAAGCGACGACCGAGAGGCTGTAGGGCACGAGCACGATGAACAGCGCGGGGTAGCTGAAGATCGCCGACAAGAAGAACAAGCTGGCCACCGCCAAACCACGGCCGGGGCGAGGCTCGAGCAGGGCGTACGCCGACGAGAGCACTCCGCAAATGAAGCCGAGCGCGCCGACCATGTTGTAGCCGAGCGTAAATAGGTTGAAATAGCCGAAGCTCACCAGCAACGCGGCGGCCCAGCAGGCAGTGCTGAAATTGACGACGCGCCTGACCAAGCGCCAAGCCAACAGCGACGCAAACGCCATGTACACCAGATACAAGTAGCGGTTGAACAGGATGATCCCGTCGGTCGAACCCGCCAGAGCGAGGTATAGCCGATACAGCGGCATCAGCAGAATGCCGGCATTCTGATGCACGGTGCGCTCGTCGAGGTAGGGCTGATTGCCGATCAAAAACGAGTAGGGCAACGCGCTGTAGAATGCTTCGTCGGTGTGGTCTACCCCGTATGGAATTCGATAGCGAAGCGCGCCCAGCGCGCCCAGCCAGGCACACGCGCCGATCGACTCGGTAACCGACAGTTGCCGAACTTTGCGCCACGAGGCCCACATTGGCGCGCGAACGTAGCCCAAAGCCTCGCTTCGCGTCGGGAAAACCCAACCACCGCGCGCACCCGCGAACATCCCTGCGGGGTGGCCGGCTGGGGC
>Ga0247766_1000306_pt1 | contig 10288 bp, 4 predicted proteins | sample UWRJL223509R6_FD_179946 | JGI IMG/M metagenome (GOLD analysis project Ga0247766, IMG submission 179946) | Plant litter microbial communities from Arlington Agricultural Research Station in Wisconsin, United States - UWRJ-L223-509R-6 | ecosystem: Environmental > Terrestrial > Plant litter >...
GAACCATGCCGCACCCGGGGTGTGGCGGCACGCGATGCCACACCCTGGGTGCGGGCGGACCGGCCAACGCGAACCATGCCGCACCCGGGGTGTGGCGGCACGCGATGCCACACCCTGGGTGCGGTCCGACCGGCCAACGCGAACCATGCCGCACCCGGGGTGTGGCGGCACGCGATGCCACACCCTGGGTGCGGGCGGACCGGCCAACGCGAACCATGCCGCACCCGGGGTGTGGCAGCACGCGATGCCACACCCTGGGTGCGGTCCGACCGGCCAACGCGAACCATGCCGCACCCGGGGTGTGGCGGCACGCGATGCCACACCCTGGGTGCGGTCCGACCGGCCAACGCAAACCATGCCGCACCCAGGGTGTGGCGGCACGCGATGCCACACCCTGGGTGCGGGCGGACCGGCCAATGCGTCAACGACCCGTGACGGGAACCTCACGCGCTTTCGAGGTGCGCGGCGGGACCGCGAGCGCCCCGATCCCCCGAGCCGCCGGAGAGTTAAAACGAGGTGCTCAACCCGAGTCCGACTTGGCCGGGGCCGGGGGCGAAGGCCCAGCTCGGCGCTTTCGCCTTGGCTGACTTCGCGGGCGGATCGAAGCGGTGTGCGCTCTCGCCCGTCAGGAGCAAGACGATGCCGGTGCCGAGCGCAGCAGCGCCCACGCCGATCATGACGTAACCGGGGATGTCGCGAGCTTTGGCGCTGTCGTAGGCGTCCTGGGCATTTTCAACGTCGAGATTGCACTGCTCGAAATTGCCGCCTCCCGACAAGTCACACGCGCTGCCTTTTTCGGGCTTTGTGTCCGGGTTGTCGTCGGTACCGTACTCGCGCTGCGTGGAGAAATGATTGTAAGTGCTGAGCGCGTCGCTCTTCTTGGAGCCGTTGACGATCAGCCACGTGACGCCGCCGCCGGCCACGGCCACGCCCGCTCCCGTGAGGATCCAGCCCCAGGTGCGGTGCATGCGTACGTTGTCGTTGTGGGCTTTGCGCGCCTCGGGCGTCGGCATCAGATACGGGGTCAGCAGCAGCGGCTTTCCGCTCTCGAGCGTGATGTCTTGATCGAAGGGCAAATAGCCGGCCTGCTCCAAGTGCAGATGGTGGGCGCCTTTGGGCAGGCGCACGGTGCCCGTGTACAGGCGTAGCGGCTCGCGATCGATGCTCAAATTGAGGTTTGGCTCGCGCACGGAGATCGTCAAGTCTGCGCCGTCCTTGGCCAGAGCTTGGCTGTCCACCGTCAGGTCGAGCGTGACCTCCGCAATCGAGCTCTCCCCGACCTCCACCAGTTGCTTGGCGGATTGATAGCCTGCGCGCCGTAGCTCGACCGTGTGCTGCCCCGCGGGCAGCGCGAGCGACGAGGCGAGCGGCGTCTTGCCGAACGATTTGTCGTCGATCAGCACCTCGGCATCGACGATGCGCGAACGAATCGTCAGATTGGCGGGGCGCTTGGCGGTGCTCAGTACCAGCTCGAAATTGACGGAGGCGTCGGCATTGCCGGCGACGATGATCTCTTTGCGGGCGTGCGCGTAGCCCTCGGCGACCGCGCCGATTACGTGGCTGCCCTCGGCGACGCGCAGCGGGGCAGCAAGCGGCGTGCGCGCGACCTCGACGCCGTCGACGTCGATGCGCGCCCCGACGGGAACGGAGGTGACCGAGATTCGGCCAATGCGTTGCTGTTGATCCGCGAGCGTCTTTTGCGCGCGCTCGCGTTGCTCGGGCGAGAGCGTGGCCGAGTCGACCACGGGCATGAGCGCGTCCACGGCGTCGACCGGGCGGCCCATCGCGGCGTACACCAAACCGATGTTGAACAGCACGATCGGGTTCGGCATCAACGCGTAGGTCTGCTTGAACTCAGCCAGCGCGCCGGCGTTGTCGCCTTCGTTGAACAGTTGCAATCCGCGATCGAAGCGCTGCGCGGCCTGCGCCTTGTTCAGCTCTGCTTCAGTCTGGGGCGCGGCGGGGTCGGCCTTGGGCGCGGGCTTTGCTGCGGCCGGCACTGCCTTGGGCGCGACCGGTGCCGCGGGCGCGGCTTTGGGCGCTGCGGGAGGGGGCTTGGGCACGGCCGGTGCGGGCTCGGCGGCGCGGACAGGTTGAGTGGAGAGGTAGAGAGCGCTGGACAGCGCCAGCCAGGATATCCGCCGAATCATTTGAATGGGTTGTCTTTGGCCAAACCTCGCTCATCGGCGCGACCCGGACGCGGGGGCGCTACGCGAGGCGCGGCCGAGCCTAGCCCAGATTGGGGGCTGCGCGCAGCGCTCACGGCAGGGACCGGGATTGGCGCAGAATCCGCAAGCGCGGCGGCGACACTCGGCGCTGCGGGCGCGGGCGGCGCGCTCGCCGACGCAGCGGGCTCGCGCACCATGGGCGGGGTCACGCTCGCGCCACCAGTCAGCGTCGGCGGCGACGGAACCGCGCTTGCGCTCGCGATCTCGTTCGCGGCCGAACGCGCGGTCAACCACCACAGCCCGCCCGCGAGCGCGGCAGCGGCGCCCAGGCCGAGCGCGGAAACGATCAACAGCGCCGGTTTGGGCGGTTTGGCCGCGAGCTCAGCCGGACGCAACGACACCCCGGCCGCACTCGTAGACAGCGCCCGCGCCGGCACGATCGACGGCGGGGGCAGTAAGCTATTGCTGATCTGGCTGCGAAAGCCGACTGGCCCGTAGCGCTCGAGCATGCTGCGCAGTTCACCCGCACTCTGCATGCGTTGGCCGCGATCCGTCGCCATTGCCCCGTGCACCAAGGCCGCGAGGCCCGGCGGCAAATCCGGACGGTGTTCGGCGATTGGCTTGGGCTGCCCGGTGTGAATCAAAATCGCCAAGTGCGGCAGCGTCTCCGCCTCGAACGGACGCTCCCCCGATAAACACTCGTACAAAATCACCCCGAGGGCATACACGTCTGCCCGTGCATCCAAACTACCCTCCCCGCGGATCTGCTCCGGCGGCATGTAGTACGGCGTGCCCAGCGCCGCGCCTTCTTGCGTGAGCTGTAAACCACCCGTCTTCTGCGGATCGAATTTCGAGATGCCGAAATCCAAAATCTTCACGAAGGGTCGGCCGTCGGCTCCCTCGGTGATGAACAGGTTGTCGGGCTTGAGATCGCGATGAACGATGCCCGCGTTGTGCGCCGCGTGCACGCCCGCCGCTGCTTGACCGATCAGATCGACCACCTCCAGCAGGGGCATTTTTCCGGCTGCAATGCGGGCTGAGAGCGGCTGCCCGCGCAGCAACTCCATGACCAAGTACGGCTCGCCCGAGTCGAGCACCCCCGCGTCGAACGTCTCTACGATATGCGGGTTGCCCACTCGCCCTGCGGCCGATGCTTCGCGCAGGAAACGCTCGACCACGCTGGGCATGGCCGCCATTGATTTATGCAGCAGCTTGAGCGCGCGGCGATGCTTGGTCAGCTCGTGCTCGATCTCGTAGACCGCGCCCATGCCGCCTTCACCCAAACGGGATACAACACGAAACTTTCCCGCCAGTATGGTGCCAGGTGCAAGCGCGCCATCGAACATCAGCGGAATCTCGAGTTCAGATAGTGACTGGAAGATGCAGGAAATCCAAGAACAAACGCCTCACTGACGAAAACACTAACCGTGCACCCTTGACGCGCCGGAGCAGGAAGGGCTCATTCTGAAACTATGGGGCATTTGCTCAAATCACCGGTGCTGCTCGTTTCGCTCATCTTGGGTCTGCTAGTGGCTTCGGCCTGCTCGGACAGCGAGAGCCCTAGAACCGCGAAGCTAGCCGCGGGCTGCACGCTCAACACGGACTGCGATTCGCCCTTGGTTTGCGCATTTCAGCGTTGCCACAGCGCCTGCGAAACCTCGCGCGATTGCGATCCTGGCCAGCGTTGCATGGCGAGCGACCGCCCCTTTCACGTCTGTCAGCTCGCCCAAGAGCAGTCCTGCTCCTACAACAGCCAATGCCCCGAAGGGCAGGTCTGTGGCTACGACGGCCAGTGCCGCGACCAGTGCGCGAGTGACCGCGACTGTGTGACGGGCCAGCTGTGCAAGAAGGGCAACTGCGCCGACAGAAGTGAACTCGACGACGCCGGCAACCTACCCATCCCCGATTCGGGCGCAGCTGGCGCCGGTGGGGTGAGCCCCGGACAACCCTGCGCTTACAACTCCGAGTGCCCCGAGCCGCTGATCTGTCGCAACAAGTTGTGCGCGTACGAGTGTGTGGGCAAAGCGGATTGCAGCTCGGACCGCAGCTGCGTCGACAATCGTTGCGCCGGGGATGGACCGCCGTGCCTCCGCAATTCGGATTGCGAAGATCCTTTGGTCTGCCGCTCCGGACAATGCACGGACGAGTGCCGCAAGAGCGTCGACTGCCCCGCAGGCCAAGCCTGCCTCGAGCGCAGCTGCGTCCTCGAACCGCCCGGCAACGCGCCGCCCACTTGGGGCAACGGCTGCAACTACAGCGTGGACTGCGGCGCGCCGCTGATCTGCCGCTCCAATCACTGCGTGTACCAGTGCATGTCGGATGAAGACTGCCAGTACGGCGCGACTTGTGACGGCTACTTGTGTAAAGGCGGCTACGTCATCCCCGGTGGCGGTGGCGGTGGCCCGCTGGGCGGCGGTGGGACGGGTAACAACGGGACGGGGGGCACCGGAAATCCCAATGGTGGCACCGGGAATCCGAACGGTGGTACGGGAGCGGGCGGTGGCTCGGGCGGCACTATCGTCGTCGGAACCGAGTGCGTGCCGAACGAGAAGGATTGCCTGGGCAATGCGACTCGCACGTGTATCGATGGGTATTGGGGAGCAACCACCGATTGCGCCGCGGACGTCCAAGTGTGCAAGAAGGGCCAGGGCTGCACGCCTTGTCCCGCTGGCACCAAGAACTGCGATGGCACCATCACCAACGGCTGTGAGGTCAACCTCAACCTAGTGAACTCGTGCGGCACGACCTGCAGCAACAAACTCGTGTGCCCAAACACGCTAGGCCCCCCGACCTGCTTGGCCGGCGCGTGCGGCACGCAAATTCAGCCGTTCGCGTGTAGCGGCAGCGTCACGCAAGGCAACGTCACGATCACCGACCAAGCCAGTCTGAATGCTTTTTCCAGTGCAGGCACGACCTGCATTTCCGGCAATCTGACCATCAATTCGACCGGCTTGACGAACCTCACGGGACTGAACTTGCTGCAGTGGGTCGGCGGCAATGTGTCCATCGTCTCGAACAATAGCCTGACCAGCCTCACTGGTCTCAACGGCCTCAAGACCGTCGTCGGTTCGATCAACATTCAGTCCAACAACGCCCTCACTGATCTCACTGCTCTCGGCTCGCTGTCGACGGTGCAAGACTACCTGCAGATCTACAGCAATCCAGCACTGCTGAACGTCAACGGTTTCAGCAATTTGGTGAAGGTCTACAACTACGTCAACGTTCAGAGCAACGGCGGGCTGTTGAATCTGGACGGCTTTCCAGCGCTCACGGAGGTCGGCGGCTACGTTCAGGTGTACAGCAACGACAAGCTGATCGACCTCAAGGGGTTCGCAGCGCTCACGTCCGTTGGTACGTACGTGAATATTTACGGCAATGCGCAGCTGCAAAGCATCGCAGGTTTTGGCGCACTCAAGGTTGTCGGGACCAACGTCACGGTCTCTCAAAACGCGGTGCTGCAATCGCTGGCGGGCTTTAGCGAACTTCAGACCGTCACTGGAGCGATCGCCGTCAACAACAACCCCAAGCAAACGAGCTTGGCCGGCTTCGCCAAGCTGACCGACGCCGGAAGCATTGCGATAGACGCCAACGCGATACTCGGCACGATCTCCGGTTTCGGAAAGCTGGTGAACGTCATTGGCAACGTCAGTGTTCACGACAACGTGGCGCTGACCACGCTCGACGGCTTCAATGCGCTCGAGTTCGTCGGCAGTGACGTGCTCATCTACAACAATAGCGCGATGACCACGTTGCCTGGGTTCTCGTCCTTGGCCACCGCAAACCGCCACATCGAGATCCACGACAACAACGCGCTCGGAACGCTCGCTGGCTTCACGGGCCTCGGCAGCGTGATTGGTCACCTAGACATCCGCAGCAACGCCTCGCTGGTCAGCATTGGCGGCTTCGGCTCACTCGACAACGTGGGCGGCTACTTGGCCGTGATCCGCCACCCGAAATTGACCAACTTCGACGGCATCTCCAAGTTGAAGATCGTCGGTACCGATCTGCGCATCCAGAGCAATCTGGTGCTCAATACGATTGGCGGCCTGCTCGCTTCGAACCTGGTCAGCTTGGGCAATGATTTCGCGATTTCACAAAACCCGGCGCTCTCGGTTTGCGAGGTCAATGAGCTACGCGCCGATCTGCAGGCACATCCCGCGGGCTGGCCTGGCGTCGATCACAGCTGCTGCAACTCCGGCTGCCAGACGTGCTTGGCTACGGTCTGCAGTAGCACTCCAATCCCGGGCGGACAGCCCCCGAGTGTCAATGGCGACGTCGTCATTCAAAACGATTCGGATCTGAAGACGCTCAAAAACGTGGGTGAGATCATCGGCGATCTGACGATCAACAACACGGCCCTCAGCACCCTCAACGGGCTCGAAAACTTGAAACACGTGAGCGGCAACGTGAACCTCGTCAACAATGCCTCGCTCACCAACATCCTCGGGCTGTCGTCGCTGACCGCCGTCGACGGCAACATCAATATTCAGTCCAACAGCGCGCTGACGAACCTGGGCGGTCTCGGCAACCTGGTGACAGTCGGCGGGAGTTTCCAAATCTATAGCAACGCCACGATGACGAACGTCAACGGGCTCGGCAGTCTGGCGACGGTGGGTGGCTACTTCAACATCCAGAGCAACCCCGTTCTGACCAGCTTGCAGGGCCTCAACGCGCTCACGTCGATCGGCACGTACCTCCAACTCTACAGCAACGACAAGCTGGCCAACTTCAACAATGGTCTCAGCGCGTTGAAGACCGTTGGCACGTACGTGAACATCTACGGCAATGCCCAGCTCAGTGATCTAAACGGAGTCGGCGCTCTGACTTCGATTGGGTCTTACATATACATCGAGCAAAACTCGGCGCTCGTGACGATCAGCGGCTTGGCGTCACTGAACACCGTGCAAGGCGAAGTGCGAATCGACGGCAACGCGGCGCTCACTAGCATTGCCGGCTTCGACAACCTCACGGCAACCACGGCGGGTAGCGTGCGCATTTTCAGCAACCCCAGCCTGACCACGATCAGCGGTTTCTCCAAGCTAGCGAACATCACGGGAACTCTCGAGATCTACAGCAACGCCAAGCTCAGCTCGCTCGACGCCAGCAACGGCTTCGAGGCGCTCGTCGGCATCAGCAGCAAAATCGACATCAACAGCAACCCGCTGTTGACGAGCATCGCTGGCTTCACCGCACTGACGAGCACCAACGCCGGGATCAACATCGCCGACAACGGACTCACGTCCATCAGCGGCTTTCCGAACCTGACGGACGTGATCGGCGATCTCACCATCAGCAACAACCAATCGCTTCAGACTGTATCGGGCTTCCCCAAGCTCGCTCAGCTCGGTGGCAGGCTCAGTCTGAAGGACAGTGACAAGTTGACCACGTTCGACGGCTTGAAGAGCCTCGTGCGTATCGGCTTGGATCTGGTGGTGACGTCCAACCCGGTGCTCACTGGCCTCACTGGCCTGCGTTCGGGCACGCTCAAGTCCAGCAGCCTAGGCAATATCTTCAATATCGCGGGTAACCCCTCCCTTTCTGCGTGTGAAGTGCTCGCGCTGAAGACAACGCTCACGGTCGCCACTTACAACGACCTGAGCGGCGCCAACAACGGTTGCAGCGTCGCCTGCAACGGCTCCTCGCCAACTTGCGGCGGAACCTCCGGCGGAACCGCCAATCAGCCCGGGACCTTCACGGGTGACGCAACCGTCAACAATCAGGCGGATCTCGATTGGCTGAAGAACGTGGTCAACCTGACCGGCACGCTGAAGATCGACAACACCACGCTACCCGCCGTCAGCGGCCTCACCAACCTCCAATCCGTGGGCGCAGACTTCACACTGGTGAACAACGCCAACATTTCCAATCTTGGCGGCCTGACGGGTCTGAAGAACGTCACCGGTTCGATCAACATTCAATCCAACCCCCAGCTCACCAACATCAATGGGCTGTCCGCTCTCACCGGGGTCGCTGGTGGCTTCCAAATCTATAGCAACGTCGGCTTGACCAACCTTGGCGGTTTGACCAGCCTTGCGACCGTGGGTGGCAACGTCAACATTCAGAACGACGACGCACTGACCAATGTGGACGGGCTCTCCAACCTCACTTCCGTCGGTGGGCAATTCCAAATCTACGGCAACAGCAAGCTGACTTCGATGGTCAACCTGATCAAACCCGCCGGCAAGTTTGGCACCCTCGGCGGCGCGCTCTCCATTCAGCAAAATCCGCTGATGAGCATCTGCCAACCCGAAGCGCTCAAGACCATCCTGACCGCCGCGGGCTGGAACAAGACCTACACCCAAAGCGGCAACGCCGCGTGCGCGTCCCCGAAGACGTGCACGGCAACGGGCATTTGCCAATGAGCAACCGCGCGGTGCACGCTCGATAGATTTCAAGCGAAGCCATGACGGGCTTCATCTCGGCCGTCCGCCTGAGGGCCGAGCGTGCGGCCTCGAACACGGCCTACCCCTTCTCGATCCCCGCTGTCGCAGCGCTCGCCAAGGAGCTTCCGCTGCACCCGAAAGCGACGTTCTTCGTCGGCGAGAATGGCTCCGGAAAGTCGACACTGATGGAAGCCATCGCGGTTGCCTCCGGCTTCAACGCCGAGGGCGGCAGCCGCAATTTCAACTTTGGAACGCGCGCTTCACACTCGGAATTGCATCACGCGGTGCGCTTGGTTCGGAGGGGAAAGCGACCGCGTACCGGCTTTTTCCTGCGGGCAGAGAGCTACTTCAACCTCGCGACGAATATCGAAGAGCTCGACGAAGAAGGCGGCCTCGGCCCCCCAATCATTGATTCATATGGTGGGCGCTCGCTGCACGAACAATCCCACGGTGAATCCTTCCTGGCCTTGCTCCAGCACCGATTCGGCTCACATGGGCTGTACATCCTCGATGAACCCGAGGCCGCGTTGTCACCGCGGAGACAATTGGCGGTGCTCGCGCGCATTCACCGGTTGATCGAACAAGAGTCGCAGTTCATCATTGCCACGCACTCGCCCATCCTCCTGTCGCTGCCTGGGGCGACCATCTACGAGCTTTCCGAGCACGGCATCCAAACCGTCGCCTATGAGGAGACCGAGACGTTCAAGGTCACGAAGGGATTCCTCGATGATCCTTCGACGTTTCTCGAGCTGCTGCTCGGTGGAACTTCGAAGAGCTGAAGGTTGCTGCTGGCGAAGACAAACTCTACTTCTGTTGCAACTCCCAATACCGCAACAACGCTCCCCCCGAGTGCTGGGGATAATCAATCCGCACGTGCAAATCGAGCGGGCTGCCCGGGAATCCGCCTTCCAACAGCTTCGGCTTGGGCATCAAGTGCGTCGGACCGGGCGAAAACTGGTAGCGCAAGAGGAACGCAAACGCGCGCTTGATCTGATGCTCCAGGCGTTCAACCTCCGCCGCTGACACGCCCGCCGCGCGCGCCACCTCGAGCGTGGCCACCGCCGCTTCGAGCCGACTGCCGGTGGGCGTCAAACGCGGCGCCATGAACGGCCCGCGGCTAATGCCGCCATCGTAGTTCTCTGGAGCCGGCGGTGAGTCGAACTGCAGGTTGCGATTCACGGCTTGCCAGTCGAGGCAAAACTGAAGGGCTACGCGATCCGGCGCGCGCGCCCACAAATCGGCTAGCGCTTGGCAGGTCCAATGCTCTGCACCCCAGAAGTAGTGCGAGCCCAAGAACCACGGCGAGCGCTTGACCAAGAACGACAGCGCGCGACGCGCAGCTTCGAGATCGCGCGGGTCAGCGCTCAGGCGATGCACGCGCGCCAACGCGAAAGCGGCTTCGCCCGTGTAGTACTCCACTTGGATGTCGATCGCGTGTTTGTCGCTGACCGAGTAAAAGTGTTTGAAATCTCCGTCCGCACGCTGCAGAGATCGCAAAAATTCGGCCAATTCCAGCGCCGGCGCGCGAAATTCCTCGTAGCCGCCCGACGCGAGTTCTACGTACGCGAGCACCGCGAGCGCGGCAGAGCCGATGTCGACTTGGTCGCCTTCGCCGATGCAGGCGTGCGCACCGCAGCGCAGCGTGACGCGATCCTTCATGAACGCGGCCGCGCGTTGTCCAGCGCGTGCGAGCGGCTCGTCGTGCAGTTGGTTGCCCGCGCGCGCCAAGAAGTACGT
>Ga0247766_1000307_pt1 | contig 10235 bp, 3 predicted proteins | sample UWRJL223509R6_FD_179946 | JGI IMG/M metagenome (GOLD analysis project Ga0247766, IMG submission 179946) | Plant litter microbial communities from Arlington Agricultural Research Station in Wisconsin, United States - UWRJ-L223-509R-6 | ecosystem: Environmental > Terrestrial > Plant litter >...
CGGGGCATCGCTAGGGGCTGGCGATCAGTTCACGTTCTCGGTGCCCACGACCTCGACGGCTATCGTGAACGTTACCGGCACAACCGCCGTGTTCGAGAGCGCAAGCCTGCAGCTCAATGCTCTCACCGCCGGCCATTTGCTTTGGAATTTCCCGCAGGCAACCACTCTGCGGGTCACGTCGGTTGGCTTCAAAGGCACGCTTCTCGCTGTCAATGCGGCCGTCACGACGGGCAGTGCCTCGCTCGACGGCGCACTGCTTGCAGGCTCTCTTTCTGGAACCAATACAGGCATCACGTGGGCGCCGTTCGATGGTTCGATCGCCGTGTGCAGCGGCGCCACGCTCTCGATCACGCCGGGTAGTCCACAACTCGTCAACACACCGCTTGCGCTTAGCGCCAACGCGACCTGCGCTGACAACGGGACCGCTGAATTTCACTTCGACTATTTGAACAGCGGGACGGAAACGACCTGGCACGAGGTCGCTTCGGGCTTTGCCTCCACGCCCGTCAATTGGAATACGAGTGGGCTTCCCGCCGGCACGTACGAGGTGCGGGTCCAGGTGCGTCGTGTGGGCGACGCCGCATTGAGTGGTGCGTCAGCTACAAGTTCGTTCATTTTAGACAATCCGGTCCTGATCCCGACGGTAACCCCTACTGTCGAGACCTTTAATGGTCTCGGAACCTCAGACGTCAGTGCGGAACCCGCGGGTTGGAGGACTGACAAGCAAGCGAGCCCGCGCACCGTGGGCATATTTACGGCCGCAACGCTCAAGACGGAATTTCGCGCGGGCGCTCTGCTGGCCCCCGGGGCGACCAACGGCATCTACAACTTCGGCTCCGGCGTCGCCGACGCGCAAGCCACAACCTACTGGTTGAACAGCACCGATCGCGCTCCGGGGTGGTTGTCCGCCGGGTCAACACTCGGAACGGGTGGAACGAAGAGCGGCAACCTGTACGTCGCGCTGCTTGCACCCCCTGACAAAGACATCACAAACCTCCAAGTCGGCTACGATATCGAGCGGTACAGCAACGGCACAAACTCCGCTGGTTTCCGAATCCAGCTCTATTCATCACCCGACGGCACGTCGTGGACGAGCGTTGGAAGCGCGTTCCTGAACTCGTTTCCGCCCAACGGGAACAGCCTTGGTTTCGATCCAGTTCCCGGTCAGACGATCAACGTTCTATCTAAGACGTTCAACGTCAACATTCCGCACAATGCGCGCTTCTACCTTGCGTGGAACTATACCGTCGACTCGGTGACGTCGAATGACGGCAGCAATGCGCCGGCGCTCGCCATCGACAATGTGAGCATTCTCGGGAATTTCACGTGCGTCCCCAACTGCGCTGGAAAAACATGCGGTGGCGATCTCTCTGACGGCTGTGGTGGCGTTTGTCCGGGCACATGCGGTGGCGGTGAGCCAGGTTGCACGAGCGACGCGGATTGCCAACCCGGACTCGTTTGCGGCGGTTACGCTCCCGGCAGTACCTCGCCGACCGTTTGCACCGATCCGATCTGCGTCAGCAATCCTCGCTTCCTCGGCTGTGGCTCGACCGGTGCACTCTGCGGATCTTCCTGCACTCCGAATCCAATCTGCACAACCAATAACGATTGCCCGAGCGGCTACGTTTGCGGCACCGGCAACGGCTACCGCTATGGGGTGCCCGGGCAAAACGTGTGTGAATCGACGGGCTGCCCCCTGCTCGGTTGTGGCTCGACGCAATCGCCATGCGGATTGTGCACTTGCACCCCACAATGTGCCAGCAAGCACTGCGGTGACCAAGATCTGAGCGACGGCTGCGGTGGCATTTGTCCATCGACCTGCGCGGATGGGGATCCAGATGGTTGCAACAGCGACACGGACTGCCTAGCTGGCTCCTATTGTGCGTTTGGCCAGGGTGCCCGTATGGGCCTACCCGCTGGCTCGAACGTGTGCATGCCCCGATTGTGCGCGCGTCCCGACATCTCCAGGCAAAATTGCGGCACTCTGCTGTCCAAGTGCGGGACCTGTCCGCCGCTGCTCGGTGAGTGCGATGGGCGTCAGTGCGGTACTGACCCGGTATCAGGAGCAAGCTGCGGCGGGCCCTGCGCAGACGGGCAATACTGCAGTGCCGCCGGGGCGTGCATCGTGCCGATGCCGACACCACCCATCGTGGTGACGAACGGGAGCGGAAGCAGCCAACCGGTCGTGCCGCCGACGAGTCCGCCCGCGCCCGGATTTGGCGCGACTCCCGGCACGTTCGGTGTCACCGCGATGGGGAGTGCTTCTTACAGCGTTCCAATCGACGTGCCACCGGGACGAAATGGAATCGAGCCCAACCTAGCGCTGCGCTATACCAGTAGCACCAGCAACGGCGCCCTAGGGGTTGGCTGGAGCCTCGATGGCTTGTCGACGATCTCGCTGTGTCCGCGCACTTACGCGCAGGATGGTCAGGCCAAGCCAGTCAATCTCTCGTACGGTGAGGCTCTTTGTCTAGACGGGCAGCGCCTAATCCTCGCGACAGACGGCTCCTATCGCACCGAGAACGACACCTTCATCAAGATCACCGGCGACGAGAACGTTGGCGAGCAAGGCAAGCCATACAGCTACGTGGCGTTCGCGAAAGACGGTCGTATCCTCCACTACGACTTGATCGCCAATATCAAGAGCGACGGACAACGCTTCCTGTGGCGAACCTGGGCGCTGACTGGGGTTACGGATCGTGACGGCAACTTCATGCGCATCGTCTATCGCCAAACCACCTCGACTGATTCGCAGGACTCACAGTGGCCTTTGAGCTCTACGGAACTCGTTCCCGACTCAATCATCTACACCGGGAATGGCAATACTGACGGCGATCGCGAAGTCAAGTTCGAGTACAGCGACAGCCGGTCTGACAAGCTTCTCGGCTTTCAGATCGGGGGCGGAATCTTGGCGCGAACCGTGCGCCTTGAGCACATCAAAGTCCTCGCGGGTAACAACTTAGTTCGCCGCTATGACCTCGGCTATGAGACCGCGCCGAACAGTGCAAGCCGTTTGAAGACTTTGCAAGAGTGCGCAGGGCCAAGTTCAATCTGCAAAGGGGCAACGACTTTCAAATACAAGAATGACCAGGGGTTCGGGGCGGGCATTCCGTTCAAGCCGCCGATCACCGATATTGATGGCGGAAGCGGAGCGCCAGAGTGGCTTGCCCCCTACGGGACCGCCCTGGGCTTGCGCGAGGGGTACGATATACTTCACACCGAAAGCGACAATGCGACCTCGATTCCGACTCAGCCAATTCCGGGTGGGGCCGATATGGCGGTGCAAGCTATCCCGGTTGCGGGGCAAATCGCTGGTGCAATCATCGACCTGATCAATCTGTTTGGGTCGAGTGCATACCTGCAGCATTGGTTCGTTGAAGTAAACTACGACCTCAAGAAGAAGACATACAGCTTCGGCGGCAGATGCCTTCAGCGTGAGCGGGCAACCCAACATGTGATCCGCACTCAGCTGGGAGGCGAGATAACTTGGGATACGTGTGCCGGTGAACCCCCGACTTGGTTTATCGACGTGGACGGCGACGGTGTTCAGGATCGTTTGCACTGCTCGAACAACGGGGGGGAACTCGCGTATTATTTGGCGAGAAATCACGGCCATGACGTGCCGACGGACATGAGCAAGCTGCCAACCATGCCGGACGGCAAGCTTGCGACATTGAGCAATCTCTGCGCTGACCGAGCGAAATGGGATCTTTGGGCCATCAACCCCTTCAGAGGCCAAGAACCCCCCAAGCCGCCCTTCATTGGTGCGTTCGACGTTGACGGCGACGGGACCGGCAACCTCTTCTTCAAGGATGACACCGGAGTCGTCGCGCTCTTCTTCGACGGCGATCACCCGACATGGCGACGCTTGTCCACGGACACGATGCCGCTCGACCTTGAAAGGCGTTACGTTTCCTTCCTCGACGCGAATGGGGACGGCCTTCGCGATATCTTGGCTCTCCCGAGCAAGCAGACGCCGGAATTCCAGACGCCCGTGTTGTGGGTAAACACGGGGAACGGCTTCCGCCAAACGCTTCTCAGTGTAGACGCCGTGGCCGACGCAATGGCGCCGCCGCTGGTTTCTTACGTGGTCGACTACGATCATGACGGCATCGACGACCTGATTGAGGCCGCGCCGGCCAATGGTGCGCTTGCCCAACCGTGGTTCATCCGACGTTTCGACAACGGAAAGTTGACCAAACAAGCGTTGCCTGATCCCGGGCCGGGCTATCCCGGGGCGCTGGGTGACTTCGACGGTGACGGGAACCTGGATCTCCTGACTCGGAAACCGGGGACCATCGAGTACTTCATGCACTACGGCAAAGGCCGGCTGCAAAACGCCCTCGAAAGCGTGATCGATGGTTTCGATCGGCGAGTAGACATTCAGTACGACGTTATGAACTCCGAGGGCGACCACACGTACACGCCCGCGTTCGTTCACTACTCGACTGACAAGAACGACTTCTTGGACAACGCAACTCAGTGCGCGTGGCCGAACCGCTGCGCCGCCAAAGTCGACCACCTTCTGGTCAGCTCATACCAAGAGAGCCACCGCGAGACTGCCGGGGCATTCATTCTAGATCGGGACACACGCCTTTCCTATCACGGGCAAATCGACGACCTGGGCGGTCTGGGATCGCTTGGGTTCGAAGCCCAGCGAACGACGGTGCGAGACGCCGCCGGCTCGCTGTTGAAGAGCGTTCTACGAACGAACGTCGCACTTCCCTCCAGCACTAGCCAAGCTCCGATCGAGACACCTTACCACCGGACGCTCGTTGGGTTGCCCGACACCGTCAGCGAGGGCGGCCCGTTCGTTGCGTCCGCGCTTTCTACGCCCGGAACGACTACCACCCAGTCCTCCATCACCGAGTATCACTGGACCGAGCAGACGGGATATAGCGGAAGGCCGTTTGCGGTCTTGCAATCGATGAAGACCACATTGTCTGACTACATCCAGGGGAACCTGTTTCCCGCAGCCGTGTTCGAGCGGCAGGAGGAATTCGTCGTGGACGGTTTTGGCAATAGGACCGACCATGTTGTCACTACCTCCGACTTCGATCTTTCAAACACGACGTCCCCGACGCCCGTTCCGGGATCGACCTCCACGTATCACGCACACTACACCTTTAACCCGACTGGCGACGAAATCGGCATTTGGCAGGTCAGCCTGCTCAAAGCTGAGGATGTGACAGACCAGCCACGCTGTTACGGTGGCGCCACATCGTGCAATAGCGAAAGTCGAACGCGACATATGGACTATACCTACTATCCGTCAGGTAGGTTGCACACCGTAACGAGGGCCGCCGGTGACGTGACAGCGCAGGTCGAAACGACGTTAGGGCGCGACTCGTTTGGAAACGTGAATCAGGTGGACGTTCTCGACGCCAGCGGCAACTTGCGTTCGATGACGATTGGTTTCGACGATCGCGGGCTGTTTCCGAGTTCAAAGACCAATCAGCTCGGGCAAACGACACAAGTACGCTACGACGACCGCTTTGGAAAAATGACGGTGCGCGTCGATCCGAACGAGATCGCCGAGACTTGGTCATATGACGACTTCGGCGTTCTCCGGGACTATCAGGGCCCGGGCGGTGAGGAAAAGACCGATTACGAGCCTGATGGCACCACATCGGCGTTCGGGTTTGCTGTGATGGCCAAGTACCGCATCATCAAGCGAGTGGCTGGAGGCGCTACGTCCGTACAGCGTTTCAACTCCCTCGGCCAGCTCGTGGCCAACGAAACGTCGGGCTTGAACGGCGCAACCGTTATTGAAGAGTTCAAGTATGACCAACGAGACCGCCTTTCAATCTCGTCGCGTCCGCACCTGGCGAATGATTCCTCTCAAGGGTTGATCGAATACAGCTACGACGAACTCGACCGACTGACGACAGAGGCCCTTCCGAACGGTTCGGTCGTGCACCGAGATTATTCGCAGATCTATTCCGCAAGCGATGAAGTCAAGGCACTGTCGGCAGGCCTTCTGGGCGTGGTGTCAGTCGCGCGAGTCACCGACCCGAAAACCAACTCCACCTATCAATTCTTCGACCGAGAAGGACGCCCGCTCAGCGTCGTGGACGCGAACACCAAGACCACGTCGTACCGCTATGGCGCGTTTGCGTCTTTGAAACAGATCATCGGACCGAATGGGACGCTGAGCTACGACTATGACAATTTCGGGCGCGCGCTGTCGGCCACAGACGCGGCGGTCGGCGGCGAGCGGAAAGCATCGTACAACGGCCTGGATGAGATCGTGAGCACTCGAGATCCGGCAGGCCGACTCAGCGAGATTTTCTACGACGAGCTGGGTCGACCGAAGAGACTCGACAACGCGGATGGCACGACTACGTGGACCTATGACGAGGGACCGAACGGGATCGGCCGGCTCAGCGGGGCCACGAGTCCGAGCGGTCAACAGACCAGCTACGGCTATGAGCCCGCCCTTGGTGCCACTAACCGCGGACTGCTCGCCACGGTAACGCAGAGCCTCGTTTCTCCCAGCGCGAGCACGAGCACAGCCCCAACCGTGCTCACCACGAGCTACCATTACGATCAGTTTTCGCGTTTGGAACAGATCGACTATCCCGGCGATAGCAACGCGGCGCTAAGCGTCAAGTACGGCTTCGATGCTGCGGGCAACGTCACCAGCGTGAGCGACGCGGCAGACTCGAGCAACGTGTACTGGCAGCTCACCGGCGCCCATCAGGGGTTCCGTCCCAGCCAAGAGACCTTCGGCAACGGCGTCACCACCGAGCGGCAATATGAGGATTTGACGGGCTACCTCCACTCCATCTCGACAAAACACGGTGCCACGTCGATTCAACAGCAGACCTACTTGTATGACCCGAACGGCAACCTCAAGCAGCGCGCAGACGTGCTCAGCGGCGTCACCGAGTCTTTCGGGTACGATGCCTTGAACCGCGTAAGCGCGACAAACTACGGGAGTGCTTCTTCTCCGGAGTCATTTATCTACGACCCGGTTTCGAACGCCCTGTCGCATCGGGATCGCGTCGGTGACTACACGTACTACGCGAACGGCCGAGATTGGATAAAGACCGCGGGTACGAGCGAATACACTCACGATGCGTTTGGAAACATCCAGACACGGTCTGGGCCAGACGTACCTGGCGGTGGGCAGGAGTTCACGTACACCACGTTCGATTTACCGTCGCACGTCTCCCTGCAGAACGATCCAAGCGGCGGGATCGATTTTGCCTACGATTCGAGCGGGTCTCGGGTCGTCAAACAGACCAGCAGCCAAACGACGTTCTACGCTGACGACCTTTATCAGCGCATCGTGCCGTCCGAAACGACCGCCCCGGCCAGTCACCGCTTCATGATCTACGCAGGTGGCCGCGCGATCGCAGCAGTGTCGCAGCCGCAGGCGTCTGGTCCCACCGCCATTCGATACCTCCACGACGACTCGCTCGGCTCGGTGCAAGCCACCACCGCGAGCGACGCTTCGGTCGTCGAAAACCGTCACTTCGATACTTTCGGCGCTGCCTGGGGGTGCGTCGGGAGCTTCCAGTCAGGTGCCGTACGGGTACACGGGTCAGGAGCACGACGACGAACTCGGCCTGGTGAACATGCACGGACGTCTGTACGATTCGGCCCTAGGGCAGTTCATGTCAGCGGATCCGATCATCCAAGCGCCTTTCAGCCAGGGCCTCAATCGGTTCGCATACGCATTCAACAGTCCGCTCAATTACACCGATCCCTCGGGCTTCACTGCACAAGCGAGCGAGGATGCAGCGATCGGCGTGGGCGCAGGCTTCTTCACTGGGTTGGTCGTGCACCTGCTTACAAGTGGTGGTGCATCCGGTGCTGCCGCCAGCGGCGCTGGAAGTGTCGGCGCTACGACGTCGGCCGGCGCAGGTGCGGCCGCCGCTGGCGCAGGTGCGGCATCTGCAGCGCAAGTCGTCGCGGCAGCCGGATTTGGCGCAGGAGTTGCGACCTCGTTCGCGATGAACATCGTGGCTTCAGGCCGCCAGCCGACGACCATGACCGTGAGCACTCCGCCGAGCACGCGCTCGGCTACCGCGAGCGGGTCCGGGCCCGCACCAGTGGGGCACAGCGGGTATTCCGCCATGGCTACGTCACCGGTGCAGGAGAGACCCGCAAACCTCAGTCTGTTTGCTCCGGAACGCGGTGCGCTGGCGCAAAGCTATGGATATCAAACCCCCGGTCAAACGTGCGACGCAGAAAGCGGGGTCTGCCATGCGCAGATATTAATTCTTCCGGCATGGGGCGATCTGTTCCGAGCGGCGGCAGCTGCATGGACTTACTTTTTCCCGGCTGCCGCCGAGGGGGCGGAGGCTGCAACCCTTGCGGAAATCTCAGCGGGACGCAGCCTCCAAGCCGGCGTTCAGGCTCTAAACCACGCGGGCGCAACCCAGGCCCAGGCTTTGTCAGCGCTACGTCAGATTGTGGCCAATAAGGGGATGCAGATGGCAGCTGGAACAGTTGCTGGTAGTCCCAGCACGGCGGTGCTGGCGGGGGTCCAGGCCGGCGAGGGTGCCATTACCCCCGCGATAACCGTGGCCGCAGACGGCACCGCGACGTTTGGGACGGGAACGGTACACTGGGTCAAAGGTGCCCTGCAGATTCTTGACTTCGTCCCTAAGTGAGGTTGTCTGTGAAACTTACATCAAAGTTAGCCGATAAGATCGAACGTGCGATAGCCGCAGCGGCAGTGGCGCCAAAGGGGCATATCGACCAGGAGGCTTCTTCTAACCATGGCCTGGCACTCTTCGGGACAATTGGCGAAGTTTGGCTCTTACGTGCGGATGGATCGCTATGGCGCGTCGACTCGGACTTCGGTCTGCCGTTAGAGCCACTGCCTGAGGAACTTCATACGGTCGCAATCGTGGCGGGAGTGCAACGCCATCCGTGGCTTGCTGAACTGCTTCCACGTAGGCCGCCGGAAGCCGTCACGTGTCCCGAGTGCGCGGGGACGGGGAAACTCGGGCCCGAAAACGCCTACTTCTGTAGCCGCTGCTCAGGTCTGGGCTGGAGGTCGACTGCAACTTGAATCGATGCTCGAACAATCGGTACAAAGGCGAGGGCGCGAGATCCCGACGGCGCTGGCCCGGTGAAAAGGATGGGTGCAGAAGATTTTCGGCTTCGAGTCGAGAGCAACCTTAGTCGCTGCGCATGTAGACGACATTTTCATCCCGATGACGTGACGACGTGATCAGAGGCTCTGTCGCGCGGGTAGATTGAGGGCGGCGCCCCCCCGGTTCGGCGTGCAACGGCGGGAACTCCGCCGGTGTGCGAGGTGCGATGCTGGCTTACGAGCGCCCCTTCTTCTCCCGTGCGGCGGGTTGGTCTAGGCTCGGGTGGACATGCGCGCTGCCTTCGTCTTCTTGTTGACCGCGTTGGCTTGCGCCAGCTGCGCTACTTATCGCGAGGATTTGAACCGCGGGCAGCGGATGTACGAGGAAAATCAGTACGAGCACGCGCTCGCGCTGTGGCGCACGTTGGAGGACGACTTGGACTCGCTCAGTCCGAGTGACCGCGCGCGCTACGCCTACTTGCGCGGCATGACCGACTATCGCCTCGGTTTTCGCGCGGACTCTCGGCATTGGCTCGCGCTCGCCAAAGTGACGGATCAGGCGCACGCGGGCAGCCTGACTGCGGCGTGGGAAGAGCGCTTGGAGCAGTCGCTGACCGACTTGAATCAAGACGTGTACGGCGCGGCCGAGAAGGCGGATGCCAGTGACGCGCACGCCATCGAGTACGGCAAGGCGCCCGGTGAAGCAGGCGGCGCGGTGAACGGTACTGCGGGAGCGAGCGGCGCTGCGGGCGCGCCGGTTCCGTCATTGCCGAGCGGACAATGCCGGTCGAACGCGGACTGCAAGACCGGTGAGATTTGCGACGGTAAGGCCTGCACACCCCTGTGAGTGTTTGGGGCTCGTTGGCAGGTCGAAATTCAGAAATTCACGCACACAAAATGAAACGAGAGCGAACCGGGGTGGGACGCTCTCGTTGTCAGTGGCTAAAAAAGTCCGGGTCCTTCAGCCCCTCCGCATTTGGCTGAGGCGGTCGCGGGTGAGGAGCCGTTCTTTCTTCATCGCAGCGTAAACCAGCTGTTCCTGTGGGGTGAGATAAGCGCGTCGCGCGAAGCGATCCACCTGCTCATTCAATGTTCGATGCTTGAGTTCGAGATCGCTCACGCGCCCGTTCGTCATCGGATCCATTCCTTCCTCCTCATTTGGTCTTACTGCGGTTCATGACGC
>Ga0247766_1000308_pt1 | contig 10233 bp, 9 predicted proteins | sample UWRJL223509R6_FD_179946 | JGI IMG/M metagenome (GOLD analysis project Ga0247766, IMG submission 179946) | Plant litter microbial communities from Arlington Agricultural Research Station in Wisconsin, United States - UWRJ-L223-509R-6 | ecosystem: Environmental > Terrestrial > Plant litter >...
GCTCATGGAAAACGCCCACTCGAAGCTTCCTTGACGCGTCGTGCTCCCCAAAGTTAGCTGCGCGCGGCATATGACTCTCGAGCTCAAGCGAACGATCGTCGGCGGCAAGATCAACGACTTCATCAACGTCGTCGATTACATCTACAAGCGGGATCCAAACTATGTCCGGCCATTGGACATGGATATGAAGGATCGCTTGAGCTACAAGAACCCGTTCTTCGAGCACGGCGACGGCGTGATTTTTACCGCCTACCGCAACGGGTTTTGCGTCGGTCGCTGCACGGCGCAAATCGACCGTGAGCATTTGGCTCGCTACCAAGACGACGTTGGGTTCTTCGGCTTCTTCGACACGATCGAGGACCAAGAAGTCGCCAAGTTGTTGCTCGACGCCGCCACCGAGTGGCTGCGCGAACGCGGCATGAAGAAGATCCGCGGTCCGTTCTCGCTGTCCATCAACGAGGAGACGGGCTGCCTGATTGAAGGTTTCGACACGCCGCCGATGGTGATGATGCCGCATCACCTGCCCTACCAGGCCGGCCTCATCGAAAAGTGCGGCTTCACCAAGCTGAAGGACGTGTTCGCCTGGCGTTACACCGTCGGGCCGATCCCTCCACGCGCCCAAAAGGCCCACGACGAGATCGCGGCGCTGCCGGAAGTCACGACGCGCCACATCGACATGAGAAACCTCGATAGCGAGGTGCGCGTAGTCATGAACATCTTCAATGACGCATGGATCGACAACTGGGGTTTCGTTCCGTACACCGAGAAAGAGCTGTCCAAAATGGCAGCGGATCTCAAGCTCATTGCCATTCCGGAACTCACCTACATCGCCGAGATCAACGGGGAACCCGCGGCATTTGCGGTCGCTCTGCCCAACATCAACGAGCTGATTCGCGAGTTCAAAGGCAAGCTCGGCCCGCTCGAGCTCGGCAAGTTGCTCTGGCGCCTCAAAGTCAAAGGCCCGAAGACGGCGCGATTGGCCCTGCTCGGCATCTCCAAGAAGTATCGTGGTCAACGCAAGTACGCCGGTCTGAGCACGTTCCTCTATTCGAAGCTGAATGACTCGGGGAAGCGCCTCGGCATCGAGTGGGGAGAGCTCTCCTGGACCCTCGAGGACAACGGCCCGGTGAACGTGGGCATCAAATTCATGGGCGGCAAAATCTACAAGAAGTACCGCCTGTTCGAGAAAAACACATGACCATCCTAGTGACCGGCGGCTCGGGTTTCCTCGGTTCTCACGTCATCGAACAACTGTCGCAAGCGGGCCGGCCGGTGCGCGCGCTGGTGCGACGCTCCAGCGACACCAAGTTCTTGCGCTCGCTGAGCAACGTCGAGCTGGTCGATGGCGCCATCGATGATCGCGCGAGCCTGGAGCGCGCCGTAGCGGGTGTCGAAGCCGTCGTTCACTCCGCAGGCTTGGTGAAAGCCCGCAATTTGGACGAGTTCATGCGCGTGAACGCGCGTGGCACCGAGAACATGCTGGCCGCATGCCTACCCCTCGGCAGCTCGCTCAAGCGCTTCGTGCAAGTTTCGAGCATCGCCGTCGGCGGTCCCAGCGACGCCTACGGCAATCCAGTCTCGGTCGATGCGACGCCGCGCCCCGTCACGGATTACGGACGCAGCAAGCTCGCCGCCGAGCGCGCGGTGCTGGCCAAGAAGGATCAGCTCAAAGTGACGGTGATCCGCCCGCCAGCGATCTACGGCCCGCGCGATCGCGAAATCTTGGCGTTCTTCAAGTCGATCAAGATGGGTGTACTGCCGTTGCTCGGTTCGCCTCAAAGCAAGCTGAGCATGACCTTCGGTCCAGATTGCGCGCGGGCGTGCATTGCCGCAATCGACGCGGACGTCCCGAGCGGCAGTATCTTCTCCATCGACGACGGCGCGGTGCACACCATGGCCGAGCTGATCTCCGAAGCGGAGTCAGCGCTGGGCAAGCGCGCGTTCTTGCGCATTCCACTGCCGCGGCGCGTGGTCGAGGGCGCGGCCTTGATGAGCGAAAGCTACGGCAAGCTCACCAATCGCGCGATGATGCTCACCCGCGACAAGTGCAACGAGCTCTTCGACCAATGGGTGTGCGACGGCGCGAGCGCGCGTCGAGATCTGAATTGGTCGCCGAACGTCAGCTTCTCGCAGGGCGTCAAGCAAACCGTCGACTGGTACCGCAGCGCCGGCTGGCTGTAATCATGTTCGAGCGTCTGGCGCTGGCTGCTTTCGCGTGGTTTGCGATTCACGCATTCATCGCCGGGTCGGAGCTGCGCTGGTGGCTCGTGCAGCGAGTGGGGCAGCGCGCGTTCGCCGCGTTCTTCTCGCTGCTTTCCCTGGCCTCGCTGTTGTTTCTGATCGACGCCTATCGCAAGGCGCCGTTCTATCCGCTCTGGTTCTCCCCGCGCATCATTCACTTCTTGCCGCTGGCGGTAATGCCGCTGTCGCTGACGTTGTTGGTCGGCGCATTCAGCGTTCCGAATCCGACCGCTGTCGGTGCGGAAAAAGTGCTGCAACGCACGGACGCCGCGCGGGGCGTGCTACGCATCACGCGACACCCGTTCTTGTGGGCGACCGCGCTCTGGAGCGGCGCGCATTTGCTGGTGACCGGCCACGTCGCTGCCATCTTGTTCTTCGGTTCGATGTTGCTCACGGCCCTACGCGGCACGAGCAGCATCGACGAAAAGCGACGCCGCACGAACAAAGCCGAGTTCCTCCGCTACCTCGAAATCACGTCGAACACGCCCTTCGCCGCGATCATCCAAGGCAAAAATCGCTTCGTCCTCAAAGAGCTGTGGGTGCCCCTGGTGATCGCCGCCCTACTCATGGCCGTCCTACTCCACGTCCACCTACGCCTCTTCGGCCGCTCCCCCTTCGGCTGAGTGACGTCTGGCCGAACTTCGGGCACGCGCGGTGCGCTCCCTGAGTTTAACCGCCAAGCCGCGGAGGCCGCAGAGATCAGAGGGAGATTTGGGGGTTCGATCTGAATGGTGGGGGGTTGCGTGGGAAAGCCAGTCGTGCGGCTCCGAGTCGTGGATAGATTCGGACTAGGCGTGCTCTGCGAACCCCAAATGACTTGTGTCTCGCGGTGCGCTTCGCTTCGATGGGTCGCTGTGAGTGCTCGGCGGCCTCTGCGGCTTGGCGGTTAATCCCTCTCCTCGTCCGCGACGCCGAAGGCTGGGGGTGCTGGGACGTGTTGCTTGACCATCAACCCAAAAACACGGGTCGGGCCGCTCGAGTGAGCGGCTAAGGGCTCAGCGCGCGACGCGGTAGAATGTCGCGCCGGCGATGGACAGCGGCGTGGGCGCGTTTTTCAAAGTGCGACCGAGGGCTTCGATGGCTTCGGTGTCGACGTAGATGCCGGGGCCCCAGGCGTCTTCGTCCTCTTCGTCGGCGCCGTGCGAGGCGGTTTCGGCGTAGAGCGCGCGGCGTAGCGGTTCGCTCGGGAGGGATACGGGCTGCCATTCGATGCCGGAGACCGTTGGCGGAACTTCTTCGGCGGGGTCGGCGAGCCAGCGGCCGCCGTGGCTCAGCACTCCGACGCTGGCCAGGTCGAGCGCCTTGAGGCGCGCGCGCGCTAGCTTGATCCATGCGATGGGATCTTCGGTCTGATCGCCGTCGGGGAACTCGATGTAGAGCGCGTGACCGAACTCACGCGCGACGCCGGATTGCGCGAGTGGAAAGGCTTCCACGCAAGCGCGCAGAGCAGCGCGAAACTCAGCGAAGCGCGCGGCGAATTCGGCAGGTTCCAAGGCATATTCGTCGTGTTCGATCGCGTGGTAGCCGATCAACACGCCGAAGGCGTTCTCGTCACTCAGAGACATGGTTGACGCTCAGCGGCGGCGGGCAGCAGAGATGGCAGACAGTGCGGCACGAGCCTTGTTGCGGGTTTCTTTGGCTTCGAGTTCGGGCACGCTGTCGGCGACCACGCCCGCGCCGGCCGTCACCTCGAAACGCCCGTCTTGCATCACCACGGTACGGATGGCGATCGCCAAATCCAAACTGGTACCGCGCGTCACGTAACCGATGGCACCACCGTAGGTGCCGCGCGGGCGCAGCTCCAACTCACGGATGATTTGCATCGCGCGGACCTTGGGAGCACCGCTGAGCGTCCCTGCCGGAAACGTGGCGCGAATCACGTCCCACGGCCCGAGCTGCGGCGCGAGCTCACCCTCGACCTCGCTCGTGATGTGCATCACATGGCTGTATTTCTCTACGCTCATGTGCAGCGGCACGCGTACGCTGCCGGATTTCGAGACGCGGCCGACGTCGTTGCGCGCGAGATCGATGAGCATTACGTGCTCGGCTCGCTCTTTGGGATCGGCCAGCATCTCTTCGGCGAAGGCCTGATCTTCTTCCGGACTGCGGCCGCGTCGGCGCGTGCCGGCGATCGGCCGCAGGGTGATGCGCTTGTTTTCCACGCGCACGAGCGTCTCGGGGCTGGCGCCGGCCACGGCCACGGCCGGCGCGCCGTCACGCTCCGGCAATTCCAGCAAATACATGTACGGCGCGGGCGAAAGCACGCGCATCGCGCGGTACACGTCGAACGGATCGGCACCGCCGGTGGGCGTGGAGAACGTGCGCGCGGGCACGATTTGAAACGCATCACCCGCGCGGATGTACTCCTTCGCCCGCTCGACGACGCGGCCGTAGTCGGCGTCGCTCATGTTCACGTCGACGTCACTCGGCAGCGCTTGCGGATCGGGCGGCGCCATCAACGGCAGCGTCGTGGCATGAGAGAGATCATGCTCGGCGCGCTCGACCTCGGCCGGATCTTGCGAGGCAATCACCGCGGTGTGCGTCAGGTTGTCGAACACCACGACAGTGGCATCGGCGATCATGCGCGCGATCGGCCGCTTGCGGCCGATCAGCTCCGGCCAAGGCTCGACCTTGGTTACGAAGTGGACCATGTCGTAGGTCAAGAGCCCGACGCACGCGGTCGCGAAGCGCACGGCCACGTCCGACTCATCGAGGCCACCGCCGGGCGCCAGCTCGGACAAGCGCGTGAACGGGTCGACCCCAGCCTCACCGTAAACGACGTGCTGCGAGCGCGGGCGATAACCCAGAATCGAATAGCGCCCCCAACGTTCGCCGCCGATCACGCTTTCGAGCAGAAACGAACCGCCTTCCGAGCGCTGACGGAGCGCTTGGTAGGCACCTACTGGCGTAATGCCGTCGACGACGAGTGTTTTCTTGTACATGACGAAAAGGAGCCCCCAGCATAGCGCTGCGCCGAGAAAAACTCAGAAATTCTGAGTGCGCTCGCCCAGAAGGCGCGTTTGACGCGCCCTTCGCTCCCGAGCAATGCTCAGCAACGCGATGACCGCTCGACTTCACCGTTCCGCCCGCTGTCGTGCCCGCTGTCGTACCCCCCTGCAGGCTCGTCCAGTCGTTTCGCTGCTCGTGTTCGGGCTGCTACTGAGCTTTGTCGGCTGCAAGAGCTCGAGTGAGCGGCAATTGGTGGACAGCGAGCGCAGGCACTTCACGGCCAAGTGTCAGCGCACTGGCGAGTGCGCGCTGAGTCAGACCTCGGGCGACCGTCGCCCAGGCAACAAAACAGCGTTCACTCTGGTGCGCGTCGGGCGGCTGGTGGGCATTTGCGACGTGGTGCCGGGTCAGGCGCCCGAGACGCCCGCCGACTGCCGCGCGCTCGTCTGCCAAAGCGACGCGGATTGCCCGCCCGGACACGGCTTGAAGGACGGCCAGTGCATGAACGCACTGTGCACGGACCCGTCACAGACGCTCGTCCCCGAAGATTCGGTGATGCTGTGCCTCGCCGGCTCGGGTCTCGGCAACGAGCAAGCACGCCAAATCGAGCGTTATGCGCTGGGCTTGAATTGCGGCACTCCGTGCAAAGTGCCGGCACCTTGCCGGCAGCCCTAGCGCCCCCCTTCCGAGGCAAAGCTGCGCCCGGCGGCGTCAGAGCCCTCTAAGGCTTTTACCATCGCTGTTTCTCCGCTAGCCTCCGGGCCCTCTAATGACGGAAACCACCTCGCTGCAGCCAAGCATCGCGCTCTGCGCCTACGCCGAGCCGCTGGCCTCGAATCGCCGCGTGCTGGTCTTTGGGAACGCGCTCGGCTCGCTGCCGGCACAGCTCATGGAGCGCGGCGCCCGCTCGGTGCACGTATGCGACATCGACGCGGTCCGCGTTTCTGAAGCCGCAGCTCGCAATCGCTCCACGCAAATCGCGTTCTCGAGCCTCGCCGACAGCGATCTATCGCTGCGCGACGCCGCCTTCGAACTAGCGGTGGTCGACAATTTGGGGGCCTACGATCCCCTGCTCTTGCTGCGCACCGTCAAGCGCGCGCTCGGTTCGCGCGGGGCCGCAGTCATCGCCTGCCCCAATCCGGAAGCCGCTTTCCCGCTGCTCCGCAGCTCTCCCCGCAACGCGGCGGCCACCAGCCTCGACTACTACGCTCTGTATGACGCGGTCGCCGCCGAGTTCGAGCACGTGCGCATGCTCGGGCAAACGCCGTTCGTCGGCTATGCGATCGCTGATTTTTCGGCCTCCGGTGAGCCGGAGCCCGCGCTCGACACGAGCTTCGTACCTGGCGGCGCAGAAGAGCCGGATTTTTTCATCGCCTTGGCCTCCAATCAGGAGCTGCGGCTCGACGAATTTGCGGTGATTCAGCTGCCCACGCGGCGAGTGCTGAGCAGCATCAATCCGTCACCCGCCGCCGCTCCCGCCCCTCCCGCCCCTCCCTCCCCTTCCCTCGAAGAGCTCAAAGCGCGCGACGGCGAGCTGACTCGGCTCAACCAATGGATCAGAGAGCTCGAATCACGAGCGAGCACCGCCGATGAGCGCGCCGATCACAGCGAGACCGAGCTCGAAGCCGAACGTGCCAACCTCGAAGCCGAACGCGGCAAGCTCGAAGCCGAACGTGCCAAGGCCGAAGCTGAACGAGCCAAAGCCGACGTCGAACGCGCCAAAGCCGAAGTCGAACGTGCCAAAGTCGAGGCCGAGCGTCGCGCCAGCGCCGAACTGAAGACCCGCTACGAGCAAGATCTCGCGGCTGCGCGCGCCGAACTCGACGGGCTGCGCGCTCAGGGAACGCAGCTGCGCGAGCACCTCAACAACCAAGCCAACGAACTCTCGCGCGTCACGAGTGAACTTGGTGCGCGCACTCGACAACTGGCAGAGCTGACCGAGAAGAGCGAGCAGGCCGTGGCCGCGGAGCTGGCCGAGTTCGAGCGCCAACTGACCGAGCGCGGCAGTGAAGTGCGCCGCTTGGAAGACGAGCTGCGTACCGCGGAGCGCACGGGGCGGGAGCTGGTCCGGGAGCTCGAACGGCGCGGCGGCGAGCACTCGAAAAACGCCAATTTGGAGCTCGAACGCGCCCTCGCCGAGCGGGACGCGGACCTTCAGGCCGCCGCGTGGACCATCGAAAGCCTATCGCTCCGCCTCGAATTAGCCGGGAAGCCGGCGACCGCCGAGGGTTCAGCCGCCGAAAGCGCGTTCACCGGCACAGAAGCGCGTTGACAGGCCGATCGAAAGCCTTACCTTGCCGACCATCTTTTAGTGTCCGGCTCGGCAGCATCCAGCATGAGTGAAAAGCGCGACTATTACGTGGTCTTGAGCGTCTCTCGAGAGGCCTCGGACGACGAAATCAAAAAAGCCTATCGCCAGGCTGCCTTGAAGCACCATCCCGACCGCAATCCGGGAGACAAGGCCGCAGAAGAAAAGTTCAAGGAGGCGAGCGAGGCGTACAGCGTGCTGTCCGATTCGGAAAAGCGCCAAGCCTATGATCGCTTCGGACATGCCGGGCTGAACGGCGCCCAGGGCTTCGACGGGATGGGCGACATCCTGAGCCACTTCCAAGACATGTTCTCCGATTTCTTCGGGGGTTTTGGCGGTCAGCAAGGCGGCGGCCGGCGCAAACGCGCCGAGCGCGGCCAAGACGTGCGGGTCGAGACGGTGATTTCGCTGCGCGAAGCGCTGCTCGGCGGCAAGCACGAGATCAACGTCAGCGGCGCGGCCCCCTGCGACACCTGCCACGGCGTCGGCGCAGAGCCCGGCACCAAGACCGAGACCTGCAGCCAATGTCGGGGCTCGGGCCAGGTGACCGCACAGCGCGGCTTCATCATGTTTTCCAGCCCGTGCGCGCGTTGCCGGGGCACCGGGCAATACCTGCCCAACCCCTGCAAAACCTGCCACGGCTCGGGCGCCGTGGAGCGCCAACGCAAAGTGATCGTGTCGATCCCGGGAGGGATCGATTCGGGCCAACGCCTACGCGTCCCGCGCCAAGGCATGCCCGGGCCGGACGGACTGCCCGCGGGCGACTTGTACGTCGATATCGAGGTAGAGGCGCACGAGCGCTTCGAGCGCCAAGGGGCGGATCTCGGGACTCGCGCGTCGATCTCGTTCGCAGAAGCCGCCCTGGGCAGCAAAGTCGAGATCACCATGCCGGACGACAGCGTGATCAGCGCTGATATCGCACCAGGCACCCAGCCGAACAGCGTAATCGTCGTTCGCGGCCAAGGCATGCCCCGGCTGGATCGCCATGGTCGGGGTGACTTGCACGTGGCCGTGAACGTCCGAGTCCCGACCAAGCTCAGCAAGCAAGCCAAGAAGCTACTGCGCGAGCTCGAATCGGAACTCGGTACAGAAGCCACGGCGGATTGAAGCGCGGCTCGCGTCAGGCGAGTTTTTTGGCCAAGCGTATGAGTTCGCTCTGCGTGTGCGAGAGCGGCTCGCTCGAGAGCGCGTCTTGACACAGAAAACGCTCGAGCTCAGGCAGCGCGTCGATGGCCTGATCCAGCTGCTTGTCCCCGCCCTTTTCGTACGCGCCGAGCGCGATCAGGTCGCGCTTTTGCTCGTACGTAGCCAGCGCGCTGCGCACGCGCCGCGCGGCCTGGACGTGGGCAGACGGCACGACTTGGTCCATCACTCTCGAGAGTGATGAGACGGCATCGACCGCGGGATAGTGACCGCGCGCGGCGATCCTTCGCTCCAGCACGATGTGCCCGTCGAGGATGCCACGCACCTCGTCCGCGATCGGTTCGTCCATGTCCGAGCCTTCCACGAGCACGGTGTAAACCGCGGTGATCGAGCCAGTTTCGCCCTGGCCGCTGCGCTCTAGCAGGCGCGGCAAGAGCGCGAACACGCTGGGCGGATAGCCACGCCGGGCGGGCGGCTCCCCAGCAGCGAGTCCGATTTCGCGTTGCGCGCGCGCCACGCGAGTCACCGAGTCGACTAGGAGCATCACGCTCTTGCCCTGATCGCGAAAAAATTCGGCGATTGCGGTGGCGGTCTGTGCGGCCCGCAAGCGCTCGACGGGAGGCGCGTCACTGGTGGCGACGACCACCACCGAACGCGCGCGACCCGCATCGCCGAGCGCGCGCTCGAGAAACTCCGAGACCTCACGGCCGCGCTCGCCGACTAGGGCCACCACCACGATGTCCGCCGTGGTGCCGCGCGCGATCGCACCGAGCAGCGTGCTCTTGCCGACACCGGAACCCGCGAACAAGCCCACACGCTGCCCCACGCCGAGCGTCATCAGGCCGTCGATCACCCGCACACCCGTGCCGAGCGCGGTATCCACCGGTCGCCGGCCGAGCGCCGGAGGCGGCGCGCGGTCGACGGGCACCCATTTCAAGCCGGTTGGCGGCTCCCGGCCGTCGATCGGCCGCCCCAGTCCGTCCAACACGCGACCGAGCAGCGACGGCCCTGCGCCAACTTCCAGCCCGCCGCCGGTGGACTCCACCAAATCATCCGGGCCGACGCCGGAGAGCTCGCCGAGGGGCACGACCAATGCCTCACCGTCGGCGAAGCCCACCACTTCGGCACTCAGCGGACCACCCCGCCGATGCACGAGCAGCACGTCGCCGACGCGCGCGCCGGGCAAGGTAACGCGCAGCATCAGCCCCGTGACACCGACCACCTTGCCCACCGGACGCAGGGTAGAGGTCCCCGCTAGGCGTGCTCGAAGCGAGTCGATGTCCACCGCAAGAGTTTGCCCAAAGCCCCTGAAGGATGGGAGGCTTTTGTGGTGGGCTCGTTCTATCAAGCCATTCGGCGCAATTTGGCGCGCCTAGCTGCGCAGCGTGGACCTTGCACGGTCGCGTTCGCACTCGCAGCAATGAGCTGCCAGGCCTCGGTCAACGCGGACGTGAAAACACACGCCCACGCCGATGCAGAGGAGGGTCCGGAAGACGCGCCCGACTTAGATAAGCCGCTCAGCGCAAAATCGCTGGCCGCGCCAGCCACGTCTGCGGCCGCGGCTGGACCGGAGGCGACCACATTGCTGGGCG